>Ga0210404_10000914_pt1 | contig 13575 bp, 11 predicted proteins | sample IncBWH28MmetaG_FD_155455 | JGI IMG/M metagenome (GOLD analysis project Ga0210404, IMG submission 155455) | Forest soil microbial communities from Barre Woods Harvard Forest LTER site, Petersham, Massachusetts, United States - Inc-BW-H-28-M | ecosystem: Environmental > Terrestrial > Soil >... | reverse complement strand
ATGCCCATGATTCCGGAGCTGCCCATCACCATGCTCGCCTGCGCCCGGCTTGGTGTCGTGCATTCCGTAGTCTTCGGCGGCTTCAGTGGCGAGGCTTGCGGAATGCGCGCCGCGGACTCCGGCAGCCGAGTGCTGATCTACGCCGACGGTTACCACCGCAACGGCAAATGGGTGGACCATAAGGGAAGCGCCGACATCGCCGTCGAAACCGCGAAAAAGGAAGGCCAGACCGTCGACAAAGTGCTGATCTGGAAGCGCTATCCGGGCCACTTCCGCTCCGAATCGCCGATGATCATGGGCCGCGACTTCTTCATCGAGGACGTTCTAAAGGACTACCGCAATCACATCGTGGAGCCCGTTTCCCAGGACGCGGAAGCGCCCCTCTTCCTGATGTACACCAGCGGCACAACCGGAAAGCCCAAAGGTTGTCAGCATCGCACCGGCGGTTACCTTGCCTACGTGGCCGGCACCTCCAAGCATTACCAGGACATTCACCCAACCGACGTCTACTGGTGCATGGCCGACATCGGCTGGATCACCGGGCACTCGTACATTGTGTATGGGCCGCTCGCCCTCGCCGCGACCAGCGTGCTCTATGAGGGCGTGCCGCAATTCCCGGACGCCGGTCGGCCGTGGCGCATCGCCGAACGGCTCGATGTAAACATCTTCCACACTTCGCCAACGGCGATTCGCATGTTGCGCAAAGCCGGCGGCGACGAGCCCAAGAAATACAACTACCACTTCAAGCACATGACCACCGTCGGCGAGCCCATCGAACCCGAAGTGTGGCGCTGGTATTACGAAGTGGTCGGCAAAAAGGAAGCCGTGATTGTGGACACCTGGTGGCAGACGGAAACAGGCGGCTTTCTCTGCACCACTAAACCCGCTCTCGATCCCATGAAGCCCGGCAGCGCCGGTCCCCCAGCGCTCGGTATCTATCCGATCATCTGGGACGAGGAAGGAAAAGAAGTGCGTGCAGGCTCCGGCGCAGCCGGAAATATTTGCATACGGAATCCGTGGCCCGGCATTATGCAGACCATTTGGGGCAGCCCGGAACGGTTCGTCAATCAGTACTACAAGAAGTACAACAAGGATCCACAGAGCAAAGATTGGCGTGACTGGCCCTATTATGCCGCCGACGGCGCGGTGCTCGCCGCGGACGGCTATTACCGGATCCTTGGCCGCGTCGACGATGTGATCAACGTCGCCGGCCATCGCCTGGGAACCAAAGAAGTCGAATCCGCTTGCCTCACCTTGCCGGAGGTTGCCGAAGCCGCGGTTGTCCCCGCCGTCGATGACGTCAAGGGGCGCGTGCCCGTCGTTTACATCTCGCTGAAACCAGGCGTCGCGCCGACAAAGCAAATGCAAGACAAAGTGACGCTGACGATTGAAACGATGATCGGCAAAATCGCGCGCCCCAAGACCATCCACATCGTTCCCGACATGCCCAAAACGCGCTCCGGCAAGATCATGCGCCGCGTGCTCGCCGCCATTTCCAATCAGATGGATACCGGCGACATCACCACGCTCGCCAATCCCGACATCGTCGAGCAGATCCGCATACAAGTGCAAGGCCGCGCCCGCGGACCAGTAAAGGAAGGCCCCGAAGACATAAAAATGTTCGGTGACGAAAGGTAGTGCCGAAAACCCGCGGGGTACCGACGAACTCGTTATCGCTTATGTAACTCATCGCGCGACAGAGGCTGGAATCCCAGGTCGAGTCCCTTTCGCATTCGGGCAACGGCCCGCTGCTTCGCTTGTTCGTAGTCCTGCTTCTTCCTAAGCCACTCCTCCAATAGAGCGGTCGTCAGCGCGCTAACTCACATGCCTTCTCGGGCAGCAAGAACTCTGACCTTTCGTAGCAAGCGAGCGTCAATCTTCAAAGTCACATTCGTAGTGGACATGCACACACTTCCCGGTAACCAAGGAACATACAGGACAATTCTACCTGGCAGCCCCTTGTAAGCCTAAGGTCGGCTGGGGCCGGTGAAGGCTGGCTGCGAAGCGCCGCAGCGTGCTTGGGTGGCGGCCTGTACATCTGCATCCAACAGCGCTTCCCGCCAATGCGCCGCGGAGCAAAGCTGATCTGCGCTTATACCAATCGCGCCACGCAAATCGGCGCCTTCGAAGTTCGCGCCTTCAAAACTGGCATCGCGTACGACGGCGCCGGTCAACACAGCTCCCCGCAAATCAGCGTTCTTGAAATTGGCGTCCAGAAAAATGCCGCCCTTGAGATGCGCGCCGGTTAGGTTCGTTCCAATAAGCTTCGCAGCGGAAAAATCGGCGTCGTGCAGATTGGCCAGCGCCAGCACAGCTCGTTCCAGCTTGGCATCGCGAAGATCCGCGCGCGACAGATCAGTGCGCAGCAGTTGCGCGTCGCGCAGATCAATTGCATACATAGATGCGCCTAAAAGCTTGGCACTTGATAGCGTAGCGCCCTCAAAAATCCCGTACGACAGATCCGCGCCTTGCAAGTCCGCGGCGGAAAGGTTGATGCCCCGAGCATCCGTGGAAACAAAAACCGCGCGGCCCGCTTGCACGCGGTCCAGCACCGCGTTGTGCAGCCGTGCCTCGCGCAAATTAGCGCCGCGGAGGTCGGCTTCGGACAGATAAGCTCCTTCAAGGTTCGCCCGCCACAATCGCGCATTCACCCAAAAGGTGTGATAGGCGCGCGCGTACCGCAGGTTCATCTGATTCAGCCGCACACCGCGAATCGCCGCAATTCCTTCCTCGGACCAATCCCCATGAGCAGGCAGCGGAGAAAAGGAAGCCTCGGTCACGTCGGCATAGGGACGGTAGCCCAAAAATTGCAAACCTTGCGCGGCCCAGCGGCGAATGTCGGAGCTGCTCATGTCCGGCGCAACGGAGTTCTCCGCGGGCATCCCTCGAATGACCCCAAACGACAGCAGGAACAGCAGGCAGCCGCTCAGGAGGGTCACTTTCAGCGTCGAGAGCACGACCGGAAGGATCGCTTTTGACTTTCGGTATAAATCGCCCGGCCGCAGAACGCGCGAAACAATGGTCGGAAGGCAGCTAGCCGCGGCCACCGAGAGCGCGATCAGCAGGACGTGCAGCAGCGTTCCGCGCATGTCCTGCCGCGTCAGGTAGCGCAGCCAAAAGAAGAACAACGTGACCGGCGCGACCCAATAGGCGAGAACCGTAGCGACTACCGCCTCAAGAATCGCTTGCGGCGAACGGCTATCCCGCATCCAGCGAAAATGGCGCCGCACCAACGCCATGAGGAACCATGGGCCGTCCTTCTCCGGCGTATTCCCGTCTATGAACACCGCGGGCAGGGCGGCCATGTTGCCCCACAGACGCAATAGCAGGAAATGAAATCTCAGATACACCACGACGATGAACAACGGTGCACCCAGGTAAAATCCACTCATCGGCAAGGCATTGGAAACCCGCGCAATGGGAATCGCCGAAGAGTTCAGCACCAGGCGCACATCTGTCGTGAAGGCGATCACGACGGCGCATAACGCGCACGCCGCCAGAATCAGGAAGTAGATCCAGCGCGAAAATCTGGTTGCTTGCGCGATGGCCTTGGCGCCATCGAACGTGGCCACAGCCTCCGGCAACATGGCGTCAAACAGATTCGTCCCGCCCAGGCGCCCGACCCACAAACCTTCCGCGCCATACAGCGTCGCGCCCATCAAGTTCGCACCGCGCAACTCCGTGCCAAGCAAGTTAGTGTCTCGGAGATCAGCTTGCACCAAGGATGCGCCGCGAAGATTGGCCAACGAAAGATCGGCCCCGCGAAAATTCGCCTTGTTCAGGAACGCGCCTTGCAGATTGACTCCCGTCAAGTCCGCATGCGAGAGGTTCACACCGCATAAGTCCGCCTTGGTGCCGGACTCGCCGCCCGATTCGACCCAAATCTTGTGCTGATCCAGAACCTCTGCAAGGTCGAGCAGCGTAATGCCGCGAGATTCATCCGCCGGCGAAATTTCCGCCGCCATAGCCTTCAGTTCCGATGCCATCCGGATTGCTCCCCCATAAACGCCGCTTCGCCGCTGCAGCCGACGCGCTGCGGCCTCTGGCCGGATTCAATGTTGGGCTGGGGCCCGACCGTTGTACAAAATTCCCCGCAATGTGGAGACTTCGCGGAGCACGTTCATCCTCTCCCAAAAGTGTTGTGGAAATCTCCTGCTCCGTGGGACAGGGCTGCGAACAGGTAACCTGTCGCCTGAGGCCCGCTCTGCTCATTACCTGGATCTGGCAGTCCTTGGGAAGTCTGTCGCGCGTTGAAGGGAAAGCGCTTAGCGACGGTCGCGTAAAAAAAGCCGGGGTCTCCGCTGAGGGGCCGAGGAACCCCGGCTTATCTTGCCCGCCTCCGCAGTGAGCGAGCAAGAAACCCGAAAGCTCTATTGTTTATCTTCGTCGCCGCGCAGGAATTCGTAGCGCTCGATGGCCGCCACGACGCCAATCGCGCCTTGGTCGCGCGGTTCCGTCCGCTGAATTCGTCCCAGGCAACGCACCCGAACCGGTCCCGCGAGCGTAATTTCATTCGGCAGGGTCAACAGGATTTCGACTGGCGAGCCTTCTTTTACATCCTTGGCCAAGAAGAAGTAAACCCCGCGGGAGCTGACGTCCCGCGATTCGGTGCTGGTTTCGCCAACTGCCGCACCCGTTGTCCAGCGGACGGTAAGCGGAAGGCGCATTTGAAAGCGCTGCGTGGTGCGGCGTTCAGACCCTGTCAAGACGGAGCCTCCTCAAGCGAAGCAAGAGTCTATCCGCGTGCAACCAGACCGGCAATAGGACTGTAGGCACAAAAATCATTCAGCCCGGTGAGGTACCGATGTACTAGGAGGGAATAAACCAGAGAGCCGCCTGTGGACCGCAAGACTACGATTTTCGGGCGGTGTGCGCGCTCACGGGTAAGGCACGTGTCCTTATATAGTTAGCGGCAATCCGCTAGACCAATTTCTGGCACCTGCTCTTACCTTTCAGGATGGGACTGCGTAACAGTCAGGATGGGACTGCGTAACAGCTCCCCTTCACACGCCATCATCACGCAGCGCAGCCGCAAATCGAGCTAATTCGGCCAGCTTCGAACCGCCTTACTGCAAATAGATCTTCGTCCTTCTAAGTTAAGGGGAACGCGCGACACCGCCTGCCTGAACATTAGCTGTGCAACCGCCGCATCAGCGCTGCGAACTTCCGGCGGTCCTGTTCGACTAGCGTCGTGAATTTAAGCCCCAAGCCCCGGCCCGGCACTACATGCCTGACCACGCCGTCAGCGCGAATTTGTCCTTCATCCACAAGGAAATCGACCTTCGTTGGCGAACCGATCGCGCGTGGCGACCCTGTTTCGAGAAATAGCCCGCCCAGACTCAGATCGCGCACCCGCGAAACATCGTCGCGACCATCGCACTGCCAGCAAACCCAAACATCCTGGGTCATAGCAATTCGAGAATTGAACCTTCTGGAAGGGGTGGGTGTGTTCTGCGACATGCTGGTACTTTCTGTGATCTATTCTTCTTTTGCGCGGCTGGAGCGGAGCGGCTGATGGACTGGCTGAACAGAGGATTTGCAGACAAAAGTGCCTGCGGCTCCGGGCAAAGCGAGCGCAAAATCAGGAATTGGGCAGCAGCGGAGACACCATAGTTTTCGCTCGCGAGACAGGCAATACGGAAGACCCTGTAGAACGGCTGAGATTCCGCCTTAGATTTCGAGGTTTAGACGCAATCACGCCGTTTGGTCGATGAGCCGATGGTGGATGGCATAGAGCGCCAATTCCAGGCGGTCAGAGACGCCGAGCTTGTCAAAAATATTGTGCAGGTGATTCTTGACCGTCTGCTCGCTGATAAAAAGCTTCTCGCCGATTTCCTTGTTGCGGAAACCTTGCGCGACCAGTTGCACGATTTCTTTCTCGCGGTCGCTTAGCAAAGGCTTTTCGCGGCGCGGCCCCGACTCCGAAGACTTGGAAAAAGCCTTCATCACCTCGGCAGTCATGCGGTTATCCAGCCAGATCTCGCCGGCGTGCACGCGGTGAATGCTCTTTACAAGCAGGTCCGTGGCGGACTGCTTCAACACCACTCCGCGAGCGCCCAGACGCATGGCGCGAACCACATCGCGATCGTCTTCGGCAGCGGTAAGCACGACAACCCGCGTCGGCAGGGTGTCAAAATTGACCTCTTCAAGCACCGCCAGCCCATCTTTATCCGGCATGCGCAAGTCCAGCAGCAGGATATCCGGCTTCAGCTTGGCGAGCATCTTGATGCATTCCGCGCCGTTCTGCGCTTCGCCAACGATAGTGATGTCCTCGTCGGAATCGAGGAGTTTGCGGAGGCCATCGCGAAAAATCGCGTGGTCATCCGCAAGGAGGACGCGAATCTGTTGTTTAGTCTTGGCCATGTCAACCGAGTGGAATTTCGATAGTTAGACGCGCTCCATGGCCAGGATTGGACTCCACGGTCAACACGCCCCCCACAGTACGCGTACGCTCCTTGATGGAGATAGGACCCAGCCGCAGGCGATCTAGCTCGTCCCCCGTAAACCTGCCTGCGAAGCTAAAACCCTCGCCGTTATCGTCAACCACTAAAACGAGTCGGCTGTCGTCCTGCGACAGTTTTACCACGACATGGGAAGCCTTCGCATGCTTTTTTATGTTGTTGAGTGCTTCACGGTAAATCTGGAAAATCTCGCGACAGACGCGGTCCGGAGCGTGCAACTCCGCCGAATCGATCAGTAAATCCAACGCCAGCGTGGACTCATTGCGGTAGCGCTCCGCGAAACCCCGCATTAAATCGACTAAATCCGCGCTTTGCACGCGTAGCGGCCGCAGGTCGGTAACCATATGGCGCAGCTCCGCGGATTCATTCTTCACGGTTTGCTGTAGGTTGGCCAGGCTGGCCGCAGCCTGTTCCGACGAGGCGGCCGCACGGCGCCGCAGAACGTCCAGCTGGATTTCGATGCTCAGCAATGTCTGCAGAATGCCGTCGTGCAGATCCCGTGAGATGCGGCTGCGTTCACCCTCGATGGCGCGCGCCCGTAGGTGCCGCAGCAGGAAGATATTTTCCACCGCGGGGCCCACATGACGAGCGATGCGCTCAAACCACATCAAGTCCTCGCGCCGAAAAGTCCGCCGTCCATTTGACAAAAACAGCCTCCCCGCCGGCTGCCCCATCTGATCGAAAGCTACGGACATAAACGAACGGAGCGCCAGCACCTGCTGCGTCGCCGCTGGCAGCCGCGGGAGCGTTTTCAATATGCGCCCATCACGACGATCCCAGCCGAAACCCGCACCCGCGCCCTCCAGGCTGTTCCAGCAAATCGTCGCATCCAAATCGTCCAGCAGAAAGCCATCGGCGCGCGTCAGCGGCAAGTTTTCCGGAATCAGCCGCTCGCTCTCGCCCGATTGTAACTGCCACACAAATATGCGCTCCAAATCAGAGTCGCGGTATACCAGCATTGCGCCATCGGTCTGAAACGCCTGGGTCAGCTCCTCCAAGAGCAAACGCAGCGATTCCGAGAGACCCTGGTCCACTTGCATCGTGGAAGTGATACGCCCCAACAGTTCATTTTGCTCCGCGAAGCTGCGGCTAAGGTCCCCCAAAAAAGCGCTGCCGCCGCCCGCAGCCAATGTCGCACCCACCAAGCCCAGCCACGCAACCACGCGCAGAAAGTGGATCTCGCCCTTCACCGCCGTGATCATGACCAACAACAGCGCCAGCCCGCTGGCCAGCGGAAACGCCACTCGCAGCCCCCATCGAATCCCCGCGGCATAGCACACAAATAAGTATGGAAACCACGCCGGCACCGTCGTCGGGCTCAGGTACATAAACAACCCCAGTGCCAGGAGATCGCAAGCCAGGGGTAGATGCCACGTGAAGCCACTCAGCATCTGCTCGAAAAGGAGGGCGAGCACAGAAAGAAGGAAATAGCCGATCAAGAAATACATGGGCGGATGCGCGTAGTTGTTCGAGGGGTGTTCAAACAGCGCGATCAGTGCCAGCAGTACGACGATTGGACGCGCGTAAGCGATCTGGCGCTCAATATGCCGGCGATCCGATTCGTGGGGGCTCATGCGCGGGGACGAATTTCCTATGCCGCTAGTCTAGCAGCGCGCAAGACCATGCAAGGGCGGCTCGCTAGGACAGTTTTCCAGATTGCAACGAGACCATCGCCCGCAGCAGCCAATGTTTAGTGGCCACTTTTGGAGTGCGGGAGTCTTGTTTACCCCGAGCTTCGAGGGGCTCCCGCTTTCACAGCGGTAACCGATTGCTCGACGGCGGCCAAGGGTTGCCAGCCTACAATCGCGGTCGGGAATCAGCAACCGAACGCCCGGCGAAAACTGCCGACGGTAAAATCCCTTTAGAGTTGCTTTCCGTCGACGCCTGTGGCGCAGTAATCGCCTTCCGCACTGCCGCCAGCGGCGCGTCTTCAACCAGCCGAACGCTCTTTCCATCGCCTACGATTCCCAACTCCTTCCACATCGCGGCCAAGTCAACATCCACCGGATGGTCCTTCCATTTCGCGTACAAATCGTTGAGCACCGCGGTGCCCGTAACGCGATCGCCAATCTTGAAAGCTTCTGCCAGCTCCCAATCATGCCGGATGTCCCCTCCGCCATTGAGAATTCCTCGCAGCGCATCCTGCAATCCCTTTTCATTGTGCGACTGTTTGCGAATCTCCACGTCCGCCACAAGACAGAACAACGCGCCTCCCCAATACGTGCGTCCCCAACTGTGCGTGTGGTCCAAGCCGCGATCGCCGTCTTGCGGCAAGCCCTTCCGCATGTCGCGCAAAAGATCGGCCCACATCTGCTCCGCGCCCATTTGCCTCGCCTGGATGCGCGCGATCGGCTCCACGTACACCGCGATTCCCTCTTCAATCCAGTGATGTTCGTCGGCCATCGACGGAAACGATAGGTGCACCATCTCGTGCGTCAGCATCCAATCTCTCGCCAGCTCCGCTACTTGCGTCTGTTTGCCCACCCGAATCTTGATCAGCCCGCCGTCATAACCAAACGTCTGTCCGTTACGCACACCGGAGCCATCCACCGGAATAATTTCGACTCGAACATGCGGAACGGGATACCGGCCATAATAAGTCGCCACCGCCTCCGCCGCGGTTTGCACCCAGTGCAGTAGTTCCGCGTGTGATAGCCGCATTTCGCCCGATTCGATCGTCACATCAATCTTTGAGCCGCCGATAAGTAGCGTAGAGGTCACATCGCCCGCCGTTGTAAGCGCTGGTGAGCAGCCGCAGAGCAACGCGCACAGCATCGCCAAACCCGCCGCTCTACAAAATTGCGTTCGAGAGGACATCCCGCTGAGTATGATCGATTTCTGTACAGCAGAGTTGCCCGTTGCGCGAATGCTCCTGAGCTTAAACGCTCGAAAGGTCAGACGCTCGATCGGGATTCCTTCACAGCCGATACAGCAGGCGACGCGAACCAATGCTCCAGCACAGTGTCCAGGCAGATCTTGCCAGGCCCGAAGAAAAGGATGATGAGCGAAGCGATAAGGAAGGTGTACGGAGCCGCCGCGTAAAATTTGTCGGGGTCGGAAAAGATAGAGTGCAGAGCTTCGCGGTCCGCAATCACGTAAGCCATGACCATATTTACCGTGAGCACGAGCGCAGTAAGCCTGGAGAGTAGCCCCAACGCCAGCAAGATCCCGCCGAAGAATTCCACACAAGAGATGAACACGGCCATCTGACCGGGCATAGGCAAGTTCAAGCTGGTGAAAAATTCCGTCACTTTCTCGAGATTGTGTAGCTTGCCCCACCCGCTTTGAATCAGTTGCCAACCCCAATAAAGCCGTACGGCCAGTAGAAATGGAGAGCGCAAGTAGTCAATCGCGCCAAAGAAGCGCTGGTACAGGTCTCGAAGGCGAACAATGAGTGGTTTCATAGAAGCGGTAGATTCGCACCTTCCAAAAGATTGGATCCAAGACCTTTGGAGTGCGGCGGTCTTGTTTACCCTGAGCTCCGCAGGGCCACCGCTTTTGCACAAGAGCCCTACGGAAACCTTTCAGTCGAACTCCACAACACTCCAACTCTCAGGGTGAACAGAACCATCCCAGCGCCGCCCAATTCTGAAACCACTGCTGCACCAGCCCTGCGCGCTCCTCAGCAGGAACCCGGCTCTTGCGGAACGCCGCGTCGATCGCGCGTCCCAGCGGCTTTCCATCCCGTAGCGCGCTCAGAATTGCGAATTCCTCCCGCTCAATGCGCCGGAAATACACCGAATCATCCACGCGGTGCACAACCAGAAAAATCTCCGCCGGCTTCAGCTTCGCCACTGCCTGCACGCGCTTGCGCTTGTGCCGCTCCTGAAACGCATTGCTCGCAAAATCCGTGTCCGTATCCTCTTTCCGCACTTCCAGCAGCAAATCGTCGACGGGATATCTCAAATCCAGCAACCGCACATACGGCTGCAACTTCAATTTCAACTTGGCGCCGGCGTCCGCGCGAAGATCCTGCGGTCGCAGCGCCGGCTCCGCCTTCCCATCAAACGCCTCAATGTCCGCCCACTCCAAACGCGCAATATCCACGGCCAGCGCCTGCTTCGGCCCCGCCCATTTCGGATGCTTGCGCAGCCAAGCTTCCAGCCGCGCGCCGAGATTTCGCAATGTAAATGACCGCGACGGGCACTCAACAAGGTACGCCTTGCTCATCGCTTCAAATCGTTTGTCTCCCAAAACCGCTCGCAACCCCGGAAAATCCTCCACCATGCTCGAAAGCACGCGAAACCAATACTGCCGGTTATAGATTTCCAGCCGTTCAAACGAAGTCAGCCGGTCATTGGGCTTGATGAACCGCGAAGCATACGCGCGCATGGACTTGCCGTCCGGCGCCGTATTCTGCATGCGCTCCGACGCCGTCAGCGGCTGCATCACCGCTCGCGCCATCGTTCGTTGCAGCGCAGCGAGCCTCATACCGCCGTCGCCAATAAAGTGGAAGACAGAAACTTGTTGGCCTTCATCGCCTCGTCATGCACTTCATCAAACGATGGAATGCTGTCGTCCCATTCCAGAAGCGTCGCCGTGTGCCCCACGCGCTGAATCGCTCGCTCGTACAATGTCCACACCGGATCGATCACCGGATGATCGTGAGTATCCAGAATGTACCGCCGGTATTTCGAATGCCCCGCGATGTGAATCTGCGCCACGCGCTCCGCCGGCACGCTGTTCACATAATCAAACGGATTGAAGCTGTGATTCTGCGAAGAAACATAAATATTATTCACATCCAGCAGGATTCCGCAGTCCGCTCGTTCCACCACTTCGTTCAGAAACTCCCACTCGGTCATCTCCGAAACGTGGAACTCCGCGTAGCTGCTCACATTCTCGACCGCCACCGGCACTTCCAGGAAATCGCGCACCTCGCGCACTTTCTGCGCTGTTAGCTTCGCGGCCTCGAACGTGTACGGCATCGGCAGCAAATCGTGCGTGTAGCGTCCGTCCACGCTGCCCCAGCACAAATGATCCGAAAGCCACGGCGTCTTCGTCCGCTTCACCAACTCCTTCAATCGTCGTAGGTGCTCGCGGTTCGCCTTCTCTGCCGAACCGAAATACATTGACACACCGTGCTGCACCACTTTGTACTGCTCCAAAATTTGGTCGAGAATCCGCAGCGGCCGCCCGCCGTCGATCATAAAATTTTCGGAAATAATCTCGAACCAGTCGCACACCGGCTTGCGCGTCAAAATGTGATTGTAGTGCGGCGCGCGCAGCCCAATCCCGATCCCATACTCCGTAAATCCGTTAAATCGATTTGCAGGCATTTTCCGTGGACTCCATGCGAAGCAAGAAGGAGGGCGAGCGATCGTCACTAGCCCTCCAACAAGAAAGAATCGCCAGTCGAATATCGTTAGTATGACGGCGGTTTCTTCTCTTCGTCCGGCATCTTTGACCCGTCGGTCGCGCAGCCGCCCTTGCCCTTGCAAGAGTTCTTGCCCTTGCAACCGTTGTCACCGGCCTTGCAGCCGCCCTTGCCCTTGCAGGAGTTTTGGCCCTTACAAGCGTGCTTTTCCTTCACCTTCTTGTCAGACTTCTTCTCTGTGTCCTGAGCAGAAGCGGAAGCCTTCGCCCCGGGGATCAGATTCGAAGCCTGGATGCTGGCGCTGGTGCCCGCGAGCAAGCCCGCGACCGCCGCACCCGTTAGTAAAAACCGATTCGACTTTGTCATTTTCCCCAACGACCTCCTGATTAATTTTACTGCCTTCCCTCTGGGCAAACTTCCTTGCCCAAAGACCGTTAAGCCGCACAAGCGCAATGGTCGGGACGTAACCATTACAGAGCACGCGGGTTGGGCCAGGACCTGAGCCTATGGATTCAACGGAACCCCAACATACCCCCAACCAGTCCCGCTAGCCACTAAAACTTTTTTGACGGCCCAGTAAGATCTTTGTCACCCATTGCCGCCTCAAAACACACTACGGCGCCCAGAGCTTTTTGGATTAGGCCTCATTGGCCTGCTGTTCGAGTGGTGGATTGATTTGCGGCGGCCGGCCCATTTACGAGGCTTGCGGTTTTCACATCCGATCGAAACTCCCGTGCATCAATGCACGTGCGCCACGTCGTCGTTCATCGAAAAAACATCTTTGAAGTCGGGTTCATACGGAAAAACGTGGATCATCCAGCTGAACATATGCGCGTGGAAGATTCCCCGTTCGGCCGTGCAGGCCTCTTCGGTTTTTATCGAGCCGAACATACCGAACTTGGGATGGGCCGCTTGATAGTCCTTTATCTTGTCTTCCGGCGCCTCGCAGTAGTTAACGTGCCGGTGCCAGCGCACTATGCTCAGCGGGATGCGCTGGTTCAGCTCATCTTCGGTTGCGTCGGGGCTGGCCGTGTACATCACGCCCTCCAGCTTGTATTCCTGCATCGGAGTGCGCCGGTAGAGCAGAGCGGTTGGCTTCCTCGGATCGAAATGGAGATCAGCTTCCCGCGTATTGGCTTGGCTGATGAAGTGATACTGGGGCTGCTTGAGTTTCGGGTTCGCGATGGCATATCCGTCGAGCAAAGCTTTTCGGTAGTCCTTGTAGCGCTCGATAGTGGCCTTCGTTTCGGCCACGACGGCCTTTGCTTTCTCTAGGTCGCCGGGCTGCTTTGGCCGTAGCGGGGTCATGTACATGTGGCCCGCCATGGCCGCCATGCTTGGGCCCATGCCGCTCATGTCCATGTCCCCGTTGGCGCGCATGTCCATTCCGGGCATGCTTTCGTGCTGCTGGCCTTCTTGCCATGTGCGCCCAAGCGGCACGACCAGCAACGCAGCAGCTCCAAAAATGAGCGTCAACGCCACGGTACCCTGGAACGAGAGCTGCACGGATCGATTTTGTTTTCCGTTCACGGGCGGGAACCTCGGTGTGTCCGGTATTACTCCAAAAGTTCCATAAATAATACCGCCATATATACCGCCGTCAAAGGAAATAGGCCGCTCGCGATGATGGAGGACTGTTAGCTTCCATGCCCGGCCTCGACCACACCAACAAAAATATCTCCTATCGCATAGGCCTCAAAAGGAAACTCCTTATCTTTGGCAACCGCCGGAGGAAGGCACCTATTCCCTAGAGGAAAGGCCGATGAAGGGAAGCATGCAAAAAATGGCGTGATCAAC
>Ga0210404_10000913_pt1 | contig 13582 bp, 10 predicted proteins | sample IncBWH28MmetaG_FD_155455 | JGI IMG/M metagenome (GOLD analysis project Ga0210404, IMG submission 155455) | Forest soil microbial communities from Barre Woods Harvard Forest LTER site, Petersham, Massachusetts, United States - Inc-BW-H-28-M | ecosystem: Environmental > Terrestrial > Soil >... | reverse complement strand
GACTCGCCGCTTGCGCTTTTGATGCGCTTGTAAAAGCCGCCGCCTGTTTTTTCGCCCATCCACCCGCGCTTCATCATCTCTTCGATCAGCGGAGGCACGCGAAACATTTCGCGCGATTCGTCGTCCAGGATGGTGTCATAGATGTTGCGGATCACGTGCCCGAGCACGTCGAGCCCCACGATATCCGCGGTGCGGAACGTCGCCGACTTCGGCCAGCCGACAGCCGGCCCTGTGCAAGCGTCGACCTCCTCGATGGTCATTCCTAGCGACTGCATTTGCTGAATTGCATTGAGCATCGAGAACGTGCCGATGCGATTGGCGATGAAGTTCGGCGTGTCTTTCGCGATCACCACGCCCTTGCCGAGCCGCAAGTCGCAAATTTCGTCGAGCGCTTCCAGCACGGCCGGCAAGGTTTTCGGTCCGGGGATCAGTTCGGCCAGTTTCATGTAGCGAGGCGGATTAAAGAAATGCGTCCCCGCCCAGTGCTGCTGAAAATCGTCCGAGCGGCCTTCGGCGATCAGGCGGATCGGCAGGCCCGAGGTGTTCGATGTGACCATGGTGCCCGGCTTGCGCACCCGATCGACGCGCTCGATCAGCTTGCGCTTGATTTCCAGGCTTTCCGCGACGGCCTCGATGATCCAATCGACTTCGCCGCACCACCCGAGATTATCCTCGAAGTTCCCGGGCGTGATCAGCCGCGCGGTTTCCGGAGTGAAAAAAGCCGCGGGGCGCGATTTTTTCGCCGCTTCGAAGCCCGCCATCACGATGCGATTGCGCACGGCCGGCTTGTCGAGCGTCAGCCCCTTGCGTTTTTCATCCGCGGACAGTTCTGGCGGGACGATATCGAGCAGGTAGCAAGGAATTCCGGCGTTGGCCAGATGAGCCGCAATGCGCGCGCCCATCGTGCCCGCTCCTAGGACTGCAGCTTTTTCGACTGGACGTCGCATCGAGAAAATCCCCCCGCACAACGGCACACCGTGCGTGACATCGTTGCAAAACCGCCACGGCGGGTCAACCGGAAAGGCCCGGCGAGGGTCTTAGTTTGTTAGAGTGTACCCAGGTGGATGGAGTGTTCGATGGGAACGACCACCAAATGGATTCGTAAGGCGGTAAGCGGCCTGCGATCGTTCGCTTACTCGGGCGCCGGCCCTCGGCCGAAGATTGGACTTGCGCTCGGCGGCGGATTTGCGCGCGGGATCGCGCATATCGGCGTGCTGCGCGTGCTGGAAGAAAACCAAATTCCCATCGACTTGATCGCTGGCACCAGCGTCGGCGCGCTGATCGCCGCCACGTATGCCAGCGGCACGTCGCTGGACGAAATGGAGCGGCAGGGATGCGACACCCGCTTCCACGATTTCGGGCGCTGGACCCTTTCGCGCATGGGCATGGCGTCGAACGACCGCCTCGAACACTACCTCCACAAATTTACCCCCGCGGAATTCTTCAGCCAGATGAAAATGCCGCTGAGCATCGTGGCTACCGACCTGATGACCGGGACGTCCGTGCACTTCACCGAGGGAGAAATCGGTCCGGCGTTGCGCGCTTCCTGTGCCTATCCCGGATTATTCCTGCCGGTGGAATATCGCGGGCAGATCCTCGTCGACGGTTTCCTGACGGAGACGGTTCCTGCGGAAGCTGCGCGCGAATTGGGTGCCGACATCGTGATCGGCGTGCATCTCGAGCCCGGTTTGCTCGAATCCCCTCCGCGCAACACGATCGAGGTGATCAGCCGCTCGTTTTCCATCATTCAAACCGCCGCAGCGCAGCTATGGCACACCGACGTCGATGTCCTGATCGAGCCTGAGGTCCATCACATCCAGTGGGATGAATTCGTGAAGACGCCGCAGCTGGTGGCCGCGGGCGAAACGGCTGCGCGCGCCGCGCTTCCGAAAATCCGCGCCGCGCTTTCCGCCGATCCCGCCACGCTGACCCGCGCGCATCGACTCGACCGCAAAATTGATGCGACCTAGCCGCTGCTAACGATCGTCGTGACGCTGCGTCCAAGCTTGCAGAGAGCCGAACCTCTCGCGACGTGAGTTTTGCGACGCCCCAATCACGCGCGGCGGGGTTCGGCTCTTCTCAACTCCGATCGCGCAGTTCCACCACCACCGCCGCGCCGTTCCCTTTTCCGCGTTTCGTGAACCACTCGCTCATCGCCGCAGCTAACCGCGCTGGATCGACGCTCAGCCCCGCTTCGAGCTCGCCATCCGCTTTCGGCAGCGTGTCGTCAAATTCCGCCGAGCCTGTAAAATTCCGCATGCAGAAGCTGTCGAGCCAATCGAGCGGCACCGGATTCCGCTCCGCCCCGATGGTCATTTCCGCAGCAAGCTTTCGCGCATACATTTCGTCGCGAGTATAGCATCCGCTACTCGTGGTCGCATTCCATGGGCCTGCTTCCTTGCATTTCCGCTTCCTGTGGCCTAAAATTTTTACTGATCAATACGATGGGGCTCTTTTAGCTCCGCACCACTGTTCATCGAATGGGCACCGCGCGACGTGCCCGCACAAAGTCCCAGGGAGACCGGGTGGCCACACCGCTTGAAAGTTGGGTAGAGGAATCAGCACGACTCACGAAGCCTGCGAAAATCGTCTGGTGCGACGGCTCAGAGGCTGAAAACGAACGGCTGACGGCGGAGATGCTCCGCGACGGCACGTTTATCGAACTGAATCAAAAGACCTTCCCGAATTGCCACCTGCACCGCAGCCACCCCAATGACGTCGCCCGCACCGAGCAGCTGACCTTCATCTGCACCCGAAAAAAAGAAGACGCAGGCCCGACCAACAACTGGATGGCCCCGGCGGATGCGAAAGAAAAAGTCCGGCCGCTTTTCGACGGCAGCATGAAGGGCCGGACCATGTACGTCGTGCCTTACATCCTGGGCCCGGAAAAATCTCCCTACAGCAAGATCGGAGTCGAAGTCACGGACAGCGCCTACGTCGCCACGAGCATGCGCATCATGTCACGCATGGGCAAGGCCGCGCTCGACCGTCTCGGGAGTTCCGCGGATTTCGTCCCCGGGTTGCATTCGCTCGGCGATCTGGACCCTTCACGCCGGTTCATCATGCACTTTCCCGAAGAAAAGCTGATCTGGAGCGTGGGCTCCGGCTACGGCGGCAACGCGCTGCTCGGTAAGAAATGTTTCGCGCTGCGCATCGCCAGCTGGATGGCGCGCGATCAGGGCTGGATGGCCGAGCACATGCTGATCCTGGGCCTTGAAGATCCAAGCGGCAAAGTCACCTACATGGCCGCCGCGTTTCCGAGCGCCTGCGGCAAGACCAATCTTGCCATGATGGTCTCCGCGCTCGGGGCGCAGGGCTATCGCGTCTGGACGGTCGGCGATGACATTGCCTGGATGCACGTGGGATCGGACGGCATGCTTCGCGCGATCAACCCGGAAGCTGGATTTTTCGGCGTCGCGCCGGGCACCAACGCGAAAACGAATCCCAACGTCATGAACGCGGCGAATCGCAACACCATCTACACGAACGTCGCGATGACCGCGAGCGGCGAACCCTGGTGGGAAGGAATCGACGGCGCGCCAACGGACGGCCTAATCAATTGGAAGGGCGAGAACTGGACGACGGGCTCTGGCCCGGCCGCGCACCCCAACGCGCGCTACACCGTCCCCGCCTCGCAGTCACCTTCCCTTTCGAAAAACTGGCAGGATCCCGAGGGCCTTCCGATTTCCGCGTTTATTTTCGGAGGCCGCCGCGCGCGGCTTGCGCCTCTGGTCTATGAATCGCACGACTGGCAGCACGGAGTTTTCGTGGGCGCGACGATTTCGTCGGAAACGACCGCGGCCGCCACGGGCGCCGTAGGCGTCTCGCGGCGCGATCCAATGGCCATGCTTCCCTTCTGCGGCTACAACATGGCCGACTATTTCGGGCACTGGCTGGCGATGGGCCCCAAGCTGAAAAATCCGCCGCGCATTTTCCACGTCAACTGGTTCCGCAAGGGCGCGGACGGGAAATTCCTCTGGCCCGGCTACGGCGAAAACGTCCGCGTGCTGAAATGGATTCTCGACCGCATCGAAAACCGCGCGGGCGCCACGGAAACGCCCATCGGCTGCGTTCCGACGCCATCGTCTCTGACGCTTGACGGCCTTTCGATTTCGCGCGACACGCTGCAAGAACTTCTCAGCGTGGATTCCAACGATTGGATCGCCGAAGATCAAGCCGTCGGCGAATTTTTCAAGAAGTTCGGAAGCAGCCTCCCGCCCGCCATCGCCCACGAACAGAAGGCTCTCGCCGATCGCCTCTCCCGCTCGACCGTCGCCGCAAAATAGCCCCCTTTCTATTTCGGCCCGTTCGATCCGAACGACGCGCGCGTTCGCAGGAATCAGCGGACGGGCGGGTGGAAGTCGAAGTCCGGGTCGACGTCGACCGGGATGTCGGAGCCTTTCGCAAGAGCTGCGGCGAGTTCAGGAGGCATCACGGCGTATTTCTTGAACCAGGCTTCGGTACGCGCACGGTCGCCGGTGGCTTCCTGCTCGAGCAGTTCCTTCGCGAGCGACGCCATGGCTTCGGGCATTTTGTCGAAGTCAACGGAATAGAGCCCGGTTGCGGGATCGCGGCGCACGCCGCCTTTTTCGGTGAGGTAGCTGATCTCCATCATCGCACCGGAGCCGTGCGCTTCGGCGATACCGAAGCGGATGGTGCGAAACGTCTCGCCGAGGAACGACGCGTAGATACCGTCGAGCTTTTCCTTCGGAATCGCGCCGTGATCGGCAAGCCACTTCACGCAGGTCATGCCGGTGATGTCGGCCTTGGATTCTTCCAGCGCCGAATATCGCGGGCCGATGGCTTCGCCGATACCGCGCTGGGATCCGTGCACGAAGGTCGGGCCGAGTCCGTGGGAAATTTCGTGGAGGACCACGAAGTCGAGAGTGCCTTCGCCGGTGACCATCTTCGCCTGGTCGGCGGGCATCATGCGCTCGGCTAGCGGCAGGATGATGTAGTTCACGCGCGCGTCCATGAAATTCTTCCAGAAGATCTTCTTGGAGCCTTTGGCTTCGTGGATGCGCGGATCGTTGGGGAGATTATCGGCGACGGCCTGATAGCCATGGAGCAAGTCGCCCGCGCGATAAATGGCGTCGACGACTTCCATGGGCTGGTTCTTACCGCGCTCGGACGGAAGATCGGTGGGCGAAAGCGGGAGCGATTCCTCCAGATCGGGTACGTAGTTCTGGAAAAGGGCCAGTTTTCGGCTTTCCGCGTCGTTGCGAATCATGATCGACGCGCCGAAAGAAGTTTTCACGCCGAGCAGCCCGTCGAGATAGACCTCATAGGGAGCGAAGACGACGTCGAATTTCGGATTCTGGAGGTCCATCCAGGCGAGATCGCTTTTGTAGTAGTCGTCGCTGAGCAGCGCATCGGCGCGCAGGCGGAGGAAATTCGCGAAAGCGGAATCATCGCTGAGCGCAGCGGCTTGGCGAAGATCCGCAGCCATCGGAATCAGAAAATCGCCGTAGGCTGCATGATAGGGATCGAAACAGGGTCCCCAATACTCCGCCTGTGTTCCGACCGCGCACATCTTTTCAATCGTGTACGGCGAATAGACCGCAGACTTTTCAAACCTGCCGCTGCCGATGCTCTGTTCCAGATTTGCCCGGGTCTCATTCGGAAGAAAGAAACCGCGACCGGGAGGGGCAGGCTCGGTGCCGATGAACGGCTTGTCGTCTTCGATCTGCAGGAAGCGGCCGCCGTTGATTTTCAGCAACTCGCGGATCTTTTGGTTCTGCGGATTCTTGCTGTCCGTGAGTGCGACGTACAGCTTCAGTCCGTCGGGATCGCTCTGGCGCCAGTAGATGCAGTCGAGCAGGCCGGCGGCGTCAACGAGTTTAGCGACCATTTGCTTTTCGCGGTCGGTGAGGTGGCTGGAATCGAAGGGGATCTTGACTGGCTTGAATTTCGCCAACTCGACGGCCAGTTGCTGCGGGCTGATCGACAACTGCATGGACTGCGACGACTGCGCAAACGCGCCCGCGAAAGCCATAGCGAGCAGGAGAAAAACCAGGAGAAGGCCTGCGAAAAAGCGTGTAGATATTCCCCCCAGCTCTTGTCGATCAGACTGCTTGCCGATCCGTTGTTTTATGTGAGTTACGGGCATTTCGATTCGGCGCGGACGGTGATTAGCAACCGACTCACCGGCGCCCCAGCAAGACTCCTCGGTGGCCTTGGGGGGGAACGACGCTGCGGCGACCTCGCGCCTAGAGGGCCCGTGCCTTCGCCCGAATGAGTGTTCTTTCATCACCGGCACATCTTAGAGCAGAACGGGAGAAGTGCAAGGGAGGACTTGGGTGGACTTTTGGCGGCGCCGGCTGCGAATTCTGTATGACGGACGCGACTTGAAGATCCCCTGGACAGATTTTCGAAACGTGCTGGGGAATTTCAAAGGGAAGCTGAATACCGGCGCGGACTTGCGGGCTGCTTTTGCAAGCGTACGAGGTACCAGGATGCGGCGATCCAGGCCGCGGTTTCAACCCAGTAGACCCACGGGTAGTTGAAATAAAACGAATAAGCGGAACTTCCCTGGCGGAACAGGAGTATCGTACCGTGCATCAGCGTGACGAGCCAGAGTGAGCGCGTGCGAGCGTAGAGCCAGCCGAGCGGAATGTTGAATAGAATGGTTGAGAGCAGGCTGATGATTTCCGCTATTCCCGGCACGGGGATTCTCAGATTGGGGACCGGTCCGAAGCCCTTCAGAACGGGAAGCACCCACCACACCAGCGCCGTGAGAAAAATCGTGCGCTGGAGCCCGAATATTCCCGTTAAGCGGTCCTGGACAAAGCGGCGCAGGACGAATTCGATGAGCCACGCGCCGAGGAAAACGACCAAGACCCAGGGAAACCCGTGATTGGAGTCGAAGATTTCGCGCCAGGTGGGAGGAAATCCCAACCAATCCGGGGCGCTGACCGCGAAGATGAATTCACCGAATACCTTCAGTGCCATGCGCGCGCCAAGCGCTATCGCGAGAGGCAACACGACGGCGACGCCATAATCGAGCTTGAAAGAGCGGACGGGGGGAATGGTGGGTTCCGCAGGAGATTCTCCCAGGATCTTCATGGCGCAGAGACCGGCGACAGTGGGCGGATACACCAAGGTGATCCATTCCCAAAGGGTATAGCCGCGGGGCCAAGTAAATGGTCGCGAGAGCGCCAGACCGCGCCTTGAGAACAGCACGAATTCGATGATCAGCTCGAAAACGACGGAGAGAAGAAGTGAAGCGACGATGAAAGTGCAAAAGCGGCGAGAAAGGGCTGGCGCGCCGCTGTCTCGGGGACCTGCATCCACACCGCGAAAACGGACCGGGAGAGGCATTTCCCCTTTTCGAACGCCTCGGAGGGCAAAAGCGAGAACAATGACCCCGGCGCACGGCGCGAAAAACCTGTAACCCATGGCTCTGAGCAGAAGCGGGAGCGCGCGCACCTGATCCACAAGGATTTGGGAGACTGATTCCATCCTCGACGAGGGTGACAGGTAACCGATCGGCAAGATCAACAGGCTGCCGAGAACGCCGAGAATCAGAGGCAGGAAAACCCATCGAAAGAATGCTCGCGAAGGATTGCGAACCGGAACAATCCAGAGGATGAAGCTGGCCGTGTAGCAAAAGCGCAGAACGATCGAAATGGTTACGCTCGCGGCGAGCGAACCTGCCTGCAGCCTCGCACCGGGGAATCCCCGCCAGTACTCCCAACCGATTAACAGAAGGAAAGTGCCCAGCGGAAAGAGCCACTGGAGTTCGTGTTCGGGAAGGAAATCGCGAAGAAAAAATCCCAGTCGCCAGAATGGTGTCCGATTGGCGGGCCTCGGCGCGTCGTTCATTGGCAGGAGCGTAGCGCGAATGATTATAGCGAGAAATAAAATTCTTGAACGGCGGTCAGCGATCCTGGCCGGAGAACGGGCGGAGACGGATGAAGACGGCGGCACCGATGGGATGAGAGCCGTAGATCGGCTGCAGGGCGGTGGGCACGCCGTAGGTTGTAAATTGCGCGCCGAAGGCGGAGGCCAGGCGCGGAATGATATCGAAATCGTGGTCATAGCCGAGGGTATAGGCCTGGACCTGGCCGATTGGCCGTTCGACGAAGCCGGGAGGCAGCGGATTTTCGCCGAGGATGAGCTCATTCGAGCGCTCGGCGCTTTCGAAGCGCGTCCAAGCGTAGTTCCGCGTGAGGAATCGGACAGTGGATTCAAACAGATAGCTATCGAAAACTGCGCCGTCGGCGAGCGAGCGGGTGCGGCCCCAGAGGAGCGTGCTGGCCCAATTGCCGTTGTGGAGGGAACGGTTGTACATGACCGAGGCGGTCATGCGCTCCTGATTTTCGGCGGGAAAGAGCGCCTCGGGGCCGGTGATGCGGCCGTAAGAATATTGGCCACTCCAATTCTTACCGGGCTGGAAGGTCACGCGTGTGGACCAGGAATCGATTTTGCCCTGCTCGATGTCCCAGCGATCCTCGCCTGGCTCGCGTCCGTGAAAGCCGGACGCTTCGACACGCACGACGCCGTACGTGAAACCGGCGGTTACGACGTCGGCGGCGACGTGCGTGGAATCCTCCTGATGATGACCGAGCGGGGCGACTGGATCTTCGGCGGCGGAGGCGCGATGCGGATACGCGGTAGGCCCCAGGGCGGGGTCGCCGGTTGGCGCTACGTAGAACGAGACAAGCGCGTTGTCGCCGAGTTTCAGGTCGTAGAGTGCGGCGAGTTCCATCACGAAGTTGTGCGGGTGCTGGCCGTCGGCGATGGGCACGCCGTAGGCGGTTTCGCCCTGCTGAAACAGCAGCGGGTAGCGTTCGCCGGTAATTGTTGCGGGCTCGAGGGTAAGCATTGCGCGAAGGGTGAATTGGCCCGCTCCTGCGTCATGCTGCGCCATGCCCATGAGCCAGTTTGTGGAGAAAAATTTGTCGCCGCCGCGCACGCTGGATTGCTGCTCGTCGAGGACGAAGACGTTGGCGTGGAACATCAACGTCCAGGAGCGCGCGGTTCTCATCAGCATGGGCGCAGGAGTGGAATCGGGCTGCGCGGAGGTGCCGGAGGTGTCGTGCGTGAGGATTTCCTGGACGAATGTTGCCGGATGCATGTTCATTTGATCGTTCGGCGGCATCTGCATGCCGGGCATATTCTGCATGCCGTCGGATGGCTGCTGGGCGAACGATGCCGCGGGAAATAGGGGAAGCAGGATAGCGGCGAGCCTGTGTAATTTCATTACGCCCTCCGTGGCGATCGACACGTTTGTGTTCAGAAGCCGATGCAAAGGTCGATGGATGCTGGAGGACGGGCTAGATGCGGAGACTTAGCGGGAAAGGGCTCGAGGAATCGCCGCGAGGGAGTGCAGCGGCCGACACGGCTCGCAAGTTCCGTTGACCTGACGCTGCTACCAAAGCGCGGGCAGGGGGTGACTGCGAAGCTGGCGCACGCTGAATCGGATTGGCGTTCCGAACGATGGAGGCGAACGACGCGTTCTCTGTGCAGATTGCAGGCTTACAAGGCGGAAGCGACTGCGAGACGGCGATTTCGGAGTTTAGGACTGATTGTTCGGGCGACGGATGAATGGGGTTGACGCCTCGGGCTGGTAACTTAGAAGCGTGCTCGTGTGCGGCCATCGGGCCGGCATGCCCGGGCCGGCAGCAGGCGCAGCAGCCGCGGTCCGAATCCGCCGGATGGCACAGAGCGGCTGCGGAAGAAATCGAGAGCAAGGAAAACGCCAGCAGAGCCGCGAGCAAGCGTCTGAGCAGCACCCCGATATTCTAGCTCCGTGCGAGAACTTTGTCGATGTGACCGGGGGCCGTTGTAAGATTGGCGCGATGAATACGGAGATGAACACGGAATTGATGGAGCGTCGGGGGCAGCGCCTGCTGGTCGCGGTTGAGGATGGTCCGAAGATCGGGCGGCCTCAGGATGCGCGTGAGAGCACCAGGCGAGTGTGGTCGGGGTGCCGGTGGCACGGTTTGATCCGGAGTTTTTCGGTTGCGGACAGGGAAGGCCGACGAGTTTATCCAAGAGATGGCGAATTACGAGTGCCAGCTGGCGATTATGGACGATCTTTCGCAGCAGATTGCAGCGAGCGATGCGCTGAGGGACCTTGTTCGGGGAGTGCAATCGGGGATCGCAGGTTTTTTCGTGGGATGTTGAGGAGTTGGCGTGGAAATTGGTGGCTGCCGACAAACGGCAGAGATAGACGGCTAGATTTCTTGCATTTCGTGGGGTGACAAATTAAGGCGCAGGCGCGTCCAAATAGGGATTACCGGGGGACAGCAATTGAATAAATCATTTTTGCGAATCGCGGTAGTGAGCTCCGCAATCGCTTCGTTTGCCGGCGCCTCGGCGGGGCAGGCGGGTGGCGCCACTGCGCCAACGGGGCAATCGAGTCTGGCGGCTCGGGTGCGGGATACGGGGTTCGTTCAGCTCACCGCGGACAGCTTTGCGGGGCTGACGCCGGACCAGAAGATGGATGCTTACTGGCTGTATCGCGCGGCGGTGGCGGTGGATCCGATCGCGTACGACCAGAATTCGGCTGACGGGCTGCGCGAAAAGCATCTGCTGGAAGCGATCCTGACGCACCTGAACGGGATCGATCCGGGCGTGGCGAAGAAAATCGCCGAATACACGATGCTTTACTGGGGCAATCACGGGAATCACGACGCGAATACGTCGGTCAAAATCATGCCGGACTTCACGCCGGAGGAACTGGGGGCGGCGGCCGAACAGGCGCGAACGAACGGCGCGGCGCTCGGGTCGGCCACGGCACTGGCGCGGGAGCTTCGGGAGCTGAACAAAACGATTTTCGATCCAAACTACCAGCCGATGCTGGTCGAGAAAAATCCGCCGAAAGGCGAAAACGTGCTGGAAGCGAGCAGCGTAAATTTCTATTCCGGCGTGACGCTAACGGATCTGGCGGGATTCACGGAGCACTACGCGCTGAATTCACGGCTGGAAAAGCAGGACGGCAAGCTGGTGGAGGATGTCTACCGCGCGGGGACGCCGGACAGCACGGTGCCGCCGGGGAAATATGCGCGGGAGCTCGGGCTGGCGATCCGCGACCTGCAACAGGCGCTGAAGTACGCGCCGCCGCAGCAAGCGAAGGTGATCAATGACCTGATCCGTTACTATCAGACGGGCGAGCGCGCGGACTGGATTCACTGCGGGATCGATTGGGTGCACGACAAATCGAATCCGGATTTTTCGAATGGATTCGTCGAGGTGTACAAAGACCCGCGTGGGCAGAAGGGCGCGATTCAGGGATTCGTCAGCGTGGTGGACGAAACAATGAACCGGCTAACGACGGGATTCGGCGCGAACCTGGGATACTTCGAGCAGCGCGCGCCGTGGGATGACAAGTACAAGAATCCGAGTCCCACGCCGCCGGTGGTGAACGCGGTCGAGATGGTGGCCGAGACGGCCGATTTCAACGTGAGCACGATCGGCGACAACCTGCCGAATGAAGAGGAAATTCACGCGAAATACGGCTCGAAGAGTTTCATCCTCACGGGATCGATCCGCGCGATGAACAGCGCCAGTGGCACGGCCGTCTCGGACGAGTTCGCGTCCACGCAGGAAGAAAAAGATCGGGCACGGCAGTACGGCGATCTGGCGGAGGAGTTGATGACAGCGATGCACGAGGTGATCGGGCACGGCTCGGGGAAAGTGGGGCCGAAGGTGACGCGCGATCCGGCGTATTACATCAAGGAATACTACTCGACGCTGGAGGAAGCGCGGGCGGACTTGATGGCGCTGTGGAGTTTCTGGGATCCGAAGCTGATCGAGATGGGCGTGATGCCGAATCAGGATGTGGCCAAGGAAGAGTACGACAACGAGACGCGCGCGGCGCTGGCGCAGCTGCACGAAGTGCCGAATGGGGACACCGTCGAGGAAGATCACCGGCGCGGCACGCAGCTGATCGTCAATTTCATTCGCGACAAGACCGGCGCGATACAGCCGGTGGAGCACGACGGCAAGGTTTATTTGGTGGTGACCGACTACGCGAAGATGCGGCAGGGGGTGGGCATGCTGCTGGCCGAGTTGATGCGCATCAAGGCGGAGGGCGACTATGACGCGGCAAAGGAGCTGATCACCAAGTACGGGATTCATTTCAATACGGCGTGGCGCGATCAGGTGGTCGCGCGCTATAAGAAGCTCGACGTGCCGCAGCATTGGGTGGGAATCAACCCGGATCTCGACTTGCGGCGCGGACCAGGCGGGAAAATGGATGTGACGATCACCTATCCGCGCGATTTTGCACAGCAGCAGTTGGAGTATACCAAGATCAACGGCGAGTAACTGCCCCGGTCGCACGGTAGAAGAGGTTCTCTTGGCGTTTTAGAGCGCAGATTGAATTTCTTGATCGATGGAAACGTGCGTTTGCGGGAATCCGTTGATGGCGAAGTTTGCCCCCGCCGCGCACTGGAAGTGGATGAAACGGCTGATGTGATAATCCTCGTCGAGCTGACCGAAGGTGCGCTCGATTTCCTCGCGCGACAATCCGAGCGAGGCGAAAGCAACCGGCTTCCCGTAGCCGCCTGCGACCGCTAGGTATTTTTCGACGACTGCGCGCAGAGTCATTCGCCGTATGGTAGCAGAACAGGCCACGACCTGCTCGGGCTTCAGGCGACGGTTTGAGGAAGGATCAAGCGAATCAAAACCTCCGCGGCGAATGCCCCGCCTGTTGGTAGCGGCTTAGGTCGAAGTTTTAGACGGCTTCGAGGCTCCCGGGACGGCTTGCGTTCGCTGCCCTCGAAGCTTATACTGAGGCCGGCTTCCAGTAAGGTCGAACAAACCAGTGGGCGCGAGCCCACTTTTTTGTTGGCCGGGTGATGTGGAAAGGGCGCAGAGGGCCCGTCGGGGGCATAAATACAGCGCTTAGAAGAGTATGGAACTGGATCGGATTCGAGAGGCGGCCGAGCGGGTGGCCCATTCGCTTGGGCTCGAAATCTTCGACGTAGAATGGAAGGTGGGCAAGCAGAGGTTCCTGCGAGTCTATATTGATCGCGCGCCGGATCCGGGGGACCCGCACCAAGGGGCCGGAATCAGTCACAGCGACTGCCAGGCCGTCAGCGAGCAGCTCAGCGTGATGCTGGATGTAGAAGACCTAGTACCGGGACCGAGCTACACTTTGGAAGTGAGTTCGCCGGGGCTGGATCGGAAGTTGATCAAGCCCGGCGACTACGAACGATTCACAGGGCGGTTGGCGAAGATTTGGCTGAACGAAGCGGTGGAGAACGAGAAGTTTTTTCAGGGCCGGCTGGCGGGCTATGCGGACGGAGTGGTGAAGCTAACGGTACGCGATCGGGAAGTCGCGGTGCCGTACGCCGGGATTCGCAAGGCGAACCTGGTGGTGGAGTTGTGACGGGTGGGAGTGAGGAGACACGCGGATGGCGAGTCTGCTGTACCAGACAATCGAGCAGATCAGCCGGGAGAAGCACATCGAACCGGAGATCATCGTGGCGGCCATCGAGGACGCCATGGTCGTCGCCGCGCGGAAATACTACCGCACGGAGGAGGATCTCCGTTCGAAGTTCAATCCGGAGAGTGGCCAAGTAGACGTGTACTCCGTTCACACCGTGGTCGAAGAAGTTGGGGATCCGCT
>Ga0210404_10000912_pt1 | contig 13586 bp, 12 predicted proteins | sample IncBWH28MmetaG_FD_155455 | JGI IMG/M metagenome (GOLD analysis project Ga0210404, IMG submission 155455) | Forest soil microbial communities from Barre Woods Harvard Forest LTER site, Petersham, Massachusetts, United States - Inc-BW-H-28-M | ecosystem: Environmental > Terrestrial > Soil >... | reverse complement strand
CACGCGATTCGTAACTCTCGCAGATCTTCTTCTCCGAGATCGAAGCATTCCCCCAACTGCTCCGCATACGCTACCAGCCGCTCCGAATGGCCATTCCTCGTCGCTTGTTTCGCGTCAACTACCCGCGCCAGCGAAAGCACCATGGACATCAACTGCCCGTCCATGTAGTTCTTAAGGCGCAACAGAGTCTGGACGCGGTCCAGCACATCCCAGAGCGATGACGGCGTAGCCCAAACATCAATTGCCCCGGCTTCCCGTCCACGCTGGATGTCCCATTGCTCTGGTGACGGCTTCACCAGGACGACGGGCGTGAATTGATTTACAGGTTCCTGCTTCAGTCGGTGGCAAAGTTCGAAACTGCCGATGTCCGGCAAGCTATTGAGCAGCAGAATTAAATCAGGCTGCACCTGGCGACTACGACGGACCGCGGACTCGCCGTCCTCCGCCTCATAGACGTCGCACTTCTGGTTCTGCAGGAAAGTTTTCCATCCTCCGCAGTTCGTCGAATCAGCATCTACAAGCAAGATGGTTGGGTTCATCCTCCCCTTATCCTTTCTCCGTCTTCCGGAAAGGTGTAGACACACCCTTCCTGACCTATATTTCTGCTTAGGCCACACCTCAGAGGTTGGACTTGCTTGCGGTCTCCAAGCCCTGATTTCGGAGGTTTTCACCTCCGCTTACGGGGACAAGGAGGAATGAGGTAGCTAGGCTCAGTTGGTAACTGCGATTGAGTTTCCAAAATGGGTCCAAAATAAATCCCACAGTTTCTGAATCTTGCGGCGCTATCTCAATTCAGGTAAATTCCTGGTCGGGAAGGTTCTTCGGCGCAGGATGTAAAGTTTACTTGCAACCCACGCTTTTTGCGCTTTCTTTCGATCGTTCTTCGCCCGGTGTCCTCGAGATGGGCATTTCCCTTCTACGCTCCTCTCTTCGCGGCACTCCCTCCAGATTCGAAACACTACGAAACCGGATGCCAGCGAGCATCCGCGTAAGGTATGATAGAGTCTCTGGAAATTAACCAATTAGGGTGACAATGCAGACAGCAACCAATGGAAAAGTACTGCTGAGGGTGAGGCCCCGGGGCTTCTGCGCGGGCGTGGTTCGCGCAGTGGATATCGTCGAATTGGCGCTCGAAGCCTACGGCGCACCCGTTTACGTCCACCACGAAATCGTCCATAACACCTACGTAGTAGAGCAGTTGCGCCGGCGCGGCGCCATTTTTGTCGAAGCCATCGAGGAAGTTCCCCACGGCGCGGTGCTGGTTTTCAGCGCCCACGGCGTTCCGCCCACGGTCCGCGACGAAGCCAAGTCGCGCGAACTCAAAGTGATTGATGCCACCTGCCCGCTGGTTACCAAAGTCCATCTCGAAGCGCTCAAGTTCGCCCGTGAAAAGCGCACCATTATTCTAATCGGCCACAAGGACCACCAGGAAATTGTCGGCACTTCCGGCGAAGCACCCGACCGCACCATCGTCGTGGATTCCGTCGCCGCCGTGGATGCGCTCGAAGTGGACGATCCGCTGAAGCTTTCTTTTCTCACGCAAACAACACTCAGCCTCTACGACACGCAGGAAATCGTCGCGCGCTTGCGCCAGAAATTCCCCGCGATTCAGGGTCCCGCGAGCGATGACATTTGTTACGCGACGCAAAATCGTCAGGAAGCCGTCGAGCAGGTAGCCAAGGACGTGGATCTGATCCTTGTCGTCGGCTCGCCGAACAGTTCGAATTCGAATCGTCTCGTCGAAGTGGCCCAGCGCAGCGGCGTCAAAGCGCAGCTCATCGACTCTGCAAAAGACATTGATGTGAAATGGCTCGACGGAGTTTCGCGCGTCGGCCTTACTGCCGGCGCTTCCGCTCCCGAAGTTCTCGTCGAGCAGGTGAGCGAGCGGCTCGCGGAATTCGGCTTTACGGATCAGCGCGATTTGGATTTGATTCGCGAAGACGTGCGCTTCACGCTGCCTCCGGAATTGGCGACGATCGCGCCGGCGCCGCGCCGCTAAAAAGTTTGCAGTGTCCCTGGGGGACGCCGTGCAGTGCCGGAATATTTTGCCGGCGGAAAATTTGCATCGCGCGGCAATCCGGGCCCAGGGTAGCAGGCGGGAAACTCAAGACAAGGAGTTCGAACTTGGCGGTCAAAATCGTCCGTCAGCCGAAGAAGATTGCCTTGATTGGCGCGCCGTCGAGCGCAGCGGCTTTTTCCGCGGGCAGCGAAAAAGCGCCCGCCGCTTTGCGCGCGGCCGGGCTGGCGGAAAAACTGCAAGCCGCCGGATTCGAAATCACCGATTACGGCGACTGCGCCCCGCGCTTATTCGCGGACGATGAAGAACATCGCCGCGCGCGTAATCTCACCGAAATCGTCGCCGGCCTGAACGATCTGAAGACGCGCGCGGAGTTCGCGGTGAAAAGCGGCGCGCTGGTCCTCGTGCTCGGCGGCGATTGCGCCCAAGTCATCGGTTTGCTGGCCGGGGCGAGGCGCTATTACAAGCACATCAATCTTCTGTGGTGCGATCGCGACGCGGATTTGAATACGCCCGCGAGCACGCCCTCCGGCCGCATTGACGGCATGGTCGTCGCCCACATCATCGGCAAGGGCGCGCCGGAGCTGGTGCGCTTCTGGAGCGAAACGCCGCTGGTGCGCGAGCCGGACGTGACGCTCTTCGGAATCGAACGGCTCGATCCGCCGGAGCAGGAATTCCTTACCAGATCACCGTTGCGCCACAATTATGCCGGGGATATTCAGTCCAAAGGCGCTAGCAAAGCGGCGCACGAAGCCTTAACGCAAGTGCATGCCGACGCGCACGAATTCGTTTTGCATCTCGATGTCGACGTCATCGCGGCGGAAGATTTCCCCGCCGTGAATGTTCCCGGCAGCGGCGGCTTGCGCTTCGACGAGTTTCGCGCCGCGTTCCTGGAATTCGTGAAGCACAAGAATCTTCTTGGCTTGGACGTCGCGCAGTACAACCCGGACAAAGATCCCGACGGCAGCGGCGCAAAAAAACTCGTCGACCTCCTGGTCGAAGTTCTTTCCGCGCGCCTCGAAGCGTTGGCAGTCCCGGCTCCGGCTCCCGCCCCCGAACCTGCGGCGGCTCCCCCCGAAGTTTCTTCTTCCGAAACAACCGCTTAATTCATTTCATCAATGATCCCGCAAGTTCTTTTTCAAACTTTTTTCAGGGGCTGAAGCCCCAGAATTTGGCTCGCTTTACGGCACGGCTGAAGCCGTGCCCTCCTAAAGATTACCAAGCACTTAAAACCAAAAACTTCGCGCAGCGTGAACTGTCCTATTCTCCGCGACGAACAACTAAGAACTGAGAAGCGATCGCCCGTTTGCTTTCGCCTGCATCCAGACTGCTTAGGAGGGCACGGCTTCAGCCGTGCCGATAAGGGTTGCCGACTCTGGGGCTTTAGCCCCTGAAGTCATTCTTCCTTCAAAACTAAAAACTGACTACTGCACACTCGAAACGGCAGCAGCGCGCTTGCGCAAATACCGCGCCAGGCCGAGGAATGAAAGATTCAGGCTCGCGCTGAAAGCGTAGTGTTCGGCCTCGCCGCCTTGTGGAAGATGCGCTGCGACTTCGGCGAACGCCGCGGAGATAAAAGATTCCATCGCGGCGGCTTCGCTTGCTGCGCCGCGAATACTTTTTTCGGCGATGGCGGCCCAGCGATGCAGCGCTTCGCGGATCAGCACAATGTGTTCCGCGGGACTGTCCGAAAAACCGAAGTGCGTGAGGAACAGGCGCGAAGGTTTGCGCGCGAGAATGGCGGCAAAGGAATTTTCCCAAATGCCCAGGTCAATGTCCGGCGGGGGAGTGGCGGGCATGACGTAAGTGCTGCCCTCGATGCGAATGCCCGCGGTGTCGCCCACGAAGGCTACGCCTTCCTGGTCCTCGAAGTAGCTGACGTGGTGCGAAGCGTGGCCCGGCGTGTAATCCACTGCAACTTTGCGCGAGCCGAGCGTGAGCGTTTCGCCGCCTTCGAGGATGCGCAGATTTTCCGGCGGCACGGGAAGCATTGGGCCGAAGAGGCGGTCGAGGTCGTTGGGCCACAGGCGCAGCGCGCTGGCCAGGAGCTTCGAGGGATCGATCATGTGCGGCGCGCCTTTGGAGTGGACGTAAACGGCGAGGCGCGGATTTTCGCGGACCAGCGCGCCGGTGGCCCCGGCGTGGTCCATGTGAATATGCGTGAGCAGGATGGCGTCAAGGTCGCCGACGGAGAGCCCGTGCGCGCGCAGTTGCTGGCGCAGCGTTTCCAGCGTCGAACCCGGTCCCGGGTCCACGATGGCGCGGTGTCCGCCGGATTCAAGCAGTGCCGCGGATGGCCGATCCAATTGTCGTCGAGCGTAGCGATGGAGGTCATGGCGGCGGATAGTTTAGCGCAGGATGAGGAAGTTGACGGTCAAAGTTAACAGTTCGGAACGAAAAATTCTTTACTCGATGGCGTCAGGTATAGAATTGCCCAGCATCGGTGGTTCAGACTAATCTGCCTGAGCAAGAGTCACAGGGCTAGGCAACGGTTCCCTAAATGAAGGAAGACATCCTCGAACAACTCGTGGACGACTACCTCCAAGCTGGCGGCTACTTTACTCGTCACAATCTGAAGTTCCGGCCTAGGCGCGATCATCCGCAGTTCGATAGAAAACAGGATTCAAATCACAGTGACATCGACGTGGTGGGCTTGCATCCTGCTCGGAGGGGAGTTGACCGCGTATGGGTAGTCAGCTGCAAGAGTTGGCAGTCTGGGTTTGATGTTGCAGCAAAGCTCGATGAAATTGCCAGTAACAAAATTCGCTCTGGCCGCGAATCGTGGCGTTTCTTTCGAGAGCTGGCGGAGCCAAAGTGGGCGGAAGCATTTCGCGCAGCTGTGCGAGACGCAACCGGACAGGACGAGTTTACCTATGTAACGGCTGTGACGCGAATAAGGGGTGACGCGAGTGCCTGGGAGAACAATCCGAAGTTTCTTGAGAACATCGGCGGCAATCCCATTCGCATGATCTCCCTTCAGGACATGATGAAGGAATTGTTGAAGGGAATGACGACAACAGTAGTCCCGTCTCAACTAGGACGCACAGTGCAATTGCTGCATGCAGCGGGGGCCAAGCTTGAATGGCCCGACGTGTAGGTGGTCGCCGATTGCCCGTCTCACGTGAATCGCAACAGGGAATTTCCTATAGTTTGGGCCATGCGCCCGCGTCACGCCGACTTGGCCTGCTGTCCCGCCGCATCGAGTTGCGCCAAGAGGGGCGTCAATTTGTCTCCCCATAGTCCTGCCTGTAAAAAGAATCTTAATGGAAATTGCTGCGCTTGGTACTTTTGGAGGTATTTCAGAAATTTGGGAATGAAAAGCACGTTCTCGTGCTCGTTCTCGCCTTTCAGGACCGCGTCAAAGAGACTCTTTTCAATTGAAAGAAAGACGATTGTCCAATCGTCAGGTCCCCTTTTGATGGCCTCATGTAGTTCCTCAGCAATTGGTCGACAAACACTCAGTTCATAACGTAGGTGGTCCGGAACATAGTTGAAAACCGTGTCAGGACGATATCGAGCAAGCCATTGCTTCGGTTTCTGGCCGGCTTCCCCAACGCCGAGGTATGAGTTCAACTCCAAGATGAATTCCAACTGACATGCTGCTCGAAGAAAATCCTCCCAATTGCCGAAGAAACTTGGGTAGGAGTTTGAGATCCGTTTCTCCCAACAGAGTAATATGACGCCTTGCGGCACAAGAATACTCAGTCTCAGTGGCCATAGCAGTAGTGATTGCTTCAACTCCTTATAGGCACCGATGATTGGTACTGTAATCTTCAAAAGTATGCTCACGAACTCATACAGTTTCCGCTTCATTGCGTACGTCGCGAGCGTTCTGGCAGAGAGCATTGATTCGAGGGCCACCATTCCTCGACCGACGTATTTGTCAAAATCCTGGGCTGGCGCATTTACGTTATCGAACGGAGCCAGTCTCAGAAGTCGCGTCGTGTTTACAAAAGATTCTTCTATTAAGTGACCAACCTGCTCGAACCACTCGTCTTTTGCCCGGTGTTTGATGAGGAGTAGCCCGATCTCTGTAAGCCTGCGAAACGCCGGTAGGAATTGGGCGTTCTTGTGTTCGTTTAACTGAGAATGAAGTTTCTCCGCCTCCAGTCCTCCAGCCGAATATCCATCAACTCGATTCCACCCTTCGATAATAAGGTCGCGCAAGAGCTCAATGAGCATGGAGAATCGTGCTGAGTCGTCGTTCGCCAGGAGGTCTTCGACGTAAAGGCGAAAGTCCTCGTCCCGCCCATAGATTAAGTCGGCTGCCGGACTCCTGCGCCCAGACGTGGTAATCAGTTGCTGCGCGGCTACTATCTCGTATCTGAACTGAGAGAATTGCTTTCTTGCCCTGGAGTCTGCCTCGGACTGTATCCTTTCCTCAACCATCGCACTTATGTCCTGGGGCGTGGCTATCCGTAGTGCCGTGCCCTCCTTTACCCATATGTCGCCTTTGCGAAAGAGATTATTGCCCTTGCCGTCTTGGATGCCGCCGCTTCCGACTAACGGCCGCGGTTGCTGAGGCGCAAAAACCAAGAGAATAAACGGGACACCGTCGTCAGTCTGGAGGGAATTGAAGACTTCGAGGACAGGTTTAGGACTCAAATAACGCTCCAAGACGTCGCTGACCCTAGCGGGGTCGAATTCTGCAGCGTTTGAAACAGCCTGGAACGATTTGTTGGTTTGGTCTGCGCCGATGACGAGGACCCGTTCTTCTCTCAGGTGGGCATTGGCGATTCCTTGCACAAGCTTTACAAAGTCAGCTCTCTCCTCAACATTATTCTTGTTGAGAGATGCCTGGCGAGTTAGCTCCCAGCACGGATGCTCGGCGCCTGCGCCAACAATCCGCTGTGCTTCGAGCCGGTATCGATCGACTCTTTCAGAGAGCGTACCGCGATCGGCGTTTTGCTCTAGCTCGCCGGGCATCTCAGTCCTCGTCGCGTGACCTCGTTCGGCCACCTTTAGATTCGGTGCTTATTCACGCCATAAAAAAACAGGCAAATTAACTCTATCATGACCAGTGGGCTTGGCTTGGTGCGCTGGGGCTATTCTAAAGTTCCATCCACGTGCGCCCTAACTTTGCGGTTGTGATTTTTATGCGCAGGGCGTTTACTGCGAGCGGGCAGGGGCACCGTTCCAACGTGTAACCTGCTAACATTTCAACGCTTTACAAATCCATTCGAACGCTAACTAACAAAGTAGTTGACACATCGGGTACTTCCATGATATTCTTTCCCGTGTTTGCAACGATCGAGCCTCGCCGATCTCCCGATTTTTCCCCTCGCGTATCCCTACATCCCGTCGCTTCTCATTTCCTCTCTGGCCACGCATCCGAAATCTCCCTGCGTTCACACATGTTTCCGGGCTATCTCCTTTCGTTTGATATTCTTCCAAACTCTTTTGCACTCACAAAAAACTCAACTCGTTTATTTTCAAGCAAATCTGAACTCTTTTCCAAAAACACCGGGGGGTGGAGGTCCCATCCTTCCAACCAGAGATTCCCTTCTCTTCTCTCCGCCATCTCTAAGTCCTTTATCTGCAACACTTATAGACCTTCCCGCAAGTGTTGCAAACAAAAGACTTACGAAAGCCCTAACTCCTTTAGATGCAACACTTACAGAAAGCCTGGAGTGGGGGCTCCCGGGCAAGCTATCTGCGGCTACTGGAGGGCCGCTTACAAGTTCAACTGCTGGTAAGGCGATTCCGAACCGGGCTGGACCGCATCTGGCAATGGCCAGAGGAGGTTGAGCATCCGGCGCGACCGCACCCAGGTGAACCACAGGGCCAAGAGGAAAGCGGCGGGAACGACGATGAGGAAGGCCATTCCGGCCGTGTCGTGTGAATGAGGTACAGGAGCCATGGCGGAGAAAGCGAAGAACAAGAAGAACCCCATGAAAACAGTTAGGAATCCATCCCAAGCGATGAGAATCCAGAACACCTGCCATACCACGTGCTTGGCCAAGTCGCGCTCGCGGCCGCGCATTAAGAGGTCGGAGCGCCATATGGTAATGGCGAGGGCAGGAGCGAATACGAATGCGAGCACGGGCGCGAGGGGTCCCTTTTTGTCACTCCACATGAGGCAGAGAAAGGTCACGACCACTGTGACGATACCCGTGGCCACGTTGCCAAGAAAAAGAAGGTGCTGCCGCTTCTGTCTGGGATCAAGCATGGGCTCACCACCTCCCGTGCTAAGGATGGTTATACACCATATGAGAGGGCGGGATCGAAACTGGAAATTCGAAAATGGAAAGTGGACGAAGATTGTTTACATTGTCGCGATTGACTGAGTGAGCGTACGATGGGCTGCCGCGTGCGGAACGGCGAAGGGAGATTCTGAATCTATGTCTCTTCTTGATTCTCTTGTGGGCGCGCAGTTTAGAAATGAAGAAGCTGGCCGGGTTGTTGTTTTTGCGGGAGATCGCCGCGGCCGAGGCTACGTGGTGAAGTCGGAGGCTGAGGAACTAAAAATCAGGTCTTTTCTGAAGATGTTTTATTGCGCTCATTTTTCGATCATGATACTCGGCTTTCTCCTTGCGTCGGGGTGGTCCCATGACATCTACACAGGATTGGGCAGGCCTGCTGAACATTTATATAGAGCCATGGGCATTGCGTTTGGCGTTTATTTTCTCGTGGTGGGAGTCCCGTATCTCTTGCTTTGGAGATCCTACAAAAAGGCGTTTGTTAATTTTGTTTCGCCCGACGATGAAGTTGTGATCTCGGGCGGACCCCCCAGGCAAAAACAGATTTATATCGGCGTCGCGATCATTGCCTTTGCGCTCTTGCTGGCGTTGGGAGTTTTTTTCCTGATTCGAGCCAAATAGTTTGCTTTTAAAGTGGCGCGAATGTCAGCACAAACGTGCCTCTATACGAGGCAAGAACAGAGATTCAAAAGGCCAAATCGCTAAGAGCAGCCAGAGAAATCAATCTCTTTGGCGGTGGTGGTGGCGCCGGCCGTTACTTTGAGCTGCACGTCGGTTGAGTCCGTCGTCTTCGTCACGGAAGATGGCGAGCAGATTGTCATGCCGCCGGACATGGGTTTTGTGGCGTCTGCTTCGACGGAAAAGAGCACGTCGCCAGTGGCCGGCGCGGTAAAAGTGATTTTGCCCGCCGAGAAGACGCCAACTTCGGGGTTGCTCGCTGGTACGACTAGCGTGTACTGAGCGCAGAATGCGCCGATGGGGCTTCCCGTAGCCGGGCAGGGCGTGGCCGATTGGACGGCGATATTTGAAATTGAACCCGGCAGAAGCGGGATGGTGACGGGCCGAGTCGCGCCGCCGGAAGGCGAAACGGATTGCAGAGCGCTGGTGCTCACGTCAATGTTCGCTCCCACGGTTCCGTTGAGGGCCGTGACGATGCCTTGGATGGTCGCAGGCCCGTTCGGCGTTTTAGTCTCGGCGACAAGAGGCACGCTGCCAACATCGGTTCCTCCGGGAACATTGAGGACGACCGTTGCATTGTAAGCGATGCCCGAACCGCTGACCGCGTCAACGACGACATCAAAGACGGCGCCCATGGGCAACGGGCAAAAACTGAAATGCCCCGCGGAGTCTGTGAAGGCCTGCATGAAAATGCGATCCGTGCCGGACTTGTCCGGATTTTCGAGGGCCACCATGGCGCCTGCGATGGGCTGCGAAGTGACGCTGTCCACAACTTTGCCACCGATTCCCGTGGTGTTTGTGCTAACGACTCCGGCGGTGAGAGTGGGCTTGAGCCGGAAGCTCCCATTGCCTTCTTTGATGATGGAGGCGCAAGCGTTGAAATCAATATTGATGTCCACGGATTGGCCGGCCGCCACGTGGATGGGCCCGCCGACGACTTGACCCGGAGGAATCTTCAGGCCGGTATTGGCCTGGCTGGAGAGCTGAAGCGTTGAAAAACTGTTGTTGCCGGTCACCACGCAATTGAATACCTGGCCGAGAGCGGAGCAAGCGTTTGAAGCGGGAGCTGCGCTGGAGCTCGCATTGCCAATAAGGAGGAGGCGGATTTGTTGGTAGTCGCCAGCGGGAAGGCTGGTGTTGGAACCGAGCTGTTTGAGCAGGCACGCGCCGTTGGCCGGAAGGTTGAGCAGATCTACCTGAACCGGGTGGTCATTCAAATCCGGAACGAGTTCGACCCAACCGGAGGAATTGTCGTCCGCAGTAGCACTGATGTGGGCTTGCACCGAGCGGACGGTGATGAAGACACTTTTGAAACTGCCTGCCGGGGGCGAGCAACTCGGCGGATCACTGAGGCTCACGTTGACGGTGGCCATCCCGTTGTTAACCGTCATGGTGGTTGAACTGCTACACGTCACCAGGGTCAGGGCCACCGCAACCAGGGCGACAACAACGCCCAACTGCGCATAAAAAGGAAATTTGGGATTAGAACGGGCCGAAAATCGCATCCCGACACCTCCAAGGTCGCATCTGAAGAAGAAGGAATCCTGAGGGCGGGGGCTTCAGCAGTCTTCCGGTAGATTATGAGAAGAGGGAAACTGATAGTCAAGAAGCGGCCCAGACAAAGTCTGGTAGACGACCAGTGCAGACGTGGAGGCTTTCCTGCAAGAGATCGCGCAACCGCGCACGGGCCCGGTGAAGTTGGCCTTTTGAGGTCCCAACCGACGAGTCCATCATTTCAGCGATCTCGTGGTGTTTGTAGCCGTGGACGTCGTGGAGCACAAACACTATTTTCTGCGACGTGGACAACCGTCCGAGCGCACGTTCCAGACTCACGCGGTCAATCAATCCGGCCAACAATGAGTCGGGGCCCCCGATCTCTCTACTTGATCCGGTTCTTTCCTCATCTGGCTCCGACACATCGTCCAGCGAGGCCACCGCCAATTTCTTTTTGCGAAGCTGCATGAGGACGACATTGAGAGCCAAGCGGTGCAGCCAAGTGGAGAAAGTGGATTCGCCGCGAAATGTCTGAATCTTGCGGAACATCCTTAAGAATGCTTCCTGGGTAAGATCCTCGGCTTCAGCGGGATTTCCCACCATGCGCAAACACAAGGCGTAAACGCGCCGGCTATGCGACTTATAGATGCGGGCAAAGGCTGCAGCATCTCCTCGCTGAGCTTGCCGGATGGTTCTTGCCTCATGCAGGTTGTTTACCTGGAGCCCTTCGCATTGGGTATTGTCGGTACGCCCCAGAAGCGTGTGCACATGGTTGTAGTCGTGACTTGCCATCTCGCTCCTCCAAATCGAGCTTTGGTTCCAAACTACGCCCTGTGGTGTGGGTGGAGCGGTATGGGCTTACGCAGGCCATATCCAACTCCGGCCCCCTCTTACTGTGCTGATGGACTGTTTGCAAATGGACTTCCAAGATTCCAATCGATAAATTCACGCATATAAAAGGAAATAGCCTCGGTTGAAGATTCAGAATAAGGTAAAAATTTCCCAATCACAGGAATCGCTGGGTACCGGAACCTTGGGACTCTTTACGTGAAGAAGCAAGCAAAGGGCGCATGAGGCGAGCATGGCATGCTGCCGATAGAAACAGTTTTTCGTGCGTCAAGCCTGGTTCCTAGTTTGGAAGACGTGAGTGTTTGGCCGCAATCGGATGCCCCAGCGGCCCAGGATGTTCTACTGCGTTTTCGGGTTCGCCGCTTACACGGTCTGCAAATCCCGCACACAGGCCGAGAGCTTGTTCAATTTCGTCCTTGTTGCATTCTTCCGCGATGTCCCGAAGCAGTTCAGCGAGCTTCATCAGATGACTCATCTGGCTCATTGCGTCTCCTGACTGAGCTGGTGAGAGTAGATCTGGAGTGTTGGCGTGACGGTCAAACGCCTGACGCAGCAATCTCCAAGGGGTAAATCCTTGAATATTATCTCAGACGAATCGCGATTGATCGCCTTCGTTACAAGTCGTCAATCTCAATCTCAAAGTATTCAAGCGCTCGCAGTATGGACGTTTCGCTACTCCAGCTTGGCGGCAACTGATTCAAGCGCTTTTTTGCCATTTCTTAGAACGGCTGTGAGCTTTTCTTCCCCTTCAACGACAGCGTCTTGCAGCTGTCTAAACGACCGGCGGCCTTTGCGGCGCAGCAACTTGAACTTCTCTTCCGCCGTATCGGCAATCCATTCTCGTGTCTCTTCACCAGACCGGGGCGCAAACAGAACGGCGAGCCCGGCTCCGATTCCCAGGCCCGTGAGAAATACAATGGTTGAGCGTCCGGTATTGTTCATGCAATCCTCCTTCTGCAGATTATGTTGCCCCTTCAAAAGACCGCCTCGGTTCAAGTGCACAGTTCGTTGCTGGAGAGGGCGTCCAAACTGTTTTTAGGATCACGTCCTTCAACTCTTGACAGCAAATGACAGCGGAGGCAGTTGTGCACGTGGTTCTGCAACACGGTGTAGGCTCGAGCGAAGTTTGCTTGCAATCGCAGGAGCTCGTCGCCGGCTTCTTTTCCGATCAAGCGAGACTGGCAAACTTCGGCGCGATGTTCGTCCCAGAGTGCCAGGGCGCTCTGAGATTCTTCGAGTAACCTTTGATACTCGTCACAGACCGTTGTTTGGACAGCGAGTAGTTTGCTCATTTTTCTCCCTTCGTGAATCCTCAGGGATTTGTTCACTTATAACGTGGCTTGCAGAGAGCACTCGTTCTGCCAATGTGCGTAAGTTGAGATTTCTTTTCGTTTTACGAGAAGTGGATGATCGCGAGAGGAACGGTACTGGTACACGAATATCGATTCGTTTTGCCGCGAACCCTGCAAATTTTACCGGTTCCCTCCCCAAAGCATGTGAAGCGTGGCTATGAAAGATGTGCGCGCAAGCTCTCGCTATCCCGTTGAATTTACAGCCCACTACAAGATTCAATGCGAGTCTGGAACGGGAGTTGCCCCCAACAACCGCGGGACCAAGCATCCGAGGGATCAGCCCGCTCGAAACGAGAAGAGTTGCTTGAGAAACACAAAAGCGCTTAAGGAGGCGCAAGTAATGAAGCACATAAAGTGTTGGATCGTCTTAGTCGCGGGCCTGTTTGCTTCGGCAACCTTTCTTTCTGCAAAAAATGCCGGAGATGCAAAAACCGAGCAGGATCGCTTGCAGAATGCCGGAAAAGTGATGCAGGAGATTCTCAATGTGCCTGACGACATTCCTCAAGACCTGATCGACAAGGCGCGTTGCGTGGTGGTGATGCCGTCGGTGTTGAAGGCTGCGTTTGTTGTTGGTGGCAGCTACGGCCGCGGCACGATGGTTTGCCGCACGGGCAAAGAGTTCACTGGCGCGTGGGGTGCTCCAGCAATGTACGCGCTGGAAGGCGGCAGCGTTGGTCTTCAAATCGGCGGGGAAGCAACTGATTTTGTATTCCTCGTCATGAACGACCGCGGCGCCGGCAGCCTGCTGCATACCAAAGTGAAGCTGGGTGCGGATGCTTCCGTTGCGGCCGGACCGAAGGGACGTTCAGCGGCAGCCGATACGGACGCGTACATGCGAGCGGAGATTCTGAGTTACTCGCGCGCACGGGGTGTCTTTGCCGGCATCTCCCTTGAAGGCTCGACGTTGCGTCCGGATGAGGACGCGAATCGAAAGCTCTACGGCAATTCCGCGAGCGCCGCAAAGATCATCACTGAATCGGATGTTAATGCACCATC
>Ga0210404_10000910_pt1 | contig 13607 bp, 13 predicted proteins | sample IncBWH28MmetaG_FD_155455 | JGI IMG/M metagenome (GOLD analysis project Ga0210404, IMG submission 155455) | Forest soil microbial communities from Barre Woods Harvard Forest LTER site, Petersham, Massachusetts, United States - Inc-BW-H-28-M | ecosystem: Environmental > Terrestrial > Soil >... | reverse complement strand
TGGTGCCTGTGGGATCCTGCTGATAGGGGTTCCGGTTGCCGGCCATGACTGCGCTCTTGACGTAGAAATGACTCGTTGGCGCAACGAGGATCTCCGCTCCGGGCGTACCTGCAGGGTTGAACGACTCGTAGATGGAACTGAACAGATTGCCGAACGCGTAGCCGAGGGGCTCGATAAGCCAGGTGCCACCGTATTCCTGATTGCCATAAAAATCCAAACCGGCCAACTGTCCCGCTCGGATTCTCACCTTATTGTGGAGCAAGAACTGCTGCACCCAGAAGGAATCCAGGCGCGTACTGTGTCGACTCACCAAATCGCTCGGGTTGGCGAGAGTCCCGATCTTGCCGCCCAGGTCAGCTCCCGATTGCCAGAGCCCCGTGGCGTGAAAGCTAAGCCCTTGCCACTGGATCATCTTGTCGAAATTGATGTCTATCGTTCCTCGAATTCGTTCCCATCCGGCATAGGTCTGTTGTATTCCGCCGCTGGGATTGGCCAGCATATCGGTGATGTAGAAAAAGTCGAATGTGATGCCTTTTTCAGCCAAGGCGCTTCTCTCGCCTCCCCAATCTCCGAAGAGGTACTGTCGCGATGAATATTCAGATGAATATTCAGATGAATATTCAGAAGAGGGGCCGCTCGGATTCGGTGGGAGTGCGCTCTGTGCTGCCGCTGCCGCACCCAACATCAGTGACAGAATGCAGCACAAAAGAATGTTTCGTTGTTGCGCCCAGAACCTGGGGCAGCATTGAAGAAAAGTTGTTGCATGGCTGCAACGGCGAATTGCTGTGTGAATGGAGGAACGCCTGAGACCGCGAAGTACATGTTTGTCTTTCATAGCGACCGGGACTAAGGCACTCGCCTTGCCAAACAGAACGCAACCGTCAGACTCGTGGGAATTCGCTAGAGGGACAAGTGTTGCGCGGCAGTTGACTGGAAAGAGTATGTTGTCTTACGCGTGATACTTCCGTGTCGTTGACGAAGAGAACTGCTCCACCTTCGTCAATCCGTATCTCTGCAACACGTGGAACCAGCTTCATGAAATTCTTCTATTTCGTGTGCGGCCCAGCTTCTTCATTTAACGCGCTGTCGTTCGAACACCACGCGGAGACCTCGGCGCGACATCCGTTTTGACACTGAGTCACCATCCTGCGGCTTAAACAGTGTTTCGCCGCGAGAAGAGCGCGTGTTTCGATATTGGCTCAGCGCTTGCAATGAACAAAACTGAATGGCAGTCAGGACTGACGCACTGGGTCGAAGCCCTGGAGCATGTTCGCGAACCTATTCACTGAGCGTTTTTGAGTTCGCCCGAGAGTTCACCTAGTTAGAACGCCTGGCTGTCACGCAGGAGGTCGCGCGTTCGAGTCCCGTCGCTCCCGCCAAATGCTTCACACCTGTTTTACAACCGCTTCAAGGTTCGGCCGACGCGCTAAGAGAATCAGCTCCCACTTTACCCATGCATTGGTGAAAAGGCGTATCCTTTCGTTGACCGGCGCGTCTAATCGCAATAGAGTCTTAAGAGATGGCTCGGAAAACCACTTTCGTCATGGTGGCAGTAGTCGCGATGCTGCTCTTGCAGTTCTCAGACTGCATGTCTGCCATGGCCCAGGATGAGCAGAGCATGCAGTGCTGCGGGTCTATGCCCTGTGACCCGTCGAACCAGAGTCACGACTGCTGCAAGACGATGGTTTCGTCACAGTCTCCGAGCGTATTGCCAGCGGCGCAGGTCACGCTGCATCCGCTAACGATCGTCGCGGCGGATATTTTTCTGGTACCGCAAGTCCTTGGAGTTTCCGAGGTATCTCCCTTTGATTTTGCGGCTCCACAGCATTCTCCCCCGGAACTCTACACGCTTCATTCCTCCTTCTTGATCTGATCCGCTCCTGAACAGTGCGGCGACGCACTGGTGAGTCTCTTTTTCCGTCTCGATTGTTCATTTGCTGTGCCGTTTCGCTCTTGGCGGCAATCCCAGCGCACGCCCAAGCGCGGAACGGCCATCGTTCGCAACGCACGTTCAGGAGGAGAAAAATGTATTCGCTCGCGAAGAAAAATATGCCGCGGCTTCGTTCGCGCGTGCGGTTCACAGTCGCTTTGTGCGCGCTCTTGCTCCAGCCGATTCTTGGCGGGAGAGTCGTTGCTCAGGAACCTGCGTCACAACACGGTGCAGTAGTTACGCCTCTCACCGAGTTGCTCGAAGAAGCGGAGAAACATAATCCTCAAATCGAAGCTGCGCGGCACAGCTGGCAAGCGGCCACGCTGGTGCCGACTCAGGTCTCGACGCTACCCGATCCGCAATTCACTCTGCAGCAGTTCAGCGTCGGCAGCCCGCGTCCCTTCGCGGGCTACACCAACAGCGACTTCGCCTACATCGGTCTTGGCGTTTCGCAAGACATTCCGTATCCGGGAAAGTTAAAGCTGCGCGGCGAGATTGCGAAGCGGGAAGCGGATGTTTCGAAGCAGCAAGTCGAGTCCGTCCGTCGAGCGGTTTTGGCCGAAGTCAAAGCAGCATATTTCCAACTGGCGTACCTGTCGAAGACGCTGTCGATCCTCGAACAAGATGGCGAACTGCTCCGTCAGGTCGAACAAGCCGCTGATGCCCGCTACCGTTCCGGCATGGGCACGCAGCAGGACATCCTCCAGGCGCAATTACAGAAAACAAAACTGGTGCGCGAAATTGCCATGCATCACCTGCAAGTCGGAAAACTCGAAGCCCGTTTGAAGGAGCTGCTCAACCGCTCGCAGGACTCACCAGACATCGAACCAGCCGGTCTCTCCGAGACACCTCTTGTTCAGACGTACGACGAACTTCTTACCGCCGCCAAAGCGCAGAGCCCAGAACTGGCCGGCGCGCGGAAGATGATCGAAAAGCAGTCGTTGCAGGTGGATCTCGCTCACAAGGATTTCTACCCCGACTTCAACGTGCAATACATGTGGCAACGAACCGATCCCACTCAATTCCGTGCGTATTACATGCTGTCGTTTGGCGTACGTTTACCGATCTACCGTGGCCGCAAGCAAAAACCGGAACTCGCGCAGGCGCAATCCGAAGAGCTTCGCGCCCGGAGTGAATTCGAGGCCCAATCGCAGCGCGTGGTGTCGGAGTTGCGCACGCAGTATGTAGTCACTCAGCAGACCTCGGAACTCCTCAAGATTCATCGCGAAGGATTGTCTCCGCAGGCGCGCTCCGAGTTCCAAGCGGGTCTGGCGTCCTACCAATCGAACAAACAGGACTTCCAAGCAGTGCTGACTGCGTTTCTGGACGTGCTGCACCTTGACGAAGAGTACTGGCAGAACCTTGCCGAATACGAGACCGCCATCGGTCGGCTCGAACAGATCACGGGACTAGCATTGCGCTAGAGAGGAAATGAACCATGCGAAATTATCGTCACGCTTTTGTCTTTGCCCTGGTGGGCAACCTGGTTCTTGTCGGCATTCTCGCCGGCTTTTGGTGGCATTTCGCCGAGCACAGGAAACCCGAAGGAGCCGCGCAGTCCGCTTCGAGCGGAGCGGCCACAACCTCGTCGAACGTATCGGAGAGCTCCGAGATGGCGCCGCACGAAGCTGCGCTCGTGCCCGTGCAGCTGTCGCCCGAACGTCTCCAGAGTATCGGTGTCCGCATGGGCCGAGTCGAACGCAAGACCGTCAGCGACGAGATTCGCGTCACCGGAAACGTTGCAATCGATGAAACAAGAATCGCCTACGTGCAAACTCGCTACTCGGGTTACATCCAAAGAGTCTTTGCCGACGCCACCTATCAATACCTGCGCAAAGGCCAGCCGCTTTTTACCATCTACAGCCCGGACCTAGCAGCAACTGAGCGCGAATATCTTGTCGCGAAACAGAACCAGAGCCGCGTCGCGGGGAGCACCGTCCCTGGTGTGTCCGAAGGAGCCGCTTCACTGCTCGAAGCAGCCACGGAACGGTTGAAGCAGTGGGGGGTGCCGCAGAAAGAAATCGCGCGGCTCGAATCCACAGGCCAAGTTCAGCAGGAACTCACCGTCGAATCGCCTGTCTCTGGCTACATCACGGAGCGGAACGCTTTGCCGAACCTTACCGTTCAGCCGGAAACGCGGCTCTACACCGTCGCCGATCTTTCGAGCGTCTGGGTTTTTGCAGAAGTATTCCAGAATGACTTGGGAAGGATCAAGGTCGGCAACCGCGCGACGCTCACGGTGGACGCGTATCCGGGTCGTGTCTTCGAAGGCCGCGTGAACTTCCTCTATCCGCAAGTGGACATGACGACGCGCACCGTGCGCGCCCGCCTGGCCTTCCCCAACCCCGGACTAAAGCTCACACCAGGAATGTTTGTGAACGTGGCTCTCCAACTGCCGCAAGGGAAGCAACTCGTGATTCCGGCGACTGGGGTCCTGCAGTCGGGAACTCGCCAAGTCGTTTTCGTGAATCGCGGCGACGGGTATCTCGAACCGCGCGACGTGGAACTTGGCAGTCGTAACGCAGACGACTTCATCGTCTTGAAAGGACTAAAAGAGGGAGAGGAAATTGTTACCTCAGCGAATTTCCTGATCGACTCCGAAAGCCAACTGCAAGCGGCGCTCGGTTCCTTCGTGCCGCCACCGCCCGGAGCAGGGAGCGCGAGCGCGACGAACGCACCACAAGTAAACGTCGAAGTCGCGACGGACCCGACTCCTCCACGTAGAGGCGGCAACACGATTCGAGTGAGATTGACCGACGCGGGCGGTGCTCCCCTTTCCGGCGCAGAAGTCGCCGTCACGTTCTTCATGCCAGCGATGCCTGCAATGGGCATGGCTGCCATGCGCACTCCGGTCTCTCTCGCCGACAAAGGGAACGGAATCTACGAGGGGAACGCACAACTCGACAGCGGCGGAACCTGGCAAGTCACCGTCGTCGCGAAAAAGAACGGACAGACCGTCGCCACGAAACAACTCAGCGTGAATGCCACGGGAGGAATGTAACGTGATCTCTCGTTGGATTGATTGGTGCGCGCAAAACCGTTTTCTGGTGTTCACGGGAACGCTGCTTCTGGTGCTCGCCGGAATCTGGTCTTTGCGGCGTATCCCGCTTGATGCCTTGCCGGACATTTCGGACGTCCAGGTCATTGTGCATACGCCGTGGGCCGGCCAGCCGCCCAGCCTTATCGAAGACCAAGTCACCTATCCGATCGTCACTAAGCTCCTGGCGGCACCACACGTCAAAGCTGTTCGTGCTCAGACGATGTTCGGTGATTCCTATGTCTATGTCGTCTTCGAGGATGGGACCGATCTCTATTGGGCGCGCTCGCGCGTGCTCGAATACATGCAGCAAATCACGGGGCGTCTTCCTGCCGGAGTTCATCCCATCATCGGGCCGGATGCAACGGGAGCAGGCTGGGTGTACGAGTACGTGGTGGTGGACCGCAGCCACCAGCGCAGTCTCGCCGATCTGCGCAGCATTCAAGACTGGTACTTGCGGTATCAGCTCGAAACCGTTCCCGGTGTCGCGGAAGTCGCGACCATCGGCGGGTTCGTGAAACAGTACCAAGTCAATCTCGATCCCAACAAGTTGCGCGCCTACAACATCCCCCTTTCCATGGTGATCGAGAAGGTGCGGGCGAGCACAAATGAAGTCGGTGGACGCTTGCTCGAAATGGGCGGCGCGCAGTACATGATCCGCGGCCTCGGCTACCTGCGCTCGCTAAACGACTTGGAGTCCGTACCCGTCGCCACGAAGAACGGAACACCTGTCCTCGTTCGTGATCTCGGCACCGTGAGCTTTGGGCCGGACATCCGCGAAGGAGTCGCCGAATGGCAAGGCGAAGGGGAAACGGTCGCAGGCATCGTCGTCATGCGCGATGGCATGAATGCCCTGACCGTCATCGATGGCGTAAAGAAAAAACTGGCAGAGACCAAATCCTCGTTGCCCCCCGGAGTCGAGGTCGTCTCCGGTTACGACCGTTCCGGCTTGATTCATGCGTCCATTGAAACCTTGCAACGGGATTTGCTTGAAGAAGCCATCATCGTCAGCGTCGTCATCATTCTGTTCCTGTTTCATTTTCGTTCCGCGCTGATCCCGATCCTTACATTGCCAATCGCTGTCGTTGCGTCGTTCATTCCGATGTACTACTTGCACGTCAGCTCCAACATCATGTCGCTCGGCGGACTGGCCCTTGCCATTGGCGTTCTCGTCGACGCTGCTATCGTTATGGTCGAGAACGGCTACCGCCAGCTTTCCGAGCATCCTTCTGCCGAATCGGAAGGCGTGTCCGCGCCGGAACGCCGGCGCATCCTTCTCAGCTCCGCCAAACAAGTAGGCCCAGCCATCTTTTTTTCCCTGGTCATCATTGTGGTTTCCTTTCTGCCGGTGTTCTTGCTCGAAGCGCAAGAAGGAAGAATGTTCCGCCCTCTCGCCTGGACGAAAACGTTGGCCGTGGGCTTTTCTTCCGTACTGGCCATTAGTCTCGTTCCGGTGCTCATGATTCTTTTGATCCGTGGAAAACTGCGACCGGAATCGAAGAATCCCATCTCCCGCGTCACGCAGGCCATTTACCTGCCCGTGTTACGGCTCTGTCTGCGTTACCGCAAAACCACATTGCTGCTCAACCTGCTGTTCTTGCTCGTGACTTTGCCACTGACTCTCAAGATCGGCAGCCAGTTTATGCCGCCATTGTTTGAAGGATCAGCGCTCTACATGCCGACCGCACTGCCTGGAATCTCCATCACACAAGCTTCGCAGCTGCTCCAGGAGCAGGACCGTATCATTCGAACCTTTCCGGAAGTCGAGACCGTCTTCGGCACCATCGGACGCTCGGACAGTGCCACGGACAACGCACCGCTCGACATGTACGACACGACCATCATGCTCAAGCCGCGTGAACAATGGCGTCCGGGGATGACCTACGAAAAACTCATCCAGGAAATGGATCCCAAGCTCCAGTTTCCGGGACTCTCGAACACTTGGACCATGCCCGTCGAAAATCGTTTGGACATGGAGCTCACAGGGATCAAGACCCCGCTTGGATTGAAGATTCAAGGACCGACACTTGAAGGCATTCAGCAGACCGGCGCACAAATTCAGCAACTGCTTTCCTCGCTTCGCGAAGTGCGCTCCATTTTTTCGGAGCGGGTATCGCAAGGTTTCTACATCAACGTCGAGGTCAACCGGCTGGAGGCCGCCCGCTATGGGCTAACGGTCGCCGACGTGCAGCAAGCGGTAAGTTCAGGAATCGGCGGTGAAATGATCACGGAAAATATCGAAGGCCGCGAACGGTATCCAGTCAACGTCCGTTACAGCCGCGATTTCCGCGATAACGTCGAAGACCTGCGTCGGGTTTTGATCGCCACACCTTCGGGCGCGCAGATCCCCATCGAACAAGTCGCGCGTATTTCGTTTTCCCGTGGCCCTGCGATGATCCGCGATGAGGATGGAGCCTTGACCGGGTACGTGTACATCGATCTCAATTCGAAGGACTACGGCGGATTCGTGAAAGCCGCGAACGACCTCTTCCGCCAGAAGCTCCAATTGCAGCCAGGGTACACGTACAAGTGGGCCGGAGAATACGAATTCGAACAACGAGCCAAAGAGCGCCTCAAAATAATTCTACCCGTCGTGTTCTTTGTAATCTTCGTGCTCCTGTATATGGTCTTCCACTCCGTCGCCGAATCCGCGGTGCTGATTTTCCCCACAATTTACGCGCTTACAGGTGGACTCATCCTGCAGAAACTGCTCGGTTACAACTTCAGCGTAGCGGTCTGGGTCGGCTACATAGCGCTGTTCGGAATCGCCGTCGAGACCGGTGTGGTGATGGTCGTCTATCTGCACGAGGCACTGGACCGGCGACTCGCCTCAGGGAAGCGGCTTAGGCACGAGGACATTGAGGAAGCAGCCATCGAAGGTGCAGTCCATCGCTTGCGCCCGAAGCTGATGACTGTGTGTGTTGTTCTCGCAAGCCTGACCCCCATCCTGTGGGAATCGGGCGTCGGTTCCGACGTCATGAAGCCGATTGCAGCGCCGATTGTCGGGGGCATGATCACGTCCACCATTCACGTGCTGATTCTCGTTCCTGTGTTTTTCGCGCTAATGAAGGAACGAGCGCTGCGCCGTGGCACCTTACAACCGAGAGAGCCACGTGTGGAAAGCTAAGAATTTCTTGGGAGTCGCCTAAGATTGAGCAAAGGAGTAGATCCGATGAGAAGTACAGATTTAGAACACGACCACGCTGAACATGCGATGCCTATGTCACACGGGATGCCTCCAAAAAGTGCGGCCGCACATATCGGTCACGACCAGCATGGCGGACACTCGGTAGCCATGTTCCGGGATAAATTCTGGCTGACTCTGATCCTCACGCTCCCCCTCGTCGCGTGGTCGGGAGAGGTTCAACACTGGCTTGGCTACACTGCTCCCACTTTTCCTGCCTCCCAATATATCCCGGCCTTTCTAGGCACGATTGTTTTCCTGTATGGCGGAAGCGTGTTTATTCGCGGCGCTTGGGGAGAACTCGCTGACCGCCAACCGGGGATGATGACGCTGATCAGCCTCGGCATCGTGTTTGCGTTTGCCGCTTCGCTTGCCGCGACATTCGGATTTTTCCAGATCGATGTGTGGTGGAAGGTCGCAACACTCATCACCATCATGCTCCTCGGCCACTGGCTGGAGATGAAGGCGATTGTACAAGCCCGAGGCGCTCTCGACGCGCTAGCCGCGTTGCTGCCGGACACTGCAGGAGCGCATAACGGAGTCAGGCGTCGAAAAAGTTCCTCATCGTCGCGTTGAACGCCCAACTCCTGCGTCGTTTGAGAATCTTGCACCATGAGACGAAGGTGTCACATTGAGAGGGCGTCGCCTCGCATCACGGTCCTGAGCAATCATCGCAGGCCTTGCCTTGCAGTCCCTCGAACCCTTCTTTCGCAATAATCGGAACCATGACGAGGCCTGCCACAGGGTCGGCCCACCAAAGGCCGACCAAAGCGTTGAGCAACAATCCGGCAAGTAGAATGCCAGAGAGATAGGTACAAAATTCCGTTTGTTTGGCGTCCGCGTGCATCGCTGCGCTGCCCAGCGCACGACCCACTTTTCGCTTGGCTCGCGACAGCAAGGGCATGACTACTAAGGAGACGCACGCCAGAACAATCCCAGGAATGCTGTGCTTAGGGGCCTTCTTGGACCACAAATCCATCGCCGATTCGTAAGTGATGTAAGCAGCTAAAGCGAGAAAGCAAGCACCGACAATCTTCAGCGCGCGTCTCTCGTTCCGTTCACGTCGCTGTATGTCTGCATCGACTGTCATGCGCCACAGCAACGTGGCGCCAGACGTCACTTCGATGAAGCTGTCGATTCCAAAGCCAACTAGGGAGATACTGCCAGCGACCGCACCTGCAGTGACAGCTACCAGACCTTCTAGGGCATTCCATGCCACGGTGAAGTATTCGAGTCTTCGCCCGTGGCGAACGATCGAAGTACGGTCGTCAAGGACTGCGCTTTGGCTCATCATTCCGACTTACTATAACGGATACTGGTATGACTTAGCCGATGGCTAAACCGCGAATACAGCTCCAGCGTATCAGAACCAAAACCACCAATGGCCATAAGGAAAGAGGGACCGTAAAGCCAGCTACCGTACACCAGGAATTGCGGGTGCTTCGGCGTATGCTCAACGTGGCCGTTCGGAAGAAACTTCTTCCGTCAAATCCATGTTCCAGCGTCGAATTTCCCGTTGCCATCAAACGGCTCTTTAAGCCGCACTACGTAACTTGGTCGGAACAGGAGCGCATTGAGCGGCATAGCCCCCCCGCACTTGCGCAACATCGTTCGCATCCTCACGGAAACCGGTTTGCGGATCAATAAGGAGCTTCTGTCCATGCGGAAAGACCAGCTGGACATTTCCAATGCCACCGTCTGGATTCCGGATTCCAAAACGGAGAATGGCGTGGCGGAGGTTCCCCTGACTCCGATCGCCGTGGATGCGTTTCGGAGCCAACTTTCTCTTGCTGGACCGGGCGACTGGCTGTTCCCGAGCCCGAGAACAATCGGTCAGCACTGCAAATCAGTGAAGAGAATTTGGCGTACCGCTCTCCGCAAGGCGGAGGTTCGTATTTTAGGATTTACGACCTCCGTTCGACATACGCTACCCGCCTCGGTGCCGGAGGCGTGGCAGATGAATGGGTAGTCCAACTGCTTCGGCAAGGGAACTCCGATGTGTTCAAGAAATACTCGCAGATGAAGTTAGCTATGAAACGTGAAACGCTTGAAAAACTCAACCGTCGCGCTAATGAAATGCTTGTTAGCCAGGCGCAATCGGCCCCCATTCACGGGGGTTTTGGTACAGTTTTGGTACAGTGATGACGCAAAAGCGAAAGAACGGATTTTGGAATCGGCGCAAATGCTTTAGAATGAAGGTCACTCCTGCTGTGGGCGTGTAGCTCAGTTGGGAGAGCACCTGCTTTGCAAGCAGGGGGTCACCGGTTCGAGCCCGGTCACGTCCACCAAGTCATCGCAGAGGAATTCGAAAGTTAAGGCCTTACCATTCGGCCGGATTCCAGATAAATCAAGAGGGCGAGGAAGATGGCTCTGGCGACGCTGCCGCAGCCGGAGCAGGTCGCCTGTTCTCTTCACCATTATGACCCGCGATGCTGCATCGCCTTTTCCAATTCTTTCTGGTGATCCGTAAGGAGAGCATGAATCTTGCGGTGCGTGTCGTCGCTGATGGCGTGAATCTGCGGAGCAAGCTCCTGCCGCGACGCTTTCGGATTCTTATCGAGCAGCGCCTGAATCCGGTCATGATGCTCCTGAAGCAGAGGGCGCACCTGCTTCTGCTGTTCCGCACTCAACTCCAGATCTTTCGCAAGCTGAGCAAGTTTCTCGTCGATCGATTGCGGCGTATGGATATGCTGAAGCTGCTGACGCGCTGAGGGCTGCTGTACCCCATTGTCCTGAGCTACGGCAGGACGGGCCATTCCGAGCATGAGCATAACCCCAAATGCGGGCGTGAAAGGTCGATTTCGCATGGACAGCAATCTCCTTGAGGATGCTCGACGAAATCCCGACCGAGACTCAGTTTTAAATAGACGGGCCATTCCACAAAAAGGTTGCGTTAGCGCCAGTGCAAACAGATGCGATGGGTCTCCCTGCATTTTCTTTCTTGCCTGCGCACTCAAGATGAAAGACCCACTAGCCGGGCAAAAGATCGCAGCGCAGGCTACAATGAGATGAGGCGGAGGCGCGCAGGGCGGTTATCTTTCCACGCCCGCCTGCGTAGGACTAGAGTCGAGGCACACGCCACGAATTTCCCGATGAACCCTTTTCGCTCCTTCACGCTGGTCTCTCTTTCCATCTTGTCCCTTTTGGCGGCTGTTCCTGCGCCGGCTGAAAATCCGAAAGATATACATCCGAGCGGATATGTAACCGACCTTGCGAGCGTGATCGCGCCGGAAACAAAGGTACGGCTGGAAGCGCTTGGCCGCGAGGTGGAGGAAAAGACCGGCGCGCAAATCGCGGTCGTTACTGTGCACTCCCTGGAAGGCGAAAGTGTCGAGAACTTTGCCGTGGATTTATACAAGCAGCTCGGAGTGGGAAGCAAGGGTGACAATCGCGGCGTGCTCGTCCTGGTCGCTCCGGACGAGCACAAATACCGCATTGAAGTTGGGTACGGGCTGGAGCCGGTGATTAATGATGCGCGCGCGGGCGACGCGGGCCGAGCGATGGTTCCGCTGCTTCGCGAAAGAAACTACAGCGCCGCGATCGAAACCGCAATGTGGATGCTGGCGAAATATATTGCCGACGATCGCGGCGTTACGCTGTCGGGCCAGCCCCCAGCTCGGCCGCACCGGCAGCAGCATCATTCGTCGCCAATTGGCCTGTGGGCGATACTCTTCCTCATCTGGATTATCTTCTCCATTGCGCGAGCCGGGCAAAGAGCAGCGAGCGGCCGCAGAGGTGGAGGTGGCGGCTGGTGGATCGGGCCGATGATGGGCGGAATGGGTGGCGGTTGGCGAGGAGGGGGCGGCTTCGGTGGCAGTTCGGGTGGCTATTCCGGCGGCGGAGGCTTTGGCGGCTTCGGCGGAGGCAGCAGCGGAGGCGGCGGGGCTTCCGGAAGTTGGTAGAGTCTGAGGAACGCAATGGCCGATGTACATGAGGCGTTGAAAAACGTGGTGGAACGGCTGCACGATGCGGCGAAAGACAACCTCGAGTCAATAATCTTGTATGGCTCGGCGGCGCGCGGCGATTTTCACGAAGCGCACTCCGATTTGAACGTGCTCTGCATTTTGCGGTCCTTGCGAACGGCGGAATTGGCGCGCGTCGCCGGAGTGGTGAAGTGGTGGACCACCGTGCAGCATCAGCCAGCGCCGCTTTTCTTTTCCTCCCAGGAACTTCACCGGTCTGCGGACGTTTTCGCAATCGAACTTCTGGACATGCAGCAGAGTCATCGCGTGCTGTACGGTCCAGACGCCATCGCGGGCATCCACGTGCCGATGAACTTGCATCGCGTTCAGGTGGAGCACGAGCTGCGCACGCTGTTGCTGCGGTTGCGGCAGCACTTTCTGCACGAAACGGAAAACCAGCACGAACTTGGAGCGGTTCTTGCCAAATCGTTTTCGAGCACGCTTACGCTCCTTCGGCATACCTTGATTGCCTTCCAGGAGCAGCCGCCCAATGCCCCGGGCGACGTTTTCGTCCGAATTGCCGCTTTGACGGCGGCGGACGCGGCGGCGTTTGAGGCGGTGCGGCGGTTGCGTGATGCCAAGAGCTTGGACAGAGACGCCGTGCTGTCTGTGTATGATGGCTATCTGGCCGCGCTGGAGAAAGTAATTGCGGCGCTCGACCATCATCTGCCGAAACATCAATGGCAGCGTGCCAGCAAGACAAATTCCTAATTGTTGAGGAGACAAGCGGTCATGAAAATAGCTCTGGCGATCTTGGCGATTCTGCTGGTAGTTGGACTATTGTTGGGCAGCTCGTTTGTAAGCAGCAGGAACCAGATGGCGGTCAAGCGCGAAGCAGTAAACGCGGCGTGGTCGCAGGTGGACGTGGTCCTGCAGCGGCGTGCGGACTTGATTCCGAACCTGGTTGAAACGGTGAAAGGGTTTGCGGCGCAAGAGGTAACTGTTTTTGGTGATATCGCGAAGGCGCGCTCCGCGTTGCTTAGTGCGAGCACTCCGGCCGACAAAATCGCTGCAAACCAAAGGCTCGACTCAGCCCTGGGCCGCTTGCTGGTTGTGGTTGAAAATTATCCGCAGTTGAAATCCAACGAAAACTTTTTGCGGCTTCAGGACGAACTGGCCGGCACGGAGAACCGAATCGCGGTGGAGCGGCGGCGATACAACGAAACGCTGCAAGACTACAATACATATCTTTCCCTGTTCCCGAATAACTTGATAGCGAGCCTCAGCGGCTTTGCCAGGAACGACGCGTACTTCAAGGCAGACGAGGGCGCACGGCAGGTCCCTAAGGTCAATTTCGAGAAAGTTCCACCTGCGCCAGCGCCGGCCCCTGTTCCCGCGCCGGCAAAACCATAATCGCCACGCAAAAAAACGTGCAGACTGCGGGAAATAGTGCAGTCCTGCGTACTAATCCTGCGTACTAATCTACATGGCGAAGCATCTAGGCAATAGAGTTCACGCATGCGCTACTTTTGTCTCATTGGCGATTACGACGGC
>Ga0210404_10000908_pt1 | contig 13617 bp, 10 predicted proteins | sample IncBWH28MmetaG_FD_155455 | JGI IMG/M metagenome (GOLD analysis project Ga0210404, IMG submission 155455) | Forest soil microbial communities from Barre Woods Harvard Forest LTER site, Petersham, Massachusetts, United States - Inc-BW-H-28-M | ecosystem: Environmental > Terrestrial > Soil >... | reverse complement strand
CGCACGTAAGTCGCGCGCGGCCAAAGGCGCAGGCCACAGCGCTCGACCGCTGTGTTCGTTCGATCGCGGCATGGCCTTGCTGCCGCGCACCGTGGCCGCCAAGCTAGGCACCAGCGCCCGGATGGGCGCCCGAGCGAAGGGCATCGACCGGGTCGACGGCTCGAGCAACGCCGGCTATCGCATTCACCTTACGCAAGAAGGGCGCACAGAAACCCTGGACGCGAGCGCCATCGTGATCGCGACTCCGGCCTACGCCGCAGCCCACCTGGTGGAACCTTTCGCGGCCCCGCTGGCACGCATGCTTTCCGGAATCGCGTACGCGGGATTGGCAGTCATAGGGACGGCATACCACGCCCATCAGCTCGGAGGCCTGGATGGCTTCGGCGTTCTTATCCCGCGCAGTGAAAGGATTCGCACGCTCGGCATTGTTTGGAATTCGTCGCTGTTTCCGGCCCGCTGCGGCGAAGGGCGGGTCACGCTAACGAGTTTCATTGGAGGCGCAACAGACACAGAGATACTCCAGAAGACGGACGAAGAAATCCTGGCGATTGCTCAGGATGAAAACGCACGGGTCTTGAAAATTACCGGACAGCCCATCGTTTCGCGGCTGTGGCGGCATCCCAAGGCGCTGCCGCAATACAATCTGGGTCACGGGCATGTGGTTGAGGCCGTGCACGAAGGTGAGAAGGCCATCCCAGGGCTGTATTTCGTCGGGAATTACCTCGAGGGGCCAGCGATCGGCACCTGCGCCGAGTGCGGGGCCCGCACGGCGGAAGCGGCGAGGGAATATATGCGGGGCGCGGCGGCAAAGACGGCGTGACCATCCACGCGGGCTTGGCGGGCGAGGCCCGCGATGGCTATAATGCCTGACCGTCACCATGCCTGATGGGCAGAAATCGCGTCGGGAAATGCTGGAACGGTTCGTCGCACAGAATCCGACCGATGCATTCGCGCGATACGGTCTGGCTCTGGAATGCGTGAAGCTGGGTGACGACGCAGCCGCCTCTGGGCATTTCCACAAACTCCTCGAAACCAATCCCGATTATTCGGCGGGATACTTCCAATTCGGCCAACTCCTTTCGCGTCTCGGGCGGCTTGACGAGGCGCGGAAGCTTCTTTCCGATGGCATTGTTGTCGCGCAGAGAGCTGGAGACATGCACGCGCGGGACGAAATGCAAGCAGCCTTGACACTGCTGCGCTAGTTCCGCATCGCGGCGAGACCGCAGTTGATGGCCAGACCCAATCGCATACCGCTCTTCCCGCTCGACGTCGTGCTGATGCCGGGCGCTGAACTCCCCCTTCATATCTTCGAGCCTCGCTACCAGGCGATGGTCGCGCGATGCCTGGATGAAAAACTCGAATTCGGAATGATCCTGGCGTCCCATCAGGCGATCGCCGCGGTGGGTTGCACCGCCGAAATAGTAAAGAAGATTCGGGATTATCCCGACGGGCGCCTGGACATCCTGGCGGTGGGGCGGTCCGTATTTCACCTCACCGAATTGCTCGACGAGAAAGAATATTACGAGGGCCAGGTCGAATATGTGGAAGAAGATGCCTACGCCTCCGACGGCGAGCAGCGTGCGCAGCTGGTTCAGCTTTTCGAGAAATGTCACCTGCTGCTGTTTGCCAGGCCGTGGACCATGGCCGGCCCGCTGGACGAATCGACGCTGGCCTATCGCCTGGCGGCGGTACTGCCGGTGGAGCTTGAAAAGAGGCAGGCTCTGCTGGAGACGCGCTCGGAGCACGAGCGGCGCGAGACTTTGCTGCGCTGGATGGAGCGATTTGTTCCGAGATTAATCGCACAGCAGAAGGCCCGCGATCGCGCCACAAGGAATTAGGGGCTTCCCCATGATTCGATCTTCAGCCGGGGCACCCTCGCTGGCCGGGCAACCGTCCACCGAGCACGTCAATCCTAATTATGCCTGCGCGTTCCGTTCCACTATAATGGCCGGGTCGCTCAAAATCTGAGCAGTTTCGCTTCGCCCCCTCCTTGGGGATTGGTGACGAATGAGCCCACAACCGACGAATCTAGGTGAACTCCGGCGCAGTCCTTGGTCAGAAGAAAAGATCGCGCATCGAACAGTCCGGCAGGAGTTGCGCGAGAATCTGCTGGCCAAGATCGAGAAGGGCGAGCCGGTCTTCCCCGGCGTGCACGGATACGACGACACGGTGACGCCGCAGATCGTCAATGCGCTGCTCTCGCGACATCATTTCATCTTGCTCGGGTTGCGCGGGCAGGCGAAGTCGCGAATTTTGCGCGGCCTAGTGAACTTTCTCGATCCGCTCATACCCGTGGTGGCCGGATGCGAAATCAACGACCACCCCTACAGCCCGATTTGCCGCGCTTGCCGCGAGCGGATCGCCCGCGAGGGCCAGGCCACGCCGATCGCCTGGCTCGCGCGCGAGCTTCGCTACGTGGAGAAGCTGGCGACCCCTGATGTCACTATCGCGGACATGATTGGCGACGTCGACCCCATCAAAGCCGCGCGCCATGGGCACAATCTATCCGATGAGCTGACAATTCACTACGGCCTGTTGCCGCGCGCCAACCGCGGCATTTTTGCAATCAACGAGCTGCCCGACCTTGCCGGAAAAATACAGGTGGGCCTCTTCAACATCATGCAGGAAGGCGACGTCCAGATTAAGGGCTATCCGGTGCGTATGGCGCTGGATGTGCTGCTGGTCTTCACTGCGAATCCGGAAGACTACACGGCCCGCGGAAAAATCATCACACCGCTGAAAGACCGCATCGGGTCGGAAATTCGCACGCATTACCCGGCGACGGTTGCCGAAGGCATGGCCATCACTGCGCAGGAAGCCTGGACGAATCGCGAAACCAAGCGGCACGTGCAGGTTCCAGAATACGTCCGCGAGATCGTCGAGGAGGTGGCCTTTCAGGCGCGCGAGGACAAGCGCGTCGATCGCCGCTCCGGCGTGAGCCAGCGGCTGCCCATCAGCACCCTCGAAAATGTGCTCAGCAGCGCCGAGCAGCGCTCGGTGCGAAGCCGCGATTCAGCCGTCGTGGCCCGCGTGGCGGATGTGTATGCGGCCATTCCGTCGATGACCGGGAAATTCGAGCTGGAGTACGAAGGCGAGATGCGCGGCGCCGACAATATCGCCCGCGAGCTGATCCGGGCAGCGGTCGGCAAGACCTTCACCCGGTATTTCAAGGACGTAAATTTTCAGCCCGTGGTGCAATGGTTCGAAATGGGCGGCGAGCTGAAGGTTCCGGCGAATGGCGCCAGCGGCGAACTCCTGAACCAGCTGAAAAAGATTCCGGGGCTGTTCGACAATCTGGAGACTCTGGGCGTGCACGCCAAGGACGACGCCGCGATCCAGGCAAGCGCCGCAGAATTCATTCTGGAAGGGCTCTGGGCGCACAAGCGTGTGAATCGTAGCGAAGAGCGCGGCTATTTCGCGGAGCCGCGCAAAACCACACCGGAACCGCGCGACCCACGCGAACCTTCCGGCCGCATGCCGCGCAGGCAATTTAACTGATGAAATATACGAAATATTCGCGGTACGCGCCCGGTGCTGCGGACGATCTCGATCTGCAGGAGCTGATGAACCGTCTGTCAGACTTCTTCCTGCAGAGCGGATTCGAGTCGCAGTTCGGATTCCACGAGATGGATATGGAGCAGGCCCGCGAACAGCATTTGGAGCAGCTCCGCCGGGCCATTCTACGCGCTCTGCAGGAAGGCGATCTCATCCCGCCGGATTTGATGCAGAAGCTGATGGAGAACCCCGACCTTTCGCAAAATCAGGAGCTGCGCGATCTGATCGATCAGATCATCCAGCGGATGGAAGAGGAGGGCCTGATCACGCAGCAGCAGTCGGCGCGCGTCACTCCTCCGCCTTCGGAAACGCCGGGCGGGCAGATCGGCCCCGACCAGCCCAATGTCGAGGCGCGGTTTGAGATTACCGACAAAGCGCTCGATTTTCTGGGGTTCAAGACGCTGAAGGATCTGCTGGCCTCTCTCGGCAAGAGCAGTTTCGGGCGCCATGACACCCGCGATTTGGCCACGGGCGTGGAATCCGGCGGCAGCTCGAAGTCCTACGAATTCGGCGACACGCTGAACATGGACATCAGCGGAACGCTGTTTAACGCCGTGCGCCGCAATGGCACCGGAATTCCGATCGAGCTCGATTACCCGGACCTGATGGTGCACCAGTGCGAGTACCAAAGCTCCTGCGCCACGGTCCTGATGCTCGATTGCAGCCACAGCATGATTCTCTACGGCGAGGACCGTTTCACACCGGCAAAGCGCGTGGCGCTGGCTCTCTCACATCTGATTCGCACTCAATATCCGGGCGACTCGCTGCACTGCGTGCTGTTCCACGATAGCGCCGAGGAGATCCCGCTGGGCAAACTGGCGCGCGTGCAGGTCGGCCCCTACTACACCAACACGCGTGAAGGCTTGCGGCTGGCCCAACGAATCCTTACCCGCCAGAAAAAAGACATGCGTCAGATTGTCATGATTACCGATGGCAAGCCTTCCGCGCTCACTCTGGAAGACGGCCGTATCTACAAGAACGCCTTCGGCCTGGATCCCTTGGTCGTCACGCAGACCATGGAAGAAGTCGCCAAATGCAAGCGCGCGGGAATCCTGATCAACACCTTCATGCTGGCGAGCGACTACAGCCTGGTCCATTTCGTGCAAAAGGTTACCGAGCTTTGCCGCGGCAAAGCCTATTTCACCACGCCGTACACTCTCGGGCAGTATCTGCTGATGGATTACGTTGGCCGAAAGACCCGCAACATCCACTAAATCGTCGCTGGGCGTTCTCACTCCTGATCGACCAGCTCCTTGAGCGTCTTCTTATGCTTCAGGGGTTTGTCGCGCTTGTTGGGAATGATGCGTGCCGATGGAGGCGTACCCGCGCCCAGGCGCGCGCGCCGGCGCGCTTCGGTGGACACCTTCCAGCGCGACTTTTTCTTACGCATCATTTCGGCTCGATTGTAAACCCAAAGGGCCCGAAAGAATCGACGGCGATTAACTCTTGGGAGAAACCGCGGCATACTTCTTGCGAGCCAGGTCCAGAAGCTTGGTGTCGGTGACGATTTCGTAGTATTCGCGCTTGCCCTGGTCGCCAATCTTTGCGCCGGGAAGCAACTGGCGAACAAAGCCCTTCCGCACCACGATGGGCTCGAGGGATTCCCCGATGGGAACCTCGCCAAAATAGAGCGGCACACGTTCCTTGCCCCAGGGCAGCGGAAAATTTCCGCCCATCGGAGCAAGCGAAATCTCGGCGTTCAGCTTTTGAAAGCCTTCTTCATTCAAAACGATGCCGTTCAGGTTGTAGCGCACCAGCAGCTCTTCGCTCTCATCGTCCGCAGCGTCATCCATCAATGATTGCAGGAGAAACACATTGAATGGCGACTGGTTCGACTGAAAAAGGCGCTTGGCCATCTTCGCGCAGCTTGAAAGCCGGTCCGAAAGATTCAGCGCCCGCGAAATCATAATCTTCGAATCGGCATCCTCCCAAAGCGAAGGGGCGGAATCCTGGAAGGCAACGCCGACGCCCAATTCCAGCGCCGGCAAGTCGGCTGTTTTGGCGCGCGCGTTATAGCCAGCGGTGACGGCCAGAATCTCGCGCGCCAGGACGCACGCGCGAGCCACAGCGCGGCGCGTGGCCCGCGTCGATTCCGTCTCGTAAATCGCCAAAATGATGGCGTCGCCTTCGATGAAAACCTTTGCCGCGCCATAGCGCTCGAGCATCCGCTTCACCGGCTCGTGCAGGTTCATGCTGAAATGCGACGCCGGATTCAGCCCGCGCGAAAGCAGGTCCTTGGTCATGCTCGTTGAGCCGCGCACGTCGGCCTTGATAACCACGTGATTGATCACCGGATCGTCGGCCGGCCGGTTCTCTTCCGGATGCAGGAATTCGTAAAGGCTCTTGTTGGCGCGGGACAGCTCGCGGGTGCGTTCGGAGTGGATCAGGCTGATGCGCTCCATCCACCCGGCGACCTGCTGGTAGTTCCGCCGGTCGCGGCGCATGCGCATCAGGTCTTCGGCGAATTGCAGGCCGATGGTGAGCGTTTCCTCGTGAGTGCGCCGGCGAATGGCGCGCGAGGCATCCTCCAGCTTCTTCATGGAAACTTTTCGTGCCGGGAACTTTTCCAGAATTTGCGCCACGCGCTTGGCTTCTTCGCGTTGCACCAGAGCTTTCTTCAGCTGTTGCAAGTGAACCGGGGGGCAGTAGTCCGCGGAAATTCGGCGCATTTCATAACTGGCCAGCACGTGAAACAGCAAATCGCGCTCTTCCAGGCGGTGAACCCACTCCTCGAGCATCTTAGCCCGCGTCTCGGCCGGCGACCCCCCATCCGCGGGAGGCGCCTCGCCCGGCGCGGCATGCGGATCGAACAGGCGCTGCGCGTTGGCGGGCTGGCTGAGATAATCGCCGACTCGGTTTTGCAGCTCTTCGGCGAGGAATTCCATGCGCTGCTTGGCGGCCACGATCTGCGGGTCAAGCTCCTCGAGGTTCTTCTCGAGTGCCGCGGATTTCTTGCGGAGATCGTCCAGCTGAGCGCGCGCTTCCACCGCACCGCCGGGTTTACGCTTGAACAGCGAGGGAAATCCGCTGTCGCCATCGCCTACCCGAGAGGACGCGTCCTCGACCTCGCCCTCGATGCGCGCCATTTCCGAACGCAACACGCGAGCCTGTTCCAGAAGCCGCTCGTGAGCGTTGCGGGCCTTCGAAAGCTCGTCGGAGCTATCGCCCGCCAGCACGTAGTCGCGGACAAACTCCAAAAGCAGCGCGTCGAAGGTCTCAAAGCGGTCCGGATCGTTCACGAAATTTCCGAGCAGAACGTAATGCTCCAGGAAAAATTGGTCGTCGTTGCCACCTTCGACGAACAGGAACCGGTTCTGCAGAAGTGGATACGCTTCTTGACCTTCCTCGCCGAAAAGCGCGCGGCGCGTTTTGGTGATCGTGGCTTCCTCGACTTCCCTCCAAATGCGGCAGAGCGTCTCGCCGACTTGCCGAATTACGTTCTTGCGGTCGGCCTGAAGGTCGGCGATTTTCGAGCGCATCACGTGCGCCTGCTCGCTATGTTCGAACAGTTCCCCGCGCCCGCGAATCCAGTCCTTGCACTCGACCAGGATGCTCGAGAACTGGTTGCCGGTTTCCTGGCTGATGAACTTCAACAGCGCGAGGTGGTGAAGGACGTCCGTTTCCATCGACTGCTGAAATTTCGCGCGGGTGATCGATTCCTGAAGTACCTCCGTCAGCAGCTTGCGAAAGGCTGCGTGCTCGGGTGAGCCGGACTGCTTCCGATCCCGATCACGCTCTTTCTCCTTTCCATAGAGCAAGTTAACGTTGACGGCCTGGCGCACCAGATCGCCCAGATACTTGCGCGTGAATTCAACAAACCGCGGGCTCAGAAAAACGTCGTAATGAATGTTGTCAATGCCGAGGGTAAGGCTCGCAAGGCGAATCTCCGCGACGTAGGGTTCCAGCTTCATCCGCGAGGGATGGGCCGGAGTCGTTGTCGCGATGTGCGTTTCGGGCATGAAGAGTCGGTCGAGAGTAAGCTTTTACTGTAGCCGACGCCGAAACGCGGGCGCAATGGAACGCGGCGAAAGTGATACTGGTCTGATCGAGGTGCAAAGCAAAGCGTCGGCGGATCGCCCGTCGTCAACCGACCGCGCCCTGCCCGCAAGCCGCACATTGCACATGACTTGCGGGAACAAACGAGGAGTACCGCAGCGACCCATTTCGGGTAAGATACACGGCTATGTCAAAGCTACTGCAAGGCAAGACGGCCATCGTTCTCGGAGTTTGGAACAAGTGGAGCATCGCGTACGCGATCGCGCAAGCGTTCGCGCGCGAGGGTGCAAGGCTTCTGCTCACCTACCAAAACGAGCGTGCCAAGCCGGCGGTTGAAGAACTGGGACGCGAGCTCGGCGCGGCGGCCTTTTTCCCGTGCGAAGTGCAGGAGCAAGACGATATCGACCTTTTGGCCGAAGCGATCCAGTCGACGGGCCACACGCTCGACGTGGTAGTGCACAGCTTGGCAGCGGCAAAACACGAAGAGCTGAATCAACCCTTCCTGCAAACATCCCGCGATGGTTTTCAATTGGCCTTGGACGTAAGCGCCTATTCGCTGGTGGCGATTTCGAAGGCCCTGTCACCGCTAATGGTCCATGGCGGCGCGATTATCACGCTCACCTATCTCGGCTCGACCCGCGTGGTGACCAACTACAACATCATGGGCGTCGCGAAAGCGGCTCTTGAAGCCGAAGTCCGCTACCTGGCCAGCGAACTCGGGCCCAGCAAGATACGCGTGAACGCAATCTCCGCCGGCGCGATCAAGACCATTTCCGCGCGCGGCGTAAAAGACCTCTCGAAGATGCTCGAAATCTCCGCGCAGCGCGCGCCGCTGCGCCGCAATACGGAACCCGCAGAAGTGGCGGACGCGGCAGTGTTCCTGGGCAGCGACCTGGGGCGCGGCGTCACGGGAAATGTGATCTACGTCGACGCCGGATTCCAGATCATGGGACTTTAGCCGGCGCCGCCAAAACTGCCGCCGAGTCTTCCATCACGATTCTTCGCGTGTCTTCGGCGAGGTGTTCGAGCCGAATGCGCACCACGGACCATTCGGTGCGCAGCGTGAATTTGTCCGGCCATTCCACGATAACCACTGCTTTTTCCGAGAAAACGTCCTCCAGACCCAGGGTTTCGAGGTCGTGAAAATCCCCAATGCGGTACAGGTCGACGTGATAGACCGGCGCGCTGCGGGCGTATTTGTGGATCAGCGTGAACGTCGGGCTGGTGACTTCGTCTTCGTTCGCGGCGCCAAGCCCGCTGGCGATGCCTTTCGTCAGCGTGGTCTTCCCTGCCCCGAGCTCCCCGGAAAGCAAGACAAGCACAGGCGGCTTCAGCTGCGCGCCGATTTGGCGTCCTCGCTGAATCGTTTCTTCCGGCGAGTGCGTGACCCATTCGCGGCTAGCCACGGTAGCGGCTCTCGATCAGGAGCCTCAGATAGGCGCTGCGGATGGCAGCGATCAGATCCGACGCGATGAGCGGCGCGCCGTGGTAAGCCGAATTCACCTCGTCGCCGGCAAGGCCGTGCATATAGACACCGAAGGCAATCACGCGCGCCCAATCGGTTGTGCCGAACTGGGCGGTATACGCGGCCAGCATGCCGGTGAGGACGTCACCGGTGCCTGCCGTGGCCATTCCGGGGTTACCCGTGGAATTGACGAAGGTGGTTCCGTCCGGTGCGGCGATGACAGTCTGGTGGCCTTTCAGTACCACGATGGCGTTCCAGTCGCTGGCAGCGCGCAGAGCGACTTCCACGCGGTGTGCCTGCACTTCCCTGATTGTGCAGCCCAGCAACCGCGCCATTTCTCCGGGGTGAGGCGTGATGCAGAGATGACCTGCGGAAGTTCGCAGCTCAGAAGCTCGCCCCGCAAAAGCGTTCAGGCCGTCGGCATCGAGGATGATGGGGACGGAGCGATGGTCGACGATTGAGCGCACGAAGCGCTGAGTCTCCTCATTCGTGGTGAGGCCCGGGCCGATGGCCAGAGCACGCTTGCCCGCAAGAATATTCGTGAACAGGCCGCCCTCAAGACTTTTCTCTGAAATCGTTCCGGCGCGAGTGGCGGCGAGCGGCTCGGTCATCAATTCCGGCAACATCGAAGCGATGATGGGAAGAATCGGTTCGGGGGTGGCGACGGTAACTAGGCCCGCTCCCGCGCGGAGGGCGGCGGTGGATGCCAGCACCGCCGCGCCGCTTTTCCCCACCGATCCGGCGACGATGAGCGCGTGGCCGTAGTCTCCTTTGTTGCTTTCGGCGGGACGCGGAATCGCGAAACGCGCAAATTCACCGGCTTCGGACCAGCGCGAGGATCCCTTGCCTAGCTCTTCGATGAGTCGCGGCGGCGATCCGATTTGACCGACTTCCAGGCGGCCGACGCGATGCCCGCCTTCGCCCAGGATCAGACCCGGCTTGGGAGCGGTGAACGTGACCGTGTGATCGGCCACGATGGCGGTGCCCTCGACGATGCCTGTGTCGGCCTGCAATCCTGAGGGAAGATCGACACTCACGACAAAGACGCCGGGCTCGTGCCCGTTGACAGCCTTGATTACCTCGCACAGCCGACCTTTGAGCACACCGCGAACTCCGGTGCCGAGCAAGGCATCGACTACGAGCGAGCCCACGGGCAACTCGGCGAGTCGCTTTAGATCGAGGCTGCCATCGGAATTCAGTTTGCCGGCTTTTTTCCAGCGCTTGAGATTCGTCGCAGCATCGCCCTCGACATCCCGCGGATTGCCGACGAGGTACACTTCGGGCTTGGCACCCATTTTGAGCAAATGGCGTGCGAGGACGAAGCCGTCGCCGCCGTTGTTGCCCTTTCCGCAGAGAACAATGACCTGCCTCGCAGCGAGATGCGGGAATCGCGATTGAATGAATGCGGCGACGCTTCGGCCGGCATTTTCCATCAGCCTCAGGCTCGGCACGCGATAGCGCGCGGCCGTCAGCCGGTCGACATCTCTCATCTCGGCAGCGGTCAGAATTTTCATGTTTTTCGCAGCTCCCAAGGCCTCGAGAACCCCTGACAGCGCCTCACGCTACCCCCGTTTTGATGTGTCCAGGAGGGCGGGCACCGATCTCTGTTCTCCATCACCTTCGGGCATTTCTATATTTTCTCGCTGTCGATTAAAAATGCACTATTTTGAGCCCCGCCGGAAGGCAGGTGGAGCGCTGAACGTCGCGGCCACTAGGCCGCGGGGCTCGGAGCCGGCGATTTTCAGCAGGCTGCTCATCATGCCCAGATTACCAGTCCCCCGTGTGAAAAAAAGTGGCAGCGCCAGTGGACTTCTTCTCGGGCCTCATTTCGAGTGCAGGGGAGCCTTGGGGGTGGCGCCGCCGCAGAAACTGGGCCCGAAAAGCCTCAGGTAAAAAATACAGACCTGAGCCACCTAGAACTTTACCCCTGGTTTATCCCATCCGGGCGACGACGACGGTCATGTCATCGGCTTGTTCGGCGGTGCCGGCCCACTGCTCGGCGGCGGCGACGAGGTTTTCCGCGATGCGCGCAGCATTGGCGTCACGCTGGCGCATGACTTCGTCGCACAAGCGCTTAATGCCAAATTCCTCTCCGTAAACACTTTCGGGCTCCGTCAAGCCGTCAGTGAAGGCAACCAGGAGCGTTCCGGGCCGGACCGGGAGCGTGCACTCGGTGTACTCAGCTGCATCAAAGAGGCCGACGACAGTGCCGCCCGCTTCCAGATTCTGAACGGATCCGTCGTTCAGGAAAATCGGAGAAAGATGACCGGCGTTGGTATAGGTCAGTGTCTTGGCCGCGGAATCGTAAATGGCGTAGAAGAGCGTGGCGTAGCGGTCGTCCGACGTGTTGCGGAACAGATGTTTATTGACACGCGAGACGATGTCGGCGGTGCCGGTGCCCGCACACTCTTCGAGCGAGGCGGTGCTGCGTATCGCCGCCTGGAGGCTGGCCATCAACAGCGCGGCGAAAATTCCTTTGCCGCTGATATCGGCCAGCACGATGCCAACGCGCGTGGGGCTGAGCGGAATAAAGTCGTAGTAATCGCCGCTGACGGAACGGGCCGGGCGGCAAATCCCGGCAAGCTCGAGCCCGGGCAGCACCGGAGTCGTTTGCGGAAAGAGCTGCTGCTGGACGCCGCGGGCAATTTCGACTTCGTTTTCCAGCCGATTGCGCTCGCGCTGCGCTTCGATGAGTTCGGAGATGGAGCTGGTCATTTCGTTGAACGACTCGCCGAGGGCGCCGAGCTGGTCGCGATTGAGCACACGCACGCGGTGGCTGAAATCGCCGCGGCGGACGTGAAGGGTCGCGTCGTAGAGATCACCTACGGAGTGGGTGATCGTGCGCGTGAGGATCGTGCCGGTGGCGAGCGCGCCAACTTCCAGCACCAGGAAAATTAGTCCCGCGGCTGCCAACACCGCGATCAGGTACGGCCCCAGCGCGCCCATGGACCGGAACAGTCCTTGGTTCACCATGACCGGACGCATGGCGAAGGAGACCAGGACCGGCTCGCGCGGCGTTTCGTGACCCTGCTCCACAATGTCGAAGACGTCGAGCGTGGAGTTTCCTTGGAGGTGGAGGTCGTCGGCCCAGCTCTGCGCGGGAACAAACCCGCGGCGGGAACTGGCAATCTGTTGGTTCGGGACGTACAGGGTATCGCCGATCCGGAAGGAGAACCCGCTGACAGGCGCGCCCGGCTGCGCGGGGCGCATCAGCACCATTTGAATCGGGCCCAATTCCGGAGGAAACTGATCGAGAACCTCCGATGTGACTTGGCCGACAACCAGCACCGTGTACGGGCCCGCAGGAGAACTTCGGCGCTGCGCGGCCACGAACGAGAGCCTGCTCTGGTAGGCAATTAGGCCGGCGTATCGCTTTCCGTCTCCGGTGTCCAGCAGTGGGCCCCCGCGGTTCACCCACACTCTCAGTCCGGGCCAGGACGCCTGCTCGTCCGCAATCAATCCCGCGATGATCGGATTGGAAAGTATGCCCGGACTGACGGGGACTTTCGAGCTGGCTGCCTCGCGCTCAATCGCAGCGGAAATCGTCTCGGCGTCGGTGTCGATGACGTTGGCGCGCTGCTGCACTGCGTCGTTCAGCAGGTGCGCGCCAAGCTGGAGGTAAAACAGATATGCCGAGACGCCGATCATGGAGACCAGCAGGACAACGGGAACGACGGCCATAAACAGGTAGGCGACGATGAGGCGATTCCGCAGGCTCCAGAGAACGCGGGTACGGATCCAGGGCACCAGACGCACCAGGAAGTAAACCAGCGCTGCAAAGCACAGAAACCCGAAAATCGTCGAATGCGGGAAGTGTGCACCGAGAAATTGTGTGACCCGCAAGAGGATATAAAGGAACAAGATCGCGAAGGCCACGCGGTCGAGCGGCGAAGTCCGCCTGAGGAGGAGCAAGACGCGTCGGGGAAGGATTCGGCGCATGAAATGGCGAGGGCCAGGATTGCCGCCTGCACGCAGCTGTTCCCAGACCCAGAAACCAAAATTTAACACGGACGGAAGCAGCTACGCCCGATTCTTTGCGCAGATCACGACCGTTCTATGGGGCGAATCGATCGCCTTTCTGAACGCGGCTGTGGTGGCGGCTATAGCTGAAATAGATGACCAATCCGATGACGAGCCAGACGACCAATCGAATCCAGTTGATCGTGCCCAGCTTGTAAATCATGTAGCTGTTAAACGCGATCCCCAGAATGGGTACCAGCGGAACCAAGGGAGTACGGAACGGGCGAGCCTGCTGGGGGTTCGTGCGGCGAAGCACCATGACCGAGATGCAGACCAGGACGAAGGCAAAGAGCGTGCCAATGTTAACCATCTTGCCGAGGTCATCGATGGGAACCAGGCTGCCGACGATGGCGGCCAGCAGCCCGACCAGAATTGTGGTCTTGTAGGGGGTGCGGAACTTGGGATGGATCTTGGCGAAGAAGCTGCGAGGAAGAAGACCGTCGCAAGCCATGGAGTACAGCACGCGAGCCTGTCCAAGGAGCATGACGAGCATGACGCTGGTCAATCCGGCCAGCGCGCCAGCGGTGATGAGATAGGAGGCTTTGGTGAGGCCGCGATCCAGGAACGCGACCGCCAGCGGC
>Ga0210404_10000907_pt1 | contig 13621 bp, 12 predicted proteins | sample IncBWH28MmetaG_FD_155455 | JGI IMG/M metagenome (GOLD analysis project Ga0210404, IMG submission 155455) | Forest soil microbial communities from Barre Woods Harvard Forest LTER site, Petersham, Massachusetts, United States - Inc-BW-H-28-M | ecosystem: Environmental > Terrestrial > Soil >... | reverse complement strand
TCCGGATCATACGGAATCGTCGGAGGTCGGAGAAGCCAAACTCGAGTCTGCACATGATATATCCGACAACCTGGTTCTCACGCTCTGCAACAATGAATGCTTCAGGGCAGCTCTTGTAAACCTCCATGAAGAAGTAGGCGCTGTAGTTTTCTGGAAGACAGACCCTGTTTATCTCGACCACTGCCGAGAGATCGTCTGGTCTAAAGGGTCGCAGGAGATAGGGCGTTTCCAGCAATGAGCCTCTGCCCTAGAAGAAAACTTCTGGTCCATTAATATCTTGTCGTCGAATTCGCGAATCGGGATTGTAGTTGACAACACGTTTAAATCGCTCAGAACTCGCGACCGAATAAAACGGCGACTTCTAGGAATGAGTGACGTCCCGCAACCACCGCCCCCAGCAGTCTCTGATCCAAACTTTGCACCGTACTCGGGCCCGTCACTCGAAACAGTCAAATCTATTGTCGCATCACAATTTCAGATCAAGGACGCGTTTCTCGATCCCTATGGAATTCCCACAATTCTCGTAGCAGTAGAGCCGACGAGAGAGAAATTCAAGAACGTAGTAGAACAGCTCCGGTCCCAAAATCTCCTCGGAGCCATACGCGCAACCGGAGACACTCTAACAATCAAGGTCTTCCAGAAACCTCAGGTAAAACCATCCCGTAGGACAATCAATCTGGGACTATTCCTGGCCACCGTAGTTACGGTAACCATTGCAGGATACATCCTCTGGACAGGGGGACTGGGTGGATCCCAGACCCTCCAGGCTCAATTCAATCAAATAGTCTCGCCGGGAGCCAGTGCATACTTGGAGGCAGCAACCTTCGCCGTGGGACTTCTTGCTATAATCGGTCTTCACGAATTTGGACACAAGGCAGCCACTACATACCATAAGCTGGACGCCACTTTCCCGTACTTCATTCCAGGTCCGCCTCCCATTGGCACGTTCGGAGCCCTCATCTCGTTAAAGGGTCCACCTGCGAATAGGGATCAGTTGTTCGACTTGGGTCTAAGCGGCCCTGTCGTCGGATTCGTAGTTACCATGGCAGTTGGCATTGTAAGCATGCTGTTCGGACCCGCGCTCACACCATCAAAATTAGCCTCGCTAAACACTTGGAACTCTACGTGCAGCGCTCAACTCGGAGTTGGAAGCTGCCTATCCAACGTGAGCTTTCCAGCGCAGCCCCTCATCCTCGTGTTGCTCTCCAACTTGACGGGATACATCAATCCTAACGTAATATTCGACCAACAACTCTTCTTCGCGGCCCAAATCGGCGCACTTCTGACATTCCTCAACATCGTACCCGCTTGGCAGCTGGATGGTGGTCACATCTCAAGAGCGGTCTTCGGACCCAGCGGACACCGGATCGCAACATTCGCAGGACTGATCCTACTACTCCTTTCAGGGTTCTGGGCATTCGCACTCCTCGTCCTCGTCATGATGGCCTTTTCTCGAAGGGGATTCGCCGGAGTGGAACCCCTCGATGACGTAAGCCCAGTCAGCAACTCAAGAAAGATTCTGTACATTCTCGGGATCGCTATGCTAGTACTGACCTTTGCAAACTCGCCGCTTTAGAGCAAGCGAACCGATTCCTTCCTACTTTGTAATCCGCGTAATAGCGGAGACTCTGAAAAATACAAAAAACGAAGAACTTCTCAGCCCTAGCGAGATTGCTAATCGAGCGAAAACCACACCCGAACAGGTTGCACTTGTACTTCGCCCCTTGTTGCAATTAGCAGACCCAACGGGCGCACAGCTTAGCAATACAGCTCGTTTCAAGCTGGCCTTCGAGGCAGTCAGGCACGGTGGACTTCAACAGGTGGCGAGGGCTTTAACCTGGCAGGAATTCGAAACCTTCGCCGAGGAGTGCTTACAAACTGTTGGATTCGATACCCAGAAGGGACTGATTGTAAAGGATGACTCTCGGCGATGGCAGATTGACGTAATCGCGAAGAAGAGCCCAATGATTCTCGCCATAGACTGCAAACACTGGGAATCCCCAGGCTATGAATCAAAACTCAGCAAAGCCGCTGACCATCAAAAGCAAGCTCTTCATGCCCTGATCCGGCAAGTGTCTGGGAGAGGAGAGGTTGGAAGAGAAGGATTATTGGCGTTACCAGTAATTCTCACGCTATTCGAGCCTCGCGCACGCGTGGTAGGGGACGCTGTCGTCGTCTCGATTGAGCAGTTTGCTGATTTTCTGAACGGAATATCGCCCTTCTCGTCGGAGCTGCCCTTCATGTCGGCTCAAAGCGTCGTGAAAAGCTCTATGAGTTAACGAATCACGATCAGAGCCGGTTTGAGATGAATGTCGTAGTAGTGGGGGCAGGAACGATGGGATCCGGAATTGCGTACGTATCCGCCGCGTCCGGTCACAACGTTGTCGTTGTCGAGCAGGACCAGAAACTTCTCGATTCTGGAATGAAGAGGGTCGAGGAATACATCCAACGAGCAATCTCGAGAGGCCACATAACCCAGGATCAAGCTTCAACAATCAACACCAGATTGCGTGGTACGATCGATTTCAACGCCGCCTGTAAGAACGCCGGTCTTGTTGTTGAGGCTGTCTTCGAAGATCCCGTCGTCAAGGAGAAAGTGTTTCTGGCAATAGACAAATACTCTCCGAGAGAAGCTGTCATAGCCTCCAACACCTCCTCGATAAGCATTACACGCCTCGCACATGCTACTCAGAGGCCGGACCGAGTCTTGGGACTCCACTTCTTCAATCCGGTACCGACAATGAAGCTGGTCGAACTTATCAAGGGAAACCAGACTTCCGAATCAACGGTCAAGACTGCTAGAGGCTTTGTCGAATCACTTGGAAAGACTGTCGTGCAATCTCTCGACAAGACAGGGTTCATCGTCAACAAAGCATTGATGCCATTCCTCAACGAGAGCATCAAACTCCTCGAACAAGGCGTCGCATCGAGAGAAGACATCGACAAAGCGTTCGTGCTCGGAACAAACCATCCGATGGGACCTCTACAACTGTCAGATTTTATCGGCGTCGACGTGGTCTACCAGACACTCAAGGTTCTGGAGAACGAATATGGCGGCTGCTTCAAGCCCACTCCTCTACTAGAGAAGATGGTTAAAGAGGGAAGAATCGGCCGCAAGAGCAGTAAGGGCTTCTATGACTACTGAAGATACTCCAACTCCTGACGCATCGTCGAAGCGTCTGACAGAAGTGATTCTCAAGGGTGAGGAACAAGAGGCTGCACGTATCGCAGGAGAAATCGCCAGTGGTAACACACAAACAAACGACCTTGTGGACGCGATCTCTGAGACAATGAATATCGTCGCAGACTTGCATGATGTTGAGAGGTATACGGTTCAGCAAGTCGAAAGCTGCGAACGCGCGGCGGAGAGCGCACTCAACGCGATCAGGCCGGGACTCAAGGTAGAAAAGCGAAAAATTAAAGGCCGAGTGATGGTCACGTCTCTCCACGGAGACCCCCACACCTTCGACAAGACCCTTCTTCTGACGATGCTGGAGCTGGGAGGATTCTCGGCACTTGATGGGGGCGAGGAACTATCTCCCGAGGAGGTTGTAAGAAATGTCAAGAGCCTCAAACCAGACGTACTCGCCATTCCTCTGGTAACCGCATCGGCCGTGAACGATCTTTTGCGTACGCGTTCGCTCCTGGCGAATTCAGGTGTCAAGACAAAGCTCGTTACGTATGGCAGAGGGGTAGTGAAGCTACCGAGCGATTCGCAGTTCACTGCGATGGAAGAGGACTCGCTGAGCATCCTGAGCAGAATCGCCGAGATATTGATAGCACTCTAGGCTACTTCTTCCTTCTCAGAGCAAGCATCAGGTTCCTTGTCCCCTTGACTCTCCAGAGCAATAGCCCTGATACAACCGTTGATGAGACGGCAGCTGAAAGCTGGGACACCACGAACTTGACCGAATAATCCATTCTAGCCAAGCCGAAAGACCAGGTATAGAAATTGACCGCGGTCTGCCTCAACGAGGGAACCGCATTGGACGCCGATGCCACCGCGCTAATGAACCAGCTTGACTCTACGATGTAAGGCGTGAAGAGAACGATAGTGAACGGCGTTAGAACAATGGCCGCAGCCCTTACCATCCTCAAAGGATAGAGTATCCTCCGTACTCGCCTATCGGGTCCTGCCATTACGAAGGCCGTGTTCTCGAAGACGCTCATCCAGAGCGTGAGGAGTACGACCGCGTTTGCTAACGAGACGAAGAGAGCGATGGAGAGAGGGATCCTTAGTGCTCCCAGAGAAATCGTGAACGCTTCATCTATCAGACCGCGGCTGACCATGTAGTTGAAGTAGAGTAGTTCGATGGCGACCGCGACGGCGGCGAAGACGATTGCGGGCATCCAGCCTCGGAGAATCTCCCAGCGGAGAAACATACGCTTGTAAGTGGTAGTGCCCGAGGCCACAGTCAACACGTGAATGTATCACGATTGTTGACTGGTTAAAAACCCGATGGCTCGCGTAACCATATCATTTCTGCTAGAGTTACGGGAGCTTAGTCTACACCTGAAACTCCATCTCTCACCAACGTGCTTTGACTGCACGTTCCGCCTAGGTTTCAGGGTCAAAGAAAACGCGTGATCGGATGGTTGAACAAAGGAAGATGGATACTGGTAGCCCTTGCTCTGGTAATCCTAGCCTCGATCACGAGTTCCGTCTCTGCTGCTGCTCCGAGTCCCCAAGAAAACGTGAATCTCTATGCCGGAAACAAACTCACTATAAGCTCAACCCAGCAAGCCATCAAGTCAGTCATCGTCAGAGGCAACCTCACCGCCGCAACTGTCTCGAACAGAACTTACCCAGCCAAGAACTTCACCCTAACAACGAACTCTACTCAGATCTACACGCTGAACGTTTTGCTCTCGTATCCGAGTACCTACACGACCGCGATCGTAATCAGTGACCCTCTTGCCGGCTCGAGTAGCCAGTACACGTCCTACTATGTATCTGCGGGGGACCTGAATCTTACAGTGTTCGCGGTCTTCCAGCCTGCGCCAAGCAATGGCGGCGGCGTACCTCTCAGCTGGTCTTCGTTTTTCGGCTGGTTCGGCCAGTTCGGTAGCGCCTTCCCGCTCTGGATCAAGGTACTATACGCGATATTGGGGGCTCAGTTCGCCTTCGTAGGCTACCGGTGGATAAAGTTCGAGGACGACAAGAGAAGAGTTGAGGGCCACTTGCCTCCGCTCGACCGGGGAAACAGAATTTACCTCTGGATCGATGTGGTGTTCAGAACTCTACTCGCTGGATTCATCATAAGCCTCGCCCTAATGCTAGGCGAGACCATAGTCATTACTGTAGCACAATACCTGTTCTTTGTTACTCTGAACCTCTTTCCCCTCGTCGACCTGTTCTCGTTATTCTTCGTCGCCGTACTCGGACTCATCATCTATCTTGCCCGCGAGGGACTGGACAAATTCCTCGACCTAAAACCGATGATGGAGGACTAGTCCATGAAAAACCAGAGGCGTGTGGCGTCAAACGACGACCAACTCTCAGAGTTCCTCTTCGGCTCGATAAGACCCTGGTGGGACCGCCGATCATGGCTCAGAAGAGTATTCCTCATCCCGCTCCGATCGGTTGACAAATCCTACGGCAGATGGAGCAAGGCGAGAGTATCACCTCGACGATTCCGCAAAATCCAGGAGCGTCTGGACCGAGAGTATCCGCCCGACAAGTTCTCTCCTTCAAACCTTATCGGTCGAGATAGAGAATTCAACCTCTTACTGGACTCTTTCAGACTCCATGTTCTTCGTCATCCGTCACTAACCAAGTACTTCGGCAAAGAAGAACTCCCGAAGGCGGTCTGCCTCGCCGGAGACAGTGGAACAGGCAAGACCTTCCTCACCATGGTATCACTACGAGAGATGCTATTGGAAGGGTACAGGAGCGGGGTCCTCGTCACGCCTGTTATCCTGAAAGGCTCCGACGTCTACTCCGAATTCTACGGGAAGAGTACTCGGCAGCTCGGCCGATTCCTCGACTACGCAAGCTCCGTTCCCTCAGTAGTCTATATCGATGAATTCCAGAGCTTCGGCCGAAAGGTTCGTGGAGAGACCGGGGCTGAGATAGAAGATACCAGAATCCAGGACGAATTGAACCGCTGGCTCGACAAGATCGTTAGTGGAAAATCTCGAACAATGGTGATCGTGGCGACGAACGCATACGAGAAGATCCGGGAAGATATTCGCCGTAGACTATCAAAGGTCAGCCTAAACGACGGAGTGACACGAGAAATGTTGCTCGCGGTAGTAAACGATTCGCTAAAGCGAGAAGGATGGGCCAATATCAAGGCCGAAGATCTTCTCGACCTAATGGAGAGAGAAGTAACGATCCGACGCCGCGCCTCTCTCACTCCCAGCGACGTCCAGGAGATCTTCCGAGAAGTCAGGAAGTCAAAGGAGGCACCGTTGCGTGAGAGGATCAGAGAATCGAGAACTGACCTCCGAACTATTGAGCGGCCCAAGATCTCAGCGGGGATAGAGGATTTTGCAGCTGCCGCTCGGAACGTGAAACTCTACTCTGAACAGGAAAAGTCGCAGGAAGTTGTTGACGCAGTCTATGTGATGAGGCCCAAGGTTAGTCGCGAAGACTTGGGTGGCCTTCACGATGTGAAGAACAAAGTTCTCAACCACATCGCCCTCGCCTTCAATCCTTCAATGAGAGAGCTCGGCCACCAGTCGAATCCGCGATTCTTCCTCCTCGGACCGCCTGGAACCGGAAAGACCCTACTGGCCATGGTAGCAGCTGCCGAGAACAATGTAGGCTTCATCAAAGTTCGAGGAGGCGAACTTATGAGCGGTGCGAACTACATGGGTGATCCGGAGAAGCGGATCAAGGATCTCTTCGGAATGGTACGCCAGAAGAGCCCGTGCATACTGCTGCTCGACGAGGCTGACGCTATCTTCTGGGGAGGCGATCCCTCCAGTAACAAGATACTGGCTCAGGTGAAAGCGGAACTGAGCGAACTTCGCTCCGAGGATAGGGTAGTGGTTATCGCGACCTCGAACAAGGAGCAGCTCATAGATCAGGCTACCAGGGACCGCTTCGAGCCGAACATCTTCTACATCCACCCGCCACTAAATGATGTAGAATGGAATGAGGTCGTCGCGATTCACCTCAGGAAGATGCAGCCCTATCTTCACCCCGAGATCGATGCGGTCAAGATAACGAAGATGTTCAGGAGACAGAGAGTACTCAGCCCCCGTGGAGTTGCAGAAACAGTCTCCGAGGCACATCGGCTCTGGGCGTCCGAAATCGCCGCCGCCAGAGGGATGACAGATGCTGGCGCTTCAGAGTCAGCCGTACGCAACATCACGACCAAGTATCAGGAGGACCTTGATAGACTGAAAGAAGTCCTCGCCATCTATCAACAGGAAGGAACGACTCTCAAACGAGACCAGGTCAACCAGGACGATTACAAGCTACGCCTATTCCACTTCCAGAAGGCAATCTCCAGCCTCGAATCCCTCGAAGACAAGGAGCACCGGGAAATTTCGGAAGCGCTCATACTGTCCCAGGCTCTCCCAGGAGTGACGTACGGTCTCTACACGAGCGAGCGAGGCTCGGGAGGCATACTCACCATCCAGTGCAACGTGCGACCTGCCAATACGGGCGAGAGACACGTATCGGTAACTGGACAGGCAAGCTCAATGATGATGGGACAGACGTTCGTCCCAGATCACTCCGTGATAGAGAGCGCTGAGAACGCTGTTGAAGCCGTAAAGTCGTGGCTATGGTCGCGGACCCGAGTCGACCTCTCGAAATACCACGTACACTTCCAGATCAGAAGCATCCTTGAAGGGGCACCGGGAGCAGGAGTATCAGGCCCCAGCGCTGGCTATGCCATGCTTAACGCGTTGATATCCGAACTCGCTAACACTCCAATAATCCAGTCAAAGGTCATGACTGGAACGATAGGCGTGAAGATGGATGTAGGACCTGTGGGCGGCCTAGGGGGTCGCGGTCGAGAAGCAGGGAAGCTAGTGGGAATATTGAAAGCTGAGAAAGTCAAGATCACAGACCTTCTCGTCCCCGATTCCAACTATCGAAGCGCGAAAGATGAGATGAAGATGGTTCAAGATGAAGGAATCATCATCCACCCAATCACCAACGCACAGGATGGATGGCCGATACTGTTCAACCTAACAAGTGAAGAGCTTGCGAAGAAGATACGAGCCGCGCTCTTTGACCGGGAATCCCTCGTCGACCTGGAATCCAACTCCTCCCGCTTCGTCGGAAACCAGAGCTAATCGAGGGTCCCAAACCGACTCCTACTTACCATGCACTATCTTCAGAAAGTTCTTGAAGACATCAACTCCCTTCTGAGTATGATAGACCTCAGGGTGGAATTGCACCCCAAACACGTCCCTCTTCTCATGCCTCATCGCTTGGACGGCGCAATTATCTGAACTAGCCAGGACCCTGAACCCAGGTGGTGCCGTTACTATTTCGTCGTTGTGCGATTCCCAGGCTGTAAAGGAGGGCTTTAGTCCGCTCAAGATTGTGTCTTCATCTGAGACTGAAACCTCGACCGGGCCGAATTCTGGTTTCTTCGCTAGATTGGTAGTGCCTCCGAACGTTGTTGCCATGAGCTGGTGAGTCACGCAGATGCAGAGCATCGGAAGCTTGATCTTGGTCATTAAGTTCGAAGCGTCTCTGAGTTCGTCGGTCAGTGAATCTATGGATCGCACGCTCTGGGGTCCCCCGCCCATAACCAGCGCGTCCGCCCCCATGGTCTCGAATTTTTCGAGAGGAGTTGAAGGAGGCATCAAGCTGGAGTCTACTCCCAGTTCTTGCAGTCTCCTAGCGATCAGATGGTTGTATTGACCTTTGACATAGACAACCGGGATAGTCGTCAAGGTTACTCGAACTCTATTGTTGCTGGCGGCTTAGGCGTGATATCGTAGTACACCCGCGACGAATCTCCAGTCTTGAGAATGGATTCTGCAACATCTTTCAAGATCTTCCAGGGAACTTGAGCTACCGCCGCGGTCATGAAGTCTCGGGTTGAAACCGCCCTAATGATCACGGATAGTGGCGGTCCCGCCCTCTTCTCCTTTACCAGAACGGCCACACGCGTGACGTCCATGAATTTCTCGACGATGCTGGACTGGGCTAGACGTAGTTTCTCAGGAAGCCACCCGTAGGTTTCTCGGCTCTCATCTTGGATCTTTATTCCCGCTAATCTACCGTAGCTTCTTGTGTCGCCCTTCACTCCGGTAACCCGATCCTCAAACACGTCGACCCGAGTCTCTGATACGGGAAGGCCCAGCGCTCCTGCCGTTGTCTCGTCCAAACTGTCGTAAGCCGGGTCTTCTATGAACTTGTTCTCAATCACACCACTAAAGTACTGATCATAATTGAACGGGCCGAGTTTTTCCTCAACGATCTTCGTTGAGGATTTGAGTAGTTCCACCTTTTTCTTAGAAACAGCCCCAATACATCTTACCAGGAGCCCGGGTCCCGGGAACGGCTGCCGCTCTGACAGGTCCTTCGGGACATCCAAGTGCCGTCCGAGTACCCGAACTTGGTCCTTGTACAGTTCCGAAATGGGCTCAACCACTTTGAAGCCGAAGGTAGATAGAGAGTCAATCCCCACTTGTTCTAGGATATTGTGCTGAGTCTTGATTCCGCCTTGAGTCTCAATCCAGTCGGGCGCAATAGTCCCCTGAACAACAAAGTCACAACCGTCTTTTCGTGCTACGTCGCCTAAGACCCGATAGAAGGTTTCTCGAAACTTCTTCCTCTTTTCCTCAGCGTTAGTTTCGCCCTTTGTAGCATCTAAAAAGCGGGCGCCGGCTTTCACCAGCTTAACTTTCAACCCTAACGCAGGGTCACCAAGTCTAGCTTTGACGCTCTCCGGTTCCCCTACCCTCAAGAATCCAGTGTCGATAAAAACCGGGAATATTCTGTCCCCAAGCGCTCTTTTCGCAACGAGCGCTGCGACGGTACTGTCAACTCCCCCAGATACTGCGGCTATAGCCTTGCCGTTTCCGATTGTTTGTTGCAGTCGGGCCGTTTCGCTAGTCAGGTAGCTTGAGGGACGGAATCCTTCAAGCGTCACCGACAACCATTCGCCACTTTACAACTGAGCCTTTCCTGAGCAATTTATTGTTTATCAAGTGCAAGTCCCTGGTTATTGAATGGAAATCTTGACTCTTGCAGCTCCCCAGATCATTGGAAGAGGCACATGGCTGGACAAGGTGGCCTCCGAGATTGTTGAGAGGGAGCAGAAGCTTGGTCGCCACGTGGATCTTCTAAGAGTCGAAAGCGGACTGGGAGCGTCAGGCGTTCCCCACATTGGTAACTATAGCGACGCGGCCCGCGCCTACGGAATCAAACTCGCGCTCGAAAGTATGGGAAGGAAGGCTGAACTAATCGCTTTTTCCGACGATATGGACGGGCTCAGGAAGGTTCCCGCAGGCCTTCCAAAGTCTCTATCGAAATACATCGGATTCCCCGTCTCAAGCATCCCAGATCCCTTTGGCTGTCACGAGAGCTACGGGAGCCACATGAGCAGCCTTCTGTTGGACGCTCTAGACAAGACGGGAGTGATTTACAGAAGTGTCTCGGGGACTCGCGCCTACAGAGAGGGACTGTTCAACTACCAGATCGACAAGATTCTGAGCAACGCTGTCAGGGTTGGAGAGATTATCAAAGAGACGATGGGACAGGAAAAGTACACTGAGGTCCTACCCTACTTTCCGGTCTGCGAGAATTGCGGCAGGATATACACGACAAGAGCGTTGGAATATGTTCGCGATAGGCACGTAGTCAGGTATTCTTGCGAAGGGATGGAGCTCCGCGGAGAGATGCTAAAAGGATGCGGGCATGAAGGAGAAGTTGATGTCTTTTCTGGCAAAGGAAAGCTGAGCTGGAAGGTCGAGTTCGCTGCTCGCTGGTCCGCACTGAAAGTGAACTATGAGGCATATGGTAAGGAACTCATCGACTCCGTCAAGGCGAACGACAGGGTGATGGAAGAGGTGCTCGGCGAAGCCCCACCGTTTCATACTCGATATGAGCATTTTCTGGACAAGACTGGGGCTAAGGTGTCGAAGTCAGTCGGTAACGTTCTGGCTCCTCAACTCTGGCTGCGATATGCGCCACCGCAGACGTTACTGCTTTTGATGTACAAGAGGAGTGTCGGATCAAGGGCAGTTTGGGTCAAGGACATTCCAACCTACATTGCAGAGCTCGACGAGTTAGAGGATGTTTACTTTGGTCACAAGGAAGTAAAGGACTCGAAAGAACTGGCGCGGCTCAAAGGCTTGTACGAGTACGTCTGGCACCTCGCACCACCTAAGACTCCAACTGCGCATGTCCCTCACAATCTACTCGTGTACCTGGTCAAAGTGGCTCCCAAGGGCAAAGAGAAGGAATTCGTCCTCCAGAGGTTAGCAGGCTACGGCTACCATGTAGATGCGAACGATCAGCGCTTTCAGGAACGCCTAGAGAAGGCGATGAACTGGGCCAGAGAGGTCGAAGCTATAACAACTGGCGTCGTCCGGGTGGAGGGCAACGAGCGGGACGCTATTCTTGAACTCGCGGGAATCATAATCGCCAGCGACGATGAGAACTATCTGCAAAACTCCGTGTTCACCGTAGCCAAGAAATACAGTCTAGAACCAGGCCCGTTCTTCAAGACACTCTACCGAGTACTCATCGGCTCCGATCACGGTCCAAGACTAGGACCTTACATACTAGCAATGGGCCGAGAGAACGTGGCCTCAGCTCTCGCCGGGGCGGCGAGATTGGCGAACAAATAATATGGAAAGTTTAGCTACTCAAGAACTACAGATTCGACAAGTCAAAACCTACGATATCACTGCTATCTCTGAAATTGAACAGGTCGCTTTCAAAGATCCCTTTCCTACATACTTCCTCTCCCAACTGGCTGACGCTAACCCCCACACTTTCTTGGTAGCAGTCGTAAGGGACAAGATCGTGGGCTATGCAGTGATCGACAAATGGCCCGAGCAAGAGCATCTAGTCTCGATCGCGGTTATTCCAGAATCAAGAAGAAAAGGAGTGGGACAAGCGCTACTTGATCATCTGATTGACAAGATGCAAACTGGACGCTTGAGACTTGAAGTCCGCAGAAGCAACAAAGCCGCGATAGAGTTGTATCGAAAGAATGGATTCGTCCGGACCGGAATAGCACACAGCTACTATACAGATGGCGAAGACGCCTTTCAGATGGAAAAGACGATTCAGAACAAAGCCGAGATTCTCGCAGCTGCTTAGACCAGTTCAGTTGGCGCGCCGGGTGGGATTCGAACCACGATTGGCTCACTTTCGAGTTTCCCTAGTTCTTTCATCATTCATTCCTTGAACTACTCGATACCAAACGAAGCGATATGGGCATTTACTACCAAACACTTACCCTGAGGCCACAGAGAGAATTAGCGCTCAAGAACGATGCAGATCCTACTACAAGTACGTAGTGACCAACCCGCGAGGAGACCGGAAAAATGGAATGGAAAGGCGGGATCGAACTCAAGGCGGATACCAAACGCGATGACCGCATCTTCGACTAGCTTCGAGTGGAGGTTGATTCACGTCCTAATGGACGCAATCTGTACTTTTCTCGCTCCGTTCTCACTTTATGGAAACGAACAGCAACACTGGATAGATCAATCCGTTAGGCAGATGCGTCGTCATATTCCTCGCTGAGAGAAAACCCAAAAGCTAAGTTAGAAAGATACACAGCAATTCCGACAGCCAGACCCCGTAAATCGGAATCGTCGGTGAGGGAGAGCAATGACGCAGGATGTGATCGTGGTCGCAGGTTTGGTGGTCCTCTTCATTGGCGTTGCACGGGCGCTCTGGGTGCGTTGGCTGGCTGATGATGCACCAGGTTGGGACATCACGTTGAGAGAGCAGTACACGATCGGTGGATGGATTGAATATCTTCTCGCACTGGCCGCATTTGCACTTATCATAATTGGCTCGATCTCCTAACCAATTATCCCACCTCGGAATTGGGCAATTGGTTCAAGGCGGGCCGGGTGGGATTCGAACCCACGATTTGCGGCTCCGCAGGCCGCCGTCTTGGTCCTGGCTCGACTACCGGCCCCGGAAAATGCATTCTCGTTTCCCCTTATAACGGGTACAATGGCAAAACCCAACTCGACTAGGCGACCTTCTCAGACATCTTGTCCGACAACAATTTCATATGTCGAGCCGAATGCATCTTTGTGTAGAAATGTTCACCTGCACGAAGTGTCAGAAGCGCGAATTCCAAATGACGCAACTCTCGGAAATGAGACTCCTAGCGGAATGTGTCGGATGCGGAACATCTTTTGTTGTGGACTCCATCAGCGAGAAGAAGTCTCGGATCGAAGCTGCGGACCCTAACCAGCACCTTACTTGGAACTGGAAGAGTGAACAGTGGGTCGCTGCTAAGAGATAGTAGTCTCAATTATGACGCGACTATCGTGGACACCGATTTGAACCTACGCGGAAGTGCCGGAAGGAGCAACCTCTAAGGTTAATCCCTCAGGTCCTACATATTCTGCGTCTGGACGAAACAGTCTGTTATCGTTTAACTGCTCAATTATGTGGGCTGTCCAACCTACAGTCCTCGCGCACGCGAAGGTGCACGTGAAGAGTTCG
>Ga0210404_10000906_pt1 | contig 13630 bp, 8 predicted proteins | sample IncBWH28MmetaG_FD_155455 | JGI IMG/M metagenome (GOLD analysis project Ga0210404, IMG submission 155455) | Forest soil microbial communities from Barre Woods Harvard Forest LTER site, Petersham, Massachusetts, United States - Inc-BW-H-28-M | ecosystem: Environmental > Terrestrial > Soil >... | reverse complement strand
GACGATTCCCAACACCAACCCTTGATGAGCAGCTGGATACGTACGGCCCGCCAGCGGCAAGGTCACCGCGAAGCTCGCCCCGCCGATACCAAGCAAGAGCGCAATGAGCAACAACTCGGCATAACTATGGATGCCCAACCACCCCCATAAGACGACCGCCAACTCGCCCACCAGAATGAGTGTCCCCGTTGGTTTCGCCCCGTACCAGTCGCTGCTCCACCCCGCAACGACGCGAAGCAACGCGCCGCTCAGCAGCGGGAGCGACACCATGAGAGCCGTGTCGGTCCGGCTGAGATGGAGGTCCTGTGCGAGGGGCAGACTCAGCGCACCCATCAGCAGCCACACCATAAAACTGACGGTGAGGTGGAGCCAGGCGCCGATCACGCTCGGCCAATGCCCGCGTGTCAGCGCGAGAAACATGTCAGTCATCACATTCTCCCATCTAATAGGATGCCAAAAAAGTCCGCCAGCCTCCCAAGCGCGCGATAGGCGCGATCCGAAGTTCGAAGCTCCGGGTTCGAAGTTCCGAAAACCTCGAACTTCGGACCTCGAACCCCTCACTCGTCCCACCAGTCTCGCATGTCTCGCGCGTCAGGCGCCACGGTGCGCGGCGCTGGCAGATTTTTCAGCACCCAGGCTAGAGGTTCTTATGATAATCTCGACCGTCATGAGTCCGCGCAAGAAGGATCTCGACGAAGAACCGATCGAACCGGAGGTCTTGGGCCCGCCCGAGGAGGAGGTCGCCGAGATCAGTCCGCCTCCCGAAGTGTCTCACCGTGTAGCTCCGGAAGATCATCACGCCACCGATGCCACAGCCGTGGTGCCGGTTACGGCGCTTCAGCAATATCTGGCCGAAGTCCGGCGCTATCCCTACCTCTCCAAAGAAGAAGAGCTGCGCCTGTTCCATGAATATCGAACGCACGGGGACCGCGACGCCGCCGTGAAGCTCATCATGGCCAACCTGCGCGTGTCCCTTTCGATTGCCGCCGAATATCTCCACACTGGCGCCGACTACATGGACCTCATTCAGGAAGGCAACGTCGGGTTGATGCATGCCATCAAGAAGTTTGACCCGTCGAAGAACGTGCGCTTTCACGCCTACGCCGCCTGGTGGTCTCGAGCCTATATCCTGCGCTATTTACTGAACACCTACCGGCTGGTCAAAATTGGGACGACCCAAGATCAACGGAAGCTGTTCTACAACCTCAAAAAAGAGAAGGCCAAGCTTGAACGGGAGGGGTTCGCTCCAGACACGAAGTTGCTCGCCGACCGCTTGAACGTGCGGGAGCGGGACGTCATCGAGATGGGACAGCGGCTGGGCAACTGGGAACTCTCCCTGGACCAACCGATCGGCGAGGACCAGGAAGGAAACCTGCTTGATGTGCTCCCTTCCCAGCAGGTTCCGGCGGACGAGCAGCTTGCACAAACCCAATTGCAGACACTCTTCCGTGCCAAGCTCGCCGAATTCGTCAAGACACTCGACGAACGGGACGAAGACATCCTCAGGAACCGGATTCTTTCAGAAACCCCTATGACCCTGGACGACCTCGGCTCCAAATACTCCATCACCAAAGAGCGAACCAGGCAACTGGAAGCCCGCATCATTACGCGCTTGCGCGACTACATCAAGAAAGATATCAAAGATTTCGACCACTTGCGGATCTGACATTGCCGATCGCCACTTCCCCACTGAAAGAAAGTCTAGAATGTCCAATTCTCAATAGGTTATGCTCCCTTGGGCCCTATTTCTGAAGGCGTGGAAAAATTTCCTTAATTCTCCCCCTTGACTTGGACGAACGCGAGGCTATCTCTTCACCCGTGTCCAGCGGATCAGGACTTCTGCTCGTTCTGGAGTACTACCATTACGCCATCGAGTTCGGGCCTGTTCTACATCGTTGACATTCACTGGGTTAACTTCACGAGGAGGTTGTTGTTATGAGCACTGCTGCCAAGGAGAAGACAGAGAAGACAAACTTAGCCAAGGGGTTCCAGCCTCTGGGTGACCGGGTATTCGTCACCTACACCGAGGAATTGGACCGGACCTCCGGCGGGATTTACGTGCCGGACAGCGCGAAAGAAAAGCCGCAACGAGGCATCGTCCAAGCTATCGGCAAGAAGGTTGAGCATGTGAAAGTCGGCGACCAGGTCCTGTTCGACAAATATTCCGGCAGCAAGCTCCGGATCGAAGACGAGGATTGTCTGATCCTGAAGGAAGAAGATATTCTCGGGGTCTTTACCAGCTAATCATCATACCTACACACATTACTACGACGACGATTATAAAGGGGGAAAGACTATGGCAAAGCAACTTATGTACGGTGACGCAGCGCGTGCGTCCATCCTCAGAGGGGTGAACCAGCTCGCCGACGCCGTGAAGGCAACACTCGGTCCGAAGGGCCGCAACGCGATTCTCGATAAGAAGTTCGGCGCCCCGACGATCACCAAGGACGGCGTGACCGTGGCTAAAGAAGTTGAACTTAAGAATCCGTACGAGAACATGGGCGCCCAGCTCGTACGCGAAGTCGCCAGCAAGACCAGCGACACGGCAGGCGACGGAACCACAACCGCAACGGTGCTCGCGCAAGCCATCTATCGCGAAGGCGCAAAAAACATCACCGCCGGCGCGAACCCGATGGAAATTCAGCGCGGGATCAACAAGGCGGTCGAAGTGGTGATCGGTGAGCTGAAGAAGCTCAGCAAGCCTTGCCAGAACAAGACCGAGATCTCCCAAGTCGGGACGATTTCGGCCAACAACGATAAGACTATCGGCGACCTGATCGCGGAAGCGATGGAGAAAGTCGGCAAAGACGGCGTGATCACGGTCGAAGAAGCCAAGTCCATGACCACTTCGTTGGACGTGGTTGAAGGTATGCAATTCGACCGCGGCTACATCTCCCCTTACTTCGTCACCAATGCTGAGCGGATGGAAGCCGTCATGGAAGACCCGCTCATTCTCATTTCCGAGAAGAAGATCAGCAGCATGAAGGACTTGCTGCCGGTCCTCGAGCAGGTCGCCAAGATGGGCAAGCCGCTCGTGATCCTTGCTGAAGACGTGGAAGGCGAAGCCTTGGCGACTCTGGTGGTGAACAAGCTCCGTGGCACGCTCAACGTGACGGCCATCAAGGCCCCTGGATTCGGCGATCGCCGCAAGGCCATGCTGGAGGATATCTCGACCCTCACCGGCGGCCAGGTGATCTCGGAAGATATCGGCATCAAGCTGGAAAATGTGAAGCTCACGGACCTCGGACGCGCCAAGCGCGTCACGGTCGACAAGGACAACACCACGATCGTGGAAGGCTACGGCGACCCGAAGAAGATCGAGGGTCGCGTGAAGCAGATCAAGGCACAGATCGACGAGACGACCTCCGACTACGACCGGGAGAAGCTCCAAGAGCGGCTCGCGAAGATCGTGGGTGGTGTGGCCGTCATCAACGTCGGCGCCGCGACCGAAACCGAAATGAAGGAAAAGAAGGCGCGCGTCGAGGACGCATTGCACGCCACCAAGGCAGCCGTCGAAGAAGGGGTCGTCCCTGGCGGCGGAACGGCCTATCTCCGTTGCCTCGGCGCGTTGGATTCGCTCAAGCTGGTGGCGGAACAGCAGGTGGGTGTCAGTATCATCCGCCGCGCGCTCGAAGAGCCGATTCGTCAAATTGCGGCAAACGCCGGGATGGAAGGCTCCGTCATCGTTGAGAAAGTACGCAATGACAAGAATCTCAACGGCGGGTACAATGCTGCCACTGAGGAATATGTGGACATGATCAAGGCCGGTATCATCGATCCCACCAAGGTGGCGCGTTGCGCATTACAGAACGCGGCGAGCGTGGCTGGATTGATGCTCACGACCGAGGTGATGATCACCGAACTGCCGGAAGAGAAGAAAGAGCTGGCCGGTGGCGGAGGTGGACACAACCACGGCATGGAAGGCATGTACTGAGAAGAGACACTGAGAAGCAATCAGCTTTCAGCAATGAAGGGCTCAGCGGGTGACCCGCTGAGCCCTTCGTGTTTCATAGGCCCGAATTGCGCTAAGAATCGGAACCGACCGGACCTAGGAGTCTGTCCGAGTAATCCTTCGTTGCGAGGCGCAACGAGCTGCCGGTAGATGCAAGGCCGCAGGTTCCAAGAAACCGGAAGCGTATTCTCTGCAATACGTTGAGGATTTCATGGGACCGAGAACGACGCAGATGCCGGCAGATCGTTTGCCGCAGCAGAATGGCATTACTCCGACTGACTCCTCGCCAAGGGAACGTCTCATGATCGTGGAAGTCGAGAGTAACGACAATTGCGAAACCAGTTTCTTCGGGCGGTTCAAGGAGATCGGTCCCGCTCGATCGATTCAGCAAGTAAAGCTCTACGATCGAAACCCTGTCGGGGAGTGGTACTGGGTCACTGGCTGGAGCGACAACAATGCAACGCCTCCTTGCCCGGCCTATGCCCAGCTGGTTGAGGACTCAGGAGCAGGACTTACGCATCTAGTCTATGGGGGACTCTACGGCCTGCGATTCAAGCCAATTCACATCGAGGAAGCTTGGAATCTCGAAAGCCCGCATCAATGGGGAGAAACCTACCTGTCGCTCGCCAGTGACCGTGATCTGCGCTACGCCGAGTAGCCCGTCGAGTTGGCTATGCCACCGCCGACTGGCAGATCGGCGCGCGGCATTTGCAGTCCCACATCGAGCAACGTATGACACTCGCCAAGAGCTTCTTCAAACGGACGCTCGGAACGCTGTGAGAGGGAACGGGAGGGTGGCCTGTTGATCTCCTGTGCTCGAACAACGCGCGGCCTCCGCGACGGTCCTCGCTGGGCGCGCGCAGTGGGAGACCATCTAACCCGCCCTCAAGGGGAGGAGAATAGGACAGTGGTGGGCACTGCGTCTCAAAAAGGCTCCCGACATTATTCTTGTTCAAAATAAGTTCTTAATATCCCTCGGGCTTGTGGGGCAGAGGGGCTGCTCACCCACACCCGTCCACGGCGTAGCCGCGCTGTGCAGGACCACCTCGGATCATGCCTTCAACAGGGACGAGAGCGTTTCGCCGGCAGATGCGGCCGATATCAAAAGAAGATTCTTTTCCTGTGAATCAAATCTGATTCAACCAGAATCGTTTTAGGTTCAGACAGACTGTCGTGTTTGACCACCCACTGTACGAAGCGCGGTGATGCGCATCTGCCAATCACCACTCCAATCCCTTCGTTTTAAATTTTATGCACTCCCTCGTCAGCACGCCAACACTCTGGCCTAGAGCTTGCTCGTGTATAGAGCAGAACCTTGGCAGGGGGGCCAACTCCTTCGAAGTACCCCCAACTAACTACGTGCATTCTTAACACTTAGGAGCCTGTCCTCTTTTCCTTTCTCCAATGCCACCAGATAAAAATAACTTGTTGTTCTTTTGGTTCCGACGATAGCCAGGTGACGGAGGTTGAGCCAGTGTCATGGGGCTTTAACATTAGATTAAAAACCGTGGGGGTCTTAGGTACAGTACCCGAACTCGCCGACTGCCCACTTCCTATGTGCATAAAGAGATCAGTAGCCCTCCCCGTTACCGACGGTCTCCCCCTCCCGGAGGGTGAGAGATTCAGACTGTGTCATCGCATCCGCGTCCGTTTCGGGCAAGGTTCTGGTCCAGGAACCGGCTCCTCGCACTGGGGATATCGGCCATGTTGACACAATCCCTCGCGCAAAAAGATGGGCAGAGAGGCTGCGAATTTTCTCAGCAGGATCAGAAGGGACACTGGTATTGCGGACTCTTGGAACTCAGCGGACAGCCTTGCGCGATTGTCACCCCCCAAATGCGTATCAAGTGGGCAACCACCAGCGCACACAAACTCCTGCAACGCTATTGGCCAGGGCATACCGGGGTGGAGATTCAGCTTCCTCTTCAGATCCGCCAATGGTTAACCATGTGCCGGAAGCAGATGGGCGCGAAGGGCAACTCTCCTCTAAAGCTCGCTCCGCTGACCATCAACCGCCCGTCCGCTTGCCTCACCGTTCGGCATGTTCGCAACGGTACACTGTCTGCCTTACTGTTCGAGGAGCTCTTGTCGGAATTACCAGCAGATTGGCTGGTTACTCATGGCCTGACCCCGCGTGAAGCTGAAGTCTTGCGTTGGCTCGCCCAAGGCAAATCCAGCCTCGAGATTGCCAGAATCCTCAACATCAGCGACCGAACTGTGTCAAAACACTTGGAGCGAGTCTATTTGCGATTAGGCGTGGAAAATCGGCATGCCGCTGTAGCCATGGTGCATGATGAATTGAGGCGAACTGCTCCAGGACGATAAACACGTCGCCTGCATGCGATTGCCCCCGACAGAGATCCCCATTGTCCCTGTCAAGCGACATGGCCTGCCTGTCGGGTAACTACATACTCATGGATGCGTACAGACATTTTCGTTCCCGATGAGATACAAGTGCCTCAATCCAATAACAACTCACTGTCGCCACAACAAACTTTCCTGATTTTGAGGTTAAGAGGACAGGCGTTAAAGAGGAACCAACGGATTGGGGTGCTCGTCTGTCCTTTGTGAGGTATGGATGCCATGCCCTATGCCGGGCCAGTGTCCAACGCCTCAGGATGGGATCCTCGCGCGACCCGTTCCCGATCCCCATCGACGCGCCACCTGAAAGGTCTGAGGCAATGCATCCATCACGACCGTGCCTGCGTCTGCTGTGTTCGCACCAGGCGCTGCTCCTGAGCCTAACGCTCCTCGCGGGGCTGGCCGGCTGCGGACCGGCTTCGTCTGACAACGCACCGAATCTTGGGCCAAGTGCGAGCGTGGACGGGTCGTCCCTATCCAAGCATGGTTCGTCACCGCGCAACGACTCATTCATCCCGGCCACCACGGCGGCGAGTCCTGCGCCCCTTGCCTCGGGAAATGAGACAGGCGCCGCGTCAGGAATGGGGACAGTCCCAGGAGGGGACAGTCCCAACGCGGTGCCTGTTCTATCTTCTGAGCCAGGACATCCAGTGGACGGCCTGGTCGTGCCCGAGTGGATGGCCCACAAACTCAACTCGCCGAATGTTCGCGTCCGGCTCCGGGCCCTCGAGACCTGGGCGCAATCAGCGCCCCCAGGAGCGATCGATCCGTTGATCTTGGCCTTCGAAGATCAAGACGAACGAGTCCGGGCACGGGCGCAACAATTGATCGAGCAAGACTGGGCGCGGAAGGCCGAAGCAGAGCAGTAAGGCGGGGTAGGGGAATACAAACGGGATAGCGTGGTACGGGGGTAACGGGGTAATTGTGGAACAATTTAGGACCTAAACGAAAGACTCGTCACGAGCGGCGAGTGACGAACAGTGGACCAACCAGCTGTCAGTCATTGCCATATCAACACAACCAACAAAGGAGGGAGCATTGGTTCTATCGTGCGTGTTTGCCGGTAAAATTTTCAACACTGTGGCCACCTCATGTGGCCCAATCTAGAAGGAAACCTCTATGAATAAGCGACGGATGTTATTGGCATTACTGGGTCTGCTGGTGGGATGGGGAGGGGCTGGCATGGCCCAGGCCACTGGCGCGACATTTCAGGTCTCAGACAATCCCGGAAGTTGGTTCGAATGTGCTACCAGCGATTCGAAGACCGGTGTGGGGTGTGTTCATAACGCGCTCGGTGAACCAACTGTGGGCAAATCACTCTCAGTCATTCAGCGCGGAGAGAGCATTACGTTCCAATCGCGGGCCCCTCACCATCAGTCGACAGCCAACACGATCCATACGGTCGTGAGCTTGATCTATCCCACCCCCGCGGGCCCCCCACCCACAGGGTTTACGGCAATGCCGTTCGACACGGACCTCGATGTGGGAACAAGGTCTGCGCCAATCGTTCCGAATGAGCTTGGACTACATGTGTTCTTCTGCGATATCCATCCCTACATGTTCGCGGCCGTCATCGTGGTTCCTGCCGATCATACTTTTGCTGCTGGAAACCTATTCCCCTTAGAACTTGGGAACACGGTGGATCTCCACAAGATTGTGGCAGAGACTCTTCCTGGGCTCCCAACCGCGTCGGATTTGGCTCTCAGACTCGTGCACACCTTCTTCATCATCACCAATCCCGCGAACTGGCAACAGTACCCTGTCGCGGGAATCGTCGATTGGAAGCCCGCATATCCAGGAGTTCCCGTTGTAGCCCACGTGAAGGGCGGGGGCAGCACGGGTGTGCTCAATCTCGACGAACTCCTGCGCGGATACTTTGGCGAAGGCGGTCCGACCACAGCAAATCCAAGCGCACCCTACTTAAAGAAACTCGCAGCTCCCGTCCCACCGACGGCACCAGGCGTGGGGCAGGTATGGGTGGACACCCAGTTCGAAATGATGTCTCAAAAGACCAAGCCCGGGACTGCAACCGCCGTCGATGCGACGACGTTCAAAGTGGTCAGCAAAGTCGGGTTACCGTCGATCAACATGAACAATCCGCACAATATGTGGACCGATCGCGATCAGAAGGTCATCTATCAGACCCAATGGTTCGATACGAAGCTCGCGGTATTTAATAGAACAAGTGGGGACTTTGTAAGAAATATTGAAGTGGGCGCCGCTCCCGCACACGTCATGACGAGAACCAACAACGACCAAGTGCATGTCTCACAGAACGGCGACAATAACATACGGGAGCTTGACTCGTTGGCGCACGGGAATGGCTTTCTTCGGGACATTCCGATGCAAACGAATCCGGATGAAAGCGCCCATCCTCACGCGCATTGGATGAGCGCTGACGGAAGCATGATGGTGACGCCCAACGCAGACACAGAGAATTCAACTTTGTATGATTTCCCCAGCCAGTCGATCAAGTCATTAACCCCGGTGGGACATTTTCCAATTGCCACGGGAATGATGCCCGATTCCAGCAAGTACTATGTCGCCAACTTTCTTGACAGCACCATCAGCGTCATTACCATTTCAGGGGGAATAGCGACGGCTCAAGCACCAATCAATCTGCTCGAAGGGTATGCAGTGGACGGTCAATATAACGTGCTATCGCCTACCGTAGCGCCAATCGGTGGATTGCCCATTCAAACACCGATAAGTCCGGACGGTAAATATGCGATCGTCGCCAACACCTTGGCAGCAAAAATCCTGGTCATCGATACGGCGACCAACAAAGTGGTGGCGAGCTTGGCGTGTGACCCTGGATGCCATGGGGCCCAGTTTGGCGCCAAGAAAGGAGGCGGATACTACGCCTATGTCTCCAGCAAATTTTCGAACAGAATGATCGTCGTTGATCCCCAAAATGGAAGCAATGCGTCCATCGTGGGAAGTGTGCTCTTGACAACAGAGAATAAGTCCTCACACTTCAACACGGACGGTACAGTGGCCAAGTATGCGGGGATGGGCGGACAGGGAGTGTTGCCCATTCCGTTGGTCTACAACGGCTGGGTGCAGAATCTTCCTGAGGAGTGGAAGGAGCAATTGACAGCCAAGCAGAAAAATCCATTTCCATCGGCTCATTAAATAGTCCGGTCCTTCCTCCTCAGTGCTGAGTCAGGGCCCGGCAAGATGGTGCACTACCATCTCGCCGGGCCCCCCGGTTTCGCGATCACTCAGTTCCCACCAAGCTTGCACATATGCAGTCCGGCCATGAGTGGAAAACAGAGGGGTCGGAAGTCTTGTCTGAATGTTCGGCTTGATAAAATCCTGACCAGCCCGCGTTTCGCGGCACGCGGCCGCACGCAAACGGAGCGATCGTCTCACCCTCCCGCCTCATACCGCGCCGAGACGCGCCTTGTCCCAAGCAAGGCCGGAGCGAGCGAGCAACTGAACTTTGAGTGATGAACGCGGATACAGTGCACCTCGCAAACCGCGCATACTCTTTGGCTCTTGAGTAGCAGGCAGAGCGGGTACCGCTAAACTAGCAGGATGCTGAGAATATCCGCCAGCGCCATAGACCGTGGCGCGTGAAGCGCGAGACACGAGCGTGGGGCGAGGTGGGCAGGAGCACCATGTCAGGCAGGAACCAACGTGTGACGTTCGGGGTTCGAAGTTCCGAAGACCTCGAACCTTCCCCCGTCTCGCGCGCCACAGTATTTTTCCTCAGCCTGCTACGGGCTATTTCACCGGCGCTCGCCCAATTAGCTGGAAAGTTTTTTTGAGCATCGCCGAGGTTTTCGGCCTTTCGAAGAATGACTGAAAGATATTGTGCACTAGCGTGGTATGCGTGGCGAGGTCGACTTGAAATTGTTTGAGCGCGATCGGTCGATCAGCTCTGTCATAGCCCACGCGGATTGCACAGCGCTCTAGTTCCTTCTGCTGATCTGGGAGAGCATGCGTCTGCAGATCATGCACCATCTGGAGTTTGTGCTCCACGTCTCGGAGAAACTGATAGGCACTGGTCAGATCGGCCTGTTGCTTTCCTGACAGAATACCGGCCTTCTGAAGCCGCACCAATGAACCGAGAGTCCCGCGGCCAAGAATCCCTGGCAAACGCCGGCCAGCCAGCACCTGGATCGTTTGGACGAGAAATTCGATTTCCCTGATCCCGCCCACACCGAGTTTTACGTTGCGCTGCTCATGCCCGCGCTCCGCCATCTTCGCGTCAATCCGCTCCTTGACCGATCGGACATCTTCCACGATGGCGAGCACTTGTTCAACATCCGGGCGTTTCGATGAGGGTGCCAGCACAAAGGGCCTCACCATCTTGATGAACGATCTCCCGACCTCCTGCGACCCGGCGATGGGCCAGGCTTTCAGCAAGGCCAACCGTTCCCACACTTGTCCTCTCGTCCGATAGTACTTGGCATAGTCGTCGAGCGAGCGAGTGAGCTGCCCTACCGAACCTTCTGCTCGCAAGCGGAGGTCCACGCGATAGACGTACCCTTCATGTGTCTGTACAGTCAGCGCCTTCGTGAGCTCCCGCGCGAGAATTTCAAAGTATTCTTCATTGGACAGCACGCGCTGCGCAGGGGCCTTCGCCTTCGCACGTCCGGACGCAGCCGGCCTGGTTTCTCCCTCATGGGATTCACAGACATAGAGCACGTCTACGTCGGAGCTATAATTGAGCTCATGTCCGCCCAGCTTCCCCATCGCAATGACGGTGAAGCCGGTCTCCACCCACCGCCCTTGCCGATTCTGGTGCATGGGAATGCCGTGCCGGGCCCGTAGATCGGCATCCACAATGCGATAGGCGGCATCAATCAGGACCGAGGCCAGATCCGAGAGGGAGGCGGTGGTTTCCACCACATCTGCTAACCGCACGAGATCGCGCACGCCGATGCGCAGCATCTCTCGACGGCGGAATCGTCTGAGCGCGTCCAACCTCAGTTCAGTGGCGGTGACACCCTCCAGACTTTGCCCGATCGTACGTTCCATCCCCGCCCTGGTCGGCGCGGTGGACAACACATTCTGTTGGGCCAGCCAGTACAGCAGCAGAGGATCGCGGACGAGGGTAAAAGCGAGCGAGTCACTGTTCCCGAAGATCGCGCACACCAGGTCCAACATGCGGGGAGCGCTGCGCAGGTATTCCAACACAGCCGACCGGCTGACTCCGCTAGCGAGCCAGCGTTCCCAGTGATTCAAGGCCTGATCTGGATCAGCGGTCCGCCCGATCGCCTCAAGTAACGCGGGCAGGATCTCTGCCAACTGGCGTCGCTGGTGTGGATCCCCCGCCATCGACTGCAGATTCGCATCGGCATCCTGAATGCGATGGAGTCCGTAGGGTTGAAGGATCGCTTCAACCTGGGTTGGTTCCAGCCCGGACGCTAATAGGACAGGGGTTGGATCTGGTCGAGCAGCCCACTCGAGCTTAGGAACGGTACAATAGCGCGGCACTTGCTCCTTGGGACGAGTTGTCATAGGCAGGCATTATACTGATACTTTCGCGCTCGCACAATGAACCCGCTTCGGCTATACTCCCGGCCATGACGGATGGGCCTCGATCACACGAGTCGATCATCAAGACCCTGACCTCCCTCTGTCCGGATGTCGATGATGAAGTACTCCGGGACTTCGTGTCTCGGATGGACCCCGAGTACTTCGTTCGGTTCCAACCGAACGCCATCGCGCACCATATTCAGCTTGCCAGCCGGCTCACGCCGGACCACCCCTGCGAATTGTCGGTGCTCGATAAACGAGCGGGGCGATCAGAAATCAGCATCGTCGCCTATGATTACTTCTCGGAATTCGCAGCGATCTGCGGTGTGCTCTCGGCCTTCGGACTCAATATCGAAGAAGGACAGATCTATACCTTTGTGGAGGCCACGCCTTCTCCATCGCCGCGCCGGAAGGCTCCCTCAACGACCGACCGGCCTACCGTCCGGCCCGGCCTCAGCCGCAAGAAAATCGTCGATGTCTTCCTGGTGCATCCCATAGACCGCACAGGCTTTCCCTCACCACAACACAATGCCCTCCGACAGACGGTCACCGAGATCATTCAACTGCTGGATGCCGGTCGGTTCGACGAGGCACGCCAATACGTCAACCGCCGGCTCGTCGAACGATTGGACAAACAGCGGAGTGCCTTTACCGGCCTGCTCCGTACGGTACGTATTACCTTCGACAATAGCCAATCACCGACAGATACGATCATGGACATCCGATCGGATGATACTCCGGCCTTTCTCTACGCTCTTGCGAATGCCCTGGCCATGCGCAACATCTACATTACCAAGGCCAAGATCGAAAGTAATGGCGCCGCCAAGCTGCATGATCGCTTCTATGTCAGGAATCGCGATGGGCAGAAGCTGCTCGACTCCGCCGATCAGGAGCAACTGCGGCTGACCGCCGTGCTCATCAAACAATTCACGCATGCCTTGACCTGGGCTTCCGACCCGGCCAAGGCGCTTGCATCGTTCGACCATTTCCTGGATCTCATCGTGAAAGACCAGGGCAAGAAGGGCAAGAACCAGGCGCTCGACTTCGTCAGCAATAAAAGAACCTTTCCTCTGCTCGCCCGACTGCTCGGCGCCAGCGACTTCTTGTGGGAGGATTTTCTCCGACGCCAGCACAGCAACCTCCTTCCCCTGCTCACAGAATACCGGGATGCGCCCCTGATCAAGCCGCAGGCGACTCTCCGGAAAGAGCTCGACCGTCTGGTCGCTCGCGCCACAAAAGACGAGTCTCGAAAAGAAGCCTTGAACCGGTTTAAAGACCGTGAGCTGTTCCGGATCGACATAAAACACATCGTCGAGCCCTCGACCAATTTCCCTGACTTTTCGCTCGCGCTCACGGAACTGGCGGAAGTCATCATGGAACGGAGCATCGCGGATTGCCGCGCCAAGCTGGAGAAATCGTATGGGCACCCACGGCTCGCCAACGCGAAACCCTGCCCCTTTGCCGTCCTGGGTCTGGGAAAATTCGGAGGGCGAGAGCTCGGCTACGCCTCGGACATCGAGGTACTGTTCGTCTACGATGGATCGGGCAAAACAAGCGGTAAGAATGGAATTGAAAACAGCGAATACTTCGAACGGCTGGCGCAGGAACTCCTGGGGTGGATCGAAGCCAAGCAAGAAGGCATCTTTCGCCTTGATGTCCGGCTTCGACCACACGGAGGCAAGGGCGCGCTGGCCAATGCGTTCGAGGAGGTCTGTCGCTACTACAGTCCGACCGGACTTGCCGCGTCGTTCGAGCGGCAAGCCCTGATCAAGCTGCGGCATATCGCCGGCGACGCCGCACTGGGCCATCAACTGGAAGCACACCGAG
>Ga0210404_10000905_pt1 | contig 13634 bp, 8 predicted proteins | sample IncBWH28MmetaG_FD_155455 | JGI IMG/M metagenome (GOLD analysis project Ga0210404, IMG submission 155455) | Forest soil microbial communities from Barre Woods Harvard Forest LTER site, Petersham, Massachusetts, United States - Inc-BW-H-28-M | ecosystem: Environmental > Terrestrial > Soil >... | reverse complement strand
GGCCTCAGGCAGCCGCGGCGCCGGATTTCTCAGCGCCAAAGCTCGATGTGGTGAAGCCGATACCTGAGCAGTCATTGAAACAGGACGCGTCATCGACTCCCCTGCGACAACGGCGGACCATCCTACAGGCAGTCAAGAAGCGGGTGATCGATTGCCATGTGACTTCCTTGGGTCAAGTCACGTCCTCCATGCGTGGACACGCGAAACTTATGATCGAGCGAACATTAGCCAGACTACCGCTCGAAGAAATTGGTTTCGAAGAAGTCTCAGAGATTGCTGCCGCCATCCGTGATCGGCTCTACGCCTCGGCCTTCACCAGACAAGAGCAAGCAGTAGAGCGTCAACGCGTAGAGACAGCGGCGCACAAGAAGAAAGAAAGGGAAACGTTGGGCGCCTTGCTTCGAGCTGACCGTCGGAAGACAATGTTTCGACAGCAAGCGAGCCAGCAAGCGGAGGCATTTTGCCAGGAGAAGAAAATTACGGGGTGGGCATACGTGAGCGTCCTTGCTGACGTGGAATCGCGACTCGCCCTCTTCTTGACGGGGGATGAGCCGACTCTTGAGGGCCAGGCGATTGTGCGCTCCGTGCTGGAGGGCCGTTTCGCCGAGGCCGAGGCCACGCTGGCCGCTGCGCAGGCCAAAGCCGATGAGCACTGGCGCAGGGAAGTGGAGGCCGCCTTCGTGCTCGCTACCGCCGCCGGTGTCGTCGGCCTCTCGCTCCGGTATCCCGAGCAAATGGTGGCGTTCTTTAACTGGCTCGAACGGACCTTCGGTTTTGCGCCTGGGGCTGAAGCTGGCGCGCCAAACCCTGAGGCGTCGGAGACGACTTCGGCTACCGCGAGCGCCGAGACGCGCCCCCCCGATACACGCCGGCGAGAGTATCCCGTCACGCCGCCTGATCCGCAATTTCCCGATGCGCCGTCTGGTGTGGCGATGCAAGGGCAGGCGTAGCCTCGACGAATTTTCGAATAGTGGCACACTGTTTTTATCGATGCTCAGGCCTATGCCGGGTATCGCTTTCCGTCGGATTGGGAAGAAGGCATCGGGAATCGGCCAGCCGAGCCCTCGTCAATGTCTAGGTCCGCTGATTAAGAGATGCCCTGTTGACCAAACTGAGCAGACCCAGGAGGATGTATCTAAGCAGAAAAACAAAGAATCGGATTAATCGATATCGTGCTGGATGAGCCCGAGTCGGGGTATTCCGGTAGCAGAGTGGTAGCAACCACAATCGTCTTGAGCGTCTAAAAGTGGTACGCGACGCCGGCGACGAAGTTAATGGCGCTGTACACTCCGCTCAGTCCAAAGCCGACGGGATCCAGGTTAGTGATTGTGGCATAGTTGTACTTTCCTTCCACAAAGAGCCCCCATTCCTCAGTCGCCAGCACTTTCAACCCTGCCTGTGCGTTGAGCCCCGGCACCACTTGTCGGCCGTCAATCTGGCCGGAGCTGCTGAAATAGAAGGCGCCTGCTCCGACACCGACATAGGGTTGGAAGATTTTCCCAGGATAACGAGCCACCACATTGAAGGCGACCGTGACTAACCGAAGCGAGCTTTGGGTCACGGGCAACGTCGATTTCAGGTTTTCCTGGACTGAGCACTGTGTAGTTGGTGGTGGCGCAGGACAAGCCCCGGGAGGATGACCTGGGCCCAGGACAAATGCGATATCCTGGTTCGTCATAACGGTCTGAGTTTTGATCGTCGGAGTCGTTGTAAAAGCTTCCAACTCTACCCCCAGCCAAGGTAAACCCTCGTCGTTGAAGAAATATCCACCCTTCCCGCCAAAGAGAACAGACTGCTTGAGGGAAAGATCCGAAGTCCGGAAGTTTTGGGTTAATGTGTCCCCAAATTCAATGTTATTAGGGCCAAACCCATAACGGTTCACAGCCGATGTATTCCCAAAATTATTCATGGTCACATCCTTGAGCGGTTGGGCCGCACTGTAGCCTCCGTAGCCGCTCAAGTACCATTCACTGCGAGCCGGCTCCACCTGAAGGAGGAATATCATAACCAAAACAACATAAGTTACGAGTGTTACGTGCCGATTCAATTCCACGCCTCCTGGTCCCAATGGGTGGACCCTGCACGCAAATGTGTGCGAACCCAGTCGACAAAAATCCCGGCCACCTTAGTCCACCGGCAATGACGTACCCATTACGCTGAGATTAACGTTCGGTTAATTCGGCAACGATCGGTTCGGAGTACAGGCAGGGGTGAGAAGGTCGACAACGGGGACGTGCGTAGGGAGACGATCGGGAGTGTCGGATCGATCAGCGGATTTCGTAAGTAAGAATGCGCGGCTTCTCGTCACGCACAATATCCAGTTTCACTCTGTGTTCGTCCTTCATCTGCTCGAGGGCCGTAATGAGCATACTCGGCTCGCGGAGTTCCATTCCATTGAAACGCTTCAGCACATCGCCCGTCCGCAAACCCATTATAGAGTACAATCCGTAAGCGCGCACCGCCTCGAGTAGGATTCCGTTGAACCGCCCGTCGATCATCGAGACGACCGGTTGGGCTTGTAAAAGCAGGACTGGAATGTCCGAGAGGATCTTGGACAATTCACGACGATCGAGGATGTGAATCGGCTGGCTACTGGCTGCAGAAGAGATGCCGGCAGCTAGTGACACCATCGGCGTGGGACCGCCAGGGTGTGTGGAACGGAGGGGCTGAGAGCCGGCACGAGGCCGTCCTTGTGAGGATTCGGGGAAAGGTGGCATGCGCCGCGCTTGTTCCAAGTCGGTGAGCATCGCCAGTTCAAGCCATTCCTCTTGTCCCCTGTCTTGGAACAGCACACGAGTTTTTTCAATGGATACAAGTTGACCCACGTTAGGAACACGGTCATTGAGATGCAGCAATTTCTGTTGCTGAATTAATCGATCCTGAACGATCGCCATCGGTCTATCGTCGATCCCGAGTGCCGTGCCATGCAGCACCAGCTTCTTGGCCACTTCGAGAGGAGGTCCCAGTTCAGCGCCTGCCGAAAACCCTGCGCCCTGGGATGATTCTATGGGCAGTGCGAAGAGACCGCGGCTCATCAGGTCCTGTGCCAGCTGCTGAGGAGACACAGAATCCCGGAGTGCATCGCCCTGCGAGGGCAATGGCGGAGGAAGCGTCTCCGGGACGAGCAGCGACTGGGCGATAAAGGCGTTCACGATGTGTGCGGCAATGAAAGTTGAGAGACCCAGGTACAGGCAGATCAACAGCTTCCGTGCACCGGGAATCGGCAGAATTGAGCGCATGGCTCTTCCTAGCAACAAGCCCGCCTTCCTGGCAAGGATAAAACGGTCTTGGTTACGAGCGTTTGCGAGAATTAACACCTGGCAAATGCCTCGATAACAATTCCGTAACGACCCCCCAGTATCTCTCTACTATAGTCACGATTGAATTTCTGGGAAGCGAGCCGGTCATTCGGACGACAGACCTACGAGGAAGACTTCCCCCTGGCCCATGATGTGGAGCACTTCCCTGCGGAGAGAACTAGACTTTCTTTGTTCTGGGGAAGGCAATGGAGCATGAAGTACCAGTTGGGGAAGGTACTAGGCGGTATAGTCCTGTGCGTCGTAGGGCTCACGGCGACAACAGAAGCAATGGGGGAATCTCTACCCCGCCAGGATCCGGGGACTGTTTCTCCATCACGCAACCTGCCGGAGTCGTCTGCCCTGCGCACAGATGGCCAGGGGCGGCGCATGAGCGATGCTGGAGCGAGGCAAGCCGAGTGCGGGGGAAGCGGCACGAACGGTCCCGTCCCGAAGCAAGACGACCCACCGAAGCCGGAAAGGCCGGGCGCCATGACCCTGTCGAAATTCAACGTCGAAGGCAACACGATCTTGACCCAAGACAAGATCGACGCCATCCTCGACAAATACAAAGGTGCCGCCTTCCAATTCAAGGACGCCGACCAGGCGCGAGGCGAATTGGAGAAGGCCTATCACGCGGCGGGGTATCCCACTGTCCTGGTGAACCTTCCGGAGCAGACCATCGAACAGGGTAGCGTAACGCTGCAAGTGATTGAAGCCCCACTCGTCGAGATCAAGGTGACTGGGCAGGAGCACTACAGCAGATACCGAATTCTCGAAAAACTGCCGTCCATTCAGATAGGTACAGTGCTCTATGAACCCAAGTTCGTGAAAGAACTCTCGGCGATCAACGCAAACCCTGATCTCCAAGTGGCGCCGGTGCTGAAGCCGGGCACGGAGCCGGGAACTGTGAATCTCGAACTCAAAGTGAAGGATCGTCTGCCGGTCCATGGGAAGCTGGAAGCCGATAATAGGGGACCGATCACAACCCCACAAAATCGCTTGGTCGCCGAAGTTCAACATACCAACCTCTTCGGCGGCGACGAAATTCTCACGGTCAATACGGTCCAGACGCCGACGGATTGGGGAGCGGTACAGAACTACGGAGCGAGTTTCGTCTATCCGGTGAAATGGCCCGATCATCTGCTGGCCGTCTACGCGTCCAAGTCGCAGAGCAAATCGGTCTTGGCAGGGTCGGCCATTTCAGTCGGAGGTGGGAGCGATGTCGGAGTCGCCGGCAACGCGATCGTTGCGGGGTTTCGCTATATTCTCCCGCTTTTTCCCGGAGGAGAGAACACACATCAATTGTCGGTCGGGGTCGACTACAAACGACTGGAGCAAACGAACGCCACATTTCCAGACGGTGGGACCGCGGTGGTGAAGAGTCCGGTCCAGTACACCCCTGCTTCAGTGGCCTATACCGGCTTCTATCCGGATCGATGGGGTCTGACGAAACTAGCGCTGTCGGCCAAGGGCTATGTCGCTGGCACGATCCCCGGCGGCACGAAACAGGATTTCGCTGGAAATCCAAGCGATCCATCCGGGCAGCCGGGCAATCGCCAAGGATCGACGGGGACATTTGCCGTCCTGCAGGGCGGGCTCGATCGTACGCAGCCCTTGCCGGAAAACTTTGTTCTGGCGCTTCACGCAGACGGCCAATGGGGGAGCCAGCCGTTGATTCCTGCCGAGGAGTATTTTGCCGGAGGCTTTGATACGGTCCGAGGCTACCTCCAGTACCAAGCGATCGGCGACAATGCTGTCCGCGGTCGAGCGGAACTGACGACCCCGGAACTATTCGCCATCCCGATCGATCGAATCTGGCAGCGCCGCCGCAGTTCCGATTACACCATCAGAGTGAAGTTCGCGGCCTTCTACGATGCCGCCCAACTCTGGGTGCAGCAAGCCCCGGCAGGGCAGACGTCGCAATTCAGGCTTGAAGGGGTGGGGGGCGGGATTCGAGTGAAGTTTCCCAAGGATGTGGGGCAGCTCATCATCGATCAAGGATTCGCGCTCCGAGACACCGCGAGCACGAAGCGGGGCGACACGTTCGTGCATTTCTCCGTCGGTCTCACGTTTTGACGAACATGGATGGCACTAACATGACACACAAACGGGTTGTCGCCGGTCTCATTCTGTTATCATATCTCGCGCAACTGGTTGTCGTATCCATCGTCATGGCCAATCCCACCGGACCGACGGTGGTGGGAGGGCATGCGACGGTGTCGGGCCTCGGCACCTCGCACGTCACGATTGCGCAGGCCTCCCAGCAGACCATCATCAACTGGCAGCAATTCAATATCGCGCCGAACGAAGTGACGCGGTTTATTCAGCCGAATGTCCAGGCGATCGCGCTCAATCGAATCTTCGATCAGAACCCCAGCCAGATCTTCGGATCGCTGCGTGCCAACGGAACGGTGATCCTCCTCAACAGCAACGGGATCCTGTTTGGCCCGAATGCGCAAGTCAACGTCGGTGGATTGATCGCATCTTCCCTCAATCTCTCCAACGCCAATTTTCTGGCGGGACATTATTTGTTTGAAGGAACGGGGATCGAAAGTCCGGTGAAAAACATGGGCGCGATCCAAGGATCGCACGACGGTGTGTATCTGCTGGCGCCCAACGTCGAAAACAGCGGGGTGATCACGAGTCCAGGGGGGAACATCGTTTTGGCCGCCGGTGCGAAAGCCTTTCTTTCGAATCGTCCGGACGGGCGAGGGTTTCTGGCCGAACTCTCCAACCCCCTCGGACAAGCAGTGAACATCAAAGATTTGATCGCGGACGGCGGCAATATCACATTGGCCGGCCGGGTGGTAAATCAAGCCGGCTTAATCCGGGCCGACAGCGTGCGCGAACAGAATGGAAAAATCGAATTGCTCGCCAGCGAAGCCGTCACGCTGAAGGACGGGAGTCGTACGCTCGCGCGGGGAGGTGATGGAGGGATTTCGAACGGGGGCACGGTCCGCGCCATCGCCGGCTTGACGAGCGGCACAGCCACCTTTCAGAAGGGCGCCGTGGTGGACGTCTCTGGAGGCAAGAACGGAGGCAACGGAGGATTTGCTGATGTGAGCGGCGCAGCTGTAAGATTAGGCGGCCAGTTTCTCGGGCGAGCACTTTCCGGTTTTCAGGGCGGACGCTTCCTGATCGATCCCATCGTCTCCACGGTGGGGCCGGCCGACACTTCGCAAGTTTCGAAAACAGGCGCATCGAACGTCACCTTTCAGTCACCCGCCGGCAGCGACTTGACGGTCACCGGCCAGTACGATCTTGGCGCCGGGTGGACCCTCCCTGGCGTGCCGGGCACGTTGACGTTTCTGGCCGGCCGCAATTTGATTTTCGACAATGCGCAGCTGACCAACTTCAACTCGAACACCAGGTGGGACTACATCGGCACGGCCACGACGGGCAACGTGCTCTTTAACAACTCGTCGCTTGTCACAGGATTCGGCGGCAACATGACGTTCACGGCGGCTGCGCCCACGGGCAATATTCAGCTTGTCGATACGGCGGGGAATCTCTCGATCCTGAAGACCTCGGCCGCAGGCGGCAATATCACCTTGATCGCGGGACAGGATGTCGTCAGTCCGAGCGCCGACATCTCGGGCATCCCGTTGGGGGGGCTGATTAACCCGAACTTATTTGGTGGCCTCCGATTGGATGGACCGGGGAATCTCACGATTCAAGCAGGCAACGATTTCAAGGGAGGTGTAGTGCAAGGCGTCCTCACGGGGCCTGGGTTTGTGCTGACGAACGGGACGGCGAGCGTGACTGCCGGAGGCAATATTGGAGGCTCCACGAAGGGCGTCAAAGCCACGGACAACGACGAGTATGCGAACCTCACCCTCCGGACGGGAACGATCAACCTCACGGCTCAAACAGGAAGCATCTACCTCGGAAGGGTTCAAGACGCGGGCACGATAGATACCACCGACAGTACCACAAATATTACGGTCGATCCGTCGAACAGGGTCGTCCTCCAAGCTGGCCAAGACATTTTTCTCAATCCCTTACCATTTGGAACTTCCTCCGTAGTAAAAACTGTGAGCGCGATCTATCCTGCCTCGTTCAATGCCACGACCACGAATGGGAGCATCTTCGTTGGACCGAACAACGTCACGTTCTGGTCCTCGATGACGGGAGCGATCAAGTTCTCAGCCGGAAAAGACCTTATCGGCATCCAGGCGACGACCAGGATCCCAGATCCCAATTATGACTACATCTTTATCGGCTTCAAGAACGTGCCGGGCGGACATTGGCAACTGGTGAATTTGAGTGAGGCGGCGCGGGATCCGGCGCTGGCCCCCTTTCTCTGGACAAGTGGGTTGCCAGAAATCAATAATATCGGCAAGCCGTCAGGAAATGGCGGTAGGGTCATTTCGGTCATGACGAATCCGCCGAGTATGACGTTGCTGCAGGCCGATCCGCAGTTATTCAATAATCAGACCTTCCTCGGCGGAAAAGCGCTTGAGGAAGCCCTCAGAAGCACGGCTACGAATGTGCCGCCGCACGCCGTGCAAGATGTCGTCTTTGAGGCACGGACCGGCGATATCAAGACGCTCGTGTTTCGCCTGGAAAGTGTCCCCTTCCGCAAGCGTGTGACCATTGATGCCGCCAATAATATTGAGGCGGTTACCGCCAAGATCGGAGTGCCGGATGGCGTCGAGGCGACCGTGCATGCCGGGGGCAGCCTGAACATGAGGACAGCGGGATCATTGGGATCGAGCGCCGCAAGCGATTTGACGTTCAACGGAATAGGAACTGCCAGGGTCGTCGTCGGGGGACTGTTGGATCTCGCCACCAGCACGGGGATCAACTTCCGCTTTCTGCCCACTGCAACCTTTGATGTGAACAAGGGCGGCTTTCTCGACCTGTCAGTCGGCGGATCGATCAAGATGGATAGTTCGCTGATCTCCTCCTACAACGGCGCATCCATCTCCATTCATGGGCCAGGGACGACATCGATCCTGGACAGCACCGGCATTGTGAATATCGCTAACGGGAAGCCGGTGGCCTTGGTCGGCACAGTCGTTCCAGTTGCCGGCCAGTCAGTGGTTCAGGTCAACGGCAAGACCCTGGAGTTCAATAACAAGACGGTCGTATTGGACGGAGCACAAACGCTATCTGACACCGTGAATCCCGTCATGATCCATCTGAGTATGGTCGAGCAGGGAGGCAAGCTGCTCACCAGCAACGGGCAGCCGTACCAGGTCCTGCGTGCGGAGGATCCGCTCAACGCTGGCAAAACGCTAACAGGATTCGACCCGGTTCTGGTCAACGGAAAGGTAGTGCTGGTGGCGCCGGATGGGACGGTGCTGCTGGCTCCGGCCAGTCAAGTGGTCCAGGTGCAGTCGTTGCCGGGATCCGTGGCTGTCGGCTCCAATGTTTCGCACAACATCACCACGACAGGAGCACCGCTCGGAATTACGACGTTGGGTGGCGGCGGCATCGATGTCTTTGCCAAAGGCGATATCAACGTCGAGGCGTCTCGGGTTTCGACGTTTCACGGCGGAGACATCAACCTCACCTCGACAAACGGGAACATCAACGCGGGCAGCGGTGCCCGGAATCAAACGGTGACCCAAGTTATTAAACAGGTTATTGGGGGCAAGAACGTTTTTTTCACAATTCATGTGCCAGCAAGCGGCATTTCGACCTTCCATCCGGACGATCCCAGGCCGCTTAAGTTTATTGAGTTCAACGATCCGGAGATCACGGCCTTGAAGAATCAGGCGGCGAGAGAAACGTTTTTCGGACGGCAGGCATCGGCTGCGGCACTTCTTGCGAAGGCGAACGAACTGCAGGCCCAGCGTCAGCCGATCTTCAACGAAACCGTCTTGAAACCCTACATCAATTCTCTGAAGTTGGGCAACGTGAATCTGGTGGCTGAAACCGGCGCCGTTGTGATTCCGTCCGCCGGGATCCAAGGTCGAACCGTCCAAATATTTGCTCCGAAAGTCGACAACCAGGGCGGTCAAATCATCGGCAACGTCATCATTCCGGCAACGGTAAACGTCAGCGGTCCGCCCCTGAGCATCACCGGAACCGGAACGGGGGCTGTGGCTACACCGATCACTCCGGTGACCGGAAGCTCGGCGAGTGCCTCTGTTTCCTCCACCACGGCGGCGGTCAGCACCTCGGCCAAGTCTTCTGACTCCGTTCAGGAATCCGCCGCCGAGGTAGCCAGTCAGAACTCTCAATCCAAACAGGTGGCGTCGAACAAAGACAATGAAAAAGATCGTAAGAGCCAACTGGCGAAATCAATCCAGATGAAGCGAGGGGTTGTCATCCAGGTCGATGTCAAGCCGGAAATAAAGCCGGGCGGTTAAGCCAAGGAAGGAGTCTCGGGAATGGATATCAGTTCAGGGGGAGTGGCGTTCGCGCTCAGCCACGCCACGTTGGAAGGCAAGATCACGATCTTGGTATTGCTGTTGTTCTCGCTGGTTAGCTGGACGGTGATTATCAACAAGTTCCGCCAACTGGCGAAGGCCAAGAAGCGGAACGCTACCTTTCTCGGGCTCTATTCAAAGGCGAAGAGCCCGCTGGTGATTTTTAGTAAGGGGCCTATCAAGCAGCTACAAGGTTCCCCAATGTACGACCTCTATTACGGAGGGTGCGAGGAATTAAAAGTACAGCAGGAAAAGTACGGGACCGACAAGGTGCCGAATCACGGTATGAGCGCCGTGAGGATTGCGCTGGAGCGGGTTCTGGGTGAGGCAGCGGTGGGACTGGAATCAGGGATGATCGTGCTGGCAACGGCAATCAGCGGAGGCCCCTTTATCGGCTTGCTCGGGACTGTCTGGGGAGTCATGGACACCTTTGCCGGCATAGGCAGAGCCCAGCAGGCCACCCTCACGACCATGGCGCCGGGCGTGGCCTCGGCGTTGATCGCCACGGTGGCAGGGCTCATGGTCGCGATCCCCTCGCTCTTTTGCTACAACTTTCTGGTGACCAAGACGAAAACGCTCACCATGGAACTCGATAATTTCGCGGCCCATCTCGAAACCGTGTTTATGACGGAGTATCTCCGCGAGAAGAACGGCGCGGCTTCGGCTAGTCAGGATATTGAAGACTATCGACCAGGCGGGCACCGCCAAGAGGCGGAACCGTCTGGAGCGGCGACAGGACATTGAAGACGTGAAACGTCAAAGGATAGGCGTGAGGGGTGAGGCGACGCGTCAACGACGTGGACGTGAATGGTTAGACGTGAAGCGTGAAACGCAAGCGATATCCATGAAGATCTGCGAAAGGCGAGCAAAGGTGAAAAGATGAGACGCTTCTCTCGCAAATCCCATGGCGCGGTGTCGGACATCAACATTACGCCGTTGCTGGACCTGGCCTGGGTACTGCTCGTGATTTTCATCATCACGACGACGGCGATGGTGCAGGGGATTGAGCTTAAGTTGCCGGAGGCCACGCCTCACGAAACTGAAATGGAAACCAACACGCCGACCATCTCGGTGAAAAAGGGTGGCGACATCTACATGGACGAGGAACGGGTTAAACTCGGTGAGCTGGAAAAACTGATCCGCGATTTGAAAGCGGCCAAGGGCGGCAAGCTGCCGCTCGTGCTCCGCGGCGATTCCGGTGTGGAGTACAAGCATGTTGTCGCGGTGTTGGACATTCTTCAGCGGATTCCGGTCGAAGAACTCGCCATTGCGACGAAACCGATCAATGAATAGGGATGAGAGGGGTAGCCGGGGTAAGGGTTAGGTTAGCGTGTTGCCTGGCGCTCTGCCGTTTGCTCTGTTTCTTTCCCTTACCCCCTTATCCCGCATACCTCGTTATCCCTCACGATGGCTGGCTACAAAGGATTTGAAAAAAAGAAGAGTAAGCTCGGCACGACACTGTTGATCGTCGGGCTGATCCATCTTGGGATCGGCGCCGGCCTTTATTGGGTGTCGCAAACCGAATGGGGCCAAGACCTCATCAAGGTCTACAAGCTCAACGCGTTCAAAAAAGAGGAGCCACCTCCTCCGCCTGAGAAAGAGCCGGAACCGGAGCCCGAACCGGAACCGCCGAAGCCCAAGCCTCAAGAAGCGCCCCCTCCACCACCGCCGCAGGCCGAAGCGCCACCACCGAAGGCCTCTGATGCGCCTGGTCCGCCGCCGGTCGACGCCAATCCATTTGCGATCGGCAAGAGCCGAGGCAAATTCGCCGGCTATGCGGACATCCTCACGGCTTCGATTCAATCGAAGTATCAACAGCCGCCGTCGCTGCCGGACGATCTGGAATATGCGGTGATGTGCGAACTGGTGCTCGACGAGCAAGGGCGCGTGTTACAGTACCGTCTGCTCAATTCCTCCGGGAGTCTGCTCTTCGACCAGTCGGCCCTTGATGCTTTGTCGAAACTCGCCCAAGTCCGGCCTCCCCCTGAAGGCATGGACCGGACCGTGATTGTCAAGTTCTTCCCGCCGACGTGACCGGCCACGTTCTTTATTGCGGCGCGGCCATTACTTTCTTAACGCACAATTTTCGCTCCGGCAAGACAACCCAAACTTTCCTGTGATCTCTGCGCTTTAGAACAGGACCTGTAAGGGCTATAGCCCCCTGTGTGAACGAGTTGGGCAGACCCTCAAGATTTACGGTCTCCCAACTGACTACTGACGAGGCTGTAACAGGGAGCTGTCACATTGATAGCCGTTAGAACCGGCGTTCCGCTCTTTCAATAAGGCTGCAGAAAACGAAAAGGAGGTGATCAGGGAGAGGCAGCGGGAGTAGTAGGGATACAACCGTCGGGGAGAAGTGCTGAATTCTTTTATAAGGAGGAGTCGATTATGAAGGGTCTATCAATGATGAAACGTGTGATGGTCGGCGCGGTGGCAGCGGCGGCGCTCGCCGGTCCCGTGACGGCGGCGCATGCCTTGCAATTCAGCCAGGGCGACGCGGTGCTCGCCGTATACGGCAATAGCACAGAATATCTGGCGAACCTCGGTACGATCTCGAACTTGGTAACGAATGGTGCCTCGTTGGATTTGTCGAGCATTATGGGTTCGGTCGGCGGGACGAACCCAATAAGATACACGCTCTTTGGATTCTCGGACCCCAACACGCTCTTTTTTGGAGATGGTAGCACTGCTTCCTCATTTACAACGAGCCAGAAGAATACTAGTTTGCCGGCCTCAGTCGTGAGCGCCCTCCAAGGCTATAGCGGTGCATTGGTGAATGCGGCGGATGCGCGGAACCTCTTTCCGCTGGCCGACGCCCTATCCTTCACGTCCAACTTGAATCCTGACAGCTCAAACACCTTCGGCGGGAACATTTCTTCAGCCCACCCAGCAGTGGCGAGCATCGACCATATACTGAATCTGCTCACAGCGAACGACCCTGGCACCGGCATCATCGGCTTGAGTCAGGTCGCGACAGCCTTACTGAGTTCATCCAACGGTTCATTCGTGGTCTCTGTCAGTGCGGTGCCGGTGCCTGCCGCGGTGGTCCTCTTTGCGACAGGTGTGATCGGCCTCGTGGGCTTGGCCCGTCGCCGTATGTCGGGTACACAACCGGATGCGGCATAATCCGCTTTGGGAATCAACGAGATAACAGACAAGTGTAGTCATCACTTTTAAGGAGCACATTATGAAAACCATGTCGAAATTGGCCATAGCCCTAGTGGGTATGGCCGGGGTTGCCTTGGCGGCTGAAACGGCCCAGGCGCAACTCGTCCTCAACGGAGCCGGGTCGTCAGCGGGACGCCTGTTTGCGGGGGATAGCCCGGCCTTGCTCTGCGATGCCAGTCCTAAGCCGCTCCTCTTCGTGTCCTCTGAAGGGACGCCCAACAAGTATGAGTGGCAGTGCAGCATAAATGGCGTGGCGAACTCCATTGTTCGCTACAGCGCCAGCGCCTCCGCAGACGGCTATCTCAAGCAGCCGGACGGAGCAATCGGTACCGCAGTTTACCTCAATACTGCAACCTGCCCGGCCGGGAGTGCCGCCACCATCGAGGGCGTTGCCATCACTAGGTCTGTGTGCCCAGCCGCCACGCCAACGCAAACTTTAACGGTTCATTGGGGAGGAGCTGACGTCAAAGCCAGTTCTCTCCATCAGACTGGGAATGATGGAACGGGAGTAATAAAAACGCTTACCCCACCGGCCGACAGTCATTTGACCACTATGAGCACGGTGATCGTCCCCTTTTCCATCGTGGTGGGCGGCAACGTGCGGGGCGTAGATCCTGTGACGAGCGCTCCCACACCGCTGCTGACGTTGCCCGAAGAACAAGTCCGGCAGATCTTCTCCAGGGGCGTGACCACTTGGAGCAAGCTGGGGTACACCGTCATTAATGGGGGATCAGATACGATCACCACCTGCCAGAGGACGATCGGCTCAGGCACCTTGGCCACACTG
>Ga0210404_10000904_pt1 | contig 13641 bp, 8 predicted proteins | sample IncBWH28MmetaG_FD_155455 | JGI IMG/M metagenome (GOLD analysis project Ga0210404, IMG submission 155455) | Forest soil microbial communities from Barre Woods Harvard Forest LTER site, Petersham, Massachusetts, United States - Inc-BW-H-28-M | ecosystem: Environmental > Terrestrial > Soil >... | reverse complement strand
ACCGCAGAGCCCGCCAACAAGACGGTGACGGCGCCGGCGCCGGCGATGTTCTCGGTGACGGCGACTGGCACGACCCCGATCATCTACGTGTGGCAAAGCGCACCTCCCGGCACTGCGAATTTCTCGGCGATTGCGGGCGCGGCGAATTCCAGCAGTTACGAGACTCCTGCGACGTCTGCCGGCCAGAGTGGGATGCAGTTTCGCGTGGTGGTAAGCAACAGCGTGGATCCTTCGGTGACGAGCGATGCGGCAACGCTGACGGTCAATACTCCAGCGCAGACGGCGCCGTCGATTACCGTGCAGCCCATCAACCAGACGGTGACCGCAGGACAGACCGCGACGTTCACCGTGACAGCGACAGGCACGGCACCACTGAGCTACCAGTGGCAGAGCGCGCCTCCTGGCTCGGCGGCGTACACGAACCTAGGAGCTGCGTCGGCAACATCCAGCCTCGCGGTGACCAATGCGACGGTGGCGATCAGCGGATCGACGTATCGCGTCATCGTGAGCAACGGAGTGAATCCTGCGGCGACCAGCAATGCCGCGACACTCACGGTGAATCCAGTTATGGCGAGCAGCGTAAAAGTGCTGACGTATCACAACGACGTGGGACGCACGGGACAGAACCTGAACGAAACAACGCTGACAACTTCGAACGTGAACTCGACCAATTTCGGGTTGCTGGGAACGATCAGCGTCGACGGTCCGGTCGATGGGGAGCCTCTGTATGTCGGCAGTCTGACGATCAGCGGCGGGACTCACAACACATTGTTCGTGGTGACGGAGAGCGACTCGGTGTATGCCTTCGATGCGGACTCGTTCGGGCAATTGTGGCACACGACTCTTGTCGCTGCGAACGAAACGCCGGCCGACGAAGTGGACGGCTGCAGCCAAGTGATGCCGACGATCGGCATCACGTCGACTCCGGTGATCGATCTTACGGCGGGAGCGCACGGAACCATTTTCGTCGTGGGAATGACCAAGGACTCACAGGGAAATTATCACCAGCGTTTGCACGCGCTGGACCTGACAACCGGCGCCGAGCGCACGGACATCAACAGTCCCACAACCATCCAGGCGACATTTTCGGGGCCAGTGTTTGATCCCGCACAATACGAAGAGCGCGCGGCATTGCTGCTGCTGAACGGCGCAATCTATATGGGGTGGACCTCGCACTGCGACATTGGGGCTTACCAGGCCTGGGTGATGGGATACAGCGAGTCGACCCTGCAGCAGACCAGCGCCATCGACCTGACCCCGAACGGCGGGGGAGGCGGAATCTGGATGGCGGGAGACGGTCTGGCGGCGGACGCAAACGGCAATATTTACTTTCTGGATGGGAACGGGACGTTCGATGGCACGCCCGGTGCAGCGCAAGCGAACGGCGACTACGGCAATGCGTTCATCAAGCTTTCGACCTCTGGCCCAGTCCTGGGTGTCGCGGATTACTTTGCGACGTACGACACCGTGCAGAACTCAAATCAGGACTTGGATCTCGGTTCGGGCGGCGCACTGGTACTGCCCGACGTGAAGGATAACTCGGGAACGACATGGCATCTCGCCGTGGGCGCGGGAAAAGCCGACTCGAATTCCGGACAAGGGGTCATCTTCGTGGTGAATCGGGACTCCATGGGGAAATTCAATGCGAGCAACGATAACGCCATCTATCAGGAGCTAACCACGGCGCTCGAGGGCGGGACGGGCGTCTTTGCGATGCCGGCGTATTTTAATAACACCGTGTACTACGGCGCGGTCGATGACAACCTGAAAGCGTTTTCGATTGTGAATGCCAAGCTGGTGTCGCCGGCGGGCTCGGAAAGCCCAGGCTCGTTCGGCTATCCGGGGACGACGCCGAGCGTTTCGGCCAACGGAAGTTCGAGCGGGATCGTCTGGGCCGTCGAGAACGCCGGCAATGGCGTGCTTCACGCTTTCGATGCCACTGATCTTTCGAATGAGCTTTACAACAGCACTCAAGCCGGGAACCGAGACAATTTTTCGGACGGCAAATTTATTACGCCGATGATCGCAAACGGCAAGGTCTACGTCGGAACGCCGGGCTCGGTTGCCGTGTTCGGATTGCTGAGTCAATCCGCCAGGAACCTTCGAAGATCGCGTCCGGCGAATCGGGGGCACAACCGATTGCCGACCGTTATGAAGCCCCATCCGGGCAGCAGTACGCCGGGCGAGTGAGCTTTCATGGGGCGGGGTGCACGCCGAAGTCGTCGTTGTCCTCGCCTGCCGCGAGCGAATGCATGCAGAGGTCTGTGCCGCTCGGGCTGCACTGGTAGACCTGATAAACGGGTAGATCTTCCGGCTGCACCGTGTACTCTCCATTCTCCATATCCACGGCGTCGTCGTAGCTGCTCACCACGTACGGATTCCCCGGGGTCGCGCGGACGCGGAACAGCCCCGTGCTCGGCTCGTAGTTCCCGTAGCTGAAACAGCGCTGGATGCAGGCGCGATCGAGGATGTGCTGGAGCAGCACGCGCGAATCCTCGGGCTTCTGAATGGTCCCCAGTACGCGCTGATTCGGCGGAAGTGTGCTGACCAGGCGGACGACCTGCCGCTCCATGCGAGTAACCCTGCCGGTGTCCTGATAGACGAACACAAAAAATACCGCTGCGATTGCTGCGGTTGCGGCGAAATGCCATTTTCGCGGCTCCATGGCTCCCAGAAGACAGCAGATCAGCGCGGCGGAAACGGACGTGAGCCGCTCGGTCAGCAAAGCCAGGGTGGCCGTGGGCGGGGGAAAATGGATTCCGCCGGGCAGGAGTTGGACCGAAAGCGCGACCAGCAGGTACAGCTGAAGCGGAATCGAGTAGTAGGTCCCGAAGCGGTTATCCCGGCGGCGGCGAAGGATGTCTGTGGCCATCGCGAGGAGGGCGAATGCCAGCAGCGCGTATTCAGGAATCCGATAACGCGGGCCGAAGAGAAGTAATTGATCGGCGCCACTGTAGAAATCGGCCGGGCCGGAGCCGGCATACACATTGTAGCGACGCCAGAGGTACTGATGAAAGCCGACGAGCGATGCAGCAGCCGCAGCCAAGAGTAGTAGCTGGTAGCGTTGCTTCGGCATCTGTTCCGCGATCAGCACATACGCGCCCGCAGCCACCAGCCATACGGCGCCGAGCGGATGCGCGACCAGCGAGAGAAGCGACAGCATGGCCGCGACAAACCACTCCCGTTTTTTCCCTCGCCAAAGAATCGCCAAACTAAAGAATGCGAACCCCAGCGAGAGATAGTAATTGAAGAATCCCAGATGAAACGTCCAACCGTAGGTAAATAGCGCGATAGCAGGCGTGAGCAGCCAGGGTCCGCGTCGCGCGGCTGCCGACACCAGCGCAAAAGTTCCCCAAAAGAAAACAAGGACGGAGATCGACACGGCGATCTTTTCCGCCGCCTGCAAGCCGAAAATCGCGCCGAAGCCGCTTAGCAAATAATCAAACAGCACGTTGGTGTGCTGCGGCGCGAGCCAGAGTCCGGGAAGTTGCCCGCGGCGAATCAGTTGCGCGAGCCATGCATTGTAGAGATGGCTGCCGAGATCGGAGGACTCGATTTCGCGGTGCCAGAAGCAGGGAATCAGGACCATCAGCGAAATAACCAAAAAGCGGAGCCAATGCGCGCGAAGGAATCCGGAAAATTCCGTCAGCACGGCAGAGTCAGAGCCAAAGTCGGAAAGTCGGGACGGCACTAGCGTTGCGGTTTGGGAAGCGGGCCCGGCGGTTGGCTGGGTTGGCCGGAGCGTTTGCGCTCGGAGGGATCCCAATCCTCCGGCGGGAAAGCGATGCGCCAGAACAGCGGAGACGCTTCGGCGAACTCGACGCCGATCTCGGTCTTGCCGCCATCCCGCTGCCCGAGAAATGTGACGGCGCAGGGTAATTCTTCCGCCGTCTTCTTGTTGACGATGGCGATCTCCTGCCCCCGCGCCACCTGATTCGTCATGCGCACCATACAGCCGTGCGCGCTGACGGAAATCGTGAGCGCTTCTTCTTCAAACGCGTGGGTGCCTTTTTTACCGCGTACCAGCACGGGCATGGCAATGTTCACGCGGTGCGAGCGGCGACGCTCGGCTTCCGACGCGTGCGCTGGGGCTTTCATCTCAGGTATGAAGGGCTCCCCTGGATCGACATGTTTTCATGGAACTTAGCCGGGCCTGCGCGAATTCGCTCGGCGCGCTGGACCGCAGTCAGGGCGGTCCGTTGAAGCAACTGCGACCGAACCCATTTTACACCCGCTGCCAGAGCGCCCAAGCGCGGCATCGTGGCAAACGGCACAAGTGGTCAACACAGGGGAGGATCGATAGCACAGACCCAAGGCCGGCTGCCTCGCGGTCCGGAATTGGGTGGAAAAGAAAGCTTGGATCCTGCGCGGGGCGTGCGGGAAGGGACCGGATGTTTGGCTATTACGAGAAAAAGGCGGACCAGGGTCGCCGGCCCGCCTTCTTGCGCAGACTAGAGGCTGGTGACGTTCGCCGCCTGCAGGCCCTTGGGCCCACGGGTCACTTCGAATTCAACCGCTTGGCCTTCGTTCAGCGATTTGTAACCCTCCGCTTGAATCGCGGAGAAATGGACGAAGACGTCCTCGCCGGACTGGCGCTGGATGAATCCGAATCCCTTGCTGGCGTTGAACCACTTCACTGTTCCTTGTTCTCTCACTGATGTACTCACTTTTCTTTTTTAAGCTATTTGCGCTTCTCGACCGCCTCCAGCCGTACAACAAAAAAGGCCGCAAGTGTGAACTTGCAGCCCCTTCAACTAACTAAAGGTGTTACAAGAGCAACAAACGCAAGCCGAACATAACATGCTTTTTCCCGGCCGCCTAACGAATTGTTCGCCGCCAGGCGCAGGATTCGCCAGAAGAGACGATTCACCCAAGCAAGGATGAAAATAACAACGGCCGGATCGTGATGCGGAAACTCGTCAGCTTCATTCGGCCGCACCCGGCAATGGAAGGCCCCCACGACCGCTCGCTCCTCGCGTAGGTACCTCGTGCGGACAATCCCCAGACGGCTTTCCGCGATTTCGGTACAATCGAGCGCAGCATTCCAATCGGGAGCGCCTTCACGCCGCGATCGGACGGCGTACATCGAGTGCGAGAAGACCACAAACCGGAAGCCGAGCGCGAACGCCTGCTCTGCGCCGCCCGCCGCATTGTCGTCAAGGTCGGAACGACCACGGTGACGGGCGAAGAAGGTGATCTTTGTCTCGAGCGCGTCGAGCCCATCGTGCGCTCGATCGCGGCGCTCATGAAGGCCGGACGGCAGGTTGTGCTGGTTTCCTCGGGCGCGGTGGGGCTTGGCCGCGGCTGGTTAGGGCTGCACCGCTCGCGCCTGAACGATCTGGTGACTAAACAGGCCTGCGCCGCCGTCGGACAAAGCTTGCTGATGGACGCCTACAAGAATCTTTTCGCGAAATGGGAAATCAAAATCGCCCAGGTGCTGCTCACGGAAGAAGATTTCACGAACTGGGGACGCTATTCGAATTTGCAGCACACCATGGAGAAACTGATCGGCTTCGGCGTGCTCCCCATCGTAAACGAGAACGACACGGTTTCGACGGCAGAGCTCGAGTCTGTGGCGCCCGGAAGGCGTGGCGTGGCCTTCAGCGACAACGACCGGCTGGCGGCGCTGGTGATGAGCGGGCTCGAAGCAGACGCGCTGGTGCTGCTCACGAATGTCGATGGGTTGCTTCGTTCCGCCTCGGAAAATGGCCGCGAGGACGATGTGATTCCCCTGGTCGAGGAAATCACGCCTGCGCTATTGGCGCTGGGAGCGGGGCCGTCCACAAGCGGGCGCGGCGGAATGCGGACCAAGCTCGAAGCGGCGGCCATCGCCATGAACTGCGGCGGAACAGCGGTGATCGCCAATGGCAACGTGGCGGACGCCATCGATCAAGTTTTCGCGGGCCACCGGATGGGCACCACGTTTTTGCCCGCCAAGCGCATGCGCGGAAAGCGCCGCTGGATTGCCTACGCGGCGGGCGTGCGAGGCCGCGTAGTAGTCGATGCCGGCGCCCACCGCGCGATCACCCAGGGGAAAGCGAGCCTGCTAGCCTCGGGCGTGGTGCGGGTCGAGAATCACTTTGCGACGATGGACGTGGTGAGTATCGTGGACGCCGAGGGGCGCGAGTTCGCGCGCGGGATCGCCAATTGCGCGAGCGGCGACGCGGAAAAGTTCTCCGGCAGGAAAGCCGGCCGCGGGGGACGTGATGCGCCGCCTGCGCCCGTGCTGGTGACCCGCGATAATATCGTGCTGTTGCAAAAATCATGAGCCAGCCGACCACAGCGCCAGCGCAATTGTCCGATTCATCCGTGGCGGCGATTGCCGCGCGGGCGCGAAAAGCCTCGCGCGTGCTGGCACAGCTCTCCGCCGCGGTTCGCAATAAGGTTTTACTGGCCATTGCCGCGGCCATCGAAGGCGACGCGCGACGGATTGTTGAGGCCAATGAGCGCGATTGCCGCGCGGCGGAGCCAGAAATCAAGGCCGGACGCATGACATCGAGCATGCTGGCCCGGCTGCGTGTCACCGAGCGCGGCGTCGCCCAGATGGCCACGCAGATCCGCGAGGTGGTGCGGCTCGATGATCCTCTCGGCCGCACGCTTTGGGCCATGGAGCTCGACGACGGGCTGGTTCTTTACAAGGAAACGTGCCCGTTCGGAGTGATCGGCGTCATTTTCGAATCGCGGCCGGACGCGCTGCCGCAACTCGCCTCGCTCGCGTTGAAATCGGGCAACGCCATTTTGCTGAAGGGCGGCGCCGAAGCGGCGCACACCAACGAAACACTGGTGGCGATATGGCGCGCAGCCCTGGCGAAACTCCCTGCCGTCCCGGCCGATTCGATCCATCTGTTCGAGAGCCGCGCGGACGTGAAAGAGATGCTGGCGCTTGACCGCGATGTGGACCTGATCATTCCGCGCGGATCGTATGCCCTGGTAGAGTTCATCATGGCGCACAGCAAAATTCCCGTGCTGGGGCACAGCGAGGGGATCTGCCACGTCTATGTCGACCGCGCGGCCGACATGGAAAAGGCCATCGAGATCGCCTACGACGCGAAAGTGCAGTACCCTGCGGTCTGCAACGCCGCGGAAACCCTCCTGGTCCATCAGGAGATCGCGCGGAAGTTTTTGCCCCGCATGGTCGCCCGGCTCAAACAGGCCAAGGTGGAAATCCGCGGCGACCAAAAGACTCTGGCCATGCTGCCGGACCAAGGCCTCGTCCCGGCAACCGAACAGGATTGGTCAACCGAATATTCCGACCTGATTCTTTCGGTGAAAATTGTCACCGACCTCGATGAGGCCATCGAACACATCAACCGGTTCGGCTCGCGGCATACCGACGCCGTGGTGACCGAAGACCCCGAAGCCGCCCGCCGGTTCCTCAATGAAGTCGACGCCGCAGGTGTTTTTCAGAATGCTTCCACCCGTTTCGCGGACGGCTATCGTTACGGGCTGGGCGCTGAAGTGGGGATCAGCACCAGCAAGCTGCACGCGCGCGGTCCCATGGGGCTCGAAGGCCTCACCACCTCCAAGTACAAGCTCGTAGGAAGCGGCCACACGGTCGGTCCCTACGCCAAGGGCGAGCGGAAGTTCAAGCACCGGCCCCTCAAGTAGGCCGGCTTGTCCGGAGAGAAGTTCTAGGGGCGTCCCGCCGCTTTCTGAGCTTGTCCAAAGCGTATCTGATTGACAATAAGCGCGTTACGACCACCGATTGAATGGGTTCAAATTGGTGCTTGACAAAACGGCTTCCTCTCTCTACTATTTGAACATGTTCAAACAGGAAAACGCACGAGGCCATGGCAAAGAAACCCGAGTCAGCATCCTGCAGCACGCCATTCGGCGTTTTCGCGAGATGGGTTTTGACGCCACGACCATGCGGGACGTAGCCGATACGGCGAACGTCGCCATCGGCGCGGCTTACTACTACTTCCCCAGCAAAGAAGCGATCGTGCAGGCGTATTACGACGAGGTGCAAAACGAGCACGCCCGCCGCGTCGCTGGCGCCCTGGCCGCGCGCAAACTCAACCTCGAGCAACGGCTGCGAATCGCCTTCCATACCAAGTTCGACATCCTGGCGCATGACCGGAAGCTGCTCGGCGCGTTGTTTCGCTATTCCGCCGACCCGCTTCATCCGCTTTCGGTTTTCTCATCCGCCAGCAGTCCGGTGCGCGAGGCCAGCATGAGCGTGTTTGCGCAAGCCGTCGGCGACGAAAAATTGCCGGACGATATCCGCGCACTGCTTCCTCTGACGCTATGGGCCGCGCACTTGGGAATTCTTCTGTATTTCATTTACGACCAGTCGCCCGAGCAGGCTCGCACCCGAAACCTGATCGACGGCGTCACCCGCCTGATCGTTCGTGTGCTGGCCTTGACGAAAATGGCCATTATGAAACCGCTGCGCGGAAGCGTGATTTCTCTTCTGCGCGAGACGGAGCTTTTTCCGACGAACCGTACAGCCACAGCGGGGCCTGAGCAGCAATAAGACGTAGCGGCAAATGGAGCGATCCACCATGACCAACAACTACACCGACCAACAACCCAATCAACCATTCGAGCCATTTCACGTGCAGTCGAATCTTCTTCAGAACCCGGCTCAACAGGGTGGCGCTGGAAAAACCCCAGGGAATGGCGGTAAGGCTTCCCTGGGAAATTTCGATTGGAACGGGGCTCGTTGGCTCGTGATGCCGGTCTTTGCGGTCATCTACTGGGCCACCGAACGTGATCCGCTGCTCCGGCCAATGACCATTATCGTTCTGCTGGCCTGTCTGCTTTTCCGCATGGAAGGGCGGGCGCGCCATATCGCCGGCGTTCCCCTGGCACTGGCAGCGATCAAACTCGCTTACCAGATGACTCCGGCCGCGACCACTTTGCCGGGCACGCAAATTCTGCTGACCGAACAGACCAAAGCGGCGATGACCGGGCTGCCCTGGGTGCCGATGTTTCTCGCCATCTGCATCTTCTATCTGCCCCGGAACGCAAACGTCACCGGAACGATTTTGAGAGCGGGCGCTTTTGCGCTGTTGATTGCCGGGCTGATTCCCGGCGAGGGCTACATCGTCGTCCTGGGCATGATTCAGTACACGCTGTTCCTGGGCGTGCTCATCGGCCTGATTGCGGACCACCCCTGGGACAACGGCACCCCAGGCGTCCGTTCCACCATACCCGCGTCGCAGGCATCGGCGCAGTAATCTGTTATCCGATTGTCGCCGTGAGCGGGAGACTCGGTCTCACGGCGACTTCTTCCGCCTCACTATGATGAGCAACGAAATCGCGCACAAAATCGAAATCGCGTCGCCCGCGGCACGGTCCCACGTCCGCCGGAAATGCGCTTCGATTCTGTGGGCGCCTTCCGGCACCGTGACCAGCATCTCTCCGTTGTCGTGCGCCGCGCCCGGCTGAAACTGCTTCTCATCCATGCGCACATCCCATGCCGGATAATTCAGAAGCCTCACAGCCAGCGTGACGGGCTGGCGCGCTTCCGCCGTAAATTCGCGACGCTCGGCCGACCATTTCTCGATGTGGATCTTCACGTCGGAGGCGGGGACGATGTCGCCGGATTCCGAATCGAGTTCTTCGACCGGCTGCGCCGACACTGCGGAGACGCCCTCGACTCGTTCCAAATCGTCCGGATCGCCGGGCAATTCGTAGCGGTCGCAGCCCAGAGGATCGTATTCGTCGGTTCCCCGGTACCCGCTGCCGGAACGAATCGACGCGAGCATGGCTGGCACGTCGCTGCTATCCCACCACGCGGTTCGAATCATCGCCGTAGCCGCGGCGATGATCGAGACCCCCAGAATCACTCCGGCAAACCATGCGACCCAAGGGCGCCGGGCACGGCCCAGCGCCGCGGCAACGAAAAACGCGAACGCCACCGCCAGTGGTTCGAGCCATCTCCACGGAAACTGCACAAAGCGCATTTCGGGAAGCACGCGCCACACGAAATGCGTGAACGGGAACATCAGCAATATCGAAACGAACGCCAAGGCGGCCAACGGCCAGAACATGTCCGGAAATTCCCGCCGCCTTTTCGATTCGACGATAGCCGCAAGGATGGTCACGATCATCACCGCGACGGCGACCCAGGAAACTTTCCAATTGAATTTCACGAAATCGGGATCGCTCGCGCGCGTGAAAAGAAAGTTGCTGGCGGGATTGAGATTGTCCGCCGCGGCCTGCGCGATCTGCACCCAGCGCCGCTCCCATGCCGCGGCCAGGATATAGCCAGCGCCGAGACCGAACCCACCTGCCATCGCCACGCCGCCCGGCACCAGGGGCGAAAGGCTTCGCTGCCGCGCGCAGGCCACCAGCAAGATCAGCGCCAGCGAGTAGGTCGCGATGACGCCCGCGGGCGCATTGGAAAGCCAGATGCCGGCGAAAGCGGCGGCGAGCAGCGGCGCCCGGCGCCAGTCTCCTCGCGCGACGTGCAGCGCGGCCCAGATCAGAAGAGGCAAAAACGCGCCCGCCAAAAGCTCCGCGAAATCGCTCCGGTAGTACACGATGACCAAGCCGTACGGGTTCACCGCGAACAATACCGAGGCCACCCTGGCGAATGGCGCTGGTAGCCATTCTCGCGCCAGCTTCCACATCGACATTCCGCCGGCAACCAGAGCGAGCCAGATGAAAACTCCCGGCACGATCATCCACGGCAAAACCGTGCCCAGCGCCGCGCCGAGCATCCACGACGCCGGCGGATAAAATATGAATCGCGGCTCGCCGAATCCCCAGTTCGCCCATTCCGCCCATCGTGGATAGACGATGCCTTCGCGCCACTGGTTGGCGGCATCCATCCACGATGCGATATGAAACTGGAAATCGTGGCCCGAGGCGTTGCCCAGAAATAACATCGGCGAGATCACGGCGGTTGCTGCGATCGAAACGCAGAACAGCGGCGGAAGCCACGAAGATTTCGCGGCAGTCTCGCCGCGAGATTCCAGGGAAACTGTGGATGGTCCGGCCAGGATCGGACTCCGCGCTTGGAAATTTGATGTTCCGAGAATACAGAATCGCGCGACTGGCCGCCAGTGCGCGCCGAGCCTCCACACAGGATAGCAATGAGCGGAACCGTCCTGCTTGCCACGCCGCATTCGAACCGCTACAGTAATCTGCGCTCGGCGAACAGTTTGAGATTACCACCGGAGCCGAGCTCCCAATTTCCCCCTGAAGGATCCAGCAATGACGCGCGAGGAAGAGCGGCTGCAAGCAAACGACGACCGCAAGGAACACTGGAACCGCTGGGGGCCATACCTTTCCGAGCGCCAGTGGGGGACGGTCCGCGAGGATTACAGTGCGAACGGCGACGCGTGGAATTATTTTCCGCACGATCATGCGCGCTCCCGAGCCTACCGCTGGGGCGAAGACGGCATCGGCGGAATCTGCGACCGCCACCAGCACACCTGTTTCGCGCTCGCGCTCTGGAATGAGAAGGACTCGATTCTCAAAGAGCGGCTGTTCGGGTTGACGAACCAGGAAGGAAACCACGGCGAGGACGTCAAGGAGTGCTACTACTACCTTGACGCGACGCCGACCAGCTCGTATCTGAAGTTCCTGTACAAGTATCCGCAGGCTGCGTTTCCCTACGCCCAGCTGGTCCACGAGAACAAGAAGCGCACCCGAATGGATCCGGAGTTCGAGCTGATCGATACGGGAATATTTCGCGACAACCGCTATTTCGACGTGTTTGCCGAATACGCGAAGGCCACGCCCGAGGACATTCTGATCCGCATCACTGCCTGGAACCGCGGTCCCGACGCCGCCCGGCTGCACATCCTTCCGACACTCTGGTTCCGCAACCGCTGGGCCTGGGGCGAGAATTACGATCCGCCGCAGGTTTATCGCATCGACGGACCCCCGGGCAGCGTGCTGCTGGAAATGAACGAGTATCACTACGGCAAGCGCTGGCTGCTGATGGAGGGAACGCCCGAACTTCTCTTCACCCACAATGAAACGAACATGGAACGGTTGTTTCAGCAAAACAGCAAAACGCCCTATGTGAAGGACGCGTTTCATCGCTACGTGATTTCCGACGAGAAGTCGGCCGTCAATCCGGCCATGACCGGAACAAAAGCTGCGGCGCACTACTTCGCGGAAATCGGGCCGGGCAAAGGGCGCACGATTCGCGCCCGCCTGCTCGATTACAAGCCGGCCGAGGGCCACGCAAGCGGGCAGAAATATTTCGGCGCGCCGTTTGACGCCGCGTTCGACAAACGGCTGAAAGAGGCCAACGACTTTTACGAATGTCACGTTCGTCCGGGAATGAGCGACGACCTCCGGCTGGTGCAGCGCCAGGCATTTGCCGGGCTGCTCTGGGGCAAGCAGAGCTACCACTACGACGTCGGGCGCTGGCTGAGGGGCGATCCAACCCAGCCGACTCCCGATCCGGCCCGCTATCATGGCCGAAACCACGAATGGACCAACCTGCACAACAACGACATCATTTCCATGCCCGACAAGTGGGAGTATCCGTGGTACGCCGCGTGGGACCTGGCCTTCCATTGCGTTTCCATGGCGCTGATCGACCCCAAGTTTGCGAAAGACCAGCTCGTGCTGTTTCTGCGCGAATGGTACATGCATCCCAACGGACAGTTGCCGGCATACGAATGGAATTTTTCCGACGTGAACCCGCCGGTGCATGCCTGGGCGGCATGGCGCGTCTACAAAATCGCCGCGCGCATCCAGAAAAAGCCGGACCGGGAGTTCCTGGTTCGCGTGTTTCACAAGCTGCTGCTGAATTTCACATGGTGGGTGAACCGCAAGGACCCGCAAGGCAAGAACGTGTTCGAGGGCGGATTTCTGGGGCTCGACAATATCGGCGTGTTCGACCGCTCGCGTCCGCTGGGGCCCGGAAGCTACATCGAACAATCCGACGGCACCAGCTGGATGGCCATGTTCTGCCTGAACATGCTGTCGATCGCCATGGAGCTGGCCCGCGAAGACCCCGCGTACGAGGACGTGGCCAGCAAATTCTTCGAGCACTTCATCTATATCGCGGCGGCCATGAACAACTTGGGTGGCCAAGGCATCGGGCTGTGGGACCAGAAAGACGGCTTCTATTACGACGTCCTGCACCTTGGCGCAACCGACGAAACGATTCCGATGAAAGTGCGCTCGCTGGTTGGACTCATCCCGCTTTTTGCGGTTGAGACTTTCAATCCCGAAGACCTGGCACGCTACCCCGCTTTCAAACGCCGCATGGATTGGTTCCTTCAGCATCATCCCGATACCGCCGATCACGTGGACATGAGTCAGGTGACGCCGAAGGGACCGCGCCTGCTGCTGACCATCGCCAACCGTCACAAGCTGGAGCGTATCTACCGCTATGTGTTCGACGAGAAGGAGTTCCTTTCCCCGTTCGGCATTCGCGCGCTTTCGAAATTCCATCTGGAACACCCATTCGAGATTTCCGTGGACGGCCAGCGCAATTCGGTGAGATACGAGCCGGCGGAATCCTCGACCGATCTGTTTGGCGGCAACTCGAACTGGCGCGGCCCGCTCTGGTTCCCGATGAACTTCCTGCTGATTGAATCCCTGCAGCGAGTTCACTACTACTACGGCGATGAATTCAAAGTGGAGTGCCCGACCGGATCCGGGCATCAGAAAACGCTCTGGAATGCGGCCGGGGAACTGTCGCGGCGCCTGTCGCATATTTTT
>Ga0210404_10000903_pt1 | contig 13658 bp, 28 predicted proteins | sample IncBWH28MmetaG_FD_155455 | JGI IMG/M metagenome (GOLD analysis project Ga0210404, IMG submission 155455) | Forest soil microbial communities from Barre Woods Harvard Forest LTER site, Petersham, Massachusetts, United States - Inc-BW-H-28-M | ecosystem: Environmental > Terrestrial > Soil >... | reverse complement strand
TGCGTGGTGTGTTTAAGTGCTCGTACCCGCTCTCTGGCTTGCTGATAATAGGCAAGTCAGGCATGACCCCTGCTAGACATGCCATGCGCTCCATGTCTAGCTCGCGTAGCTCCTCCGGGGTTGTTAGCCCCGACTCCGGTACAACGCGCATGTTTGCGAGGTCAAGTTTCAATTGCGCTTCCAGTCGCGTCCTACGCTGAGAATCAACAGACCGAACAGAATTAAGATGAGTGCTCCCGCATGATGAATCATATAGGCCTCCTTATAGTGAGTGACCACAGCCAATACAGTAGATTTGTGTGATGACGGAACGGGGAACGTATCACCATCAACTGCGTTGGTTCGTACCCGGCAAGTGTGTATTTTACGTGCGTGTTAATCTCCTCTCTGTGAGGTCCGTTTGCTGATTCGACTAGGAACGGCGCTCGCAATCGCATTAGTACACCCGCTCTCGCAAACCATCGCGTTTCCCCTCAAGATAGGCGTTGTCTAGCGCCAGTTCCAGAGTGGTGAGAAGCGAGGAGTTGCTCGCGCTGTTGACGTTCCAATCGTTGACGAGCACGGTGAGGTACTTCATGTGTTCTTTGTAACGCGCTTGGCGCTCCGTCTGGTTGTGTGTTTCTGTTGGTTGTGCCATGTGTATTACCTCCATGACCACAGTGTATAGAACTACGCGGGGAGTGTCCATAGTACGGAAGTACTCCCCGCGCTCGATGCGTTACTCCGCTCGCCGGACCTCTAGGGCCTTTTTGTCTTTGCTCCATGACACGAGACACTTGCAACCTGCCTTTTGCAGTCTGCGCTGCATAGCGTAACGCTGCCACGGCGCGGCATCTGTGACAGGAATCGAGAGACCCGTACCTTTCGGCGCTCCCTTGAGTTTCTCTGCAATCTGTCCCACGACTTTCGCGCTCTCCGTGTTGCGTGTGCGCTCGGTCATGTCAACTTCTTTGATAAAGTTGATGCTCACGATTTTCATGGTGTCACCTCCTAGTGACACGACAAGCCTACACCTTATTTGTGCGCTTGTCAAGCGGTTTGTGAGGAGGTTGCCATCCGTCTCTGTAACCGCACGTCCCGCAAGGCTCGTCTATGACAGTGCGGACATGATAGCAAAGTCTACAGATGCGTTTTCGCGTCTTGCGAGGCATCCCACTTGACTCCATTGACCTCCGCGAAGTGAAGCACCTTCGATTCGAGCGGAGGGATGATGACCTGCTTTAGTAGCTCTGTTAGGAGCGTCCGTATCACTGACTCTTTAGAGTCAGACTCATCCTTGATTAGTAGAGTCGTGCGGTAGATTTTCATGTTTCCTCCGCATGTCCGCGTAGGTCATCTGAGAGAGCGTGCGAGCATGAATTACAATAGAGATATAAAACGGATGAGGTAGGCGCGTGTACGTCCAATACTCAGTACATGCGGGATGTTCTGTACAGCGTCTAGATTCTAATAGCTGTGTCAATGTGATTGACCCCCTTTGCACTTCTTACAGCACCGTCTGTGCTTTCGACGCTGTTGTTTCTTACAATTCTTGATAGTAGACCCGCAATGAAAGCAAGGCCATCCCATAGAGGCGCGTGGTGTGACTACGAAGTGTATCTTAAATCCGCCCATAGGTCATTGCTTTAGAGACTCCATACGATGCGCGAATCCTCCGAACGGTGAGAAAGTGCGCTCGTGCTCCTCGATGTGATTCTTCCAACACCCGCCGTTGTCTCCGATGATGCACACGCGCAATCCACACGTAGAGCAAAACACTAGCTCTAAAGCGTGAAATTCTTTGCCACAGACCTCGCACTTCATTATCGGTTCCATACACTGCCCTCAATACCATCCGGGTCACTGTGAGGGCACAAACACTGATACTCGCCCGACTCGTCCCTACAGGTCTCCTCGCACTTGTCTCTGTGTGCTGTGTGATTACATTGAGGGCATAGCTTACGAGGGAGCACGTCCATTACTATGTCAATGTGCCGTATCTTCTCACCATAGGTCACAAATTCCAGCGTTCCCGCTGGCTCACACTGCGATTGAGGTAGCGCGGTAGCTTCTAGTAAGAGTTGAGCAAACTCGCGCCATGTGGTGAAGGTGTGCTTTCCTTCGCTCATCGTCGCACTTCCATCACCAATTCCATTGGCACGCATCCGAGAGGGAGCGCAACAAATCGCTCGTCTGTTTTCTCCATCTTGCCGAACAGTTCCCACGGAGACATACCGCGCACCTTGCGCCAGATGTGACAAGCGCGAGAGCCTAACTCGTGCTGCTTGGCTGTGTCGTGTTTCTCCGTACAGTGACACTTGTAGTCAGGAGGTCTGTAGAAATTATCAATCTTGTTAGGCATGATTAGTAGCGATGGAGCGGGATACTTGAGCGCGGCACGCATGAGGTCCGCTCTCCCCCGGTAGAGGTCAGAACCAAGATGCAACTGCCATGTGAGACGCACTATCACGTCTAGCGACTGATTCAATCTCACTATAGCCTGATAGTGCTTCTCGCTCGCGGACCTCACTAGCCACACCTCGCGCACTTGCAACTTGTCATCTAGAATAGCTGCGCGAATCCTACGGCGGAAAAATTCCTCACCCCACGGACACCCGGAGCGCGTAGGACGCATGTAGTTGTCTAGGTCAATCAGTAACTCGTCAGCGTGCGCTATGTACCAGTAGCTCACTTACGTAGACTCTTGTACATGACCGTAATAGGAGCGTTAAATTCCATGACATCGTTGAGCACCGTCTCACTAGGAGTGCCAGCGAAGAAAGTGCGCGTTAGCACGAGGCGTCTATCACCCTCTACCTTGTAGTCATGCACGCCAACGTTATAGTACTTCATAATTACCGGGAGAGACTCCTCTCCGCGTTGCGTCATCACGAGTATCATCTGTGCTCCTTTAGTGCTCTCCTCATCTTTAGTTTCCAGATTGCTCGCTTGTATAGCTGACGCGCTGCTTGACGCGAGATACCTAGTTCCCTTCCTATTTCAGCGAACGACATCCTCGCGCTCGCTTTTGTAGACCGCTTTGATACAGCGACCATCACGAAGCCTCACGAGTATCCGTCTAACCGGACGCTCAACCTTAACAGTGTGCTCAACGTGCATTGTCTCCGTGGTGCATACGATAGCCTCTAGATACGCCTCCTCCTCATCACGGCTCGCTTGATTGCTGTGATGCTCCCAACCTTTAGAGGTGAGCGTCCATCCTCTCTTTTCGAGACCCTCGCGGTACTTCGCATGGTCTATTCTATGCGACACGTCTACGAGACCTCGTTGACTGTCTGACTACTGCGCGGTCTCTTTCTAGTCTGCCTTGTACGAGACCGTTAAAACCCTCGCGTGATTCGCTGACCGCGTTCTGAAATTCATCCTCTCTCCACGGTCCATCCTCTTTATTCTGCCAGCGGAGGATAATGCTCCAATCTTCCGGCAGTGCTCTGCCAGTTGTGATAAATTGAATCATGCGCGTTAGTACAGTTGTGCGCTTTACCCTACGCGGTAGAGACTCGATACGATAGGAGAGTGCGAGGTCATTGTTTCCGCTGTGTGGCTTCTTCGCCATTAGTATTCCGCCTCCTCACCTGCTTCGTACCCTGTCTCAAAATACTCGTCTCCGTAGTCTGTAAACTCCTCCGGTATCTCTTGCGGAGGCTCTGAGACAGACTCTCTAACATAGCGAGACCCGCCACGAGACACAGAGCTAGACCACTTGGCTTCACTTACGAAGCGTCCTGTCTCCGTGTCTCTGTAGCGAGCCATAGGGATTACTCCACACCCACCACAAACAGCGCGGGTACCAGACGGTTATTTTGTTGCGGGTTGGGTTGAGACCCCACCATTAGTTTTAGTTTCTTTCCGCACAACTGTTGACCGTCCTGTATACCCATGCCTTGTAGTGCGCGAATGTTGGTTGTGTTGAGACCAAAGAGACCGCAACCGTATATCTCATCAATCTCCACAACGAGTTTAGTGCGTGCTCCCTGTATATGCACGAAGCGCCGCACTTGTACCATAAAGTCTCTCGTTCCCTGTGGAACGTCTGAGCCAGTGAGGTACGGGGTACCAGCGTAATCGTCTAGTGAAATGCGACCGCTCAGAGGTACGGGACGCGAGGGACTCGCTCCCATGTCCGGTTGCTCGATGCCTCCCTCTGTCACACTAAACGGCGCTGGCTGACTGTGTTTCTCCTCGATGTGCTTCTGGTACTCCGCTGCGCTCGGCATATCTATCTTGCATATCGAGCACATTATTGTTGACGACTGTACTCCCTTCATCTGTGCTGCCTCCTTCTCCAGAGGTCCATCGAAAATACTCCCCCGGATGAAATTGACCCCCTACCTTGCGCTGGTCATCTGCCGCACGCAAGTTAGCAACGCGGTCTCTGATTTCTCTGCCGCATCTCTTCTCTACTACGTCTAGGTCCGCTGGCTCGTTGAGTCTGTAGAGATATAACTCATTTGTGTTCGCGGTCAGGTCATGGTGAATCATAGAGAAGCGTTGAGATACCCAAATTATGTCAATGTACTCGTGGCGACCTGTGATGATGGATTCCCAAAACTGCGCGGGTATGTATCTAGGATTGCATAGGAAGTGCGCTTCGTCTACCACCATCGTCATGTTTCCGCGCTCGAAACAACATGCGACGAAAGGGGAGAAATCTGGTAGGACTATCTTGTTACCTTCGATGTGTTTCGCTTCTCGCTGTGGACGATAGATGTAGCGGAATTGCTCCTCACCAAGACCCACACAGAAAGCCTTGATGTCACCATCGAAAATATCTGTTGCAACCCCCAAATAGTTTGTGTCTTTCCTGACTATCTGGTAGATTGCGGCGCAATCGCGGAGACCTACTAACTCCGCTGCCTTGTGTGATTTTCCTGACCCTTTAGGTCCTACTATGCCTGTGATATTATTCCACATTTTCCACAACTTTTTCCACAGTCGAAATTAGTTTAGACAGACCTCTGCGCTAATCCATCCCTTATAGAGCACGCAATACCACGCGCAGTAGAAGATAATCACTACCTCATGGTACGGCGCGTGTAGCACTATAAAATCAGGTTGAGGCTTTGGAGGTCTCTCCATCATCTAGCACCAAATAAGCTACCAGAAATCCTAGTGCGAATACAAACGAGACGAGTACAAGCAATATCTGTCTATTGCTTGACAGTTGTCGCTGCGCTTCCTTGCGCGTTTGTATCCCCACGTTTACCCACGGCAGACGTAGTATCATCTTTCTTACCTTTCTTAGCCTTGTCATTTGTTTGTGAGATTAGCGCCCATATCTGAGGAAGTCTATGCTTTACGTAGACTAGGAGAACAATGCCAGCAACCCACACGAGCGAGAGAAATCGAGACTCTATCACCTTCTTACTCTGAGGCACCACAAATTCGATGCCGAACATATCAGAGAGGAAGTCTGCCGCCTCCTCCAATGTCTCGTCATCATCGCTATCTAGCTCGATACCGTGTGACTTCAATATCTGTGCTGGAATCGCTGCGATGATTTTCTTGAACTTCTTAGGCGTGGCCTTTACGCGTTTCGCCTCGGGAGGAGGTGGAGGAGGTAGAGGCGTAGGCTCTGTTTTGTGCGTTGCCTCTCCCTCCGTGCTCGTACCATCTACATCAAGAGTCTGAGAGAAAGCCTCCATGCGCCCGCGAGCATCGGCGCTAGGTGTGACCCCTGCTATCTCTGCGAGCATGGCGTTGTCATACCCGCCATGTACCCCGCTCATGTGAATCTTCCAACCCATTAGACTCTTGCACACTTTCGGGCAGAGCCTACACTGTACAGATGGCATGTGCGCTCCTAAAAGAAACGTCCCTTCTTCTTCTTCTTCTCTGTATTCGGGTTCTCTGCTTCCTCACGCTCAACGAGGCGCTTAACTGCGCGGTCTCTGCGTACCTTCTCTATACACCATCCCACATCGAGACCGCACTTAGAGCAATCACCTTCCCACTCATTCGACTCCGTGTTGAGCGTTAGTTCTACTTCCGTGTTGCACCCCTCCCCCGGACATACTACCTTCTTCTTTTGCGGCGACGTGCTCGGAGTGCCTCCGCTTGTTGGTGACATATATCCTCCATATTAGATGTGTACCGCGTAGAAAGCCGAAAGTGTCATATAGACCCGTTATGAAAATCGAGATAATGAAAACAACGTCTAGTTTATCAGTGCGTTTCATTGCGATACTGCGAGCTACATTAGCAATCATGCTGTGCTTGCGCTTGTTCGTCGCTTGCCATACGATACTGACAGTCCAAAAGACTAGCGCGACAATGTTTAGAATAAAGACCGCGTTTCTCACTTGGCACCTCTAGGCCGTGGCGCTTTCTCACAGTACTTGATGTGTTTACGCAGATAACGCAGACCAACGGGACCGTAGAACGGTTTCTGACAGTGCGGACATTTGTATTCTAGACCGTTCATAGCTCGTATGGTCTATCTAGTCTAACAAATCTAGATAGTAGCTCCGTCTCAATCATGTCAAACTCAGAGACCTCTGTAGCACCTCTTTCTGCCGCACACGCCTTAGCATAGGTACGAAAAATGATATGGAGGTCAAATGAGTAATCGTAGGCTTTAGCCGTGTGATTAGAACCCTTGCTATCCTTGTACCCCCAACCCATGCGCGGTAGCGCGAGGTCCGCTATCATATTCAAGCGCATCGAGAATGTGTCATTGATTGCTATAGGTATCTCTCGCATGGGTATCTTCCAGTTTCCGTTAGGCTTATAGATAGGGGTCATCCCGCGTGAGATTGCGCTATTGATTTGCATCACAGTAGACGGTGTATAGGAGAAGTAGAGAGGCATGAGCCTACGCAAGAGACCTATCTGACGCCACTTGCCGCGCTTGCTGACGTACATATCGTAGGTACAGGCTGTGAGCACTCCGCACACGTAATTCTCTGGCAGTCTGAATTTGGTTTCACCATCTATACCGGGTATGCGCGATATTCCCTCACCAGTGAGTGCGAGCAGCGCCGCTATCGTGAGATTAGATACCGCTGGCTTGTGAGATACCACGATATTAAGGTCCGGGCAAACGATGTAGCGCGGTCTTTCTCTATCGCAAAAACGGAGGAGACTTTCGGAGGTGAAATCCATGAGGGTTGCTACGTTGTGTGCGGCGCATCTAGTTAGTAGTAGAGACTTCCCACCACCACTAGGCCCGATGATAATAGCGTTGAGAGGTCTCGCGCCTTTTATCACGGCGCTCCATTGTATGCGATGGAGAATGCGCTCCATCACGTTCATGTTTATCATGGGACGAGGGGGGAGTTTTACACCCGCGAACTACCCCAAGTCAAGTACTTTCTCGAAGCGAAGCTAAGGCGAAAGTCTCTAGAAAGTGTCCGAAAACGGACAGTTAGGGGGGTATGCGAGACAGGATGCTGCGTTCGCCTACGAGCCTCCTGACGCGATTACGCCTAGTTAGATTCTTATAACTGTTATGAGAAAGTCTACAAGCACATCATGTGAGTCCCTGTCAAGAAAAATCAGCATTATTTTACAGGTGGGGAGAGTTGACCCCCTCGAAACCCCCTGATAGTATATGGGGAGCATTCTGACAGGTCAAGGCTACCTACCCCCAAGTTTTTCACCTCTACTCTTGACATTTGGTACCTCAGTTGCCTATAGTGACCGCGTTGGCAGTAGAGGTGTGTAGAGAGGAGGAGTATGGTTGAGCTACTCGTATACGGATTAGCTCTAGGCTTCGTCGCTGCTATCCTCGTTCCTATTGTGGCAGGTCTCTCCGCTCGGGTACTTCCAGCATCAATCTCGCAGAATATCTCAGTTCCCACCACGTACCCCACAACTGGCGCGGCGATTGCCTACAGCATCCTATTTTGGGGTCTCTTTCTCGGGTTGGGTATATGGGCAGTTTCGCTCATCGGTCCTGTTGGTAGAGCGATTGAGAAAGAGGCATAGTCACACAATAACAATCAACCGAACGCTTCGCACGGAGGTCAAATGAAGCTACCATCGACTAAAGAACAAGTGGCAGCGGCGGTAGAGGCTGAGAAGCCAGCGCCTAAGCCTGAGACGCAATCGGAGAGATTGCAACGCGTGTGGTACAGCGCACAATCCTCGTTGCATCCTGACTTAAAAGAGTTACTCGGTGTAATCATCGAGTTTCTTCCAGAGCCAGAAGAACCAGCAGAGCCAGCTACGAAGAAGAACAAGAAAAACGACGACTAACGCTGAGACCTCGCAGCGTTCACACAACAATTATCAGAGTGTTGGCACTCTTGGCGGGGGGGTGACACTCGGAGCGCACAAATATATGGCCGCTTCTACAACAGCCGCGCAAACGACATCTAAAGGCGTGAAGTACACGCGTCCGGGTTTGATGCCGTTCACCGCTCGCACCATGAGAACGAGCGGGTTTCAGCAATTCGACACAGAAGTATTCCCACTGGCAGCGGGACAGATTAACGTACAGAAGAACATCCCGCTCTTGCAACCTCTCGCACACGTTGGCATCAAGTGGAGCGGTAGGCTCACAGTCACCGTATCCATCACAGACTCACCGCCGGAAGTGGGTCTCAACGTATTTTCACAAATCAAGATTTTTGGAACACACGTCTCGCTCGGGTCTGAGACTCCCGTACAGATGTCGGGGGAGTGGGCAGGACGCTTACCGGGTCTCGTTGACCGCGCTAAGGGCTCTGGTATCGCGGTCATGGACGTAACCAGCGGAGGAGTTACAACGTATTACGTGATTGATGACTTCTCTAAAGGCGTGTTTACGCCAACCTTCTTCGCCGCTGGTGGGTCTCCATACGATATTAACGTGCGTTGGATTATCCCTACGTATCCTATGGGGGTACTCGATTTCAACGCGCTGCAATATCTGTGGGATGCTCGTTCGTGGGGTCAGACAATGCAGATGCAGTTTCAGACAAGAGACGCATCGGCAGTGGGCGCGTTCGGAACAACCGGAACAAAGGTACTGAGCGCGTATGGTTCTGCAACTGGCAACCCATCTGTACAGGTCTTGCTTGACTACGCCAATCTCGGACCTAAGCTAGACGCTTCCATAGCTAAGGCCGTGCTCGTGCGTACCACGCAAGGTATCTCGCAATTCCTCACAGCCGCATTACCAGTAGGCTCGCGCTTGCTGTTGATGCAGAACAAAAAGACGCTCAACGTGCTAGTCAAAACTGGCACGATTGAGACAGGCAGCAATAACGTCTATGCGTCTCTCTCGGATTCCATCATCGCACAGACGCAGTTGCTAAAGAACGCTTCGCCTATCAGAAACCTCGTCTTGAACGACATGACGGATTTTCTGAGTCAGTTCCGAGAGGCAAGGCGTCATGCTCCGGGCTATCTCGTCATCGGATGCGATGACGGAGAGCCAGCGAACAACCCGCACGCTGCTATCAGAGCGAACGAGTGGGGCGCCGCAACGCAATTCAACCTAGCGAGCCAAGTAGTCACCGGAGCGGCAACTAATCTCGGTGAGGCTCTACAGGAATACGTTGACGGCGAGCCAGTCATCGCACAAGCAGCGTCATCGAGTGGGGCTGTCTCAGCGTCAACCGCGTCAACAACGTAATTCGCTCACACCCGCCAGTGAGGGCGAACGGGGGAGAGGGGAGCGCACTAGCCGCGCTCCCTTCTCAATTAACTAATGAAAACGATTGAGGGCCTACAGACGCTCCTGATACTTGCAGTCATAGCCATCATAGGTTACGTAGGCTATGAATTGTATCAGCTATTTGGAGCGGGTAGCTCGTCAGATTACTGCAATAATAACAGTAACATTTTCACGAGTCTATTTTGTGGAGGCGCTGGCACAGGTGGCACGCCTACCACACAATGCGCGGGTCTCGGATGTACCGGACCTCTTATTACGCAGACATGGTGTGACTGGTTTCCGTCTAGCTGCGAGTCATCGTCTGACAACTCGCCTAGCGATGACCAAAACATCGACAACATGATAATCACAGGGATGCAATTCTAATGCCTGAGATAATCGCAGTTCTGATAGGTCTCGCGCTCGCGTGGCTCTATCAGAATTTTCTCGCTGGAGCGGGAGGCTCTACACCTTCCACGTCTGGAGGTGGAGGCACGCTCACTGCCTCGCAGATAGCGCAGTACGCTCAAACCGCTGGCTTTGATGGTAATGACCTTGTGACCGCTGTAGCAATCGCGCTCGCTGAATCAGGTGGGAATCCTAGCGCGTACAATGGTGGCACCTCAGACGTGCCAGAGACTAGCTACGGTCTCATGCAAATAAACACGCTCGCCAATCCGCAATATGCGAGCGATAATCTCTATGACCCTCAGACCAATCTAAATGATGCGTATGAAATATACTCGTCTCAGGGTTTTCAACCGTGGTCTACGTTCACATCAGGAGCGTACACGTCATTTATAACCACGGCGCAGATAGGCGTTCAAGCGGAGGCAGCATGAACGAAAATGGTAGAGGCGTAATCGCATTCATCCTCGGAGGTATCGTAGTCTTTCTGTTTTTCTCGTGGAGAGAGAACAAGAAAGGCGGAGACCTCGCACAAACGATAATGAACATGATTAGCGGCGCTGGCTCTGGCGCTGGCTCTGTCAACGCAACTGGAATTGTCACTGATGGCTCTGGTAGCCTCCCCGGTGATAGCTCGTCAGCGTGTGGAGTGGACAGTAGTAACAGCAACGCTCCTATACCAGTCACAGGGTCAGAAACGCAAAGTTTCAACAGCGACGAGGGCAGAGGCATCTATTCTATCGAAGGTGGCTCATACGCCGGAGAACCAAGCTACTTCTAGCTGAGAGGGGTTGAACATGGCTGAGAGAAACACAACGGCACTTCTCGTAGTAGGCGCAGTAGTAGCAGGTCTCCTCATCTTTCGTAAGTCAGCTACCGTAGCTCCGTCAGGTGCGGGAATCGGTCTCGCTGCAACCACTTCGCCTAGTGGTTCTCTCTCTGGTATTCTCACTCCTGTAGAGGAGGGAGCGGCGAGCGCACTCTCAGGCTTGGAGGCGTTCGATAATTTCGGCACGTATGAGACAGCGCCGGATAACATTCCTGTGGAGGGAATCACGTCAGCAATATCACCCGGAATACAAACGAGTACTGACTACGGACTCTCAACAACTCTGAGCGAGCCTAGCTCATTGAGCAGCGCCGATGACTACAACGGTAGCATAGACGACTGGTCCGACTGAGGTCTAACATGGGTTGCCGTACACAGTTCTGCATCGGCGGGGGTTGCGTTCCAACCTCTACGGATGTACAAGCATGGTGCGAGGCGTTCGGATATGCGTACAACGCATCTGACCCTCTGTATCAGGACTATAAGAATCTACTTGCGGACCTTCCCGCTCCGTATAGTCAATCTCCTGCATTCCTCGCGCTCGCAGAAGCGTCAATGCGATGCAGAGCGCCGCTATTCTGTAATAGTAATCCGGGTGACGCTAGAACAACACAGAGCGCCACATTGTCAGCTAACGCGCTCGGGGTTTCCGTCACCTCCGGTATCTCAGGAGAGGAAAGCGCAATCGGAGGTGCTGCAAACGTAGGCGAGCAAATAGCCTCATCGTTTGGAGCGTCGATACCGGGTGTAGGGTCTGCGCTTGACCTCCTGTTTAGTGCATTTCAGGAGCACGCTCAAGCAGAAGCGAAGCAAGCTAAGGCGCTCTCCAATCTCTGCCCTTATTTCGCAGAGGCTACACTCAAAGCAGATAGTTCTGTAGTCACTGGCGTATCAACTCCCGATGAGGCTCTCTCTTTCTTACAGTCATGCGCCGCTGAGTTTGCGAGCGCAGATGCCTCACTTACAAAGTCATGCAACGCCTTTTGCTGGTACAACAAGATTGTCGAATTGATTGCTCAGGTCTCGCAGTACTACTATCAGTATCTAGCGCCAGTGGGAACCTCTGGCGAGGCGAACAACTTTGAGGAGAACGTACCCACGGCAATCGTCATCACTAAGGGCGCTCAATCGTCACCTGAGCAACCCCTTAACTCCGCTGCATCTGCAATCGCTCCGTGGGTCACAAAGAGTTTGGACGCCTTGCAGCCAGTGAGCACAAGCACGAAAACAGGTCTAGTGATAGTCGCACTAGCAATCGTCGCTATTATCTACATCGCTCCACGCTTAGGGGGAGAGCGATGACAGGCGGGTGTCCGAAGTGTTTCGCATTCTGGAGCGCAATCGCCGCGCTAGCATTTGCGATGCTTGCGATAAATTGGATGCGAGCTATGTCAAACTCACAGTGAGGAGGAGTACAGATGAAAAGAGGCTGGCATCACATAGTAGCTATAGTTCTAATCGCTCTCGGAGTGGTTGACCTCGGTTGGGGTGACACTAATCAAGCAGTGCTACCCTCATTCATTGGCGACTACCTCACACAACAGGTTGATGTAGTGCTCATCCTCGCGGGAGGCGTGATTCTCTTTTTCTTCTAGGGGGTCTCAGTGCCTAGCATAGCGGGTATCGAGCTAAAGAAGTCTCAACCTCCGTCGCATCTAATCTCTATCGCGCTCGCGGCAGTTGCGATATGGGATTTGTACAATGACGGAGAGTATCTAAGCAAGACAGTTGACTACGTTCTATTAGGCGTGGTTGGCTTCATCTTGCTATTTATCTCGTGAGACGATGAAAGAACAGAAGCAACAGGTGACTATAGGTCTCGTGCTACTGGCAATCGCAGTAGTTATAGGCATCTGGTACGTAAGGAAGCAAGCCTCAGACTCAGCGGAGGAAAGTTGATGGCTGGCAGACTTCGCAAATTCAAAGTACACGGAGCATACAAAGCGAAAGCTAAGGCACGTAAGAAAGAGAAGTCTAAGACGTGCGGAGGCCGATGCTTCATAAGGGCGAGCAGAGTGCGCGGGAAGCGCAGATACATAGTGTTCGAGAGGCTGAGATAACTACCTCAGCTAAACGCATCCGTGCCGTACTCAAGAAACTCCGTGAGGAGCTACCGCGAGGGATTGAGCGAGGTCTACGCGGACATCTAAACGCGATTGACGCAGAGTGCTCGTTGCTACTAGGAGAGTCATCCGATGCAGTGGACTAAAGACCGTGCAAGTGGTCTATTCCTTTCGACTGCTAGTCAGTCAGCGGTTATAGGCACACCTCCTGTCACTCAGGCTCAATTTTACGTTGCGCTTGAGCCACTGATAAAAGGTTGGCACTATGTAGTTGAGAGAGCCATCCTCTACGCCAGTGCGAGCGGCGCTATCAACTCTAACTCGTGCGGCATACACATCGCACCTCCGGGGTATCTCGGTCAGGTCTTTCAATTCATTTCTAACGTCACACCACCAGCGAACGCGCAAGTTATAATGGCCGCTCTACAAGGTACAGTGCGGGTAGATGACCCCACTAACTTCGTTGGTACTTTGTGGACCTCAAGCACTGTGCAAGAATACATCGCACAGAATTTCATCATTCCCGGTACTCACACACTCTTTGGATTCTTCTCGTCATTCTCTGGCGTACCATCTAACTTCACGCTTTCACTAGCGATGCTTGCCTCAGTGGAGAAAGATTGCTAATGTGGTTACTCAAAAAGTTTCTCGCACTGTTCGTGTACTAGTGTGGTTCTGCGAGTGGTTCGATGAGAGAGCTACACTAACTGTGAGAGCGTTCTCTCCTCAAAGAAAACACTTGACAACTCCTACCACATCTAGTACACTCTCCTCA
>Ga0210404_10000901_pt1 | contig 13685 bp, 11 predicted proteins | sample IncBWH28MmetaG_FD_155455 | JGI IMG/M metagenome (GOLD analysis project Ga0210404, IMG submission 155455) | Forest soil microbial communities from Barre Woods Harvard Forest LTER site, Petersham, Massachusetts, United States - Inc-BW-H-28-M | ecosystem: Environmental > Terrestrial > Soil >... | reverse complement strand
CTTTCCTCCGACATCCGCCCAGGCAGCGGTTAGCTAAAACAAAACCGACAATGCAACCAATAGGGCCGTTCTTGCTATGAGTTTCACCTCCCACTCTCCTTTGCTTTCAACTAGGCTTGTGATTCGTCGAAATTGTTTGAACCTGCGCCGACCATGTGGTCTTCCCCAACATCTAAAGCCGAGGCGATCTCCCATCGAATTGTTGTCACGCCGGGTTCGAGCGACAGGCGCGTGACGATTTGCTCCAACAACTCGTCCTTTCTTCCAGTCGACTTCACTTGCGCTCTCACCTTGACGCGCCCGGGTCCTTCTTCGTCTTCGCTGTGCAGGACGTAAAGAACCAGCGGGGTGCGTCCGATGTTCTGAAGCAGTAGCGCGCGAATCTGGGCCTCATCGGAGGTGCGGCATACGCACTCAAACAGGTACAGAACTAACTCCTCCGGGGCTTGCACGGGAGTACGATTGATTCGGTGGGCCAGCGGACGGAGCAGCAGATTCGCGGCGAGGATTGCGACCGTTCCCAGGAAAGAGAGCGTTGTATAACCGAGGCCTGCCAGCGTGCCGATAGCCGCGGTACACCAGAGCGTTGCTGCAGTATTCAGTCCTCGAATGCTGAAACCGTCCTTGAGAATTACGCCTCCGCCAAGGAAGCCGATTCCAGAAACGACGTAGGCTGCGACTCTTCCCTGGCTACCTTCACCGTCGATCAGCCCACCCATCATCACGAACATGGCTGAGCCTACTGCCACCAGACAATTCGTGCGCAATCCTGCCGTGCGTTGCCGCCATTGACGCTCAGCACCGACCAGCGCCCCCAGAAAGAGCGCGACAACGAGACGAACCGCAAATAGGTACCAAACCATCTTGCCCTCCGCTCTCCATCGCGCTTACATGCCATCGGGAAAAACCGAATCCGCATCCTCTGCATTGACCATGGTCACAGAACCCGCTCGATGGATCGGACGACACTTGCACGATCGCTGAAATGAAGAGTTTTTCTCTTCGACGCAGGGTTCGAAAGCTCGGAAGTTTGGATCAACCCAGATCGAAACGAGTGGTGACTCGCTGTCATCGCGCAGCGGCACCCAGATGCGGTACAGACCCGAATGTGTTGTGAGGTTCTCGAAATTGCTCGTGAAATTGGCCATGCTCCGCTCCTTTCGCAAGACACACATCTCCTCATAGAGATCAGAGAGTCTCGCGTGGCTGAAATCAGTTTTTCAGGCGGGAATCTTTGCACAGACTGCGAAGATTCCCACTCGCTCGAGTTTGCTTGCTCCGCGAGAGCGAGCGGGAGTTCAGAAGTGGGTCGTGTTACGCTCGCCGGTCGCGGAATTCCAGGTGGTCGCTACTACCTGGAGGCTCTGGTTCTTGAACTGGATTTTCCATATATAATCTGGGCGTCCTTTAGGCCATACCGTACCGGCCTTCGGTTAGATACCATACCTCCACTAGGTAGTCAAATGAAAATGGCGCGTACACTCCGAGAAACGTTGGGCCTTGTTAACCGGACGAAGAAGGTGATCGGGCAGCTGGAGGCCATTTCCCGCGCTCTCAACGATGACGAACAGTACGCAGAGTTTCTTCAGAGGCTCGCAGCGGCTCGGGGCACTATCCACAGCCTCACGGGCGATCTCAGGGAAGACCAGATTCGCAACCATCTGCCGCGAGACACTGGGTCGTCTGATAGGGAGCGGACAGGTGGCGCCGCGGCATGTCCCTGAATTGCCGCGCGAATGGATGGTGTGAGGCGGGAACGCTTGCAGTCGCTCGGGTTTGAGGCCGGCCTGGCGACACCCAAGCCCGCTATCACAGTAGGAATTTCATGTGATTCAAGACAGCTTGAAATGACTTTGCGGCCCTGGTCGGAACCGATTACCAGCAAACGCGCTTATGGAGCGCCGTGGTGCTCGGTCAATTTCAGGCTATAGCCGATCCACGGCTCTTTAATCAAATACTGCGGATCCTGCGGAGAAGGCTCGATTTTTTTTCGCAGCCGGTTGATGAACACGCGAAGGTATTCGCGCTCTTCACCATATTCGGGGCCCCACACCGCGCGCAGAAGCTCCTCACGCGGGATCACGCGATTGGGATGCGCTGCGAGATAGCTCAGCAAGTCGAATTCCTTGGAGCTGAGTCGGACCTGTTTCCCTTTGGACGTCAGCCGCCGCGCCCGAAAGTCGACCTCGACATCGCCGATCCAAACGTTGCCAACGCCAGCAAAAGGCGTGGGAGCATTTCTTCGCATGACGGCGCGTATGCGCGCCAGCATCTCGGGCATCCCGAATGGCTTCGTCACGTAATCATCGGCCCCGACGTCGAGCGCTGATACCTTGTCGCTTTCCCTGTCTCGCACCGTCATCATGATGATGCACACATCGGACACAAGCCGGATCTGGCGACAGGCTTCGATTCCGGTCATGCCCGGCATGTTGATGTCGAGGAGAATCAAATCGAATTTCTCGGAATGAAGACGCTGGACCGCCTCGTGCCCGGTTCGCGCGTCCGCGACTTCGTAGCCTGCGTGGGTCAGAACCGTCCGCATCACGCGGCGGATTTGCGGCTCGTCATCTACCACAAGAATGCGGCTTTCGTTCATGCGGACACCTCAGGCGATCGAAGCATGCGCTTGAATGGTCATGGATTCTGGCGGCGATCCTGAATGTCGGAGATGTGCTCTCGCAAACGCGTCAGAACGGCGTCTCTTTCTCCATTATCGAGTTCTCGTTCCACTTCCGCCAGCGCGAAGTGCACGATGTCGTGATGGTGAATTTCTTCGCCGGGAAGTTTCTCGCCCAATTCGAGCCAGATCTTATGCAATAGGTCGATTTCTTTAGGGGTCATGCGGGGCGCATGCGGGCCGAGATAGAACACCTGCTCCTGCCCGGACGGCGTAAAGAGCTCCAGGGTGACGCGTGGCCGGGGCTCTGGCATCCGCTCCCAGGCGAGTCCGATGTCGTGGGCCTGCTCGGTGATCGACGTTTTCGACGAACTGCCGGCCGCAATGGCACTGGAATTCAAGTTGGCGGCCGTGCGCAACACGCCTTCCCACAAGTCGTTTGCAGCGACCACCGTCAAGCGCACCGGCTTGCCTTCTTTCTCCGCAAGCGCCAGGACCTTCGTGAAAAGGAGCTGCTCGATCGTGGTGAATAGCTGGTCGGGCGCGAGATCGTATTCTCCCGAAGCCGCCCGACGCAACAGCCGAACGTGCAGGACCACGATTTCCGCCTCCCGGCGTTTCGCCCGCCGCAGCGCAGCCTCCAGTGGATAAAGGGCGTATTGCGTGCTGACCGGCACCAGGACGTTGCCCGGCTTCACTCCCACGTTTTCCGGCGTCAGGTCGCCCGCCTGGGTGAGGTTGAACTTATCGAGTTCGGCGTGGCCCGTTGCGCTTTCCCGAGTCTTCGTCACGTGCTCGGAAAGCGTGAAAACACCAAAGAAGATGACCGTGAAAACGGCGCCGGAAACGGTAGCCACCTGTTTAGTGAACAGATTGATCACGCACAGAGCGAAGAGTGCCAGCGTGATCAACGCAACTCCGACGGGAATCTCAATTCTCCCGATCTTTAGATTCAGCGGCACGCGGAATTCGCGAGCGCCGGGCTGTTTGTAACGAAGCACCAGCACCGCCAGCCCCTTCATCGAGAAACTCCACATCACGCCGAATGCATACGCCTCGCCCAGCAGGAAGATGTTCCCGCGGCTCAGAATGATCGTAAGTATCTGCAGGGCCACGACGAGATTCAGAATACGGTAGGAGGTTCCAAACCGCCGGTGTGGATGCCGAAACCAATCCGGCAGGATTCCGTCTTCGGAAACGCGGTTCAGCACGCCGTTCGATCCCACAATCGCCGTGTTCACCGCCCCCGCCAGCATCAGCACGCCCACCACAACGACGAAAGTGCGGAACGCCAGCTTGGCCCAAATCGGGCCGACCATGTACATCGCCAAACCGCTGATCGGATTGTCCGAATAACTGGTCCGGACCGAGTCCGGGATGATCATCACTGCGAAGAAAGCCACGCCGGCAGTAAAAATCAGGCTATAAAGGAAGATTACCAGTCCCGATTTCTTCAGATTGGGAAGTTTCGGGTGCTCGATTTCCCGGTAGACCTGCGCCATGGTCTCTTCGCCGCTCATGGCTAGTACCGAATGTCCCAACCCGATTAGAATTCCGACGAGTCCAACCGTATACGGCAGCGAGGTGTGTTTGAGCCAGCCCAGTGAATCGGGCGCGTAAACCAGATTGCGCAGGTGCGGCCATGGCGGAAGGTGGGCACCGCGCACCAACAGCGTGTAGCCACACCAGGCAATCATCGCGATCACCATCAGCGTCGTGATGTACATGATGCGCAGCGCTTTCTCGCTTGATTCCGGAATTCCCTTGACGTTCTCCCACCAGAAATACATGGTCACCAGAATTGCGAAGACAGCCGCCGTCGCGTTCACGGGCAACACGAGATTTAGGTGCGCGAACTGAAGCAACTGGTTCAGCAGGCCGACCAGATACAAGCCCGCCGAAACCCCGCTGATCGGCCCGGTCAGGATGTAGTCGAACATCAGCGCCGACACGGAGAACTTCGCCAGCGTCGAACCCATGCCCTCCTTCACAACGCGATACACGCCGCCGCGCACGAACATTCCGCAGCTCTCGAAATAGAGGGCCTGCACCGCGAACGCAAACAGCATGATCGCCAGGACAAACCAGGGTGCGGTTTTGCCGATGAAGTGTTCCGCGATCGCCCCGGCATAAAAGGCGGACGAGCCCAGGTCGTTCAGCACAATGGCCGCAGCGCGCCAGTACGAAATGAAAGCCAGCATCGCGGTGGTCGCCACCAACACCTTGGCGACGGGCCGTGCGGCTTGCGCGAGGGAGGAACCCTGTGGGCTAGAAGACATGACCACCTTCTAGTACGGAGCAACACGAACACCCATGCGCTATGTGTGGTGGCATAAACAAGTCATAAGCGATACATAAAGGATTCTATAACGAACGCAGCCAATTCCAATATCGCCAAACACCTGTACGAATTCGGCGAGGATCGAACGTTTGAATCATCCCCATTCAGATCGGCACAAGAGGTTCACGCCGGAGAGGAGCTTGGTAGCGATACCGGGAATCGAACCCGGATTTGTGCCTTGAGAGGGCACCGTCCTAACCCTTAGACGATATCGCCAACTCGCGATCGCCCGCGGCTGCCGGAAGAATGAGAAATCCACAGGAGGCAATCGAAACCGTATGGGATTTTCGCACGCCTTAATCCGCGGCGCAAGCGCACCAGAATTGGGCCGGCCCGTTGTGATAAAATTCGCCTTCCATGGATAAGGCAGGAGATTTTCTGGGGAAGGTGGTACGCCGCTTCGATCGGCCGGAAGCGACACTCGCCTGGCTTTCGGGAGTTTGGAGCACAATTGCCGGACAGGCTCTGGCGGCGCACACGCAGCCGATACGCTGCCAAAGCGGGACGCTCGAAGTAGCGGCGGATGGTACGGCCTGGCAGCAGCAGATCGAAGGGATGAAACGCGAGCTGCGCGACCGCGTGAATCGAGCCTGGGGCGGAAACCTCGTGAGTGACGTGCAGTTCGTCACGCAGAAACCTGGTCCGAGACATTTGACCCTTGAGTCCGATAACACGCACACGCCATTTATTCGCCGGCGTCGAGCATAAGCGCGAATCGTACGCCAGGCGCTGGGACCGTCTGTTTTGTTCAGGCCTCGACGTTTTCACATAGACGATGAAGATCAGCCGCGAAGATGTGTTGCGAGTTGCCGAGCTGGCCCATCTGGGTCTCTCTCCTGAGGAAGTTGAGACTTATCGGAATCAACTCGATCGGATTCTTTCCTACATCGACAAGCTGAACGAGCTCGACCTAACGAATGTTGAGCCGATGGCACAGGTGATTTACGCTTCAGCCACAACTGACCCGAGTGGGGCGCATCCCCAGCTTCGTGAGGACGAAATCGTGCCCTGCAATGCGGCCGAGCCGGTGCTCGCTGCCGCGCCGGATGCCGCTAAGCCGTTCTTCCGCGTCCCCAAGGTGATCGACCGGTGAGCGCAGCCACGAACTGGACCATTTCCTCCGTACGGACGGCGCTCGAATCGAAGAAAATCTCAGCGCGCGAGCTAGCTGCCGAATTCTACAGCCGGATTGACCGGCAGAACTCCGAGCTGAATGCCTTCCTGACGCTTTCACCGGAGCGCGCTTATGAACAAGCCGAACGCGTGGACGCTGCAATCGCGCGCGGCGATGCGCTGCCGCCGCTCGCTGGCGTTCCCATCGCCATCAAGGACGTAATCAGCACCCAGGGTATACGCACCACCTGCGCGTCGAAAATCCTCGAGACCTACGTACCGCCCTACGACGCCACGGCCGTGGACCGGCTGGACCGTGCGGGTGCGGTTTTCCTGGGCAAGACGAATTGCGACGAATTCGCCATGGGCGGCTCGAACGAAAACTCCGCCTACGGCCCGGTCCGCAATCCGGTGGCGCCCGATCGAGTCCCGGGAGGCTCGAGCGGCGGTTCCGCGGCGGCGGTTGCAGCAGGCCTTGCGGTCGCAGCTCTCGGAACCGACACCGGCGGCTCGATTCGCCAGCCCGGTTCGTTCTGCGGGATTACCGGACTGATGCCAACGTACGGACGTGTCTCGCGCTACGGGCTGGTGGCGTTCGCCTCGTCGCTGGACAAGATTGGGCCGTTTGCGACAAATGTCGCGGATGTTGCCGCGGTTTTATCGGTGATCGCGGGGCACGACGCGAACGACTCGACGTCGGCTCCGGTGCCGGTCGCGAACTATGCTGCGGAGATCACCAAGCCGGTGGAGGGACTGCGCATTGGGGTTCCGGAGGACTACTTCGGCGAGGGTCTCGATCCGGAAGTCAAATCGAATGTCGAAGTGGGGATCGCGCAGCTCGAACGGCTGGGCTGCCGGCGGGTTCCGCTTCGCATGCCGCACACGGATTATGCAATCGCAACCTACTACATCCTGGCGACGGCCGAAGCGAGCTCGAATTTGGCTCGCTACGATGGTGTTCGCTACGGCCTGCGCGTACCGGGCGCGACGCTGACCGAGATGTACCGCCGGACGCGCGTCCGCGGATTTGGTCCGGAAGTGAAGTGCCGGATTATGCTGGGAACCTACGTGCTCTCAGCGGGTTACTACGACGCGTATTACCTGCGCGCGCAGCGCGTCCGAACGCTGATCGCCCGCGACTTTGCCGACGCATTCCAGAAAGTCGACGCGATTATCACGCCCACGGCGCCGACGCCGGCGTTTCGACTGGGCGAGAAAACCTCCGATCCGCTGACGATGTATTTGGCGGACATTTACACGGTTACCGGCTCGCTGGCCGGTGTGCCCGGAATCTCCGTGCCTTGCGGCAAGACCAGGGGCGGACTGCCCGTCGGCATGCAACTGTTCGGCCCGCACTTCAAAGAAGGCTCGGTCCTTCAAATCGCGCACGCTTTCGAACAGACTCGCGGCTCCCTGAATTGAGTTGCCGCAAACGGCGCGGGACAGATACGAGATACCGTGGAAATCTCCCGAAGTTAGACCCGTTTTTCCATTTCAGTGGCAAGCGATTGCACATTTCTCAAGTGACGCACTCGGCGGATCCTCGTCTAAACGCTGGATAAACCGGGCTTTTGCGGCCAATTTCTGATCGCGGAGTCCTAGCTCGGTAGTACGGAACGACTATTGCTGTGGAATTAGGCGGCAATTATTCTCATTCCAGCATCGAACGGTCTGGAGGCCGCCAGGATGGTCCGGGTCAAGTCAAGCCAGAAGGTTTTCACCGAAGAAGAAGTCACCACCCTGACCGGAATCTGCGCCGAGCATCTGCGCGGACTAGCCCATACGAAGCATCTGGGAACTCTCGCCGTCGGCGCCCAGAAACTGATTTTTAGCCTCGCCGACCTCATGATCGTGAACCTGCTTCACTCTCGCTGTACCCACTAGATCCTAAAAGCCCTCCTCCCACGGGTGTCCACCCTTGCCGCGTCTTGTTTCCCCGGCGTATTCTTGCTTCTACCCGAGGAAAACGAGTTCAACCGATCTTCCGGATCAGGCATCCTAATGCTGTAAGGTCACGATTCAGGTATGGCCGTCCACCGACGTCCAATTCGCGCTCGAGTGAATCTCGCCGTGCAAGCGCTAGCGCTGAGTCTATGGGCCGGGGCCGCCTTTCTCACTGCTCCTCTCAGAGCACAGAATACAGTTCCTCCGCCCGCGGCGCCGTCTTCGGCGAATAACCAATCCGCCGGGGCCACCGCTCCCGTCCGCCCTCGGGGTACGAAGCTGATGCTCACCGACGGAAGCTATCAGCTCGTTCGGGAATACCAGATCGACGGCGACCGCGTCCGGTATTACAGCCTCGACAGTTCGCAATGGGAGCAAATTCCAGCATCCATGGTCGATTGGGACGCCACCAAGAAGGTTGCCGCCGAAGAAGCGGAACGGGATGCCGCCCTGTTGGCCAAGGTACATCAGACCGAGGTTGCCCGCACAGCCTCGCCGCTCGATATCGACGCCAGCCTCGAAGTGGCTCCCGGGCTCTTTCTGCCCGATGGTAACAATCTCTGGGTCTACGACGGAAATAAGAGATTGCTGGCGCTACCACAAGCGGAAACCGACTCCAAACTTTCGAAAGGGCGCCTGATCGAACAGGTGATGGTACCGATTCCAATCATTCCGACACGGCATTCGATTTCGATACGCGGCGCGCGCGCCAAGCTGCGGATCAACCAAACGCAGCCGGAGTTCTACCTGCGCGTCTCCGGCCGCCGCCAGCCGGAATTGGTGCTGATTCGCGCCAAGCCTCAGGGCGACAGTCGCCACATCGAGAATCTTGACCAACTTTTCGATATCACGGATGAGAAGCGGGATTCCGTACCGATCCAGCGCTGGGAGGTGGCCGGCGGCGTATTCCGCTTCACCCTGGGTCAAGCGCTGGAGCCCGGCGAGTACGCGATCGCTGAAAGGGTGCAGGATGAGGGAGCGGGTCTCTACGTCTGGGATTTCGGAGTGGACGAGCCTTCCGCAAAACCTACGGGGAAGTAGGGGGCTATCCGGATAGCGCCCGACTATCTTGCCGGGGACGAATGTGGCTGCAAGAGTTCCGTGACCAGCGCTGCGAGCGCCGAGAGCTGAAACGGCTTCTCTAGAACGCGCGCCCCCATTTCCTGATATCGTTCGGCGACCGATGACGAAACCAACTCGCCGGTCATGAAGACGAATTGGGGGACTGCAGCGCCCATCCGGCGGCGAAGTTCGTCGAATAGCTTCTCCCCGTTCATTCCCGGCAAATTGAAATCGCAGACCACGACTTCGGCGCTGTTCTGCGCCAGCCAGGCAATCGCCTCTTCAGAGCTTCCCACCGCATGGACGTTCATCGCTCTGCCCGCTAGTCCCTCGCGCACGATCTCGCGAATGCCTTCTTCGTCGTCCACGATGAGCACCGAATGGCCGCTCGCCGCAGCCGCTATCGCCAAAGCAGGGGCGAGCTCCGCCGTCGGAGGGGACGCCGCTGGCGGTGCTTCCTTTTCGATAGCCGCAGGCAGAACCACACGCACCACGGCGCCTGCGCCGGGTTCGGATTCAACGTCGATTGTGCCGCCATGCTCTTTTGTGACGGCGAGTGAGATCGTAAGTCCGAGGCCGCTGCCCCCGCCCGGACGCTTGGTTGTGAAGAACGGATCAAAAACCTTGCCGATAATATCGGCTGGAATGCCGGGCCCATCGTCGGCAAACGTAACGCCGATTTTGTCGCCCTCACGGGCGATGGAGATTTTCAATTCGCCCTGCTCCCGGGCGGGCGAAATGGATTGTTCGGCGTTTGTGATGATATTCAAAAACACCTGCAAAAGCAGTTTGCGGTCGCCGTCGATTGGCAACGGGCCGTTCGGGGCGTGGAGTGTCAGCCGAATGTTTCGTTTCTCGAGGTTGATCCGCTCGATTGCAATCGCCTCTTTCAGTATATCGTCGAGCCGCAGCGTGCTGCGGCCGCGAGCCACGGGCCGCGAAAACGCCAGCAGGTTTTGTACGATGGTGGCGGCGCGGCGGGCCTGCTGATGGATCAACTCAATCTGCCGTTTGCTGGATTCGTCTGCTGCGCGTTCCCGCAGCAAATCGCTGACTCCCAGGATGGCCGTAAGCGGATTATTCAGCTCGTGGGCGGCGCCGGCCATCATCTGGCCCATGGACGCGAATTTTTCCTTGTCGGCTAGCTGCTGTTCGAGCTGCTTCGATTCGGTGACATCGCGACCCGAGGAAACCATGCCGACGATGTTGCCCTTCCCGTCATACAGGGCGTTGGCGGTAACACGGACGGTTTTGATGGCACCGTTCACATGCCGCGCGTGAATCTCGATCTGCTCGATATTCTTCTGACCCGACAAGGCGGCCTGAAACATCGCGCGGAGTTTCCCGAGATCCTCAGCTTCAATTCTCTGGCCGACCGGCTGGCCTAGATACTCGGCGGGTGTCACACCGACCACGTCCTTGATGCGGTCGCTGACGAACTCGAACCGTCCGTCTTTGTCGATCACCATGATCAGGTCAGGGAAACACTCGACCAGGCTTTTTACGAATTGCTGCTCCTGACGGAGCTTCTGCTCCATGCGCTTGCGCTCGCTGATGTCCCGCGCCGCCGTGACCAGCCCGCAGATTTTTCCTTCTTCGTCGAAAAACGGCCGGGCGGTCAGCAGCAGGTCCCGGTAAGTGCCGTCCGCGTGGGGCGACCGGAATTCGACCTGTCCTTCGGCATCCTCGCCACTCACGATTCGCCGAAACATTGCATGGAGTTTGGCTTTATCCTCTTCGTTCGCGCGAGTGCCGAACATCCGGCCAACGTAGTCATCCGATTTCCAGCCCAGGACTTTTTCGACGTGATCGCTGATGTAAATGAATTTCCCCTCACGATCGAGCACCGCGACCAGGTCCGGAAATCCGGCCACCAGGCGCCGCGTGAAGCTCTGCTCCTCCTCGAGGCGCTTTTCCATCTCCCGGCGCTGGGTGATGTCGATCAGGGTCCCTTGCAGGCGGACTGCGCGCCCGGACGCGTCGCGCGTCGCCGATCCGGACGTCAGGCAGTGGATCAGCTTCCCGTCCTTGCGGCGCATGACGACTTCGCGCTCGTGCATCGCACCTTTGACTTCCACTTCCCGAAGTATCGCGTCCCGTTCCGTGGGGTCGGCGTAGAGATCGCGAAAATTGAACAGCTGCATCTCTTCCTTGCTGTTGAATCCGAGAATACGCACCAGGGCCGGATTCGCGTCGAGCAGTTGTCCTTCCGGCGTGACCAGCAGAATCCCCTCGCTGAAAGTTTCGAACAGCTCCTTGAAACGGATCTCGGATTCGTGCTGCTTGGTGACGTCGCGCGCCCAGCCTGTGATGGACGTGTTGCCGCCTTCGACAGCAGCTTGCAGCCGGCAATCGAAGTAATGCAGCGCCCCATCCCGCTTCAGCCAAACAGGGATGATTCCGGACCATACGCCGGTCTTAAGGAATTCCGGTAGGCCGCGCCGCGCGTCAGCCAAAGTTGGCGAATCGATGAAATCGCCGAGCGGGCGGCCGATCAAATCCTGGAACGTGACTCCGAGATGCTCCGCTAGTCGCAGATTGGCGACGCGCACCACCCCTTCGAGAGTCAGGGTAAAAAGCGCCTGGTCGAGGCTGTCGATCAGCTCGCGATAACTATGCTGCGAGCGAATGATGGCTTCGGTGAGCTTGTCAACCTGCGACTGCGAGGCCGCGGACGGAACGGACTTCGACCGATCGTCAGGGGATGGATCGATGGGCATAAACGCTATGGTCCTGACCTCTTTCAAGATACCGGGCCGGATACGACCGCCGATGCTCGTCTAAAATTCTACCGACGCATGGAGCCGGGCGGAAAAAGAAAGCGGACGGCTATTCCAAGTTGCTCAACAGCCCAGAAAATTCGCTAGGGCGTGGTGACGCGCTGGCCGGTCGAAGGGTCGAAGACGGCGTTCCGCAGGAACTGCTCCGTCGTCCACGGCGGAGCGCCGCCACCGAGGTACTGGTGAAACCATTCGAGATGCGCCGTGTAGTAAAGTGCCATTTCATACCAGCTCGGCCAGTGGCCGGCGCGGGAGTAAATGATGAGACGCGAAGGCACATTCATTTTCTGAAGGGAGGTATAGAACTCGAGCGACTGCGTATAGGGAACGCGGTAGTCGTGCTCGCCGGAGATCACCAGGCAGGGCGTCTTGAAGTTCGTGACGTAAGCGGAAGGAGACCATTTGTCGTATAGCGGCGAGTTCCATGGCTGGCCCTTGAATTCCCACTCGGGAAACCACAGTTCTTCCGTCGAACCGTACATGGCGCGCAGATCGAATACGCCCATCATCGACGCGATCGCTTTGAATCGGTCCGTATGGCCTTCGAACCAGTCCATCATGTAACCGCCAAACGACCATCCCATCGCGCCCATTCGGTTTCGATCAACGTATGGCAGCTGAGCCAGCTCGTCGGTGACTTTCATCAGATCGTCGAACGGCTCGCCGCCCCAGTCCCCGGAAATTTCGGCGGTGAAATCCTGGCCGCGGCCAACGGAGCCATGGGGATTCGCGAAAGCCACCACGTAACCTGCGCCGGGATAAACTTGCCAATCCCCCCGGAACGCATCGGTCCACTGATCCTGGGGTCCACCGTGTACGTTGAGGATCAGTGGATATTTCTTGGAGGGATCGAAATCGTGGGGTTTCACGATGAAGACTTCGATCATCGCGCCGGACGCGCCCAGGACCCAGACTCTTTCCGCCGGCCGTATGTCGACTTCGTTCACCAGCGCGTCGTTGAAATGCGAAAGCCGCTGGGGCGAGGAAGCGCTGCCACTGCCGCCTCCGAGATCGACCGAGAAAAGTTCCGGCGGCGCACCGACGGAACGCTCGACATACACCATATGGCGATTGTCCGGGGCCACCGCGAAGGAATCGATCGAGCGATCGGTCAGGAGCTTACGGATCGACCCTGTATCGATGGACAGCTGGAAGATGGGATTGTCGCCCTCCAGTGGCGCCGTGAAAAAGATCGATTTCGAATCCGAAGCCCACTGGAAGTCTTGCACCCAGTTTGTAAAGGATTCCGTCAGATCGCGCGAAGTGGCGGTCGAACGGTCGTAGATCGCCAGCCGGAAAAGATCCGACTCGTACCCGGGCTGCTTCTGCATCAGGTACGCGATGTACCGCCCGTCCGGCGAGTATTTCGGATTCCCGTCGAAAGCCGGATTCGAAGCGGTCAAGTCGCGGGCGGGAGCATTTCCGCTCACCGGCACCGTCCACAGATCGCTGTTCGTGGACGACTCCGGATGCTTTCCGTGATCGGAATCAACGACCAGTTCCTTGCTGTCGGGCGAAAAATCGTACTGCAGAGGTCCTTCTAACTGGAAGCGTGGTGAATCAAAATCTCCGGGTGTCAAATCCCGGACCGAGCCGCTTGAAACGTCTGCCAGGAGCACGTGCGTTCGCCGCCCGTCCTTCCAGTCCGTCCAATGGCGATACAGAAGTTCCTCCGCCATATGCGCGTGCAATGGCCCTTTTTCCCACCGGCTCGCGATCTTTTTGTTGCAGGCGTCATCGGCGCCGCATTCCGGGTAAACGTCGCTGGAAAAGGCAATGGATTTGCCGTCGGGAGACCACAACGGATCGCTGATGCCGGTCGAGA
>Ga0210404_10000900_pt1 | contig 13695 bp, 12 predicted proteins | sample IncBWH28MmetaG_FD_155455 | JGI IMG/M metagenome (GOLD analysis project Ga0210404, IMG submission 155455) | Forest soil microbial communities from Barre Woods Harvard Forest LTER site, Petersham, Massachusetts, United States - Inc-BW-H-28-M | ecosystem: Environmental > Terrestrial > Soil >... | reverse complement strand
CCTGAACCAAAAGCCCAAGCCATTTCTCTATCTTCCATTGTTCCAGGATTACGTCTCGCAAATCGCCATTCACGCGCGCGTCGCCGGCAATCCTCTGGCATACGTCTCTGCAGTCCAGAACACCATTCATGAGCTCGATGCCGATCTTCCGCTATTCGACCTCATGACTCTGGATTCGCGGATCGAGCTGAACACCACCGACGACCGCATTGGCGGTGTCTTTGTGGGCGCATTCGGCATCCTCGCTCTCGTTCTTGCCGCCGTCGGAGTCTACGGCGTTCTCGCATACACCACGCGTCAGCGCACCCATGAGCTGGGTATCCGCATAGCGCTCGGTGCAGAGCCTCGCGATGTCTTCGGCCTTGTCCTGCGTCAGGGCGCGATCTTAGCGTTCTTCGGAATCGTCATCGGGCTAGCTGCATCGTTCGCGCTCACGCGCACCTTGTCGAGCACACTTTTCGGCGTCAGCGCGACCGATCCCCTGACGTTCGCCGCCGTCGCCATCTTGCTATTGTTCGTCGCCCTCTTCGCCTGTTACATACCGGCGCGGCGCGCGATGCGTACCGATCCCCTGACAGCATTGCGCTACCAATAGTTCACTGCGTTTGTCCAAACTACGCCGAGTTGATAGAAGCGAGGCCTCTCCTAACAGAGCGGCAAAGCTGGTGAAGGCCCGCCCCTCCTGGCTTACGAGCCGGCCTTGATTGCGGTTGAGTGACGGGCAACCCTTCCATAATCGGGTAAGGGAAGGGTTGCCGACGATCCGGGATCTATTAGAAGAAGCATCCGCATCGTCGTCCGGGTTCGTCTCGTCACGATGAAGAACCCGAAATCCTTTTTAATCCTAAAAGGGTGAGGTCAATTATACTTTCGAGCAAGGCGGTAAGTATGGCTACGCCTGCGCCAATCACGATACCCACCGAGCCAATTGGCAGTATCCCAAGACCCATTGATCTGATCGAGCGAGTCGCAAAGGGCGACAGTGAGGATCCCAACCTCGCTCCTCTCTACGAAGATGCGATTCGAGACACCATTGAGCGGTTTGAAGCCACAGGCTCTCCGGTCGTTACGGACGGAGAACAGAGGAAGTATCATAATTTCTGCACGTACTGCGTACATGGGCTTCCGAACACGGCGCCGGATGGTTTTATAATTCCGTACTCGGACGGTCATACGCGCCGGCTGTCGCGGCTCACACGCGGCCCTTTCCGTTACAGGCGGTACGCAGACTGTTACCTGGACGTCGCCATGCGCTACGCGCAAGTGCCGGTCAAGCAGGCGGTGATATCGCCTTCGGCCTTGAGTCTAATGTACTCCGAGACGATTCCGGATTATTCGCGCGAGCAATTCATTGAGGATTTGCTGAACGAGCATGGAACCGAGATACGCCGCTGCCTGAAAAAGGGCGCGCATAAGGTTCAGGTAGACTTCACCGAAGGACGGCTGGCCGTGAAGATCGATCCTTCTGGGCACCTCCTTAACAGCTTCATTGACCTCAACAATCTCGCGCTGTCGCGGTTCTCGCCAGAAGAGCGCAGGCGCATCGGGGTCCATACCTGCCCGGGGAATGATCTCGATTCGACGCACAGCGCGGATGTCGATTACGCAGAGTTGCTGCCCAGCTTGTTTGAGCTGAAGGCGGGAAATTTCTACATCGCGCTGGCGGGTGAGCGGGACCGCCGCCACGCTCTGAAAATTATTCGCAAATACCGGAAACCGGATCAGCGGGTTTTTGTGGGAGTCACTGCTCCAGTCGACCCCCACATTGAGACCCCGGAAGAAGTGCGCGACCGTGTACTGGAAGCCTCTGAGTACATACCGATCGAGCATCTCGGTACTACCGACGACTGCGGATTCTCGCCTTTCAGTGATGACACTTCCACGAGCCGTGACACTGCGTTTGCCAAGATTCAGGCGCGTGTCCGGGGCACGAAACTCGCCGAGAAATTTATCGGAGGTGACTTGTGACGAAGGGCGACGAAAACGAGCTACTGCGATCGGTTGCCCTGCAGAATGCAACCAGTATTCTCATCGCCCGTCAGCGTGCCGAGCGGCGAAGCGAGGCGTACCTGGCGGAAGCTCAAAGGCTCAGTCGCACGGGGAGTTTCGGCTGGAGGCCCTCCACCGGCGAGACCATCTGGTCAGACGAAACCTTTCGAATCTTCCAATACGACCGAACGACGAAACCGACCATGGAACTAGTTCTCCAACGGGTTCACCCGGAAGACGTAGCTTTCGTGAAACAGACCATCGAGCGTGCCTCGCAGGATGGGAGGAATTTTGATAATGAATATCGCTTGGTGATGCCGGATAGTTCCGTCAAACATGTCCATGTTGTGGCTCATGCCTTAACCGATGAATCGGACGGCATCGAGTTTATTGGGGCGGTGACGGACACCACCGAGCGCAAGCGGGCGGATGAAGAGCGCGAGAGATTGCTGGCAAGTGAGCGAGCGGCCTTCACCGAAGCCATGGCTGCGCAGCAGCGGTTCCACGACCTGGTTAATTCGGTCGAAGGGATTGTTTGGGAAGCGGATGTGCCGAGTTTCCAGTTCCTGTTCATCAGCAAGCAGGCCGAGCGCGTCCTCGGCTACCCGGTGGAACGCTGGCTGTCCGAACCGACATTCTGGAAGGACCACGTTCATCCCGATGACCGAGAATGGGCTCTGCACTTCTGCCAAGCCGCAACAGCTGAGAAACGCGACCACCAATTTGAATACCGCATGATCGCTGCCGACGGAAGTGTGGTGTGGCTGCGCGACCTGGTAACTGTGGTTGTGGAGGGAGATCGCGCAACGCGCGTGCGTGGTCTCATGGTCGATCTCACCAACCGCAAGCAGGCCGAAGAGGCTCTGCGTCAGGCGCAGGCGGATCTCGCACACGTCAGCCGGGTGACCACCATGGGAGAGCTGACTGCCTCCCTGGCGCACGAAGTGAGGCAACCGATTGCCGCAGCTAGCACCAACGCTACTACCTGCTTGCGCTGGTTGGCGGGCGACACCCCAAACATTGAAGAGGCGCGCGCGGCTGCTATGAGAATCGTCAAAGACGGAAAGCGTGCGGCGGAAATCATAAGCCGGATTCGCCTGCTCTTCCAGAAGGGTACCCCGCAACGGGAGTCGGTTGATGTAAACGAAGTCATTCGAGAGATGATCGTCCTCCTGCGCGGCGAGATGACACGATACTCCATATCCGTTCGGACGGAGCTGGCCGCCGATCTTCCCCAGGCCATGGGAGATCGGGTGCAATTGCAGCAGGTGCTGATGAACCTCATGCTCAATGGCATCGATGCGATGAAGGACGCGGATGGGTCGCGCGAGCTAATCATCAAGTCGCAGGGAGCGGAAAACGAGGAAGTTGTGGTGTCCGTCACTGATAGCGGCGTGGGGCTGCCCCCACAGCAGGCGGAGCAGATCTTCAATGCCTTCTTTACTACCAAGCCGCACGGCACCGGCATGGGGCTTCGGATCAGCCGCTCCATCATCGAATCGCATGGTGGCCGCTTGTGGGCTGCCGACAACTCCTCCCGCGGCGCAACGTTTTGTTTCACGCTACGCACCAAAGCCCAGACACATAAATGACACATGAAGGAGCTCCCGCAGTGTTCGTCATTCATGAGTTGCCGCTGTAGCGTCCGGCCATCAAGGGGGCGCGCGACGCAGCAATGGACTCAATTATCGGACCGATTTTTGTAACCGCCTGCTGATCAAAGGTGGCCGCGTGAGGAGCGACCACGCAAAAGGGATCGCTAATCACGCTTTGAAGTGAATCAGTCCCGAGTGACGGGCAACCCTTCCATAAATCCGGTAAGGGAAGGGTTGCCGACGATCCAGACAAAACCCGCGCGATGAGCGCCGGTGCGATTCTTTTCTTGGCCCAGACATGCAGGGTGTAGAACGCGCACTCGACGCGATAGAGCTAAAAGCGGACCGATCCTCTCCGGTTTCTCATCCAGGGCCTACTGCTTCTTGTCCCACGCCGGCGCGGCCTGCGAGACGGCTGCTGCGCCTGCCGGCGGACTGGTGAGCGGATCGGCCAGAAACTTGCCGACAATCTGCGGCACCTCCCCCGAGGTCATGAGATTGTAGTGGCTGTAGCCAGGCACGACCGCCAGCCGCGACTTCGACAGTTGCGTGTTCAGCCAGCCCGGCTCCTTCACGCCGCCGCCCAAAAGCGCGAAGAACTCCGCAACGTGCTTCTGCGAGACAGAGTCGTTGTCCGCGAACACCAGCAGCACCGGCATCGGCAGCTTCGCGACATCGGCCGACCAGTTATAATCCTCGCTCATCATCTTTCCCATCTTGTCGAGGAACTGCGGAAAGCGCTGCGGCTCGGGCCATTGCTTTGAAAACTTACCCGTCGGCGTCTGCATCATGTTTTCCGCCATCGCCGCACCGACCTGGGTCATGCCCCGCTGCGCCTCCGGATACCAACCGGACCTGGCATAAGGCGAGGAGATCACCACCAGCCGCCGGACCTTTTCCGGATGCTGGATCGCCGCGCGGATCGCACTCGCGCCGCCGAACGAATGGCCGACCAAGTCGGCTTTCGGAATCTTGAGATGGTCCAGCAGCGCGGCGATGTCGTCGCCCATCGTGGTGAAACTCATCGGCCGGTCCGTATCCGCAGTGCGGCCGTGGCCCTGCATCTCCACCGCGATCACCTGCCATGTCTTCGCCAGCGGCTGCACCCATCCCTGCATCTCGCCGATGGTCGTCAACCCACCATGGATCAGCATCAGCGGTTCGCTCTGGCCGTAGATCTCGTGATAGAGCTTGATGCCGTTCACATGAGCGTAGCCGCTGCTCGTTGGTTTCATCTCCGCCTCTCCTGCTGGGGCGACCGCTTCAGATGCGGTCTTCGTCTCCGGCGCGCAGGGCGCGAGTGGCAGTCCTGTCAATGGCCAGAACGGGTGCCATGAGACTTTTGCACATCGCCATCTCCATTCGCCCGAAGTGTATTTCGAGCCCGCGGGACACCTACGCTGTCGTCCGCAGGGCGAGTTCCCAGGTCTCTGAGGTAAGGTCCTTCCCGAAGCTGTGATACTGTTCTTCGCGCACGATCTGAAAGCCTGCCTGTTTGTAGAGGTGTCGCGCCGCATGAAGAATGCTCTGCGTCCACAGCGTCATCTTTTCATATCCCGCCTGCCTCGCGAATCGGACGCATTCCTGAACCAGCCGCTTGCCGATGCCCAGCCCCCGGGCCTCTGGTTCCACATGCAGCAGCCGCAGCTTTGCGATTTCGTCTGATGCCTTCACGACGAAGACACCACCAACCCTTGTTCCGTCCTTTTCCGCAATCCAGCAACGCTCGCACTTCGGATCGTAACTCTTGATAAATTGCGCCACGATTTCCGCCGCCAGCGCCTCGTAAGTTCCATCCCATCCATACTCGTCGGCATAGAGGATTGCTTGCCGATGCACGAGCCAGCCCAGATCGCCCGGCTGGTGCTGTCGCAGCAAATAAGGAGTTTTTGGCTCCGCTTTGTCGCCAAGCAGTCTGCGGACGGTCTGCAGAGCATCAACCAGTTGCTTCCGCTCCGCTGGCGAGTGCTCTTCGAGCATTGCGGCCACATTGCGATTCGAACGCTCATCAAGCGGTGCAAAGGCTCTCCGCCCCTTGGCGGTCAGTGAAAGAAACCTTTGCCGTTCGTCCGTTTTGGATTGCTGTCGCGTAACGAGCTTGCGCCGTTCGAAATCGCGGAGGATGCGGCTGATGTATCCGGCGTCCAGCCCAAGCTCCTTGCGGATGTCCGTGGCCGTGGGCTGATCGCGGTGAGCGAGTTCATACAGGACGCGCGCTTCGGCAAGAGAGAAGGGGTTGCTGGCCATCCCATCGACAACTCCGATCTTGCGGGTATAGAACCGGTTGAAAGCGCGAATCGCCGCCACCTGCGGGTCAAGGCCAGGTTCCGGCATGGGCCACCTCTAACCTATTGACAATAGCATATATATAGTTGCCTATGTCAAGTATGCCTGTCCCTCTGTATTGGTTCGGCGCGGGTGGCGGACCATCCCATTAGTAATGCCTCCGGGGTTGGCAGATTGCTCCCCACAAACGCGCTTGTGGTCATCTGGCGGGCTAGCCCCGGATTGACCATTTCGTAGGAACGGCAACGATGTTCATCCGACGGAGGTCTCGTGTGCCGTTGGGCCAGATTCTTCCGTATTCCTTAGGATGAGCAATGCATCAAATAAGGGGCGTGCCTACGACCTAGATAGTTGGGTTTTGTGGCGGCGAACGCAAATTGGGCAGGTGACGGAGTCGACGACGTGTTAGGAGAAACAAATTTCTTGTCGGGCGATGAACAGCTAAATGGGCCGTTGGACTCAACTGCCGGACGTCAGAGTGCAGAAATCGGCGATCTCTTAGGTACTTCTACATTGCTTAGACCTTCGAGCGTCGAACTAGGATGGAAGAATTTCGCGGTAGAGCGCCGCGCAATCTTGCCTTGCGAGAAACCGGAGGCCAAGTTAAAGCACTACTTTCTGATTCTCTGGGATGTGCGTGTGGCCGAGGGAGAGAGTGCTTACCGTAGCGGCCGATTCTCCCGCTACAAGAAGTATCCTAATACCATCACGACCTGTCTTCCGGGAATCAGACCCGCGGCTCGCAGTCGATTCGAGCATGAGGTGATTGTGGGTGCGCTCCACCCAGATTTCATTGTTGGGATTGAAGAAGAGCTCGACAAACGTCCCAGCGGAGGTTTCCGTCCGCTATACGGAACAGACGCTCCCGATCTGCGGAATCTCCTCCGTCTTCTGCTGAAAGAATCAGAGACGGGCGGGCCATGCGGGACTCTCTATGCCGACTCGCTGATGACTGCGCTTGCGACACGGTTGCTCTATGCGGTGCGATCCGAGAAGGCATCTGCAACTAGTAGCATTTCCCCCTTACCACCCCGGCCGCTCCGGCGTGTGCTGGAACACATGCGGGCCAACCTGGGCGCGAATTTAGACCTTGCGACACTCGCCGCTGAAACTGGCTACAGCAGGGCTCATTTCCTGCGAACGTTTCGAGCGGCCACGGGACAAACGCCTCATCGCTATCTGATTGAACTCCGGCTGGAAAAGGCTCGAGCGCTGCTTGCCAGCAGACCGATGCCGCTGATCGATATCGCGGCGGAGTGCGGTTTCTCCAGTCACGCTCACCTGACCAGCGCATTTCGATCAAGGTTTGGTGTGTCACCGAGTGAATACCGGCGCGAACTGTGATACGCGTCGCGACGAATAATCGCCCTACTCGTCTTGCAGAACCTGGTTCAAGCACTCCTTCCAATAATTGCTTGATTGCCGTGTCGATCCCAAAGCCGCGTCACGAAGGTTCGAGAACGCCCCTGCAGAGAGCCTCGACGTATTAGACGCACGAATTTCCATTCATCGGATGGAAGTTTGATCCCTTTCTGAAAGCAGGCGCCTCGGCGAATCTTCATACTCGCAACCAGTTCATCGCTTCAGGGGCAGCCCGATCCGGCGAACGGTAAAGTAAGGAGAAGAGACATGAGTGTGAGAATACCTATCAAGGTAGAGCAAAGAGAAATGCGCAATGCAACGACGATTGTCGTTGCCGGGGCGACGGGAAATCTCGGTGGCCGTATCGTAAATTCAATTCTCAGGGAGGGAGCTGCGGTAAGAGCCCTTGTTCGCACTGGCACGGCTAGGGACAAGTCCGAAGCGCTTAGAAGGTGTGGGGCGAGTGTTGTAGAAGTCGACTTTCATGAGCTAGACCAGGTTGTGAAGGCTTGCGCTGGTGCCTCTTGTGTAGTCTCGGCTTTCGCCGGACTTCGCGATATAATCGTCGACACCCAACGGGTCCTTCTCGAGGGAAGTGTCAAGGCCGGCGTACCGCGCTTTATCCCGTCAGATTTTTCTGCAGACTATACAAAATGGCCGCAACCCGAGAACCGTACGCTAGATCTCCGTCGCGAATTCAACCGCATTGTCGAGAAGACAGTGGTTAGTTCTACGTCTATCTTGAACGGAGCATTTCTTGATCTGCTGCTCGGACCATTTCCGGCTTTCAACCTGGAGGCACGTACGGTGACCTACTGGGGAGACCCTGATTCCAAGCTAGAGTTCACGAAGCTTGACGACATTGCCGCCTTCACCGCGCTTGCATCGTTGGACGCATCAGCACCCAGAAGGCTGCGAATAGTGGGTGAACGGATCAGCGCTCGCGAACTCGCTGTTCTTGCCGAAGAGGTTTCGGGAGAGCGATTCGAGCTTATCAACGGAGGAACCATAACTGAGCTGAGTGACAGAATCTCACAGCGTCAAAGGGCCGCAAATCTGGAAGATCGAGAACTGTATCCTGATTGGCAGCGGATGATGTATATGAGGACCATGTTTAGCGGTAGTGCTGAGGTGGGGTCGCTCGATAATGGCCGCTATCCTAATCTACATTGGACTACTGCGCGTGAGCTTCTAGAAGCACGCTTTGCTGCTACATCGCCGACTCGACCGCGCTAACGGTTTCACCCATGGACTAAAGCCTCTTTCCACAGTGCTTTGTCTCGCGGTCCAAAAACGGGCTTCGGCGAAGGCCACCCAACAGAGGAGTAACACAATGAATGTTGTTCACCTTCAAGTCGATTCCGCAATCGCGCGGATCACAATCGATCATCCCGTCGATAACAGGATCAACTTTGAGATGCGGCAGGAACTGCTGGAAGCGATCGAGCAAGTTGCCACCAGTGATGCTCGCGTCTTGGTGATCAAGGCGGCCGGGGAGAATTTCTCTCTCGGTGGAGACGTACGCGATTGGCCTGGCGTTTCTGTCGCCGAACTAAGGCCGAAAATCGAAGTCTTTGCCAGAGCGTTGGATCATCTGCAAGAGCTAGAGATTCCGACCATAGCTTCTGTTCAGGGTGGATGCATGGGGGGAGGCTTCGAGCTTGCACTCGGGTGTGACCTAATCATCGCTGGAAGGTCCGCGCGCTTTGCCTTTCCGGAAGGTCTCGGCGGCATCCCGACATTGCAGGGTGGGGTCTACAACATCGCGGAGCGGATCGGACGCGCGAAGGCGATTGAACTGGCTTTCCTTTCAGAACCGGTCTCCGCCGAACAGATGGCTCAATGGAATGTCATCAACCGCGTGATAGAGGACCATCTACTCTCGCAGGAGACAGAGGCTCTTGCCATTCGGCTCGCCTCGGGACCAGCGATGGCCTATGCGGCAACGAAAGATCTGTTGCGTATTTGGCAACGGGAAGGCGTTACTGGGGCACGCAAGGCTCTCTACGATCTTTCCATGCCCTTGTTTGAAACTGATGACGTCCAGCAAGCGCTGCGCGCCGCGGCTGATGCGATGAACACTGGTCGGCCATACCCGAAAGCGATCTTTTCGGCAGGCCCGAAGAGGCGCCCGAGAGCGCCATCGAAGCATCAGGAGCCGCCGCAATGATCATTGACGCTCGGATCTATACCGATTTCCTAGCCAGCTGGCTGAGTTTCCGCGTGTCTATTGTGAGAAGGCTTGGCACCTTCAGTTGAAACATCCTGGAGAGATGCGACGGCTGGTACACTATTTTTTTGTAACTGAAAACAGACTGGTCTACTCTAATGGGATGAGCACCGCTTTGGCGGGCGAATTCAGAACTCAAACAGAAGGAGGCGCAAATGAAATTGGCAGGAAAGGTTGCATTGATTACCGGAGGCAATAGCGGGATCGGCCTTGCGACGGCGAAGCAGTTTGTGAAAGAAGGTGCATACATCTTTATCACCGGGCGGCGCGAAACAGAGCTGGCCGCGGCGGCGAAAGAGATTCGAGGAAATGTCACAGCCATACCAGGAGACGTATCGAATCTTGACGACCTGGATCGCCTCTTCGCGGGAATCAAGCGCGAAAAGGGCAAACTCGATATTGTGTTCGCCAACGCTGGCGTCGCGAAGTTTGTCCCCTTCGGCACGATCACCGAGGAGCTCTATGACTGGACCTTCGACATCAATGTGAAAGGACTCCTTTTCACGGTGCAGAAGGCGCTTCCACTCATGCCGGACGGCGCCTCGATTATTCTGAATGCGTCAATCGTCGCCAGCAAAGGGATGGCCGACTGCAGTGTTTATAGCGCCACAAAAGCTGCCGTCCGGTCATTCGCGCGGACCTGGACAACGGATCTAAAGGCTCGCCGCATTCGCGTGAACGTGGTGAGCCCAGGCTATATCGATACGCCTCCGTGGCGCTCCATCGAAGCTGCAGAGCAACGCATTGAGGCCCTTTCGAAGACAGTTCCCCTCGGCAGGTTTGGCACAGCCGAGGAGACCGCGAAGGCGGTGGTGTTTCTCGCGTCAGACGACAGCAGCTACATCGCGGGAACGGAACTGTTTGTGGACGGTGGTTTCGCCCAGGTTTAGGCCGAGTTTCGCAGTTCGACGGAAAACGAAAGGGTTAAGGCGCGGCGTGAAGCATTCAGGCTATGGGAGAGAACTTTCCGACCTTGGGATCAAAGAGTTCGTGGTCAGAAACTTGTCCTTGTAGCGAAGGAGTAGGAGGCGGTGTCACGGGGCGGACCGGCGTGGAAGCCGGTTCGTCCCTGTGGCTCGAATCTATCGCGCCATTCGGTGGCTACCAAGGTTGCAAATCCGGCCAAAGTAGATAGACCGCGAGCCGTTGCAGCTGCTTTGAAGAGGCGCCGGGCGACATTGCCAAAGAACCAAACGCAAAACTCCACGGCGACGAGTTACTGCCGCGCGATTCCGGATGGATCACACACACAGAAGGGAAACTTGATGTCAATTACTGCAAAAGTCTTGAGCGCGGAGGCGAGTAGAGAAGAGGAAAAGGAGGACGCCTCTACCTTTCTGAAGGGCGGTCATGTGTGGTTGCTGGCGTTTGGTACGGGAGGCATGGTTGCCAACATCTACTACATCCAGCCCTTGCTTTCGACCATTGCAGCAGATTTCCGTATCTCATTGTCGATGGTCGGCCTCGTCGCACTGTTAAGTCAGCTCGGAACCGCCTTGGGGATGCTGCTCTTCGTACCCCTGGGCGATATCAAAGAGAGGCGCAGCCTGATGGTGCGTTTGGCAATCGGTGCTTCTCTATGTCTGGCCTTTATGGCGAGCGCGCATGGATTCTGGTGGCTGGCGCTGGCAAGCTTCGGCGTGGGGCTAACCGGTTCGATCGTCCACGTGATCATTCCGTATGCTGCCCACCTTGCCCATCCTGAACGCCGGGGCAGCATCGTCGGCACCGTGATGTCCGGTTTGCTGCTTGGAATTCTTCTGGCGAGAACTCTGAGTGGTCTGATGGGGGCATGGTTTGGATGGCGTTCCATTTATTGGCTGGCAGCCGCTCTCATGCTCATCATTGCGATATTGTTTCAGTTTGGTCTGCCAAGCAGCCTCCCCGCTGTGAAGATGTCATGGCTCGCGCTGATCCGTTCCGCGGGCGAACTGGTGCGGCGCCAGCCAACGTTGCGTGAGGCCGCTCTTCTCGGTGCGGTCTTTTTCGGCTCGTTCAGCGCATTCTGGACGACGTTGACCTTTTTTCTGCAGCACCCTCCCTACCACTATGGGAGTGACGTTGCCGGACTCTTCGGCTTGGTTGGCGCTGTTGGCGCGGCTGCTGCTCCGATGATTGGCCGCATGGCAGATCGATATGGAGCCCGTGGCAATGTACTCTTGGCCCTGGTCGTGACGTTGCTATCGTTCGTGGTTTTGTACACCGTTGGGACAAAGATCGCGGGTCTCATTGCGGGGGTGATATTGCTCGACTTCGGCGTGCAGGCCGGACATGTATCCAACCAGACCAGAATCTATGCTCTTGTTCCAGAAGCCCGCAGCCGCCTGAACATGGTCTACATGATCTCCTATTTCACCGCCGGAGCAATCGGCTCCTATACCGGAACCATGGCGTGGGAGCACTTTGGATGGGCCGGAGTGTGTGGTTTGGGCGGGATGCTTCTCGTTCTCGGTCTTATCATTCAGTTTTCTACGAGGAAGGTGCCTTGTGAGTCCTAAAACTCAAAATGGACACACGGCATCCGCTGCCTCAAGTGCTGCGAAGGAAAAGCCTCCGCGCGCCTGGAAAACGCGGTCCAGGGAAGCTATCCCGAATCGTCCACGGAAAAGATTCCGGTCAGTCCATAACTATGGGAACGAGCGCCAGCGAAACGACGCTTCATCAGGCCGCGCAACAATTTTGCATCCATCTGTGGAGTCGACCAGTCTAATATAGAGTTATGGCGAACCATGGAACAAGAGAAGAACTCATCGAAGTTGGCCTCAAACAAATACACTCCGCTGGCTACACGGCAACGGGGATCAACCAGATCCTGGAACTTGCCGACGTTCCGAAGGGCTCCTTCTATCATCACTTCGCGAGCAAGGATGCCTTCGCCAAGGAGATCCTGGAACACTATAACTTTGGCGAGCAGGAACGTTGGGAATCGTTTCTCGGAGATACTAAGGTTTCTCCACTCAAACGGCTGCGGAGATACTTCAAGGAAATGATCGCGATCTATGGAAGGCGTGGTCGAAGCGCAGGCTGTCTCCTTGGGAACATGACCCTCGAGGTCGCGGAACATAATCCGGAACTCCGAGGTGTGCTGCGCAAGTCGTTTGACTGCTGGCAGGATGCGATTGCGAAGACAATCCGGGAGGCGATCGAACAGCGCGAATTGCCGAAGACGGCCAACGCTGACGAACTGGCTGCCCTGTTGGTGAATAACTGGGAAGGCGCGCAGGTACGGTCGAAGGCGGAGCAAAGCGACAAGCCGCTGGAGCTTTTCCTTGATGTGGTCTTCAATGTGCTTTTGAAGGGGTAAATTCAATTGAGATGGCCATACGTCATTTTCTTTGTAACGAACATGGGCCAACGTTGATGAGCCTCGTTCACGCTCCGTAGTCAAGACTGACTACAACAGATTTCTCTGCTGCGAAATAAAGACACAAGTCGACTGTTTATGTAGGCGTTGATTAAATCGATCCGCAAGAGGAGGAAGAGCGAGACATGTTGGGCTGGGGCGGTGAGTTTGTCCAGAACGCTTGTCACGAACGAGAACAATGCAACTCAATAGAAAGAAACTGGCGTTTGTAGCGGCTTGGACAATGAGTGCAGTGGGCACGGTGTACCCCAAAAACGCAACGGATCACCTTCAGCGATTAGTGGAGATGTCGGCTCGAAGGCTTGCTATCGCAGAGCAGATCGCGCTGGCTAAATGGGATAGTGGCACGCCAGTCGAGGACGCGTCTCGTGAGGCAGAGGTCCTCGCGAGTGCTGTCAAGATGGGAGAGTCGCGAGGCTTGGATCAGGCAACGGCGTCAAACTTCTTCAGAGCCCAGGTCGAGGCCAACAAGCTCGTTCAGTATTCGCTGTTGGCAGAGTGGCGTCGGCTCGGTAAAGCGCCGGATCACGCTCCCGTCGATCTCGCCGGCACGATTCGCCCGGAGTTAGATCAGCTGGGAACGGAATTGATCGGCGAATTGAGGGAAACCGGGGTCCTCCGAGCGAGCGCGTCATGTCGCAGTGACGTCGCGAAAGCGGTTGGCAAATATGTATCGGCGCATAAGGACAAGTTCAGCCCTCTGACAGTCATAGCGCTTGATCGTGCCACGGCTGCCGTCTGTTCATAAAGCGTGAGTCGAGTTGGGGCATGGAAATCCGATTACCGACATCTTTTGCCGTACATTGCCGAATCACGCTTCCCTTCGGGCCATTCTCATCACTGACGCCGCAGAGGTCGCATCCGTGGTC
>Ga0210404_10000899_pt1 | contig 13699 bp, 19 predicted proteins | sample IncBWH28MmetaG_FD_155455 | JGI IMG/M metagenome (GOLD analysis project Ga0210404, IMG submission 155455) | Forest soil microbial communities from Barre Woods Harvard Forest LTER site, Petersham, Massachusetts, United States - Inc-BW-H-28-M | ecosystem: Environmental > Terrestrial > Soil >... | reverse complement strand
TCTGGTGAAGGTCCATTCCATCTACTCCCGAGAAGCGGATTGGTCAGCACCATCAGCTTCTCCGGTTTGGAGCGAATGGACTATTCACTTGCTGGGAACAACGTGTTGAAGGATCACAGGTGCCCCATCCTTAAGCTTTCTGCAAGAGCCTGCCCTAAGCTTGTCGAAGGGATGGGCGGCGATGCCGCGTGCGCTATTTGATTTTGTTGCAGGCACGTGATCAAACTCACACTTGGCGACGGCATTTCCGCATTCTGGCAGGATGAATACTTGCGCCGCTCGTTTGACAATCAATTGACAAGTGCGGGTAACCAACTGCGCGACTCAATAGTCAAAGGTAGTAGCAGTATCAACTTACAATTATCATTAGGAGATAAGAACAATGAGCAGGAACATTCGCACATTCATCGCAATGGCTTTGCCACTTTTGGCCTTTGCAATAGGCCCCAGCGCCGCCAAGGCACAGAGCTTCACCGGCAACTATCCGGTGCTCGAAACTCAGGTGAAGGCTGGCATCGCTGGCACCATCAAGGGCGGCAACCAAAATTTCTGCCTGGTGCTGACGGACGATGGCAACTTCGGCAGGCCGCACAGCGGCACGGCTACGCTTGAGGGCTTCAATGGCGGCTCGCTCACCGGAGGGGAGTTCTACGTCATCGGCAATAATATCCTTGTGAACTTCGTAGTAGGCTCGTCCACGGGTGAGGCTTCGGCCTTGGTGTTATTCGCTCCCGCCAACGCCAGCAGTGGGACAATCGGAACGGGCATCCTCGGGCTGACCGGCGGGGTGCCGTCCACCGGTTTGGCGACGGTGGGCGCGAAAAACGGGTGCTGAGATCGTCAATAAGAAGGGCAGTTTCGGATCACCGGCGGCGGGTGGCCAGCGGTTCACAGAAAAATGGGGAACGTCCCGTCTGTCCCCGGTTTTCCGTGTCCCCGGTTTTCCGCCCGTTTTCCCTACTCCCATGAAGCACTGGAGTCGATTTGGCTCTTGCCGGCGGCTTCGGTGAATAAAAATGGCGTCATCCGGGGATCGGTGGTTGCCCGTCTAAGAAATGGGCAACCATCGAATCCGCTCGGTTCCTCGGCAAACCTCCCTCAATGAACGCTAATTGGGATTCACATTTTGAGGGGTGCAGCCTGCGGTTTGTATCGTGTGTTTAACGTAAGTGCCACCTTCCTTCACCCAAACCGTAACCGGCCCTGGCGACGCGCATATGGCCTTGGCATGAGCAACCATCGGAAAGGCAAAGCTGCCCGATCTCCATGCCAAAAAGCAGGCGATGGTAGCCAACACAAGTAAATAGGCGGGGCGCAAGTTTAACCGGCCACTGCTGACACTGGTCCGAATCTTCAGTACTGCTATGCCCACAAGAAGCACACCGAAGCCATACAGAAAACCCTTAACAGCACGAATGGCGATCAAGGCCCTAACCGCTGATGACCCGGCGAACGAGTTTACATAAAATCCTCCCGGCGGAAAGGACGGCGGTGTTGGATAGCCCGACGGGGCTGTGGTGGTCCATGAACTGCCACTCGCGGATATTGAATCCCTTGGCATGGGCGTGGTGAAGATAGGGGTGCTCGTAACCGCACCTCCCGGCGGCACTACGATGAGGTCTGCTTGGACGGTGGTTCCATTCGTATTAAATGTTGAATTCGAAAACACCGTCATCGATCCGGTCGAAGGCGTAAGGTAATCCGGTTGGGGTAACTGGTTGAGGGGAATAACCCCGTTGGTCTGGTTAATCGTGGCATATACGGTCACTGCTTGTCCGGAATAGCTGCCGCAGAGTGAATTGTTGCAGATTACGGTGCCGGTGCTCTGTAGCAGCAATGCGACGATCTGGATGTTCAGCGTTTCGCCCCCACCGGGAATTGGATAGGTGAGGGGGGTTATGCGACACACAACGGTATCGGCAGTGCCAGCCTGTGCAATAGACGGCAAGGCTACTCCCTGAAAGGTCACAGTGCCGAGGCCAATACTGCTCAAATTGTCCGTGGATCCGCTCGGAGTTTGAAGAAGGTCGAATCCGCCTGGATTCACATTACCGGCGCATTGGGCTGCCGTAATCCCCGAGCATCCCGCTAATAGACCTACTACTGCTACGAACCAAGCAATACGCTTCATTTCGCACGCTCCTGTTATGCCTTAGTTACCTTTAGGCGAATAGAGTTTGATCCGCCGCCTGGGGGAGCGGCTACTCCCATATTGCTAGGGAAGAAACTGAGGGGAAGAAGCTGGGGACAGGGAAGAAACTGGGGACAGATGGGACGTTCCCCAATTTCCATTCGTCGCAAAATTGTGGAACGTTTCGTCTGTCCCGGTTTTCTTTTTCTGAATTTCTATCTTTTGCCCGGCGGGACTTAACTTTTTCCGCTGAGTCTTTACATGCTCGGTGCCGGCGTTCCATCGGACCATTTGTCTGCTCCTATTAGGAAGACGGACAGGGGTGGGAAGGATTTGAGTTGTGGGTAGGATTGCTCGGAGATGTACCAGTAATTTACGGACATCACCGGGGAGTTTGCGAGATTTGCGCCCCAGGCTGCACCATCTTTCGCCGCTTCGTAGAACATCAGGTGAGGGCCGTTGTGGCCGCCGTTGTCGGTTAGATACGAGCCCTTCGACATCATGTAGGAGATAGTTCCTTGCTCGAGGGCTGGTAATTCTTTTTTGTCTATCGCTGCCTTGATTGCGGCGATGACTTCGGGTTTGGAATGGCCAGCCAGGAGTAGTTCGGTGCGTTTGTAGGCGTATGGCAGGATGGAGCGGGCGGCCGGTGGGTTGAGGCAATCTGCGGCGCGAACCTTTGGATTCCAAAATTCTGGGTTATCGAACATGGCCATCCAGCCGCGTCCGACCCAGCAGACCCAGCCGTTTTTTCCTTCGACTGCCGTTTCGTAGCCGTGACGGGTTAGGACGATGACCGAGGCATCATGGGAGATGGCGTCCGGAGCGGCGCTGCGGGCTAAGGCGATTTCGGCGTCGCGATCCATCAGATATCGTTCTACCGGGGCCATCGTTGGATATGTTTGGTCGGGGTCTTGTGCAGTTGCGGGCAAGGACGTCGCCGCGATCAGCGCGGAGACGAGTACGAATGCGCTTAGGAAAATGCTGTGTATTTGATCTCGGGTCATCGCTTTCCTCTCTTTCTGGCAGGCCGGTTGACCGGCCTTCACCACATAGTCGAACGGTCCCACCGGAATTCGACAAGTCGTCGAGATTTTTATTTTAGCTTCCGAATCCGCCCTTGCAGGAATTGCCGCTCGGAATCTGGGGGGGAATCTGGGGACCGACGGGTGCAGTTCACCCGTCTGTCCCCGGTTTCTTCAGAGCCTGCTGTACAACGCTGAGTAAAGGAAAATTGAATCTACAGGACATCACTTGGCGTGAGATACTTCGGAATCATGGTAGTATCCAACTCCTCGTCGAGACTAGGGTTTTTTGCATTTGGCGCGCTATGGACAGTCCTGTTGGCCGGAATTGCACTGCTGGCCATAACTGGGATGTTTTGGTGGCAAGCCTGGAACTTGTCCATCCGCGCGATCGAGAGCTCTCCGCATTCCGTGGAAGCAGAGCAAAAGGTCCTGGAAAAAACACTCGACGCGTACAAGACCCAGGTCGACGATCTTGAGCGCCTTGTCTCCTTACTTATCGGCCTATCGTCGTTCTACGCCTTAATATTGGGGGTTTCAAGCTACTATACGGCACAACATTTCGTTGATCGCAGCAAGGACAGTGCAGATGAAGTGGAGAAAAATCGAGAGGAAATGGAAAAAGCCATTCCCGCATTTGTTGACTTCGGCAAGCACATAGACGACGGCTTGGACAAATTGATCCTGCTGTTGCCAAACGAAGAGGAGCGAGACGAGTTCTGGGAAAAACTCGATGAGAGGGACAAACAAGAGATCTTGTTCCTGGAACGGAGCATGGCGATTGTCGAGCATCTCGACTTTAAAGAGATGAAGGTCCCTGTTCTATACCAGAAACTGGGCAAGTTCTATAGCGCGTGGTACGCCGTTGAGAAGGAGGACGAAGCAAATCTAAACCCATCTGGAAGAAAACTGACCGTTGTTCGAGACTTCGCAATCCGGGCATTCTTTTATTTGGAGCGGGCGGTGCAGCGAGATCCGAAGAACTTCACTGCCATGAATGATTTCGGCTTGGCGTGCATTGACATGTCGAAGCTGCCTCCCACCAAGTCGCTTGGATCGCCTGAGGAATACCTCCGCCGCGCGGAATCGACATGGGACCAAAGCTTGCGCATTCATCCACAGCAGCAGCGTGCCCGCTACAACAAGGCAAACAGTCTCAAAAGGAAAGGCCAGATCAAACAAGCGCACGAAGAGCTCCAGGAAGCACTGAAGTACAACACATGGCAGAACGAACCAAGTCCGATTCACCTAAAAGACATTCACTACAACTTAGCGTGTTATGAAAGCTTGCTTGGCGATCAGCAGGAGCGGGGAGGCCAGGACTGGACCCAATTCCTAGACAAAGCTTCAGAAAATCTGCTTGCAGGATGCGAACATTACAAATCGCAGCCTCGGGTCCGGAAAGAGACTCTAAAAGCCCTTGGCGATGACTGTGGAAACGGCGGCGACCTGTTTTGGCTTGCTCGCAAGCGTCCAAGTCTAGTCGACCAAGCCAAGAAAATGCTACTCTGAGCCTGTGCGTTTATCCTTGCGGATTGTATTCAACTTGTCTTTTCGGATCATGCCATTCTTTCTTTTCTGCCGGGACTAAGAATACCACGGTTGGGGAGCGATGTCAATCAACCGCCCCTTCCCCCAAGGGAGAGATGAACATAATTCATACAAAATAAAGGTTTTAGCAGAGGCCTCCGACCCCTGGTGCCTCCACGTTCTCCCGAGCTTTGGTCGCTTGAGCGCGTCCAAGTTTACTCGCTCGTTAGGAGCCGACTCGGCTATCTCATCAGCCGCATCAAGAAGCCAGACCTTACGGATACGGGTCTTACGACGAACCCGCCGCCCTGGTCGTCTCAGCATCCGCATCGGCCTCTGACGAGGATTTTTATTTCAACTGCCGAATCCGCGCCTGCAGGAATTGCCGCTCTGGTTCCTGTTGGGTCAGGGCCAGCGCCTTCTCATAAGACGCCCGAGCCTCAGCTGTCCTGCCCAGCCTGCGGTACATATCTGCACGGGCGGAATGCGCCAGGTAATAATTGGCCAATTCGCCATGTTCCAACGCCGCGTCGATATGCGCCAGACCGGCCTCTGGACCTTCGCACATGGCAATTGCCACGGCACGATTGAGCTGTACAACTGGCGAAGGCTGAATTCGTACCAATTGGTCATAAATCGCAGCAATCTGCCGCCAGTCGGTCGCTGCGACCGATTCCGCCTCCGCATGAACGGCGGCAATCGCAGCCTGCAGTGTGTAAGCTCCGAAGCGGCGGGACTTCTGCCGGGGCTTCTCCCGGTACCCCAGGGCTTTCTCCAGCAATGCCACTCCCTCCGCGATCTGCTCCCGGTTCCAGAGCGCGCGGTCTTGATTCTCCAGCAGAATCAGCTCTCCGGTCGGCGATGTTCTCGCGGCGTGACGGGATTCCTGTAGCAACATCAGGGCAAGCAGCCCCATGATTTCCGGAAACACGCCTTCCGGCTCCGGCCCGAGTTCGGTCGGATGAAGTTCGGTCAGCAACCTGCCCAGTCGAATCGCCTCGCCGGTTAGCTCGGCCCGCGTTACCTCCGCTCCCGCCGCAGCAGAATAACCCTCGTTAAAGACGAGATAGATGACCTGAAGCACCGCGCCCAGTCGCTCCGGCAATTCCTGCGGCGTCGGCACCTCGTAAGGAATCGGAGTCTCTCGAATCTTTGCCTTGGCGCGCACAATGCGCTGCGCCAGCGTCGCCGGAGTGATGAGGAAGGCCTTTGCGATCTCCTCGGTGGTCAGCCCGCACACCTCACGCAGGGTGAGCGCAACGCGCGCTTCCGGCGCTAGAGAGGGATGACAGCAGGTAAAAATCAGGCGCAGCCGGTCGTCTTCAAGAAAATCTTCATCACTGGATTTTTCCGCCGAACTCGATTGCGCTTCGAGATATCGCGCGAGCTCGTCTTGAGACGCATCAAATCGTGCCCGTCGACGCAGAGTATCAATGGCTTTGAATCGGGCCGTCGAAATCAACCATGGTCGCGGGTTGCCGGGTACTCCACTCCTCGGCCACAGGCTCAGCGCAGCGGCAAAGGCTTCGTGCATCGCCTCCTCGGCAAGATCAAAATCACCGAGCAAGCGAATCAGAGTGGCCAGGATTCGTCCCGACTCGACGCGATAAAGGGAGTCAAGCAATTCGCGTATCTGCTCGCTGGAACGTTCGGACATGACACGCTCGGACATGACGACGACCTTAGCAAACCAGCTACCCCAAATCAATTGGGCAAACGGCGGATCGATAGGGAAATTGCTCCCAAGGTTTCCCGATTGCGCCTTGCCCCGGTTTCCAGCGCTCTTGGTTCGAGAGCGCTAGGAGGTACTTGTTGTCAGCTGGCTTGAGGTGGGCCGGCTCTTCCAGCCGCGGTGTCCATTCCAGTTCAGGAGGCAATGGCGCGGGCACGAAGGCGGAATAGCTGCCCTGCGATACTTTCTGGCCGGGAATGTTGGTAGCGTGAGCCACATCCACCTTATTTACAGTCGAAAATAGCGTTCCGTGCTATTTTCATAATCCATGTAATCGAAAATAGCGAGATTAGCTATTCGCGTGGGTGAAAGGACCTGAAATCGAGCCTTCAACAGCCTGCACCTACGTCATGCGAACAGTCGCTAGGCTGGATCTTTACGCTCAGGCCGGAATGCCGTACACAGAGGAAACTTGTTCGGATGGTGCTTCAACAAGGGAGAAGCACTGGCCTAACTGGACCAAATTGGACCATGACGCAAATTGCCAATTCCTTGCAAGTGTTTGAAAGAATTGGCGGGGACGACGGGACTCGAACCCGCGGCCTCTGCCGTGACAGTCTAGGCATACACGTCTTATCAGCGACTTACGTTCTCTGCGGGGCTGCCAAGCCGCTGAAAAGGACTGTAGGAACCGTTCTCTGTGGGTAAATTTGTGGGTAAGAATTCTCGCGTTGCAGCGATTTTGAGCTTGGGAATTGAGCACCGAACCGCTGTTGATCCGGTGCCCATTTCAGTACGCACTAGCGGATACGGAAGCTGACCCGCGTGGTCAGGCGTCTCTTGTACGGTCTTCGCCGTCTCGGTACCCGCTCACCCGTCTGGAAGCACCTGCCCAACTGGCGCAGACGTGAGCGCATGCGGCAGAAGTCCGCTTTCGTTGTTCCCAGCAACTCAGCGGCAGTACTCGGCGTCCCGACCGCCGCAATCGCTACCATCGCTGGCAGCACGCTTGAATCTTCGCGCTTCACGAACTCCGAGAACTCGGCTAGCGCGTGCCTCGCGTCCCACTGTCTTTCTTGCCGCTGACATTTTCTCCTCAGGTGCTCCGAGTGCCCATGGCAGAACTCGTCGTCCACCTGATTGCGATCTGTGTCCTCACAATCGGCGGTCAACGACATGTTGCCGGGGCGGCACAGCGGGTTTTTGATCCGTCTTGAGTGCATCGAGCGAAACTTGTTCGCTAGGCACAGGTTGATGTAGTTGAAGAACCGGGCGCTGTTCGCTCCGTAGTGCTTGTGCGGGTCGAACGTCTGCACGATGTCCTCATCGCCAGCCTCCCGGTGCTTGGAGATCGCGGGTAAATCGAAGTACAACCCGAACCCCCGTGCAGAACAGGTTTGGGTGCGCTTCGACAGTTCAAGTATTGGATTCCAGACGGACATCTGCGACTATCAGTTGGAAAAAATAGGCTGATATGCCCGCGCCATCGCCAGACCCCGGCACGATCAAACAGATCATCGAAATCCTGCTTAGACCATTTTCGTTGATAGCCCACCCAATTGCAGAACGCATCGGCAACAGGCTTAAACGTAAGCCCAAGCTGTACTTCAACATTCATGCAGTCGGATCAGTTTGGTGCTAAGGTTTGATTTATGCGGCCATTTAGACCAAAGATTAAACAGGAGACAAAACGGGATTGGCACACCCGAGAAGCGCCAAAAGATGGAGGCAGTTTTTTCGCTGCCTACGAGAACTTCCAGTTTATATCTCCCGACGGAAAACACAATGTGAGTGCTCAATATTTTGACGAACCACCTCATGGTGATTCATACCACATTGCAAAGGTAGATGGTCGCCGTTTACCGGGCTATGTTTGGGGAGGCAGTTTTGCTTGGTCGTCTGATTCAAAATATTTTTGCTGTTCTTGGATGCCTGAAAAGTCAGATAACAGAGGCGTGAGGGTTTTAGCTAGGCATACGATTGTCATCGATATGAATGAGCTAAAATATTTCTTGATGCCAGAATATTTTGCTAACTTCCAAATTCAATGGCCGCAAATTGTAGAAATCAAGTCAGTAGGGCTTGACCCCAAGAATTTTAAGAAACTAGTCTTAAGATCGTTTTGTTTTAGTGGAGCAGAAGAGTGGACTTCGTTTTAAACCACTCATTTGAGGTTCAAATTTCGAATCAGAAGGGATGCTAACCATGAATCCTCTTGATTTTTAACATGCCGTTGCCGAAATCCAGCCCTTGGGTATGCGTGGAACGGCGCTAAACCGATGATGCAAGTGCGTTTCGATGCCGACATCACGAATGATGGGGATGAAGGAGTCATGCACTTAGATGGATATCCAAACCACCCTCGACCTTTACACCGACGAAGACCTCGGTGAGATGATCGCGGCTCAGGAAAAGTTTCTTGATGCCGTGGGATTCGAAACGGGGAACGTCCAGTAGAAGCTGTGGGTGGGATTGTGGGTAGGAGTTTTCGGTGTCACGTCCGATAACTCCTTTAGAAAGAATGGCGGGGACGACGGGACTCGAACCCGCGGCCTCTGCCGTGACAGGGCAGCGTTCTAACCAACTGAACTACGTCCCCAATTTGTTTTCACCGGGTTAGCTGGAAACCCTTGATTTTCCCGTCTCTTCTTACTGTCGATAGAGTCGCCTGTGTCAACCGTTTCCACCCCGTATAACCGAATTCCGGGGTTTTATCGACAGGAAACTGTAAGGAAGTCCTTCCATCCAGTTCCCGATGCGAGCCCTGCGACCCGGAGCATCTGTCCATGCCCCGCGTGTTGATTGTAGCAGACGATGGATTGATGCGTCAGGGCCTGAGCCATTCGAAACCGGCGAACTGTTACCGCTGCGCTCTCCTCAAGGTCGAGCACCCTCGTGGCCCAGCAGGAACGAATGATGACTTGGTCAAATTCACTCCAGTCGGTTTCATAGTTATCCCAAACCATTGCTTTCGCCTCGATATCAAAATCGCGAAGGTGGGGAATGAGAAGCTGATCATCGGCACTCAGCTTCGGACATCCGCCATGTGTCGCTAACGCGACGGTTCTCATGCCACCTTCTCCTGAAACATGTGGTTAGGGTAAAGCCTTCTTCTTTCCGACTCCCGGCTAACGCGTTAGAAATCCTGCTCGGTTGGGCGGATCACCATCTCATCGACTTCCACCTCGACCGGCTGTTCGATTGCGTAAGCGATCGCTCTCGCGATCGCGCTGGCCGGGATGGCCATTTTCATGAACTCGCGCAAATTCTTTCTGGTCGCTTCGTCCGAACTGCTCTCCGCCAGCTCTGTGGCAATCGCGCCAGGTGAGATCATCGTGCAGCGAATATTTTGGGAATGCAGTTCCATCCGCAACCCTTCCGTCAACGCGCGCACAGCCGCCTTGGTGGCGCAGTAGACCGTCCCGCCGGGGGCGAATATTTTGATCCCGAAAACCGATGCTATGTTGATGATGTGGCCGCTCTTCTGTTTCTGCATGTGAGGCAGGGCTGCGGCAACCCCATATAGAAGCCCCTTGATATTGACGTCAATCTGCCGGTCCCACTCATCTACCTTAAGGGCCTCGATCGGCGCGATGGGCATGATACCGGCGTTGTTGACGACCACATCAACGCGGCCGAAACCGTCGACCGCTCGTTTGATGAGCGCTTCCACTTCTGCACGCTTCGTCACGTCGGTAGCAAATCCGATTGCCTTGCCGCCACTGGCCGCGATGTGCTGAACCACTGCGTCGATCCGGTTCGAACGCCGCGCTCCTAGCACAACTCTTGCTCCTCGTTCGGCGAGAAGTTTCGCGGTGCTTTCCCCAATGCCGCTGCTGGCACCGGTGATTACTACAACTTTGTCGCTGATATTTGACGTTTCCATTCTCTTTTTCTCCTTATTTAAGATCTCTCTTCTCGCGCCGGGCGGCGCTCCACTGAACGACGGGCCCCACGATTTCAGATATCTCCTCGACCAGTGACTTCAGGAAAACGGATACGTCGGTGCAAGTCGAAAGATTGGCACTCTGCCCGGCCCACATAGGCACAAAATCTGCCTGGCCCGCAGCCTCTGCCGCGATGGCAAGATTTCTGACGAGTTCTCGTTGCAGCGGATAAGGCAAAATCTCGGTCCCGTTTCGGTTCAAGTTCTCCATCACGCGGTTGTGGATTGCTCGCGCGAGTCTTCCCGTGAATCCTCTTGTCAAGGCAGTATGTCCGGCATTGCGTCGTCGCAAAGTTTCGCGATGCAGGCGGCTGGCGCCGGATTCCTCGCACGCCAGGAATACCGTTCCCATTTGGACGGCCTCTGCGCCCAGAGCCAGTGCGGCGATTACACCTCGTGCATCTCCTATTCCCCCCGCGGCAATCACCGGCACATCGACGACGTCGACGACCTGTGGGACTAGCGACAGCGTGCCAGTGAGCGAATCCTCCGCTGGCCGGAGAAATGAACCACGATGCCCCCCGGCTTCGAAGCCGGATGCGGTAATGGCATTCACGCCGGCTTCCTGAAGTGCGGCAGCCTCGTCGGGGGTTGTCGCCGTGCCAATCGTGACGATGCCCTTCGCCCGGCACTCCTCCAAGATTTCTCTTGCCGGAATTCCGAAGATGAAGCTGAACGCTGGTACGCTCGCGTCCAGTAACACGCGGACCTGCTCTTCAAATCGCTTCGGCGAATATGGCTTGTACCTTGGACGGGGCGCCCCCAAGGCAGCAAGATCAGCGACTAGCGGTGCCAGGCTCCTGTTGAACGCGTTTTCATCTGCTGCTCGCGCACCTTCATCCTCCATTGACACCCATAGGTTCATTGCGAACGGTTTCGATGTAAGGGAGCGAATCTGTGCGATCACGTCCTTGATCGCTCCCGGCACCAAGCTGTGCGCGCCAAACGATCCGAGCCCGCCAAAGTTCGACACTGCGGCCGTCAGTCTTTGCGATGACAACCCGCCGAGTGGCCCCTGAACGATGGGATACTCGATCCCGAACTTGGCGGTAAGCCGGTTCTGGTTCCACGAGGCAGGCATGATCATCCCTTGTAAATGAAGGCATTGCACCGAACGTTTCGCAAGCGTCGATGCGCTGGAATCTGGCCCTCCCTAATTTTGATTTGAACGCTCCTACCGATCCACTTATGCGACTGATTTGTTCTTGGCGTTGAGTGCCGGTAGAAGAAGTTTCACAAGCGCTTCATCAGAGAACGGATTCTGACCTGAGATCACCTCGCGATCTTGAAGGACGTAGCTCTTCCATGGAGCGACCACAGTTACGTCACCGCCCGCCGTACGCAAGGCGAAGTCCGGGTAGAAGAACACCTTGCCACCAATCTCAATCGGCTCCCGCTGCTGCTCTTCCGCTGTCGAAAAGATGGTCAGCTTATAGCCGGAATATATCCAACCTTGAGCCTTTGCCCGCGCTCCGGCGGCATCGCCCGCCTTCAGCGCGTCGACCACCTCCGTCGAATTCGGAAGAGCCGCGAGAAGTGAAATCGGGCCATGGCAGAGCACTGCCGTAGGCTTGGACGTTTTATGAAAATGTCTTAGCACGGTGCCCGCGTCGGGATCATCGAGAAGATCGATCATCGGGCCGTGGCCGCCGGGGACGAAAACCGCGTCATATTGATCCAGGCCCGATGCAATGACATCCGAGATACGAGTTGGATTCTTGAGCCCAGTCAGGCTGTCGCGGAATTTTAGATAGTCCTGAAGCTTAGCCTCGTCCCCACCGAAGAACTGGGCCGTAGCTGAATTGACATCCAGTTGCGGCGTGTTGCCTTTCGGGTTGGCGAAGGTGATTTCGTAGCCCTCCTTCATCAGGGCGCGAACCGGAACCGTCAGTTCGTTGAGGTAGTAGCCAGCGCCGGCGTAAACCTTGCCATCTTGCAAGGGCAGGCCGTGACCGCTCGAGACTAGTACCAAGACTTTTCCTTTTGTTTTCATCTTAATTTCTCCTTTTTGAAATTGAATCTGTTTTCCTGAGAGCCACTCAATCTCTCCTTGACTCTTCGCATCTGAGCGTCTGCCTCGCTTGAAGCCTCTGTTATCCAGCTAGCTCGAAAATGATTTCTAACTCGACCGACGTACCGAGTGGAAGGCTTGCGACGCCATACACTAGCCGGCAAGGGTTCTTGTCTTTGCCGAAAACATCTTGCAAAAGCTCTGAAGCGCCGTCGGCGACTTTCGGCTGATCGCGGACATCGCCCGAAGTGGCTACTGAGACCCCAAGCCGGACAATCCGCGTCACTTTGTCGAGCGATCCCAAATGCTGCCGCGCGACAGCGAGGCCATTCAACGCCGCCAAGCGAGCCGCCGAGCGCCCTGCTTCCACATCGAGTTCCGCGCCAACGCGCCCAATGAATTTCGCTTCGCGGCCAACAGTCGGAAGCATTCCTGTGAGAAAGAGCAGGTTGCCCGTCTGCACGGCTTCCGCGTAGATGCCGAACGGCTCGGGCGGCACTGGAAGCTCGATGCTTAGTTGTCCTAACCGCTGCTCGGCAGTGGCAGGACGAGAGCCATCCCCGCTTAAGATTTTGTCTTTCGCACCCGTGTTCATTAATCTCGCTCCAGAGGCTTCGGTTTGATCGTCCACAATCTGATTTTTCTCAGTGTCCCCATCTGAGCTGCGCCGTTGTAGATGCTCAGCGTTTTCCCACGAAATCTCCCAAACGATTTTCTGCATCGCCAGGTTTGCAAAAACCACGTTCTAACAGCGTTTTGATTCTCTGCTGGGTGGCCGGTCGTGCCATCGAAGCAACGCAAGCATCCCACCCGGATTCGATTTCGATATCAGGCGGCAAACTAGCAACGTTGACTAGGCGCTTGGTATCCGCGATTGTCTGTTTGTCGAAGGAGGCGATCCGGGTGGCAAGCGCATCGACAAACCCGTCAAGGTCAGCATCCGGCAACGACCGATTCACGAAGCCGTAGAGCTCGGCTAGGTCGCCTGGGACATCGTTCGCGCTTAGAATTACTTCAAGGGCGCGTCCTCTGCCCATGAGGCGCGATAGGCGGGCCATAGGGCCACCGCCAGGCACCAGACCAGCGCCAACTTCAAACTGCGACAAGACGGCTTTTTCGCGACTGGCGAAACGCATGTCGCAAGCAAGGGCAAGCTCACTTCCCATACCAGTCGCCCGCCCGCGAATCGACGCTATCGATACGACAGGTGCACGACTCAGGCGCACCAGCATCTCGGGCCACGGGTGCAAGCCGGTCGGTCCAGGAGGGAGGTGCGCCAAATCGTCAAGCTTTGCCAGAAAATCCAAATGAATCAGGAAAAAACCTTCAACAGCACTGTCAAAAACCACCACCTTAACCTGCTCGTCAGTCTCGATCGCAGTGA
>Ga0210404_10000897_pt1 | contig 13713 bp, 11 predicted proteins | sample IncBWH28MmetaG_FD_155455 | JGI IMG/M metagenome (GOLD analysis project Ga0210404, IMG submission 155455) | Forest soil microbial communities from Barre Woods Harvard Forest LTER site, Petersham, Massachusetts, United States - Inc-BW-H-28-M | ecosystem: Environmental > Terrestrial > Soil >... | reverse complement strand
CGCGGAAAGTTTCAGGGATGCCGGAGCGTTACCTAGAAACTTTTCATCCACAAAAATCTCCGCGCCGTCCGGCTCCGACGAAATCGTGACGGTGCCGACACCATCGGGGGTGGCCGGTGCGAAAGCATTCAATGGCTGAGTCGAATCGCTGATTTCAGTTGCGTTCGCCGCGCCCGCAGCCGAAGCTGTTCTTTGCCTCGGGAGAGAGACGCCGGGATAGAAACGGTGAAGCACTTCGAGAACGTCGGAAGAGCTGAGAGCAAAACCGATGCCGGTGACATTTTTCTTGATGAGTTTTTGCGTGTTGATGCCGATGACTTCGCCGCGCGAATTCAATAGCGGCCCGCCGCTGTTGCCGGGATTGATGGGAGCGTCGGTCTGAATCCAGGTGCCCTGGCCGGCATTCGGGAATTTCCCCACGGCGCTGACGATGCCTTTCGTAACGCTGAACAACATAGCATCCCCCGGATTGCCGATGGCTAGCACGGTTTCGCCTTGATGGACATTGGTGGCCGCAGTGAGCGCCAGATGCGGTAACTCGACATTCGCAGTGGAAATTTGCACTTTCGCCAGCGCGATGTCCAGGTCGGCATCGATGTACACGACATTGGCTTCCAGCTGCTGGCCGCCCGCAAGCAGTGCAAGCAGGCTTTCTTCGCCACGCGCGACGTGCGCGTTGGTCACGATGACGCCCGTGCCGGTGACCAGAAATCCCGACCCGGATTTGTCCAGCCCTTTCAAATAAACGACCGCAGGCTTGGTCTGGCGCACCAGTTCCTCGAGAGAAAGTTCCGGCGAAAGGCCGCCGCCGGTATCGGAAACTTTTGCGACGATCTCTCCGGTAAATGTTTCCCCAATCGGCAGTAGATTCACGTGGAAGTGGTCGGCCTTGAGGAGCCAATACTCGCCGCGATTGCGGCCATTCAATGAAATCCAATTCTGAGGCCCCTCGGTGAGGGTAAGTTCCTTGGTGGCGTACCCGTCGAGACTGATGCGTGCCACCAGCGGGTGTTCGAGCCGCGCACCGTACGAAGTCCTGGTCTTGTGAAAGTATCCGCCGGGAAATTCCTTTTCACACGGCGTGACGCCGATAGCCATGCCGTCGAGCTCTACGGTCGCGCCCGCCGGAGTGCTAGTGAACTGCAATTTATCGGCAAGGCCGCGCGCAGGAAAGACGAGCAGCAATAAGATCGCGCCAATCGAAAAGTTCGTGCGGGATGCCAAGGGTGGACCTCACAGAATGGAAGACCCATTGTATAACTTACCACAAAGTGACGGTACCGCATATGGAAAATAACACCACGGCGTTCGAACGGCAGGCGCTACTGCTTTTTCTTGAAACCGTCGCAGGAAAGCACCGGCAGGCGGGGATACTTAGTGAAGCGCGGGTCCGTGAAGGAGAGTTCGCAGAGATAGAAGACCGAGCCCTGCGAAGATTCGACACGGCGGGCATGTACACAAACAGCACACAGGCCCGCCTCGGGCTCTCGTTTCGTGGAGATAGCGGCATCCATCTCGCCTACAGGATAGCGCAAACGTTTTTTAGCCCAAAAATCACCTGAACGCAGGCGGTTCGGGTGTTCACCTAAGGGGTTTCCTTCATTTTTGCTAACCGGGCGCGCGCGTTCTTTACAAACCCCACGAACCGCCGCGCCAATTCATGAATCCGCTCTTCCTGCCGCAAATGAATGGCGTCGCTCGGAATCAACTCTCCGCCCACTCCGATCGCGCATGCACCTGCCATGATGAAACTAACCGCAGTTTTCTGATTGACGCCTCCCGCGGCGATCATCCGCACCTGCGGGAACGGCCTCTTCAACGCCTTGATGTACGTGTCGCCGCCGACTTGCGAACAGGGAAAGACCTTGACGAAATCCGAGCCGGCCTTCCACGCCGTAGTCACTTCCGTGGGCGTCAGTGCGCCAGCCAAGACCACGATGTCTTGCTTGCGCGCAAATTCCACGATCCCCAGATCGAGTCCCGGGCTGGTCAGGAATCGCGCTCCGGCGTCTACGCAGCGCCGCGCCGTTTCCGCATCGAACAGGGTCCCCGCGCCCACAATCATTTCCGGACTGTTTTTTGCCACTTCGGAGATCACTTCAATCGCTCCCAGCACCGTCATGGTGATTTCCACGATCGGAATTCCTCCGTGCGCGACGGCCTCGGCGGCAAACCGCGCGTCCTCCGCCGAAGACAGGCGCACCGCGGGGATGATCCCGATCTCTTCGATGTGTGCGAGAACCTCTTCCTTCTTCATGCGCCCAAATCCTTCCGCCCATCCGTAGGCGATTACGCGCTCCCCGAAAGCGAACCCGCTATTGATTTTCCTCCAGGCTTGGCTCGGGGAGCTTATCGCGATCGCCCGCGAACCACACGTACAACGTTGGCAATACAAAAATGCTCAGCACCAGCGCGGCAAGCAATCCCCCCACAATCACGATGGCAAATGGCCTCTGCGAGTCCGACCCGATGCCCCGCGATACCGCCGCCGGCAGCAGCCCCAGCGTCGCCACCAGCATCGTCATCATGATCGGGCGAAGCCGCAGAACCGCTCCCTCGACCGCCGCATCTTCAATCGAATGGCCGCTGGCACGCAGCTGATTGATGTACTCCAGCATGATCACGCCCGTTTGCACCGACACTCCGAAGAGCGCCAGGAATCCGACACCGGAGGAAACGCTCACATGTGTTCCGGTGATCAGCAGCGCCAGCAGCCCGCCGATTGGCGCCAGGGCCACGTTGGCGAGAATCAGGACCGCCCACTTTCCCGAAGCGAACATGGTGTAGAGAATGATGAAAATCACCAGAATGGTGATGGGTACGACGATCATCAGCCGCCGCTGCGATCGTTTTTGGCTTTCGTATTCTCCGGCCCAATCGATGTGATAGCCCACTGGAAGCTTTACCTGCGCGCTCACCATCTTCATGGCTTCCTCGACAGCGCTGCCCAGATCGCGCCCGCGCACACTGTACTTGATGGCCACGTAGCGCGAGTTTTCCTCACGGTAGATTTCCGAAGCTCCGTCGCGCACTTCCACTTTGGCCAGCTGCACCAGTGACACGCGTTCACCAGACGGCGCCACCAAGCGGATATGTTCGATGGCTTCTTTCGTCTCGCGGAACGGCGCCTGGTAGCGCACCACCAAGTCGTATCGCTGCTCCCCTTGTAACACCTGGCTCACCGCTTTTCCGCCCACCGCGGTTTCTACCGCATCCTGTACGTCAGCCACGTTGATCCCGTGGCGCGCGGACTGACCGCGATCCACCGTGATGTTCAAGTTGGGCTGCCCCAGCACACGGAACAGGCCCAGGTCTTCCACGCCGGAAACGCGCCGCATCACGCCCACGACCTCGTCGCCCTTTTCTTCCAGCGTTCGGAGGTCGTCGCCGTATAGCTTGATGGCCAGCTCGCCTTTTACCCCGCTCACGGCTTCTTCCATGTTGTCCGCGATCGGCTGCGAAAAATTCCAAAGAATTCCCGGCAGCGCGCTCAGCTCGCGGTCCATGGCGGAGATCAGTTCGTCCTTGTCTTCGCGAAACACCGGCCGCCACTCCGCCTTCTGCTTCAGGTCCACGAAATACTCGGTGTTGAAGAATCCCGTCGTGTCCGTGCCGTCGTCGGGCCGGCCTACTTGCGAGACCACCTGCTTCACCTCGGGAAACGACGCAAGAATGACGCGCGCCTGCTCCATCAAGCGCGTGCCTTCGGTCGGGCCCGTGCTTGGAGCCAGTGTCCCTCGCGCCCAGATGGCGCCCTCATCCAGGTGCGGCAGAAACTCCGAACCAATCACTCCGCTGACCATCAGGAAAACGGCCACTGCAAACGCGCCTGCCGCCGCGCCCACGGTGACCACCCGGTGCTCAATCGCCCAGCGCACCGCAATGCGATATCGTTCGCGCAAGAAAGTCATCACCGGATTGTGCCACTCCCGCACGCCGTGCCGGAATTGCAGCAGCGCCAGCACCGGAGCAATGGCAATCGAAAAGATCAAAGCCCCCAGCAACGCGAACGAAACCGTCCAGGCCATCGGCTTGAACAGCCGGCCCTCCACGCTCTGCAAAGTAAAGATCGGCAGATAGGCCGCGATGATGATCGCTCGCGCATAGAAGACCGGACGAAGCACTTCGCCGACCGCATCGCGGATGCGCTCCAACGGCGTCTTATGGGCGTTGGCCGGCAAGCTGAAGTGCCTCACGATGTTTTCGATGATCACCACCGTTCCGTCGACGACCATTCCGAAATCCAGCGCGCCGAGCGAAAGCAGATTCGCGGGAATCTTGTTCAAGTCGAGGCAGATCGATGCGAAGAGCAGCGAAAACGGAATCGTCAACGCCACGATGATGGCCCCGCGGAAATTGCCCAGGAAGAAAAACAAAATAACCGAAACGAGCAGCACTCCCTCGGTCAGGTTGTGGAGCACGGTGTGCGTCGTCAGGTGCACCAGGTCGCTGCGGTCCAGAAATGGAACGATCTTCACTCCCGGCGGAAGGATCTGCTCGTTGAGCTGTTTGACCTTTTCGTGGATGGCCACCAGCGTTTCGTCGGCATTCGCTCCCTTGCGCAGCAGTACGATTCCTTCCACGACGTCCCGGCTATCGAGCACCGTGCCATCGGCCCGGCGGATGGCTTTGCCGATTTGTCCCAGCCGGATTTTTGGCGCCTGCGAAACGCTGGCGATGTCTTTGACGCGAATCGCCGCGCCGTTTTGCGTTTTGATTACCGTTTGTTCGATGTCGTTCGCATTCGTGAAGAGGCCCACGGCGCGCACGTTGATCTGCTGGAGCCCTGCCTCCACGAAGCTCCCGCCTGCATTGGTGTTATTGTTGGCCAGCTGCTGCTCGATCTGCCCGATGCTCAGGCCATACTCGACCAGTTTATTGGGATCGACGCGCACCTGGTATTCGCGCGTCGTTCCTCCGAAGCTCGAAACATCCACCACATTCGGCACGGACTTGAATTGCTTCTCCAGCGTCCAGTCCTCGATCGATTTCAGTTCCATCAGGTCATACTTGGGATTCGTGCTCCTCAGCGTGTACCAGTAGATCTGCCCGACCGGACTCCAATCCGTTCCCATTTGAGGCTGCAGGCCATTTGGAAGCGTCACCAGCGAGAGTCTCTCGAGCGCCTTCTGCCGGTTCCAATCGTTTTCCGAATTGTCATCGAAAATCAGCATTACGCTTGAGAGCCCGAACAGCGAAACCGAGCGCAGGTGTTGCAGGTGCGGGATTCCGTTCATCTGGATTTCAATCGGGATGGTGACTTGCTGTTCGACTTCTTCCGCCGCGCGCCCCGGCCACTGCGTAATGATTTGGACGTAGTTGTTCGCAACGTCGGGGTACGCTTCCACGGGCAGGCTGTGAAAAGAGACGGCGCCCCAGAGCAGCAACAACACCGCAAGGGCAAGCACCATGAAGCGGTTGTTCAGCGCGAATTGAATCAGGGCACGCATGGTTGTCAGATCCCAAGACCGACTGTGCAGACTCTCATTTATTGCTCCACAGTGTTCTGCAAGACCAGGGCGTTGCTCACTACCTGCTGCCCCGGCTTTATCCCGGACACGATCTCTTGCTGGTTGTTTGGCAGCGAGCTTCCGGCAATGACTTCCACGCGACGGAACTTCCTGCCCTCAGCCGGAACGTAGACCCAGTCGCGGTCGTGCAAATGGAGGATGGCGGAAGCCGGAACGCTGGCGCGCGTCTCTTTCTTCTGCCCGTGAAATGTGGCAGTGACAAACATGCCCACGCGCATCAGTCCCGGATTGCGCACTTCGATGCGCACCTTGGCCGTGCGCAGCGTTGGATCCAGAACGGGAAGGACGTTGCTAATGTGTCCAGAAAATGCTTTGTCGGGATAAGCGTTCAGGCGGATTTCGGCTGTTTCGCCGAGGTGCACGCTGGCAAGATCATTCTCGTAGACGTCGCAGACGATCCAGACGTAGCTCAAGTCGGAGATTGTGAAGGGATTTGGCGAGCCCAGACCCGCTACGCCCGCGGCATTGGTAACCTGTTGATCGGTGATCACGCCCGAAACCGGCGCGCGAATATCCACGATGGCAGCGGGATGATCGAGGCTGCCGCCGAGGACGCGCAGCCGTTCGCTGGTGTTCTCCACGTCCACCTGGGCCTTGTTCTCGACGTCCTCCGCGGTCTGAAAATCGTTCAGGGAGATGGCCCCTTTATCGTAGAGCAGCTTGGCGCGTTCGAATTGGATTCGCGCCAGCTTTTCGCCGGCTACCGCCTTTCGATAATCCGAGAATGCGCCGGACATGTCCGCGCTCTGCACGCGCAGCAGGAGCTGGCCTTTTTTCACGGTGTCGCCGAGGCGAGCGTGAAGCTCCACGACGCGTCCCGTTGCAATCGAAATGACCGGGACGCTTCGGGAGACGTCCGGATTGACGGTCCCCGTTACCGTCAACTGCGAGGCGGAATCATGCGCGGCCGCCGTGGCCAGCGGAAACTGCTCGGGATGGTCCACCTGGAAGAGATTCAGATCTTGCTCGCTTTCGACCTTTGCCGGAGGCGGTGCTTCCGCCTTCGGATCGCCTTTGCTTTCGCGGCAGCCCGCGAGAAGTACGCTGCACGCGAATAACAAGGCCATCGCTTGCAAGCCCGCGCGTCTCATTGGATAACCTCACGTCCTACGGCCTGATTCAATTGGCTCGCGGCGCTCAAATAGGAAGCAACCAAGTTGAGGTAGTTGACTTGAACGTTCCGGTATTCAGCTTGGGCATTCAGAAAATCCAGAAGCGATGCGGCACCGTGTTCGTAGGAAAACGCAATCGTGTCCCGCACTCTCGACGCTTGTTGCAAATACTTGTCTTTGTAAGGCCGGAGGAGGATCACCGTGCTGTTCACCGAGGCGTAGGCGGAATCCACGTCGCTGAATACTTGCGCCCTCGTGGCTTCCGTCAGCCTTTGGTTGCGGTCGATGTCCAGTTTCGTGCGCAACTTTTCGCCCTGGTTGCGGTCGAAGATGCGCAGCGGGATGCTGACACTGGCGCCGAAGGTTTGGTGGGCAAACGGATTGTTGAACGAGGGGTTGTAGCTATACCACGCGCTGAAGGTCGGATCAGTCGACCCGTTCGCAACCGCCAGGCGGTGATCGGTTTTAGCCTTCTCGATGGACTGCAGCGCGGCCTTCAAGTCCGGACGGTTGTCGATAGCCGCTTGCCGCACTTCGTCCAGCGGGGCGATTTGGCTGGAAAAATCGAAAGGGCCCGTCACGTCAAATTGATCTACGGGAGTCCGGTCATTCAGCAGCATGAGAAGCTGGATTTTCGCGGTTTCCAAACTTTCTTCCGCGGTTTGCAAATCGGATTCGTACTGAACTCGCTGCAACTCCAAGCGGTCCAAATCCACCTGGGCAATCGCGCCGGCCTTATAGCGTTCGCGATTCACATCCAGGACATGGTCGTAATACGCGAGGTTTTCCTTCGCCAGCTCAAAAATGGCTTTCTCCTGCAGCGCCTGCACAAAGGCTGTTCGCAAACTGAAAAGGAGACTCCTATCCAGGTTCGCCTGGCCGGAAACTGCGATTCCGGTCGCTTTTTGAGCGCTTTCCAGCCGCAATTCGCGCTTACGCCGCCGCTCGTGCAGATAGCTAAGGTTGCTTGAGAATTGAGTACCGGTGAACGGCTGCCAGACTCCTTTGTAAGGGGCGATTTGCGTCCCATCCGTTGACAGAGTAAGCCCGGGATTCGGGCGCAAATAGGCAGTGATCTCCTGCGCCTTCGACTCGTCGATCCCAACTTGTCCCGCACGCAAAGTGGGATTCGCCGCTTCGAATTTTTCGCGAATCTCCTGCCAAGTCAGCGCTTTCTGCGCGAAACTGCTTTTCGGGCAACCTGCGCTCAGCATCAACGCAAAACACATCCATCTCAATCCCGCTTTCATGAATCCTCCCCGCCCCTGGCTGGATCAGAGCATGGGCGTCTTCGACGATGGCGCGACGTCCGTGCGCGTATCCCGGCAACACTGAAAAACAAGCAGACAATGGTGTCTGGCATCACTGAACTTCTCCGTGAACAGCGTGTTAAGAGGACGAGGAGCTGACTAGGCGAGCAAAGCGGGGGGTGCTCGCAGGCACAGCGATCGGCGTGCGAGTGTAGCCGTGAAGGAGACTTCCAGGGGCTCCAGGAGTTTTCTCACGGCCGACAAATCAAAAGAAATGCGAGTGGGAGAAAAAAATAGAAGAAAAGCGGGAACTACGATCGGATGAGCGCTGGCGCGTGAGGGCGATGCCCCTTCGGTTGTGATTCGCGACGACCTGCTTTCCTCCACGGCCATTTGCTGCTCGTGCAAGTCATCGGTCATGGAAATGACGAAAAACAGGATCACCACGGTACACGTCATCGCGATGATCTTCTGCCGATTGCTCGGCGCCCGAGCCGACTCCGACGCGCGAGAACGGTTCACAGCCAGCAGCGCAAATCCTGCAAGCGCCAGGCCTACCCAGGCGAGATTGAGCAACAGCTCCATGGTTGAAGGCTATGGTATGCATTCCGCTGCATGGGAGCAAGAAGCATTCGGCATCCCGTTCGAACTGTGCAGACTAGGACTGTCTCGACATCCACCGTGCGAGCAGAATACGAGCGCATCCGATGCGGAATGACATTGACAGTCACGAAGCGGTGCCAATGGAGAAGGTCACAGGAACGCCGGCGGATTGCTAGACTTTTACTTGGCTCAGAATGATGAAAGTGATCCTTAGCCAGAGTTGTGCGCTGTGCGTGATCACGATGCTGTGCTTTTTCCCGTTTGTTCCCGGAGCGAAGGCGCAGACACAAGAAGGTAAGAAAGATCAGAACCCTTTGCAGGAACAGAAAAAACCAGCGGATCCCCAGCAAGAGCAAGTTCAGCCTTCAAGTGAAATCACAGCGGTGCCGAACCGGCCGACACTTGCATCCACAGCAGAAACAGTTCAGCGCGGAGTGTTCGAACTTGAGTACGGATTTGAGGCCGCGCGGGGCCACCAGAACATCAATGGTCTCTTGAAATGGGGCGTGCTCAAGAATCTCGAGCTTTGGTTTCTCAACAATCCGATTGAACGGGATTCTGGCGTGGCAGGAAGAGGCGATTCCGGCGCTGGATTCAAGCTTGGAATTATTCCGCAGAAGAAAACCGTGCCGAAGATAGCTGTGTTATATGTGGCGACACTGCCGACAGCCACGGCCGGACTCGGGGCTGGAGCCTTTGGTCATTCGGTCCAATTGCTGGCCAGCAAGGATTTTGGAAAACACCACTTTGACGTGAACGAAGGCGTACAACTGGTCGGGAGACCGGGCGCCAGCGGGTACGACCGAAATTACTTTACCGCGTTGTCGTACGCGCATCCACTAAGCGGAAAGTGGGGATACACGGGCGAGATCGCAGGATTCAGCCAGACGAACGCAGCGACGCCCGCTACCATGACACTGCTTCTGGCCCCCACATACAACCTGACGCCGCGCCTGATTTTGGATGGAGGAGCTTATTTTGCCGTCTATGGAAATCTGCCGCGCGTCACATTTTTTGGCGGTGTTACCTATTCGATCGCCGATCTTTATCATCGGCATCCCGCGCCCCGCGCCCGTAAGAATTAAACGCTTCATCCAGAAACGCAAGGAATACTTAATGACGGGACAGCCAGTCAGCGTAGCGGGCTAGTAGGCTGCGGAGACGCTGGCTGCGCCGGCAGTTGCGGTTCCGGAAGAGCAGGCTTGTTGAAGCGAGCGTCGTTGATTTGCGGATCGATTTCGATTTTGTCGGTCACCAGGTTTTGCTTGATCTCCGTGCCTGGGCTTCCCTGGTCGATCTGGAATGGATATTTCAGTCCCTGAACTTCGCGGTAGTCCGAAAAAATCGACTCCCAGGGGAATTCCTTGTCTTCGATCTTCCGAATGCCTTCCCACTTCAATAGTATGAAAGTGGAAGCGTCAAAAACATAAAAGCGCACGTCACCGTTTTTGTTCGTCAGCTGCAAGCGATAAACGGGCTTGTCGTCGAACTGCTCCTTGCCGATCAGCTCGACCTGGCTTCCTTTGGCCTTGTAGTCGACCAGCGGCCCATCAAAGTCGGATTCTTCCGAGATGCCTTTCAGCTCCTCCTCGGACATCGGCTGCACATCTTTGTTTTCCGCGAACGGATTGATCATCCAACCCGCTGACTTGCCATCGTAAACGCGGATGGCCTTTTGGCCCCCGAGATCGATCTCCAGGCGCATTTTCCGCGGACGCTTCAGTTCGAGGGCAAACGTTCCTTCCATTCCTCCTGTAAACGAAATCCGTCCGGTGACGCGCTCGGACTTCACCGCTTTGATTCTCTCCACGCCGCCGCGCGCGGCAAGGGCTTTATTGACGATCTCGTCGGCGGTCTGCGCGTTGGCAAAAAGTGGCAGAAGGACAAAAATGGCGAGCCAAAGGGCCTTGGTTTTCATGGGTTACGGATTGACCTCTGCCGGCGGGCGGCTGTGCTCCTCTTTCATCGTAAGAGCAGAAGCCGAAGGCGTCAATTTCGTTGCCTGTCCGAAAAAAACCGGCGAAACTTCGGCTGACGGAAGCCGGACACCGAGAAATTGCGCCAGCGTGGGCGCGATGGCCCGCATGTCGATGGAGCCGAGCGAATGTGCCGCGGGAATGCCCGGCCCAATAATAAAGAACGACGAGTTCATCGCCGTGAGATCGGGCCAGAAGCCGTGCATGCCTTTGGATTTGGAGGCGGTGACGAGCTCGCCGCTGATGTTTTCTCCGATAAAAAAGCCCGGACGAAAGGCGACCAGAAACGCAGCCTCAGGAAATCCACCGCGGGCACGCAGCTCGGCTTCGGAAACAATTCGCTCGATGCCGTTGGCGGAATCCGCGGCGAGCTTTGCAAGAAGTTCCGCGACTTTCCGCTTTGTTTCCGAGTCCTTCGGATCTTTCAAAACGATTGCCGTGGTGCCGCCCGCTTCCCAGATCATCGCTTTCCAGGATTTGATTTTGTCTTTTTCATCGAACTCGATGAGTCCGGCCTTGCGAAAAGCCACGCCGATATTGAGCGCTTTATCCACGGGCACGAAGCCGTGGTCGGAAACCACGCACACTACCGCGCGTTCGCCGTACGCGCGCTTCACTGCGGCGAGAATTCCACCGAGCGCGGCGTCAATGCGCTCAAGCGTCGCATTGCTCTGCGGCGAAAACGGGCCGGAAGCGTGCTCTTCCGTGTCCAGCGCCGTCAGATAAATCGTCGCGAAGTCCGGATGCTTCAGCTCCAGCAGGCGCGCGGCAAACCTCGCGCGATTTTCATCGCCGTCGGTGTCCTCATTGATTCCGTCCGCGTATGGGCCCAGATCCTTCTCGAGCACATCGAGCAGACCGGGCGTTGCCAGCACGCGCAAGAGCTTGCGGTCGTCTGGAGTTCCGGTGCGCCAATACTGCGGCAAATTCCAGGTGATGCGCGCCGCGACGCTCACCGGCCAGTGAACGTTAACCGTGGTAAGGTGCGCGTCCGCAGCGGCGTCCCACAGCGTGGGCACTTTGATGTCCTCGGCGTACCAATACCAGCCGCCGTAGTTTTTTTGCAGCGGGTCAAACGTCGTGTTCGCATGAATCCCGTGCTTCGCCGGAGAAACTCCTGTGATGATCGTTGTGTGGCTGGGGTACGTCACCGTGGGAACCACGCCGTGCACACCCGTGGAGTATGCGCCTTCCTTCACGAAGCGCCGGAGATTGGGAATTTTCATACCATGCGCGTCGGCCTCGAATACGTACTCGGGCTTCATCCCATCGATGGAAATGAGAATGACCGGAGCAGGTGCAGGCCGCTCCTGCGCGGCGGCAGGTTGATAAAAAAGGATTCCGCAAGCGGCGGCAATCCACAGTGAAAGCAAAACCGAAAGTCCGTGAGAAAACTTCATCAGCAAAGTCCTAGGACGCTCAATCAGGATATAGGAAAGGACCGCGCGTTGTCTTTTGCCTTGAACAGGAGAGTATCGTCCGGCTGCGTTGGCGTGGATGTGGTGAAGAAGACAAAATTACTTCCGCGGCTTGGCCCACACGATGTCGTACTTGCTGTCGAACGTCACGAACATCAGGCAAGCGCCTTTCGACTGGCAAGTGAACCAATGCATGGCCTTGCCGGGCATCATGGCGAAGCCGCCAGGGCCCAGAGTTTGATCGGACATGCCGTCCATCCCGGTCGACACATCGCCCCGCACCACGATCAATTGTTCTTCCGCCGTGTGATAGTGCGCGGGCACCACGCACCCCGGATCGGCTTCCAGAAGAAACGTGGATGGCCCGGTACTCGGATCGCCGTTCTCCAGTGCGCCTTTGAGGCACGCCGGTTGCCCGTCCGATTCGAGCTTGACGCTCGTCAACGGCGCGACCACGCCGTGATGAGGAGCCTGCCCACGCGGCACCGCTGCCGCGGCTAGCACCATTGCCAGCGGCGCGAAACAGAAAAATGCCCTCACTGTTTTTTCAGAAATGCCGTTCCTTGTTCTCATGGTTTCCCTCATCGAAAAAGCAGCGAGCTAAAGTCTATGAGGTTCCGCCGCCAGACCATCCACGTATGTGCACCCGGAGTCTCGACGTCCACGTGCTTGATGTTCTTGGACGCCAACCACGCACGAAACTTGCGGTTGATCTCGATCAAGTGGTCATCCGTCCCGCACGCCACCCACAGCAGGTGCAGGCCTTCCGCGCTCTTGACGTCCAGCCCCGGAAATTCCTTCTCAAACTCTTCGATGATTCCTCCGGAGCTGAACGCTCCGACCCACGCAAACTTGTCCCGCGTGTTCAGACCCGTCAGCAAAGATTCTGCCCCGCCCATGGAGAGCCCCGCGATGGCGCGCGCGTTGCGTTCTTTCACCACCAGGTAAGCGGCTTCCACGCGCGGAATCACTTCCCCCAGCAAAGTCTCGCGGAATTTGTCGAAGTTCCGGTCCGTAATCGCGCGATCGCGGAATACGCCGGAGTTGGGAGCCAGCACTTCGGGCGCGCCATAGCCCAGCGGCATCACCACGAGCATGGGCTTGGCTTTGCCCTGCGCAATCAGGTTGTCCAGGATCACGTTGGCGCGGCCCACCTCCGTCCAGGCATTCGCGTCGTCGCTGAAGCCGTGCAGCAGGTAGAGCACCGGATACGCCTGCTTCCCGTGCGGGTCGTAGCCCGGCGGTGTGTACACAAAGAACCCGCGCTGGTCCCCCACAATACCCGACTTGTAAAAATGATGATGAATCTCGCCGCGCGGTACGTCGTTTGTTTCCCATGCAAGCGATGCCGGCCCAGGCACGTGCACTTCGCTCGACCGGTAAAGAAAATTCGGCTTGTGCGCGAAGTTCGAAGGATCGAAAAGTCCCACGCCGTCCGCGATAATCGTGTACCCGTAATAATCCGGCGCCAGCGGCTCGGTGGTCACGCTCCAGACGCCTTGATCATCCTTCTGCATCGGCAGCGGCTTGCCCGCGCCTTCCAAGGAGATGGCCACTTCCTTGTCGTTCGGCCCGCGAAACCGAAACGTCACGCGATGGTCGGAGTGAACTTCAGGAGAGATGAGGAGCGGCGGCTGTGTTTGCGCTGGACCTGGAGCGGCCATGAAGGCCATAAACAGGGTGGCGAACACCAAATATGTTCGTTTCATGATCCCCTCCCAACGTGTAACGCTCCAACGATTTAGGTGTTTTGGCTCCTACGCCCGTATCTCCAAATGCACAACATAGTGCGCGCCGCTTCCCGTCATGCTGAATTGCCGAAA
>Ga0210404_10000896_pt1 | contig 13716 bp, 11 predicted proteins | sample IncBWH28MmetaG_FD_155455 | JGI IMG/M metagenome (GOLD analysis project Ga0210404, IMG submission 155455) | Forest soil microbial communities from Barre Woods Harvard Forest LTER site, Petersham, Massachusetts, United States - Inc-BW-H-28-M | ecosystem: Environmental > Terrestrial > Soil >... | reverse complement strand
AAGATCGCGCCGGGCGCCGGGATCGAGGCCGGTGGTCGGTTCATCGAGCAACAGCACTCCGGGATGATGCAACAATCCCTTCGCCAACTCGATGCGTCGCTGCATTCCGCCGGAGAAGGTTTCGACGAGTTCCCCGGCGCGATCCGCCAGGCCGACGCGCGAGAGGATTTCCTGAATCCGCTTCTTCAGGGCTTTGCCGCGAAGACCATAAAGATGTCCCTGATGCCAGAGGTTCTCGTAAGCGGTGAGCTTCAGATCGACGCTCCGTGCCTGAAAGACCACGCCGATTTGCCGCCGCAGGCGCGCTGGTTCCTGCGCCGCATCGCAGCCCATGATGGTCGCGCGGCCCGCGCTGGGAAGCATCAAGGTGGACAGAATCCGGAAGAGCGTAGTCTTGCCGCTGCCGTTCGGGCCCAGCAGTCCAAACAATTCCGCCGGGCGCACATCGAATGAAACGCCGTTCAGGGCAGAGCGGTTCTCATAGCGATGCACAATGTTCTCTACGGAAATGACGGGCTGGGCGGAAGGAGGCGTTACTTCCGGGTCGACGTCGGCGATGGCGGAAACTTTCGAGACCAAGGGGTTCCTGGGATGAATCTAATATCAGTTTACGACGAGAGCAGGCGAAACATCACGAGAATGAACAAAAGTGGCATAGGGAAGGTTGGCTGCTCATGCGGCTGAAGCATCCCGTTGCGCCTGCGGTACGCGCTCTGCCACGGCGATCGGGACATGCCGCCATACTTGAATCGCCAGCACCACTGTGGTCGCGAGCAGCAGCACTCCTACTGCAACGTGCGCCACAGTCGATGCGACCATGGGCAGTTCCGGCTGCGCCGCGCTTCCGCCCCAGGCCACACGGGTCAGGAATGCCGTGAAGCCCAGGCAAAGCTGCGTGATCAAAAGCGACAGCATCACGATTGCCGGACGGCGTACTGCTTCAATCTGAGAATAAACGGAAAGGGCGCGTACCACCGTCCAAGCCAGCACGAACGACACGATCACCGCGTTCAGCACATGGGGCCACCAACTCATGCCGTGGTGCCGGAACATCCCACCGAGGATCAGTTGCACGTACAGCACGAAGATGGAAAGTAAGGTCAAGGTGAACAGGCTAGGGTGGCGCGAGTCGGACTCCACGCGCGGCTGCTCTTCTTGCGGTCGATCGGTGACCCACTTCCGTCCGGTGAAGAGCGCGATGGCCACCGCGATGCAGAAAAATGTTTGCGCCACCGTGGCGTGCGCCGTGGAAACCAGTGGAGGCTGCAGGAGTCTCACCGTAAGCCCCCCAATGATCGCCTGCACAACGACCGTGCAGAAGGCACCAATGGCTAGCCAGCGCAACCAGCGGCGGCGCTCGACCAGAAGAGTCCAGATTGCGATGGCCAGGGTCAACGATACCAGCGTGCCGGCCACCATGCGGTGGCTCCATTCATAGCGCACGCCGCCCACGAAGTGCGGCATCTTTACCAGGTAGCCGAACGAGGTTGGCCAATCGGGAACTGAAAGCCCGGCGTCGTTGCTGGTGACCAGCGCCCCCGCGGTGATCACAAGGAACGTCGCGCATGCCGTAAACACTGCGAAAGCGTGGTGCGCGCGATTGTAAGTTGCCGGGACGGCTTTCAGAGTATTGCCCCTTGGTCGAGCAGGGATGAGGCGTGCCTGCGGGCTGCGCCTACTGGCCCAGCCCGCAATGCCAAGCAGATCATCTTATCAAAGGTTGGTCTAGTCGCCGGCGGCCTTGAAGCTCTGATCGACGGTCTTCGTATCTTTCGCTGCGATCGTCACCTTTTGGTCCTGCTCGCCCAGTCTCTCATGCACGAAGGCAATCGTGTAATCGCCCGGGGGCAGTCCCTTGATTTCATATTTCCCACTCTTGTCGGTGACGGCATAGAACGGGTTCTTCACCACGTTAACGTACATCTTCATCCAGGGGTGCTGGTTGCACTTCACGGGCAGCATGACTTCTTCGCGGGCGAAGTTCTTTTCGATCGCAGGCGACGACGGCGGCTGCGACTCGTTCCACTCGCGATTGTCCTTCGGCGTGGGATGGATATTGTGGGTGGTCTGATCGTCATTCTTGATCTGCACGGTCTGGCCCGCCATCACGCCCATGACGTGGGGATGATATTTGCAGCCGCTCTGGTCGAGGACGACGGGGTCCTTGGGCACGTCGAAGGTGCGGCTGCCGAGTCCATCTTTTACATAGACGAACACGTTGGCGAGATCGCCGCCTGCGACGACTACAGTCTCCGCTTCGTTCGAGCCTTTGCAGGCTGGATCCTGGCTCATGTCGATCTTCGACGCCTTCGGCGCCGTGCCATCGAACTTGACTGTGCCGTTCACGGTGGCGACGGTCGCGGGGTCAATCGGCGAAGCCGCTGGGGCCGACGCTGCGGGCTGGGACATGGTGTTGGCCGGCTGTTCCTCTTTCTTATTGCAAGATGCCGTCAGCAGCAAAGCGCACAACGCCAGCATGCTGATCGATATCATTCTCCAACTGGGTTTCTTATTCATGATGTCCTTCTTTCTTTTCGTTAGTAGTCGATTTAAAAATGTTTGTCATCCCGAGCGAAGCGAGGGACCCTGGTTCTTGCCTGCGCCACCGGAGTTGCCGCCTCGGGCAAACACCAAGATCCCTCGCTTCGCTCGGGATGACAGTCCTTGGTGTCTTCGCCGAACCGAATATTTTACCGCGAACCGCCGCTGGCTGTCTGATGCGACTCCACCGACGCCTGCCGGCGATTGCTCTTGGTCTGCACCGCTGCTTTCGCATGCGGCATGGACGATGCTACTTTCCGCTGTTCTTCGGGCGTCAACTGGAAGATGTAATCAGTCAACAGTTTGCGATGATCTCCCTCGTAACCCTGGAACGAGGGCGGCGTGGGCCCGGCGAACACCCACTGATTATTCTGCTGTTTGAACAAGCCCGAGGGCATTGACGTTCCCGGACTGACGGCCTGCGGATCGGTGATCCAGCGCTCAACCCAGTCCGGCTTCAGCCGTTCTTTTGCCAGTAGGAAGTTGGGCGCGGTGGCGATCTTATCGTGCGCGGGATCGCCCGTTGCGTGACACTTCAAGCAAGGAGCAGCGGTGCTGGAGAACAGGCTGCGCGCCATATCCGATTCTTTCGCTGTGAGCACCGGCACCTGCTCCGGAATGTAGGGCAGCGGTTGCTGCGATAGCGCTTGGAAGAAGCGCACCAGCTTGCGCAGTTCGTTGTCGGAGAAAGAGAACGTCGGCATGCGCACTTTTAAGTAGGGACGCACACCGTTGCGGTTCGTGTCGGTGGTACTGAGCGCGGGATTCGACAGGAACTTACGCAGCCACTCGGGATCGACGCGCGCGCCTTCGGTCAAGAGCTTCGGAGGCAGTTGCTCCTGGATGTCCTGATACTGCTTCAATCCCATCAGGATGGTCTGCTGGCCGGGGATGAACTGGTGGCAGCCCATGCAGTTGTATTTCTTGATGATCCACCAGCCTTCCTGAATATCGTGGCGTGCGTCGCCGGGTTTGTATTGGTAGCTTGCGGGCAGGGAAGTCTCTTCGCTTCCCATCAGGAATGTTGTGAGATCGAGTACCTGTTCCTTGGTGAGGTGCAGGTTCGGCATGCGCAGGGCTTCGGTTTCGCCCTTCACCTTGCCCTGGTCGTAAATGTTGGGCTCGGCGAGTTTGTGCTCGAAGAATCCTTTGTGGTCGTACCAGGGTTCGGTCGCCGGGCCGTCGGGCAAGCGCGCCAGATCGTCTTTATCTTTGATCGGCTCGGCGTTTTTGCCGCCGCGCTGGGCCGTCTCGGTGAACAAAGCGAAGTCGAGACGCTCGATCGGCTTGCTGCCTTCGTAGGTTAGTTCTGTGCCGATACGGCCTTCGTCTTCGAAGCCCGCGACTTCATGGCAGCCGGAGCAACCGAAGTGTCGGACCCATCTCTTGCCCTCGGCCTTCAGTGCGGGATCGTCCATGAACGAGGCATCTGCGTAAGACGACGGCTCCTGCTTTTTCTGGGTCATCAGATAGGTTGCGATATCTTCCGCATCTTCGGGAGCGAGGCGCAGGCTGGGCATCACCGTCATGTTCTGCACTTGCAGTTCGTGGCCGTCGTTGGGGCACCGGCTGTGATCGAGATCGAACTTGTACGGAAGGCCTTTCTTGGCGTAGTCTTCGGGGCCGATGTCTTTTTTCTCGTAGGGGCAATAGGGACGGGTGCGCTCGCGGGCGTTGTGAATCCAGCGCACCAGGTAATCGTAATTTGCTTTTTCGCCGACACGGGTCAGGTTTGCGGCGAACGTGCCGCCCTGCATCTGATCGCCTTCGCCGATCGAGTGACAGGCCATACATCCGCGGGTCTCGAATAATTCCTTTCCATGTGCGGCGTTGCCAGATTTGTGTTTGGGAACGGCGTCGGTGAATCCCGACTGCCAGATGTACGCCGAGATCGCCTGGATCTGATGATCGTTGAGGCGGAAGTTCGGCATCTTGGTGGTGGGACGGAAATCCGAGGGCTTCTTCAACCACACGGGAATCCAGTTCTTATTCAGCTTGAGGCGGACATCCTTCAGGTTCGGCCCGACTTTCTTTTGATCTTGCATCAGGCTGTGGGACTGGTAATCGAGTTGTTGCAAACGCCCGTCCAGCTTGCTGTTCTCGACTCGCAAGTCAACTGCCTGGCCATTCAGCCGGTTCGCTTCGTCGTTGGACTGCGCCGCGTCTGCCTGCTTCATCAGGTAGGCGGTCTGCTTCAGATTGTCTTTCTTCTGGGTCTCGATCTGCTTGATCTGCTGGCCGATCGAATTCAGGTCTTCGGGCTCCTTGTCATATCCCTCATAGCGGTGGCAGCCCATGCAACCCCTCTGGCGGAAGAGGTCTTTACCGTTGTTGATGGTTTGCCACTGTAGGTCGCCGCTGGCCAGCACCATGTCGGCCGCGTGGCAATTCTGGCAACCAGCTTGTGCATTTTCTTTTGGGAAGAGCGGCCACAGCCAGTGCTCGTAGTTTCCGTGCGCCTTCTCCACGCTCGTGGTGGCGCGTCCGTTCCCCTGATGGCAGGGCGAGCAGCCGAACTTTTCAGGATCGTGAATCTGCAACAACTCGGGCTGGGGATGGCTGGTGAGGGCATTCGCGTATTCATCCGCCTTCTTTTCACCCTTTGACGTCATCGACGCCGGGGTGATTTTCACCGGCTCGCGTGCGTTCAGGTGGCAGGACTCGCACCGGTCCACGATGTTGGCGTCGGCGACGTTGATTTGAACGATCTTCGGATCCCAATCCGCAATCTTGCGCTTGAGCCCGTCAATCTGCTGCGGCGTCAGGTCGACCATGTGGTCGGAGACGTATTCGTCCATCTTCGCCTTGGCCGCGGTCACGGGCTTCAGCACGTCGCCGAGTTCGAGGCTTAGTTTCGTCCGCTCATCGCGGATCTCGTTGTACGTCTCCTCCAGTTGCTGGAAGGTAAATTCTTTCCTGCTGCCGTCAGGGAATTCGACCGTGGCCTGCTGGTTCTTGTAGCTGTCAATCTCTTTCCGTTTGCTGGCCTTCGCGGATTCGCTGGTGCTGGTCTCGAGTTCGTAGGTGAGCGCATTCACGTACGCGCGACGGTCGGTGAACACGCTTTGCACGGCGAGCAGGCGCGCGCTGGCATCGTCGAGCTTCCTGCGGGCTTCATCGCCCTTCGCTTTCGAATCCTGATAAATCTTTTCATAGGCCTGCTTGAGTGTTACATAGTCGGGATTCTGCTCGACGTCTTTCTCCGACGTCGCTGATTTCGAGCGTGATGTGTTAAGAAACGCGCTGTAGCGGTCTTTCCAGTGCTCCTGGAAGGCTTTCCAGGGACGCTGCGTCCACGCCTCATCCCACAAGGCCCAGAACAACGTCGCCATCAGAATCACCGTCGTAATCAAGTAGTACGCGGCGTACGATTTAGTCGTAATCGGGTCCTGCTCGAGGTTGGGTTGTTCAGGCACCGCTTCCTCCGAAAACCGTCGTTAGTCGTTGGTCGTTCGCTAATTCGTATGAAGCTCCGGCGTATGTGGTCTTGGCCAACGACTAACGGCCAACGACCAACGACGGTTCTCAAATATTGAACCAGGGCGTAATCCACACATACTTGATGTGCCACAAGAGCCGCAGCCCCATCTTCAAGGGCAACGCGACCATGGTCAGCAAAAGAAACTGAGCGATGGAAAATTGCAGCAGGCTCATCCGCTTGAAATCTTTTCCCATGTATCGCCGGAAAAGCGAGTAGACGAGAAATCCTCCGAGCAGGTAATAGCCGCCGACCACGACCGCGCCGAAAATCGCCTTCGCCATATTTGACGTGATTCCAAAAATATCAGGCAGGTCGCGATTCACCTCGTAGATCAGCCGGTTGTGATCCCAGGTTTGCCCCGGCCAGAACCACTGCCAGCCGGGCCCGCGAATAAACGTTCCTATGATGATCATCGCGATCCACAGGATGATGAAGCCGAACAAAAATGTCCCGATGGAGAACTTGCGCTGCTTCCATGTGTAATAGCCGCTGCCTAGCGGGTTCGTGTCTATATAAGGAATAACCATCAAGCCGATGATGATCATCGTGGGCATCACCACGCCGGCAATCCAGGGGTCGAAATAGACGAGCATCTCCTGTAGTCCCAGGAAGTACCATGGGGCCTTCGCCGGATTCATCGTCAAGTTGGGATTGGCGGGTTCTTCGAGCGGAGCGTTGAGCGTGATCGACCAAACCATCAGAATGATGGTCACGATGATGGCCGCGAGAAATTCGATTCGCAGCAAGAACGGCCAGACGTGTACTTCCTTCTGCCAGCCGGGCTTGAACGGCCAGGTCTTGCGGTGATGCGTCTTGGCGAGGGCGGCGTCGCCTTCCAGTTGTTCGATCAGCACATCGTTGGCGTGCGCCTGCTTCCATGCCAGATAAATGTAGAAGGCCAGCAGCGGGATTAAGCCCACGATCGGCACATTGTCCGGAGCCGAACAGATCTCCCAAAGTTGTCGCCAGTCCATAAGAGTTCTCGCGTCAATTACTCAAAAATTCTTGTCAGTCGAATAATTCTTGTCATTCCGAACCGGGTTGAAAGCCCGGTGAGGAACCTGCTGTTCTTTCGGAGCCGCTACTCTCCCGCTGCCTTCGGCCCTCTGCGCGGCTTGTCCGCCTCGGCCTCCAGCATTACCGGCGCCGGGCCAGAGATTCCGCCGTCCTTCCGCACGCGCCAGAAATGCACGATCATCAGGATCGAGGCCACGATTGGAATTCCGATGCAGTGCCAGATATAGGACCGCAGCAAAGCATTCGCATCCACGATCGATCCGCCCAGCAGGCCGAAGCGCACGTCGTTGTATGGCGTCATGCCGAGCATGGAGCCGAACGGGCCTTCGTGCCCAAGCAGCGGCGTCGCCCGCGCCATGTTGGTGCCTACGGTTACGGCCCAGAATCCAAGTTGATCGTCGGGCAGCAAGTATCCAGTGAACGAGAGCAGCAAAGTGAACACCAGCAGCAGCACACCGATGTTCCAGTTAAATTCGCGTGGCTTCTTGTATGAACCCGTAAGAAATACGCGGAACATGTGCAGCCACACGCCGATCACCATCAAATGGGCGGCCCAGCGGTGCATGTTGCGCAGAATCTTTCCGAAGGGCACATCGTGCTCCAGATAAAGCACGTCGCGAAAGGCCTGCACCTTGCTGGGATGGTAATAGAACATCAGCAGTACGCCAGTGTAGGTGAGGATGATGAAGAGAAAAAATGTGATCCCGCCCATCCCCCAGGTGTAGCTGTAACGCACCGCATCGCGATTGATCTTGGCGGGATGCAGATGCAGGAACACGTTGGAGAGCACGCCCAGCGCCCGGTTGCGCGGGGTGTCGTCGTGCTTGTGGCGGAAGATCGAGGTGTAGACCTGAGTCTTGGTCGGATCTTTCAATCCCTCAATCTGTTCCTTCGCCTTGGTCGGGATGTCGACCTTCATCGCTTGGATGTCGTCTTTGACGCGGTCGACTAATCCCACTTTTCCGTTCTTGCCGTTTGGATTATTTTCGTCAGCCATATGAGTCCTGTATTCGAAGGTCTTGGGTCTCAGGTCTTAGGTGTTAGGTCTTCGGTTTTGCCTAAGACCTAACACCTATGACCCGAGACCTTGCCTCTTACACTCCCGTCAAGAATGCTCCTGGATCGTTGAACTTGCTGGGCTGCCCCTTCGGCCATTGGTAAAGGCGCGAGGTGTCGACGATGATCTGCCCGTCTGGCGCCAGTTCCACGTGTGCCCGGTCCATCGGACGTGGGGCTGGACCTTCGAAGTTGATGCCTTCGCTGTCATAGCCGCTGCCGTGGCAGGGACACTTGAATTTATTCTCGCTCGGCTTCCAGTCTGGTGTGCAGCCCAGGTGGGTGCAGCGGGCATAGATCACGAATACGCGGTCAGGTGTGCGATCGACCCAGATGCGGAATTTCTGCTGAAACTTGGTATCGACCCCGAGCGCGAACTCCGAGGGATAGCCAATCTTGAAAACCGAATTCGGTTCGAAAAGAGTTCGGGGAAGAAAAAATCGAAAGAAGGCAAGGAACCATGCGGTCAGGAATGCCGTTACGCCCACCCACACCAGCCGGCGCCGGCGCCGGTCAATGTCGGTGTTCGACGGGCCGGACGAAGAAAGTCCAGCGGCCGCTGCCGCCTTCGAGGTTCCCACTGCCGGTGTGCCCACGTACTTGGTAGCATCCACCGCGCCGGGGGCTGCGGGCTCTGCCGCTTCGGGATTCGCGCTGGGCTTGCCGCCCTCCGGCTCCGCCATGATTCTTCCTCCTGTTCTTGACTTTGGGTCTTAGCTCCCAGGTGTCAGGCCTTCAGGTTCACCCAAGACCCAACACCCAAGACCTGCCTTCGATATTTCGCTGACTCAATATTAGTCGGCCGCCACCAACATTTCATGAACCGGAATGCAGGACTGATCTGTTTCGCCCATGGCTTCCAGCACCAACTGCCCCAGCGCCGAAATAAACTTGGGAGAATCGTTCAGGCCCGCGCTCATCTCGAATCGCGTGATGCCGAGCCGCCTCGCTTCTTCGCGCATTTCGTGATCGATCTCGCCCAGCGTCTCCACGTGATCGGAGACAAACGCCACGGGCACGATGCAGACTTGCGGCGCCCTCTCAGCCGCCAGATTATGCAGAGTACGATGCAGGGAAGGCTGCAACCACTTGCTCGCTCCCACCTTGCTCTGGTAGCAGAGCCGGTGACAATTGGGCCATCCACCACGCTCCATAACGAGCCGCACCGTTTCCTCAATTTGCCGCTGGTAGGGATCACCCTTTGCAATTACGGACATGGGCACGCTGTGCGCGCTGAAGACAATCTCGGCCCGGTCCGGCACTGGAAATCGCGCCAGCGCTTCTTCAATTTTTTCGACTACTGCGTCCAGATAGGCGGGATGCTGGAAGAAGGGGCCTACGTTGTATACCGGAATGTCATCGCGGAAAAGTCGCTGCCATTCGTTCAAGCTGCTGCCCGTGGTGGTTGATGAGTACTGCGGATACAAGGGCAGCAGCACCACCTCGTCGCATTGCGCCGCCTGGAGCTGTGCGATGGCTTCGCGGGTGAAGGGATGCCAATAGCGCATGGCTACAAAGCAGCGGGCATCCAGACCGTAACTTGTCAGTTCTGCCTCCAACGCCTGCGCCTGACGCTCGGTGAAGCGCCGGATGGGCGAACCGCCGCCGATAGTCGCGTAGTGGTGCTGCACTTTGCGGGCACGGGTGGTCGAAATCAGTTTGGCGAGAGGTTTGCGCCCGATGCGGGCGAAGGGAAAGTCAATGATATCGGGGTCGCAGAAGAGGTTATAAAGGAAAGGCTCTATCGCAGCCAGCGTGTCAGGCCCGCCCAGCTGAAACAGAACTACCCCCACACGGCGCGTTGTCTTCGCCATCCCCTGAGATTCCCCAGAACGGGCGAATTTACTCTCATCTGCGGCGAGAGTCAATGGCGGAGTGTGATCGCCTGCGGAAATGTAGGCGATGGCTAGGGTCACGGCTGTCGGGATTCTGGCTTCGGCGAAACCCTTGACGCGACTATTAACCCGTGCTTTTCCTGATACCCGAAAGCCGAAGCACGAAGCCCGGTTACGGCAACTGCAATTCGCCATGTTCCGGCACCACGATCTGCCTGCGCTCGCCGTCATACCAATAAAGTACGCGCAGCACTTTTCGCACTTCGTGATCGGGGTCACCGCCCATGCTCCGGTTATCAACGCTGACATATAGCCTGCCATCGCGCTTCATGCTGCGCAGCAACTCCGTTACGTCGACGAAATGCCCGGCTCCGCCATAGAAAGCGCGCATGATGTGGAATTCGCGATCGTGCCACTCGTATCCACGCTCGGGATCGAGGACCAGATTCACGTGCGAATATTCAGGGTAGCGGAACTCCTCCGTGTCGCCGTCCCAGTGGCGTATCCGGATGAAGAGTTCCTTGACGTGATTCCTTGCCGGATCCACGCCCAGGTTGCGGTCGTTGACGTCAAACTGCAGAAGCCCGTCGTGAACATACGACCGTACCTGTGGAGTTACATCCACACGGTGGTTGCCGGCGCCGTACTCTGCTGCCATCAACTCTCCGCCTTGCGCTGCCGCCGAGCCCGCGACGAGAAAGATGAACGCCAGAGCACTGACCACAACTGCGAGTAACCTCTGTTTCATAACACCCCTTTCTGCCTCACTGACTAGTGAAGCCCCCAAGCATGAAATGAAAACTTCTAGCGAACGACTGCTGGTGCGGCCTTCGCCTTGTCCATCTCTTCAATCACTGCGTCGGCGAATTCCGATGTGCCCGCCAGACCGCCAATATCCTTCGTCAGCTTCTCGGGATGGCGGTAGACTTTCTCCAATGCATTGCGGATCTGCGTAGACGCGTCGAACTCGCCCAGATGGCGCAGCATCAGGAGCGATGAGCGCAGCAGCGCCGTGGGATTCGCGATATTCTTGCCGGCGATGTCGGGCGCTGAGCCATGGACGGCTTCGAAGATCGCGCAGTGGTCGCCCAGGTTCGCGCTTGGCACAAATCCTAACCCGCCTACAAACGCCGCGCATAAGTCAGAAATAATGTCCCCATACAGGTTCTCCATCACCAGCATGTCGTACTGATACGGATTCATTACCAGCTGCATGCAAGTGTTGTCCACGATGTGCTCGCCGTAGCTGATCTCGGGATATCCCTTGGCCACCGTGCGGCAACAGCGTAGGAATAATCCGTCCGAGAGCTTCATGATGTTCGCCTTGTGGATGGCATGGATTTTCTTGCGCTGATTCTTGCGGGCGTATTCGAAGGCAAATTTCGCAATGCGAGTCGAGGCTTTCTCAGTGATGATCTTCAAGCTTTCCACAACGCCCGGCACCACTTCGTGTTCCAGCCCGGAGTACAAACTTTCAGTGTTCTCGCGCACGATGATGAGATCCACGTCGGGATAGCGCGTGGGGATATGCGGCAGATTTCGAATCGGTCGGAAGTTCGCATACAGCTCAAACTTCTGGCGCAGCGCAACGTTAATACTGGAAAAGCCGCCTCCGACCGGCGTGGTTACCGGCCCCTTCAGCCCTACGTGCGTGCGTTCGATCGACTCAATCACCTCTTTCGGGATGTATTCGCCGTGTTTTTCAAAAGCATCGGCGCCAACGGCAAAAGACTCCCATTCGAACTTCACGTCCGTGGCTTCCAGAATGCGGACAGTGGCCTGGGTGACCTCAGGGCCGATGCCATCGCCGGGGATCAGAGTTACTTTATGACTCATGAGTACTTTCTCAGCGCCAGGAAACAGTGGCCAGCGTCCAGTGATCAGTTGATCAGTGGCCAGTAAACAATTCGTCTTTACTGGCGACTGGCCACTGCTTACTAACCACCTTTCTTGCCCCGAACCTCCGTTGTTTCCTTCGCTTTCACCAAATCCCTCAACTCATTCATGAACTCATTCACGTCCTTGAAATCCAAGTACACCGAAGCAAACCGTACATATGCCACTTTGTCATAGCGTCGCAGCCGGTTCATGATGAGCTCACCCAGTTCGCTGGTCTTGCGCTCGCGTTCCTGCGACTCAATGACGAACGATTCCGCTTCGTTCACAATCTGTTCCAGCTTGCTGATCGGCACTGGTCTTTTTTCACATGCACGCAGCAACCCGTTCAGGACTTTCTGCCGGTCGAACTTTTCCCGTCGGCCGTCCTTCTTGACGACCATGTAGGGGATTTCGTCGATGCGCTCGTAGGTGGTGAAGCGCTTGCCGCACTTCAGGCACTCGCGCCGGCGGCGGATCGACTCCGCCTCTTTACTCTCCCGCGAGTCAACCACCTTGTCGTTGGCAAATCCACAAAAGGGACATTTCATGGCGCTGATGTTGGTCGAAACAAATTCTGCCCGGTCAGATCAAATGTTTGGAGTTAACACAGAAATTGTAACAGGGGAGTAAGGCCGCGCCGTGCAGGACGTACCTACGTAATAGACAAGAACTTGCAAGTCAAGCCTGAGGCCCAGCGATCTCCGCTTCTTCCGCCCGATGACTTTCCTCCGATAACTTCCGCAACGACAATCTTTCGGAGTGCGCCAACGCCAAGCCGAGCGGCACAACCGCGGCAAACGTGACCAGCCACAGCAGAATCCCGCAACTCGCCGCCACCTCTGGAGGCACGTCGAACACGCTCGAAAGCGCTGCTATGGTCGCCATCTGTGAACCGCCGCCCACGGCCGGCAACTGCAGCATCGAGCCCACCATACTCGCTCCCATCAGAATCAGAATCTGGGAAACCGGGATCTCCAAAGAGACCGCCCCATAAGAATGCGTGACCTCCTGATAGGCCAGCGCAATGATGTACCACATTCCCACCGAAACCAGGGCCAGCCAAAGCATCGAGATAGGACCGTGAATCGTGTCGAGTCCCGCACCAAACTCCCGCACCTTCTGCGCCAGCCTGTGCCCAAAGTTGGCGGAGAGATGCCCGAATCGTTCCTCCACCCAGTGCGCTACCGCGTCGCCGCTGCGCCGTATTACGATCGTGGCCAATGTCGTTATCAGCACCACCCCAATCAGGAAAAAACCACCCTCCTGAAACCGCCGGTAGTATTCCGGATGCGGAATCGAGGGTAAGGCGCTGGGAAGAAAAATCGCTAGCACGATTAGCACCGTAAACGCTCCCACATCAAAGATGCGCTCAACCGCCCACACTGCCAATTGGGAAGAGAAAGGAAGATCCGTCCGCCGCGCAATCAGGTAAGGACGAATGAATTCTCCCGCTCGCCCCAGCAGCGCCAGCCCGGTGAACCCGATCAAGGTCGGAGACAGCATATCCATTATCGTTGCCTGCGGCCGCACCGGCTTCAGGAAAATCTTCCAGCGCACTGCGCGCAGAAAGTATGCGATGTAGATCAGCGCGATGGCATGCAGTACGTGGCCTTTCTTGATGCGGTGAGTCTGGGCCCAAAAGGTGCCCCAGTCAAAGCTCTGCCAGTGCCGGTATTGCAGATAAAGCAGAACGGCCAGGATGAGGAACACGACCACACTGGCCACGATGCGCTTTTTGTCCATGAAGGGGGAAGCTTCAAGCCGCGACCCTCGCTACGCAAAGCGGAAACGGCACTCCAAAGGTAAATGAGAGTGGGTGGAGGGTCAAACGCAGCGAACCAGACAGACTGAATCACTTGTCTCTCATCCACATCGAATCTCTATGAACCTCGAACTGGAAGGGAAACG
>Ga0210404_10000895_pt1 | contig 13731 bp, 10 predicted proteins | sample IncBWH28MmetaG_FD_155455 | JGI IMG/M metagenome (GOLD analysis project Ga0210404, IMG submission 155455) | Forest soil microbial communities from Barre Woods Harvard Forest LTER site, Petersham, Massachusetts, United States - Inc-BW-H-28-M | ecosystem: Environmental > Terrestrial > Soil >... | reverse complement strand
ACAACAAGTGAGAGAGGATATAAAATAGTTACCACAGATACCGTTTGCAATGCAAAAAGAGAAAATATAAACTTTAATCCACTCAAAAAATAAGTAATCACTGTTTCTTCGTGAGGCTTTATAAATGATTTACGAAATGTTGGAAAAAATCCAAATGCATCAATAACCGTAATTATAATAACAGACAAGAGAGGTCCTTTTGTGATAAACCAAAAGATCAGTGCAATCACTGCACCCATAAGACATAACCAGTCGATAAGTATTATATTTGTTCTCCCCTTTATAAATCCAAAGATGAATATAATAAAACTGATAATTGCAGTAAACCCAGTCACCCATGCTCCAGCTCCAGCTCCTCCAGAAACTTGACCAAAAAAGCCTATTCCAGTTAACATAGACCAAACTAGCCAAGAAAAAGCATGAGGTTTTGTTGTATTTGCAAAAATATCCCGAAAATATGGGATATAACTTATAAAAGCAATTACAGTTGCAATAATACCAAGTAGTTCCTTGTAACTCATCAAGCAAATTATAGCAAATTGCCAACTTTGCTAATAAATTGCGAAATTGTGCTTGACGTTCTATAATAAATAATATGTCCAAAAGAAAAGCAAGGCGAAAAAAACCATTAAAACTAAAACTAAAGAAAAAAACTGTCTACACTATTTTTAGTTTGGGCTTTTTTCTCATTGGTGTTCTTCTCCTCATTTCAATCATCCATCGAAGCGACTCGACAATGATCATTAATAATTGGGCACATGATAAATTCGGCTCCCTGGCTATTCTTTTGCCTTTTGCCTTTTTTTTCTTCGGATTCCTTTTTTTACGTCTAAAAATATATCTTTCACAAGTCAACGTTACTGTCGGTTATATGCTTATTCTGCTTTCGTTACTCAGCTTAACAAAAAGCGGTGTATTCGGACAAAGCATTTTTTCAATATTGAAGGAGATTATTACTACTCCAGGCGCTGACATTGTCTTTATCGGTGGCTTATTGGTTGGAACGATTGTCTTTTTCGACACATCAATTGATGAAATTCTTGAAATGTTTAGCAATATCGGCGATACCTTTAACAAACTTATTCCACGCAAATTATTTACCCTTACTACCAAATCAGAAAAAACATCATTGGATAAAAACAAACCATTAACAATCAAAGGAGGACAAAAAGAAGAAATGATTGCACCACTCAAAGAAAACCTTCCACCACCTCCAAAAAAAGACCAAATGGAAATTTTGCCAGATAAATTAGTAAGTAATATACTTGCCGGAACAACATCTGGAGTCTGGGAATATCCCTCTCCTTCGCTTCTAGCAGAAAATCCGGGGGTGAAAGCAGATCGTGGCGATGTCAATAAAATTGCATCGACTATCGAAAAAACATTGCAAAGTTTCGGTATTGATACACGAGTCGCGGAAGCAAACTTGGGTCCAGCAGTAACCCAGTATGCCCTTGAGATTGCACAGGGAACCAAAGTGTCAAAGATCACTTCGCTTGCCAATGATTTGGCGCTCGCAACTGAAGCACCTACCGGACAAATCCGTATTGAGGCACCAATTCCAGGACGCAATCTGGTAGGACTTGAAATACCAAACCGTTCTCTTGAGGTTGTCAATCTTCGTACTATGCTTACCTCCACTGCTATGCAGAAAACAAAGTCAAAACTTACTGTGGCGCTTGGGCTTGATGTATCAGGTAATCCATTAGCTGTTGATATTGCAAAAATGCCCCATGTGCTCGTTGCCGGTACAACTGGTTCAGGTAAATCTGTTTTGATTAATGCCTTTATTTCATCCCTGCTCTTTCGTGCATCGCCACAAGAAGTCCGCTTAATCTTAATTGATCCAAAACGTGTTGAATTCACCGTCTATAATGGCATCCCTCATCTGTTAACACCAGTCATTGTCGATCCACAAAAAATTCTCTCGGCACTCAAATGGGCAATGGCAGAAATGGACAAACGGTACAAACTATTTGCAGAGAGAGGTGTGCGAAATATTGATTCGTACAATGAACTTGCAGGTTTTCAGGCATTACCATATATAGTTATATTCATTGATGAGTTAGCCGATTTGATGATGTTCGCTCCAGTTGAAGTTGAGGATGCTATTGCTCGACTTGCTCAGATGGCTCGAGCAACAGGTATTCACCTAGTGATTGCTACCCAAAGACCATCAGTTAATGTTATCACCGGTCTCATTAAAGCAAACATTCCCTGTCGTATTGCCTTTAATGTATCTTCAATGGTCGACTCTCGTGTTATTCTTGATAGTTCCGGTGCTGAAAAATTATTGGGAAGAGGTGATATGTTATATATTCCCCCAGATCAGGCAAAACCGACTCGTATTCAAGGATCCTTTGTCTCCGACAAGGATATCAAAAAGCTGGTTGACTTTTTGAAGGCACGAAACTATCCTGTTGAATATACTGAAGAAGTAATCACACAACCCCTACCGCTAAAAAAAGGAGGGCCAGGTGGAACAAATAGCGACGGAAAAGATGGAGAAATTGAAGAGGCAATCCGTTTAGTTTGCCAATTCAATACTGCCTCAGCATCCTTCTTGCAAAGAAAAATGTCAATCGGTTATGCAAAAGCTGCCCGCATTTTGGATCAACTGGAAGAAATGGGTATTGTCAGCCAAGCAGAAGGTGCTAAGCCAAGAGATGTCTTAGTCCGCAATGCAGAAGAATTTCTAACAAATCAACAACAAGAAAGCTAACATGTTATGGTACGCTTGGGACAACGATTATATCAAAAAAGACTTCAACGCAAACAATCATTTGAAGAAATTGCACAAGAATTAAAAATCAAACCAACATTTCTTGCTGCAATAGAAAGAGGAGAATATCATAAACTTCCATCTCCAGCCTATGCACAAGGATTTGTGCGAAATTATGCTTCATATCTTGGCCTTTCCAAGGCTGAAACAACAGTACTTTTTAAACGTGAATTCGATGAAAAAAGAGCAATGAAAGTACTTCCTGATTCGATGGTAAAAACAAAAGAGTTTCCTATTAAACGGATACGCATTCAACAATCATTGATTGCATTTGTTTTCTTTCTCCTCATCCTACTTGGATATCTTTTCTTTCAATATCGATCTGCAATCTTACCGCCATCACTTTCTGTCACCTCACCCCAAACAGGAAACAAAACGTCCCAAGACGTAATTGTTTCAGGAACAGTAGATAGCAATGCAACCATTACAATAAACGGAGAGCCAGTAACAGTTTCAAATAATGGCACCTTTCAAAAAAACATGACACTTTTTCCAGGCAGTGCAACCCTTTTAATCAAGGCGACGAATCGTTTTGGAAAGGCTACAATCGTTCAAAGAACAATCGAGGTACAATAACTCTTTCCAAACATTTACTTGACAGTAGGGCTTCTGGTAAGGTAGTCTATAAATATGGTTGATCCTGTCCAGCTTGTATTACTTTTGGTTATTTTAGTACTTACTATTTTGTTAGTGATCCTTGGTATACAAGTTTTCCTTATTCTCAAAGAGTTACGTCAAACAATTTCGAAAACCAATAGAGTTCTTGACCATGCTGATTCAATTACAGAAAATATTGAAGCTCCATTATCCGCTCTCTCTTCATTAGCACTCGGAGTCAAGGCATCATCTTTAATAACGGTTGCAAAATTCGTCAGGAGTCTTTTAGGTAAACATCATGATGATGACCGAAAACATAGAGAGTAAGTTAAAAGGCTATGAATCGAGGACAAAACGTAACAAACAGCAAAAAATAACGTACTGACTTATTGCCCCTGATTCAGGCCTCATGGAAGACAATACTGATATTTATGGAACACAATAATCATAACCAACAACAAAATGCAGGCAATGGCTTCCTCTTAGGAGTTATTGTAGGCGTGCTTCTTACGTTGCTCTTTACAACAAAACGCGGCCGTGCAATTTTTAAGGAAGTTCTGGAACGTGGGGTAGAAAAATTTGCCAATCTTGAAGAGCTAATGAGAGAAACAGAATATGAAGCTACAGAGGAAGATCTTTTAGAAGAAGAAGGCGATGATTTTATTCCAGCAAAACCGGTAGAGATACCCAAACCTGCAAAAAAAGAACCTGAAAAAAAAAGTATAGCGGAAGCACCTGAGCGGCAACAAGTAAAAGAATCAATTATAAAAGAAAACAAGGAATCTACGATACACGAAAAAAAGGAAGAAAAAAATACTGCAGTAAGCTCTGGACAGTCTGAAGAAAAACCTAAGTCACCCCGTGGAAAACGCTGGTTTCGTGGTCTCCGTAAAAAAAGCTAAAACAGAGTATCGTCTCCATTTTAATGTAGATGTACGCTAAGAAAAAAAATATAGAAAAGAATCTAAGCTGCGAGACTCGGGTATGTCATTGCTAATGTTCCTACTCCTTTTAGTCCAATCGCTTCTCTTATTGCAACTGGTTGTCTTAGATAGGTGGCAGTTTTTTCAGCTGCTTCTTTTACCCCATATCCTTTGAGAAGGCTACTACCTTCAACCAAAAATGCTCTAGCAGCTTCTGGTGTTGTTCCATCAGATGCTGCTTCTGATATAGCAGCGAGTGTTACCCCATAGACTTGTCCAGCTCTCTTTAAGACATCTTGTGCTAATCTTTGTATTTCAGGAGTTGTAGCTCTTTCTCCTGAAGCAACTTTACTAATTAGTGCTTGATCTTTTGGAGCTGCTTGAAAATTTCCTAGGGCTTGAGGTTTCAATTCATTAAATAGTTGTGGATCAACTATAAATGACTCATCTTGTTCAGCCAATAATTGCATACCAGCTGCTAAACGCCAACTAAGAACCTCTCCAGTTTCAAGCTCAACTTTTGGATAGGTACTAACCCAGCCGTTGTCTCTCATGCGTCCATAAACTGCATCAGCTGGAAAATCAGCATGACCAATCTCAAGATTGACTAACCCACCATTATCTACTGCACCATTTGTTCCTGTTCCACCAACAAAACCTGCTGGAATAACATCAAATCCTTCTTGTGAAGCGGATTGAACTGCACCGCCATCAAGAGCAACTGCTGGTGTATCGTTAATGGCGACAAGAGTTCTTACATTAATGCCTAATTCTTCAAGTTTAACTCGCAAAGCGCCAGTAATATTAGCATGTCTTTCCTCATCCCAATCTGTTATTCTCCAGCCTTTTGGTAGCGTTCCATCTTCTTTTACATCAACAAGTTCAGCCTCAATTCCATCTGGTTTTACTTTATTTATATGAGGAAAGCCTAATGAGACACCAACATCTACAGGTTCTCCTTGTCGTTCTTCACTCAATACTTCTGCAGCAATAGGGTATGCCATTCTACTTATAAACTCATCAAAAGTTACTTGTCTACTTGAATTTTCATAAGCTCTCTTACTAATATCAGCTAAGGTAACGCTACCATCTACTTGTTTTTCAGCTTTTTTGACATTCCAATTTGTTCCTGCAATATCTGCTACATACGCTGTAGTTCCTACTAGGACACGATCCCATGCTTGGGGAGTTACAGGAGGAATGCCTGTTGGAATAGCAAGTACACCACCATCAACTCTCGTTGGCTCACCTTGCCTAGCTAAGCCAATTCTTATTTGTCTTTGGAGTAATGCAAAACGGGATACAACCTCAGTTGGTCTTAATTCGCCTATACCAAGATCATGGATCAATTGATTGCGTCGTTCGACAGGAGCTTGTTCTCTAACCCCCGGTTGATTACATTTTCTAACTTCTGGATTTGCTGCCATAATATTTTATATCTATGGGATAAAATTTAAAGATAAGAATGGAATTTTACTAAATGGAAGAGTTAACAACTTGACAAATAGCTGACAAACTAACCCTAAGCATGTCTCTTACACATACTCGCTTTACCTGCTTTCTACGATAATTCTTGGTGCCTAGAGGCCATATTTCTTTACATCTGCACCATGTTGGTTAGAATTTACCTCATAATGATTATGTCCTGATTTATCTGAGACGTAGAAGAGATAATTTGTCTCCGGTGCGTTAATAACTGCTTTTAATGCTTCTATTCCTGGATTAGAAATTGGTCCAGGAGGTAGGCCTGTATTGATATAAGAATTAAATGGCGAATTCACTTGCAAGTCAATCAGAGCTAAACTTGTTTTCCACCAAGACTTCTGATCAGATTGGTAGCCTAATGCATATTGGATAGTTGCATCGACTTGCAGTGGCATTCCAGCAGTAAGTCGATTAAGAATTACAGATGCAACAAGAGGACGATCCTCAGAGAACTTTGCTTCACGTTCAACAATTGAGGCAATTGTAACAATCTGCGCTTTGGTCAAACTAGATTTCTTACCATCAGGAATACTGTCATATTTTTTAATAAAGTTAGCCTCCATTGTTGAAATAATAGTATTGATATCAACATTTTTATTAAAAGAATAGGTGTCCGGAAAAAGATAACCCTCATTTACAATTAATTGCTGTTTCCATGAAGGCTGATACGTAGAAAAATGTGCCTCGAGTATCGCAGAAACTTCCTCTGCTCTCTTACCTTCTGGAATTGTAATGCGTATATCGTCAGTTGCTAATTGCAAAATATCTGCAATTTTCCCGGCAGACATTGAAGGAGATAGCTGAAACTCACCAGCCTGAATTTTATCTCCAATCCCTTTTTGTTTTACCAAAAAATAAAATGTAATAGGGTCTTTTATCAAACCTTGCATTTTGAGATTGTTGGCAATTTGCCTAACATTTTCACCTTGAATTACTTCGAATGTCTTGATTGTTTGATCTGCAGAATTTGCTGGGGTAGTTCCATTAAACCACCATGCACCTAAACCGCCAATAACAAGAATAAGGATAACAATAAGGAAAAAAAACTTTTTCATAGAATTACTTGAATGACTTTTTCTTCGGCGACTGACAAAATCCATAATCTATTTATCTGTACGACAACATTGGGAAATTTGCAAGTGAGTCTTTTGCTTCTTCTAAATTTCGCTGTGATTCACTATACAACGTAAAAATGGTATCTCCCGATTTGACGGATTCATCTGACTTTTTGTGCAAATAAATGCCACTTTTTTTTTGGATGGGTGCGCCAAGAATCTTTGCTATGATTGTCACATTACTTGAATTTATTTCTTTTACAATCCCATCTTCTTTTGCTTTGATAGAATAGGCGTACTTGCCCGGCTTAAGATCTTCACTTATTATAGCAGAGTTTCCACCTTGAGCGTCGATAATTTCTCGCATTTTTTTTAATGCATGACCACTGGAAAGAATATACTTTGCCCAATTTTCCCCATTGCCGAATTCTTTTTTCACTTGATCCCTCAATCTTTTGGGAGCATCTTTAAGACATAAATCAAGTAGTATTCCGGCAAGTGTTAAAGCTTTTTCCTCAAGATCAAGAGGACGCTCTACTTTCTGCTCAAGTACTTTTAATGCTTCTTTAGTTTCTAAAACCGGTCCAACTCCTCGTCCTGCTGGTTGATTAGTATCATGAATACATACTTGTAAAGTGACTTTAAACTTTCTTGCAAGGTATTCAAATTTCTTTGCAAGAATTTCAGCATCTGATCGCTTATGCACCTTCACATGTGAACCATATGGCAAATCAATCACAATATGATTTGACCCAAAAGCAATCTTTTTTGCCATAATTGAGACCAAAATTTTATCAAAACTTTCAAACATCAAAGGCTGTTCAACTTTAATTAATTCATCATCTGCCGGAGCAATATCAACACTTCCTCCCCAAACAATACAGGCATTTGCCTTTCTCACAATTCGGTATATTTCTTCTTTTGAAAATGTTACTGGCGCAAGCACTTCCATATCATCTCCTGTACCACCAGGTGTTGTAATCGCACGTGATGAGCTTTTAGGTATAAGAAAACCGGCAGCAGCAATAATAGGAATAACTAGTAACGTTGTTCTTGTCCCTGGAACGCCTCCAATTGAATGTTTATCCGCAACAATACCTTTAAATTTGAGTTGCTCACCTGTCTCAATCATTGCTTTTGTGAGATAATACATTTCTTCATTACTGAATCCTTTAGAGTACCCTGAAGCAGCAAAATATGTAGTAAGAATAGGAGACAATTTTTCGTGGCTGATAGCGTCCATTACAGCAAAAATCTCTTTATAACTGAGCCTTTTACCGACAAGTTTTTTACGAATTGCTTGTAGAGCTAGTGTTTCTTCAGTCATCACACTCCCTTAATCATTCGGATTGCATCTTTAAAAAAGTTTCTGATCAACATAATAATAAAATAAATAATGCCATTAATGACCCGATAGATAAATGGCCAAACTTTCTTCATGAAAACAATTATTGGCGACTGTTGTAAATTATTCTCCATAGTTCTATTGTAATCACTTTGTCTATGATGTTTCAAGTTTTGCTTTTACTATTAACCGCTTCCATGTTGTCCCTGGAGGAGTGCAGGTAACAATGCTTATATAGCTACCATCTGTATCTTGCGCCAAATATGACGTGTCATCAGCAGGGATAATACTCATTTTCATTATTTTATACGTATACACTTTACTACCAATAGTGACATTCATGATGTCACCTATCTTGAGATCTAGTGCTGTTGCAAAAATCGCATGAGGATTTTTCGGGTCAAACCATTGAGGAAGCGTAGAATGACCAAAAATAGTAGCATTACCAATATTAGGAGGTAATGCAGTCCCTGGAAAATGAATTAAATGGAGATTAACATTATTATCTGTTGTCGATACATAGGCATCATCGATACCGAGTCGAGGAACCGAGAGATAATAATTAGATAATTGTTCTGTTACTCCAACTTGTTTATATTGATCTACACTTGTAGGAGGAAGCCAACTCGTATCATTAGCATTACCCAAATGAGTTAGCTGATTTGCTGTATTCTCAAGTAAGCTTTTAATTGAATCTTGTGTAATAATAGTATTTTGTGGAATTGGTGACGCAAATGACTGACTGGCATAGGCAGGCATTATATACACCACATAGGAAAACAAAGGAAAAAATGTATAGAGTGCTAACATGATACCAGATACTGCTACAAAAAGCCCGGTAAACCGAACTAACACTCTAAGGCTAACGCCTTTTCTTTTTCTATAGACGAGTTTTCGCATAACATTATTGAGATGTAATGGTAACTGAGATATGGTGTGGCAGGCTTGGAAATAATAATGGCACCAACGGAATCGGTGGAGAAAATACAATATCAGCTTTAGCTACTTGAGGTAAGCTACTCAATGAATTTTTTGCTTCACCAAGCGATTTATGCTGAATATTACTAATAACATCTTGTGTATTAATATTGGGGAGCAAACCAGCCTGAATAGATACTTTAGCAGTTGCTGCATCTTTTGTCCGTTGCGATACATCACTCACTGTTTCCTTCACACTTCTATTTGCGATATTTGGATCTTGCGGATACTTTTGTTTCGCAATTGTTTTGGCATAATCATCTAAATCACTATTATTATATGCCATACCCGCATAGACAATGTCAGCAGTTAGTGAAACCTGAGATACCTGATCATTTATATGATGATCAAATTTTTGATTCTCAAGTGTTGGATTACTTACCAATGGTAATACTGTTTCATCATTTGAAGCCTGTTGAGTTAGCTTTTGTTTAGCGGCATCCTGTACACTTTTTGATATATCTGTGCGTAATTTTACTAAATCATTTGATGACACAACAGTCACCGTCTTTTTTGTTCCACCAGAAAAGGCATTATCATTTTTTGCAGCTACCGTATTTCCGCCACCAATAGCAAATTGAGTTCCTGAAGGGACATTACCATCGGTACCTATATCTCGCGCTGTCACTGATGCATTGGTTGTACCTGGTTTTGTTCCTGAAAAAACATCTCCTGAGGCAGAAGCAATAGTCGTATTATTATCCAAAAAGAATACCTGACCATTACTTGCTGTTACTGTGGTTCCGCTATTAAGCGTCACTGGTCCACTGGAATTATTATAAACTGTGACAGATCCTTTTGCTTTATCGCCAATATCTTTTTTACCTGTAGCTGGAGTAGAAGCTTGTCCCGTAACTGAGGTCGAAATGCTTTTTGCTGCAATAAGGTTGTTACTGAAATCATTTGTCTGAGTGGTTGAAAATGTGACTGTCTCATCCTGGCTCACCATGTTAGGTTTCATAATAAGAGTTACGTTTAAGTGCATTAAATAATAATAAAATAGAATAACACCAATAATGACAAAAATTATAGCAAGCAATGGAAGAATAATGATAAGGGGAGCCTTATTACCTTTAAATTTTGCAAATAAACCTTTACGTGTAAAAAGTTTGAAATTTTTGGGAAGTTTTAGTAATGAAAGACGTTCTACGAGCGATGTCTTTGATTTCTGTCTTCGGGATGATTCATATTCTTTTTCTTCTTCATTGGCAAGAGATTCATCATGATGCACCATATGATGGACTGATGCACTCTCTTCTCCCAAATGCACTGCTGCTGACTTGTGCTCTGGTACATCTTGCTCCATCATAAAACCAAAATCACTTGCTTCCGCTGCGTCTATTTCTGCTTCCTCAGTCGATTTGCCGAAGTCTACCGGTGGTTTTTCTGAAACATCAATACTATTTTCAGTATCAGCCTGCTCTTCTTCACGAGCTATCGCTTCTTCTTCCTTAAGTATCCGAGGGGCTATAGCAGGCAACGCTTCATGCTCTCCTTCATTGACTTTAAAACCCATCTGTGTTGCAGCACCAGACATGACAGAACGCATATCAAAAGCCGTTGGGAGTACTGTTACCTGTGGAACATGCATAAAAGGCAAGTGGTTACTCCAATGATGTACGATAAATGCCTGGCTCGTTCGCTCATCCGGTTTACTTTGAAAAATGATGATACGAGCAGGCAACACGGGAACTGTAAAATGCCCAAGCAATTTATCTACCGTAACCGGGGTTGATTCGAGATGAGGACTACTGACTGACTCAATCACTTTCCCCCCCCTGAGAAGACTTAAAGCAACCTCATTTTTATTCACTTCTGCAAAGATTGCCGAAACAGGAGCTCCTTCTTCTTCTTGCATCAGATGGGTTATCGCCTCTGTTGTTACCATAAACCCTATTGGTGTAAGATCAAGCGCATTGCAAACTTTCTTTAACTTTTCCAAATAGTCTTTTTTAATTTTTTTTGTCTCAGGATCAACCCAGGTATTCTTGACACCAAAAACAGTCTGATGAGTTTGAATATCAGAAGGTAATATCTCCTCAGCACGACTTATCGCTTTATCAACAGAGCTTATCAATTCATCAACCGACAAATCTTCTAAGGAATCTGGGAAAAAAGCTTCATGCGTATTAATCTTTTTGAGGATATCTTCTTCGGTTTTGAGTATTACCGCACCTGCCTTTTCGTCTGTAAGGATAAGCGCAAGATAATAATCAGATTCTTCTTTCTTCGATTGTAGAAACGGAATAGGCAGCTTCATAATACATGGATAAAATTATCACCCAACGATAGCATATACTCTTCGCATATTTTTGCCAAGAGATTCCTGCTTTATTATCTTAAACGATTTTATCTTCTCTGTAAATTCAACATGTGGCCCACCACAAAATTCAATGGAATATGCTTTTTCAGGATATTTGGAATCACCACCAATAAAATAAATTTTTGAAGTAACCTGATAGGTATCCTTAAATAATCCAATCGCTCCCATTTTTTTTGCTTCCTCAGTTAGAATCATTTCGAAGTGAACAGGCAAATTTTCTTTTATCTTTCCATTAATCACTTTCTCAAGCCTTGCAACTTCTTCATCTGTGAATTTCCTATCAAAATTACAATCGAAACGGAGCCGTTCAGTCGTGATATTTGATCCAGTCTGATGTAATTGCTTACCAAACATATCCCGCAACGCCTGATGCAATAGATGCGTTGCCGTGTGTCCCATGATTGTTCGCTCTTGGTGATCTGCCAAACCTCCACGAAACTTGTGTTCTGCTCCTTTTTTAGAAAGATTTTGATGTTCTTCCATTTTTTCAGCAAATTGTTGCCGATCAAATGTATACCCTAAGCTTTCAATCTGTGTTGGCGACAATCCATGTGATGAGTAAAGATAAAACACATCATCCGATGAAATTTCAGTGACGCCCATCAGATCATCACCAACATGCTTATATTTTTGCATGATATATTGCTTTGCCTTATGGAGAGCTGAACTGTATTTGATAACTTCTTCAAGAATCGTATTTTTAATCTCTTCAAATTTAGCAACTAACTCAGGATCAGTATCCTTATATTGTTCAATGACTGCTTCGATAACTGGTGAGACATCTTTGCCGGAAAGTTTGTTCATATGATCATAGCTTCGACGAATCAATCGTCTCAAAATATACCCTTGATCTTTGTTTGATGGCCGAACACCTGTAAGAATAATAAAACTGCTTGCAACAAGATGATCTGTGATAATTCGCATACTTTGCTGATTACCTTTATAATCTTTATCAACTTGTTTTTCGATAGCCGTAATCACAGGTAGAAGCAAACTTGTTTGAAAAACATCCGGCTGGTTTTCAACAGCTATGAGCAATCGTTCTAAGCCACCGCCAAAGTCGACATTAGGTGTAGAAAGTGACTTAAGTGAACCATCTGCTTCTTTTCGATATTGCATAAAAACACTGTTAGCAATCTCGACATATCTACCGCAGTCACAATTCACATGGCACTTCTCACCAAATTTCGGATCATGCTTTGTACCAAAATCATAAAACACTTCACTTGAAGGACCACCCGGCTCACGTGCCGGCATTTTTTCTGGAGGACCAGAACGTGACCACCAATTCTTATCAGTACCGTAATACTTAATCCGCCCTTCAGGATCTATACCAATACTCCTAAATAATTCTTTCCAAATTTCGACCGCTTCTTTATCTTGCGGAATATCCTTATAACCGTCAAAGACAGTTACATACAATTTTTTCGGATCAAGTTGTAGCTCTTTTGTTAAAAATTCAAATAACCATGGCAATTCTTCTTTTTTAAAATAGTCTCCAAGACTCCAATTACCAAGCATACGAAAAAAGGTTGTATGTCTATTATCTCCAATCTCATCTATATCAACAGCACGAAAACAATTCTGTACATTAACCAAACGGCTCCCTTGTGGATGCTCTTCTCCCAATAAATAAGGCACAAGCGGCTGCATACCTGAAGAGGTAAACAAGGTAGTCGGATCATTCTGCGGAACAAGTGGAGAATTCGCGATACGTTTGTGTCCCCGTTTTTCAAAAAAGGTAATATATCTTGCTATAATATCTGCAGCCTTCATAAGAGTTAATTATAGCATCTCTGGGCAGAAAAACGAATTTATTTAATCTAACACCACATATATAACACTTCAGGTAAACTGAAAAGAGAGGGCTGTCAGGTACCGGATAAACTGAAATTCTGTTATTCTGAATAGTCTTCTCGTTAGATCGCGTTCAGGCCTGATAGTCAATTAAAGCGCAAATCCAAAAAATGAAAATCCTGATATATCCCCCGTCCTGTCGCATACGTTTTGTCTTTGACATTATTTTATAATCATAATTATATATAAAAACTGTATTTAAAGGAGAATTTGATTTGTGCACTTTTAAACTTTAAATAACAAAATTAATTTTGGATGCTGTCGGACAAGAATAGAAATGTCACCCCCCCCATTATTCCTTAGCTTTGTAAAGTTTTCTCCATGGATGATCAATTGGAGATTTCCAGTTAAGTTTGTGCCTTGTTAGAATTATTGGCGGTTTGTTA
>Ga0210404_10000894_pt1 | contig 13746 bp, 8 predicted proteins | sample IncBWH28MmetaG_FD_155455 | JGI IMG/M metagenome (GOLD analysis project Ga0210404, IMG submission 155455) | Forest soil microbial communities from Barre Woods Harvard Forest LTER site, Petersham, Massachusetts, United States - Inc-BW-H-28-M | ecosystem: Environmental > Terrestrial > Soil >... | reverse complement strand
AGGTCAAACTTGGATTTCTGCTCATCAATGGAGAGAACCTGCATGCCAAGAAAAACTGCTGCCACAATTGCCGTTTTCACGGTGTTTTTCTGCGGCGGAACCCTGCTCGCTCAGCAACCCGCCACAACTCCGGGGCCCTCTCCCTCTTGGCAAACGGAATCCGACGAATACACACGCTATGAATTGCTCGCTCCCGAGACCGCCAGCTTCAAGATTACGTATGAAGTGACGGCCACGACCCCCGGTGCCAAGTTGTACTTCAATCCCATTCGCAAAGGCAGCGCTGCAAGCGAGGAGGCTGTCTACGATGCCATGACCGGTGATCCCCTCCGCTTCGAAATCGTAAGCGGCGCGGAGGCGCGCAAGGATTCCTTGATGCCCGATACGGACCCCTCCGGGAGCTACATCAAGGTGCAACTCGCGCGTCCTGTTCCTCGGGAAGGACAAGCTCGCATCCTCATCGTCAAAACCTACAAAGATGCGAAGAGCTACTATCGCGAGGGCGACGCCATCTTTTTCATTCGTGGGCTTGGCATCAAACGCAACAGCGTGGTCTTGCCAAAGGGATACGAACTGGCCGGTTGCAACGTGCCCTCGCAAGTCTTATCGGAGCCGGACGGCCGCCTCGCTATCAGCTTTATGAATGGCGGCCCCGGTGAAGCGCCTTTGATTCTTCGTGCGAAGCCGGGCGCGCAAACCGGCCCGGGCGCCGCGCCTCATTCCTTGACGCAGGCGCGAAGCTGGGAAGCCCCCTTCTCCGGAGAAACCGAGAAGGAGCGTCTCGCCGAGCGCGCGCATCAGGACCGCGACATCGTCTATTTTCTGCAACAACCGGAAACACATGCGTTCAGTCTCTATCACGACTACACGGAATCGCGCCCGGGCGTCGACAAATACCTCAATGTCGTCCGCGAAGGCAGCACTGTTTCCGATCCTTCCGCCTATGTTCTTGACACCGGCGAGAAACTTTCGACGCGGCTGATGAACGGAGCGGAACTCGCAGCCGCAAAAATTGACGCCGAAGAACCTGTAAAACCCGCAACGCAAGTCGTCCTGATTTCATTTCCGGCGGTGAAAAAGGGCCAATCGATTCGCTTGCGAATTTCCGAAACCTACACGGCTCCTGCCAGCTACCACTTGGATGGGGACGATCTTGTCTTCGACCGGAGCCTTGGCAGGCCGCGCGATGCCGTGGTTCTCCCGGCGGGATGGTACTTGACCGCCAGTTCTATCCCAGCCGTTGTCACGCAGCTCCCAGACGGCCGCATCCGGCTCGATTTCTGGAATGGCCGCCCAGATTCGATCGACGTGCTATTGAAAGCCAGGCGCCGAACGGTGTCGATAGATCAAGCGCATTGAATCCTCCGAACTCCGTTCACTCCGTCGCAGGCGGCAATGAACAGCCGCTCCTGTTGACCTGAAAACTGCGAGCCCTGCAGGGAGACAACGATTGCGCATTGCGTCTCCCCGAAGCGGGCTCACCCGAGCAAAAAGGAAATAGTTGCGAAGCAGGGGGCTCTAGAATAACCTTGCTGCATCACGCTCTGTAACTTCTAACAGTTCACCCGGTTCGGGTATCTGTGTGAGAAGAGCGAGTTGCGGAAGTTGGAAGCAGCGCGTGCAAGAGTTGCAATGCATCCAACGGCGCCGGCAAAAAGATCGTGTGGTGCCAACTTGCATCAGACCACCTCACGGAAGAGTTAACTGAGGGAGGAAATGGAAATGCGTAAGTCGTTCGTAATGTTGGCTATGGGTGCCTTTTTGGCGCTGCCGCTCCTGGCACAGCAGAAAGGCGATGGCAGTGGTGCTGTGGGCCCGGCCGCTGAAAAGAGCGCCATGCCGGAGAAGAAAGCAGCGAGCAGCGAAGTCGTGCCGGTGAAAGGCGTACTCGCGTTGCCGGCAACGCCGCGGCCCACCCCGTTCCCCGGACCGGTTGACTCGACAAAGGATACGCGCTCGCCCGGAAGGCTTGTCCCAAAGTATGAGCTTGCTTTCACCTACGACTTCATCAATTTTGCTCCCGGCAATCCTTTCGCGAATTTCAACAATCATGGTGGGGCGGGATCTTTCACCTATAACTTCTCCAAATGGCTGGGACTTACGGGCGAATTGGGAGGCTACCAGTTCGAGCGGAATCTCTTTCCAATCACCGGCTCCAATGCAGGTGCTGAGGGCGGCATCGTCAGCTATCTTTTCGGTCCGCGGCTGAACTGGCGGAAGTTTGACCACTTCGTCCCCTTTGCCGAATTCCTTGTAGGTGGCACGCACAGCGGCGTCGAACTCACGGGCGGGAGCAACCAGAACGCTTTTGCCCTCGCCACCGGCGGCGGGTTGGACATCGTATTGACCAAGAACATCGCCTGGCGCTTCGCCCAATTGGACTACCTGATGACCACGCACTCCGGCACGGCGCTGGGCCCAAGCGGGCGTCAGGACAATTTCCGCGCGGCCACCGGTCTGGTCCTGCGCTTCGGGATTCCCAATCCTCCTCCTCCTCCGAACCATCCGCCAGTTGCGGCTTGCTCGGTGAATCCAGCGTCGCTATATGCAGGTTCGGGTGACACCGTGGCGGTTCACGTAACCGCCAGCGATCCGGATAACGATCCGCTCACTTACAGCTACACAGCGAGCGGTGGTGCTGTGGAAGGAACAGGCGCGGATGCGCGCTGGAACTCTTCCGGCGTGGCCGTCGGCTCTTACACTGTGAACGTCAAGGTGGACGACGGCAAGGGCGGAACGGCTTCGTGCGCTGCAGACATCAAAGTGGAAGAGAAGCCTAACCACCCGCCGACCGCGAGCATCTCGGTCGAGCGCAGCCCGATCCAGCCCGGTGAACGCACGGGCGTCACCTGCAACGGCAGCGATCCGGATAACGACCCACTGACTTACAGCTATACGACAAGCGGCGGACAGATCACCGGCAGCGGTTCGAGCGTGCAGTTCGATTCGACGGGCCTCGCGCCGGGAACCTACACCGTGAAGTGCGTAGTGAACGACGGGCGTGGCGGAACGGCGGATGCTTCCGGCAACGTCGAAGTCAAGGAGCCTCCGCAGATCAAGCAACTGGAAGCCAAGCTGGCACTTCACAGCATCTACTTCCCGACCGCGCAACCAACCGTTGCGAAGCCCAATGGTGGTTTGCAGCCCAGCCAGGCTGCGACCCTCGATGCGCTCGCGAGTGACTTCCTGCAGTATCTGAAGTACCGGCCGGACGCCCACTTGACTCTCCAGGGCCACGCAGACATTCGTGGGGCCAAGGACTACAACATAAAACTCTCCGAGCGCCGTGTGGAGCGCACCAAGAGCTACCTCGTTGAAAAGGGTGTGCCCGCGGATCATCTCCAGACACAGGCGTTTGGCTTTGAAAAGAACATGACCTCGGAGGAGGTCAAGGCGCAAATCGAAGCCGATCCGGAACTCAGCGCTGCGGAAAAGCAGAAGATCTTGAAAAACCTGCTGACCGTGCGTCTGGCCAGCAACCGCCGTGTCGACGTCACCTTGAGCACTACCGGTGAGCAGTCCGTTCGCCGCTTCCCCTTCAGTTCCAGGGATGCCCTCACTTTGCTCAGTAGGAGTGGCGGGGAAAAGGCGAAGGAAAAAACACCTGCTTCCGCGCCCAAAAAGAAGGCTGCCAAGCCGTAGTCAAAAGCAGTCCTCGCCAGGAGGGTCTCGTGGCTCCTGGCAAGTGAGCAGTACAAACGAATACGAGGTCCCATCAGCGGGCTCTTCGAGGAACTCTCGAGGAGCCCGCCTCGTTTTTGTGTCAAGCCCGCTGAGTAGTTCCGAACCTCGTTTCCCGAATCGGAACGTATTCGCAGGAACGGGGCCATCTCATCCCAAACTGGGACTTGCCAACGAGGTACTACTATAGCTAATGTATTGATTTATGAATGCCTGGCAGCCGTTTCCTGAAATGGAATCTTAGATGCAAGTAACTCAGCACGCCGGTAGCTTTGAGGATGCCGATCATGAGTGAACTAGCCGCAGTGCGCCGCGAATTTGCTCCAATGAATCTCCTCATTGTGGATGATGAACACGCCATCCGCGAAACCTGCGCCGCAGTGGCCGAGCAGTGCGGAATGAAGGCTACTGCTGTGGCCACCGCCGAGGAAGCCTTGGAAGTTCTGGAACATTCGGCGGTCGATATTTTGCTCACGGATTTGAAGCTGCCGCAGGCCAATGGCGTCGAACTGCTCAAGCTGGTGCATGACTTGCACCCGCAGGTCAACGTCGTCGTGTTGACGCAGTACGGAACTATCGAATCGGCCGTGGAGGTTACCCGCCTCGGGGCCGTCGACTACGTCACCAAGCCCTTCCGCATCGAAGAATTGCGTTCCCGGCTCGAACGCGTCGCGCGCGCCGTGGAGCTCCAGCAGGAAAACGCCTTGCTGCGCGAGCAGTTGCGCACCCGGCCGGGCTTCGGCGGGCTTATCGGCGTCTCCATGAAGAGGCAGCGCGTTTACAAAATCATGGAAAAAGTAAGCCAGCATGAGTATCCGGTTCTGGTTTTGGGAGAAAGTGGCACCGGCAAAGAGCTGGTCGCTCGTAGCATTCATTTTTCCGGACCGCGCAAGGAACGGCCCTTCGCTCCGGTGGATTGTTCCTCCCTGGTGCCCACGCTGATTGAGTCCGAACTGTTTGGCTACGTCAAAGGCGCTTTCACAGGAGCCATGCAGGCCAAGCAGGGATTGCTGGAGGCCGCCCAGGGCGGCACGCTTTTTCTCGATGAAATCGGCGACATGCCCGTGGACTTGCAAGCGAAGCTGCTGCGGGCGCTGCAGGAGCGCGAGATCAAGCCCGTCGGCTCCACGGAACGCCGCCGCATCAACGTGCGCATCATCGCGGCCACCAACCGCGATCTCGATTCCGCCATCCGTACCGGAACTTTCCGCCAGGACTTGTATTTCCGGCTCAATGTAGTGCAAGTCAAATTGCCTCCCTTGCGCGATCGCAAAAGCGACATTCCACTAATGGTCACTGCCTTTCTGGAGAAGTTTTCGGACCCTCAGGGGCCTGTTCGAACGATTTCGGAAGACGCCATGCGCCATCTCATCGCCTACGACTGGCCCGGAAACGTGCGCGAGCTGGAAAACGCTGTCGAGCGCGCCGTCGCACTCGGCTCGGGGCCCATCCTGCATGTTGCGGATCTGCCGTCAAATTTGCAGTATCCGACAAGCGAACGCGTTCCGGAGAGAGACGAAATCCTTCCTCTCGAGGAACTCGAGCGCCGCGCCATTCTTCGTACCCTCCGCGAAACCAGCGGCGACAAACTGGCCGCCGCGCGCATGCTCGGCATCGGCAAAACCACGCTATATCGTAAGCTCAAGCAGTATCATGTGGAGCATGCAGAGCCGTAGGGTAGGCGAGTTTAGGGCTTGCTGCTTCCTGCTCCACTCCCGAGCGGCAAAAAGTCTTCCGCTTGTTGGCTGCGCATCCTGGCATTCCACATGATTTCTGCCCGCGGGATCGCGGCTTTTTCGATCTGTCCTACTCTTCGAATTCCACTCCTTCTCGCCGGTCCACTCTGGGAAGAACTCTGAGTACAGTTTCGACATGGAATCGCCGGCGGCTCGACTTACCCTTCCACGCTCTCTAAGTGATTGATTCCTTGGGTGCAATTGTCATTCTCCGATGGACATGCTGATGCAAGAGCCACTGCGGAGGGCAAATCACGAACCACCCTGCCACTCGGTGCGGCGAGAGCGGATGGGTTGATGAGTGAACGGATGAGGGTCTGGGGAGCAAGAACGGAGAGAGCACCGGGGCCGCCGGGCGTGGCACGCGCGGCCGTTGCCGGAGCTTCGCGCTTGGAGCTCTTGAAAGCGGCACTGAACGCCCTTAGCAGAGAGAGCAACGCGGACCGCATCGGCGTATGGGTGGAGGCGGAACCCAGCTTGAGTTTGCAAAACGAAGGCCCCGGCCGACTTCAAGGATTGGTGTGGGATCGCGAGAACGGCGAGATGCCCCGCGAGTGGGCCCATCTTTCGGTCGAGCCGCCCCTGCCGGAAGAATCCCTGTTTGCGGGAAAAATCGTCGAGCAAGACCTGGAGGCTGTTCCCAATCGCCCCGTCATCGGGCCGCTGGTTGAATTGCGCCGTGCGACGTGGATTCCCATCGAGAGGAATGGACAGTTAAAGGGCGTCATCCTCGCGGGAAGCCGCGGCAACCAGGCGGTAACGCGCCTGGAAGACATGCAGGCGATCGCGGCGGAGCTGGCCTTGGCGATTGGGCTCGAAGAGGAGCAGAAAATCGCCCGCATTCGAAACGCCGACCTGCGCGCAGCCCGGTACATCCTCGAATCGCGCCGCGTCAGGAATCCTGCGGGAATGATGCTCGCAAAGCTGGCGGAGAGCTGCACGGAAATGGTGGCGGGAGAGCAAGGTCCCGGCGCAACTTTCGCCGTGATCGGCGCGCTTGCGGAGCAGCCGGAGCACTCCGGCAGGCAAGAGGAGATCGAGTTTCGCTGGAGGAGCGGAGACCCGGAATGGACACGCGCGGCCGCCAGTGAACCGCTGGCGGGCATTTGGCGGCGCTCGCTGGAAACGCGGCAGGTTATAGGGAGCGAACCTCACGGCGCTGCAGTCCGGGAATCTGTAGCGCGCATCCTGGCCTATCCACTGGAGGAGGATGGGCAGCTTCTCGGCGTGCTGGTGGCTGGACTTCCGCGGCGGGCCATTTCCCTTGCCACGCTCGAACGATTGGAATTGCGCGCCGCGCTGGCCGCCACGGAGTTGGGCCGGCGAAAACGCAACGAGGTGGAGATCCGGGAAACCGAGTGGCAGCGGGCGCTGCTGGATTCCAGCAGCGAAGCGGTAATTCTTCTGGATGAAACGGGAAGAATCGCCGGTTCCAGCCGCGGAGCGCGGGAACTGACTCGCCTGGCCTCCAAGCCCGATGAAAAAGCAATGCCCGGTGTTCGAACGGGAGAGTCCTTCGCAAGCATCTTTCGAATGGGCGCGCGGGAACTCGTCGAGGAATGGATGAGCGTGACCTTTGACGGCGGGCCGAGTTTGCGCGATACGGGGGAAGATTCTCCGCAAGCCGAACTGTACAACGGAATCTGCGTCCGCATGCGCATCGCCGGACCTGCGCCGGGCCGCGGTCTGGCCATCCTGCTGGAGCCGCTGGAAGCCCACGAATCCGCGCGGCTGTCCGACCGCGCCGAAACCGAATTACAAAGCGTTCTCGAATGGCTGGAAGAAGGCGTGTTGTTGTTCGATGCGCACGAAAACGTGCGCGCGATGAACACGCGGTTCGAACAGATTGCGGGGTTCAGCCCGGGCGAATCCGGAAAGATTCGAACGCTGGAGGGACTGATCGCCAGGCTGGCGGAACAGTCGGCAGCGCCGGAGCGCTTTGCGGAGCGCTGGCGCGAGCTTGCGCGGGGAATAGAAGGGGGCGTGCGTGAGGAACTGCAGATGCTGTCTCCGTCGCCGCGCATCCTGGAACGGGCCTCGCGGCCGGTACTGGATGTGTTTGGGCGCCAGATCGGACGAGTCGAAATTTACCGCGACATGACCGCACAGATGGTCTTTCAATCGAAATTGCTGCAAACAGAAAAACTCGCGGTGCTCGGACAGATGGTCAGCGGTATCGCGCATGAATTGAGCAATCCGCTGACGAGCATTCTGGGATACGCGCAGCGTTTGCTCTCACGCCGAGAAGGCGCCGGGCGCACCTCCGAAGCGCAGCAGATTTTCCAGGAAGCGGAGCGCGCCGGCAACATTCTCCGGCAACTTCTGTTGAACGCCAGAGAAATGCTTCCGGAGCGGCGCACCGTCTCGCTGAACCAGATCGTGGTGCAAGCCATGGAACTCCAGCGCTTCAGCCTGGAAGCGGAAAAAATCCGCGTGGAAGCGGATCTGGATCCGGAGTTGCCCACGGTGCACGGCGATCCCGGGCAACTCCAGCAGGTTTTGATGAATCTGCTGGGCAATTCGCGGCAAGCCATCGAGCAGCAGGGCCGCGGCGGAACCATCCGGCTGAGGACCAGAAAAATCGGGGAAGACCGCATGACGCTGGAAGTCGAAGACGATGGGCCGGGAGTGCCGCAAGCCATCTTGGCGCGGATTTTCGATCCGTTTTTCACCACCAAGCCCGCGGGCGTCGGAACGGGACTGGGACTGGCCATCGTATTGAGCGTCGTGCGAGAGCATGGCGGCCGCGTGCAGGTTCTGAATCCGCCGGGCGGCGGCGCGGTTTTTCAGATCGAACTGCCCGCCGCGCCGCGGCGCGTGCAACAGGAGAAGGCAGGCTCCCGGCAACCGGAAGAGAAAAGTTTGCTGCCCGAAAGCGCCAGGAGAGCGCAGATCGAAAAGCAAACGTCCGTGTCCGTGGCTCGAAACGGCAGCCGTGTTCTTGTTGTGGAAGATGAGCCGACGGTCGCCCGGCTGATCGCCGACGTGCTCGAAGACGAAGGCTTTCTTGTGGATGTGATGCTGGACGGGCGCGAAGCGCTGAACCAGGCGGCGCGAGAACCCTACGACCTGGTGATTTGCGACATGAAGATGCCGGGGCTCGACGGGCAGCACTTCTATAGGTCACTAGTGCGCGCGGGGAATCCGCTGCGCGAACGCTTTCTTTTCGTGACCGGGGACATCGTCGCCGCGCAAACGCGGGAATTTCTGGAACGCAACCAATTGCCGCACGTCGCCAAACCCTTTCGCGTGGAAGAGCTGACGGAGAAAGTGCACCGCGTTCTGGAATGCAAAGTACTGCCGGAGGCACCGGCGCGAACTGCCGCACGCAGGACCGCGGCGAGAAATGGATGAAAGCATGACCGAACGGGAACAAACAGTTTTACTGGTGAGCGGCGACGCGGCCCTGTGCGCAGCGGCACGCCGGGAGTTTGAAGAAACCATTTCGGGGCTGCGGCTCGCCTCGGTCAGCAACATGGAAGGGGCCCGGCGGATACTCGAAGAGGATGCGCCGGCGGTGATTCTTCTTGAGGAATCGACGGTAGCTGCGAAAAGCGAGCAGCGGCACGGAGCGGCGCCTCCACTGAACGCACTGGTAACCTCGCTGGCGGTGTATGCCCCAGTGGTGGTGATCGGTGCGGCGGAGCGGCGCAAAGAACTTACGATGCTGATTGCCTCGGGCGCGGCCGATTACGTGGCGCGGGACAACGGCTGCTTGCCGGTGGCGCTTGGCCTGATTCAACGGCGCTTGCGCCAGGCGCAGAACTTGATCGACGGCACGCCGCTTCCTTTCGGAGACGGAAAAGAGGATTTCGGCGAAGTGCTCCGCCACGAATTGAACAACCCGCTGACCGGCATTCTGGGGAACGCGGAATTACTGCTGGCGGAAATTCACAAAAAAGATGACGGCAAACTGCCGCACGGCGGGCGGCAGCGCGTGGAGACCATCGCGGCCCTGGCGGTACGCTTGCGCGAGACGGTCCGGCGGCTGAGCCAGGAGTGGGAGGCCTGGCGTGATCCGGTGCAATAAGCCATATGGCCTGCGACGCAAAGAAATCGAATCTCACCTCAAGCAATTTCCCAAGATCCCAGCGGAGTGATGCAAAAGGGATTCCCGCTCGTTCTGCCTTCCTTTCTGGAAAATTTCAGTTCGCTTTTTTGTTTTCTGTGACCGCGGCGCTCCACACCATTTTTCCGCCGAACATGGTCCAGAGCACTTTCGTGTCGCGCAGTTCTTCGATGGGAATGGTGGTCACGTCGCGATCCACGAGGGCGAAATCGGCTTGCTTGCCCGGGGCAATGGTGCCTATGCGTTCCAATTGGTTCATGGCGCGCGCGGAATTGCGCGTGTAGGCGTAGAGCATGGCATCGCGCGGCATGCGCTCGCCGGGATCCAAGACTCCCTCGGCTCCTTTGCGGGTTTCCGCTTGATAGATGGCCCAAAACACGTTGGGGGTGGAGACCGGCCAGTCGCTCGCGCCGGAAATGACCGCGCCGGCGTCCAGCATCGACCGCGAGGGGTATTGCCAGCGGTAAACTTCGGGATCGAGATATGGCTTCATTAATTCGATGGTGTCGTTTCCAGCGTCGGCCCAGAAGAGTTGAAAGGCCGCGATAACGCCGAGTTGCCGGAAGCGAATGAAGTCCTCGGGATCGACCAGTTGAACGTGTGTGAGCGTGTGGGGCAAGCCGCTGCCGCCATTCGCTTTCCGCGCTGCTTCGATGCCGTTCAGCGACTCCTTCACGGCCAAATTCCCAATCGCGTGCACATGCACGATCAGTCCCTGCTTGTCCGCGGCGGTGACCAGCACCGCGAAGCGCGCCGGATCGAAAAGCAATTCGCCGGATTTTCCGGAGTTACGGTATGGCTTGGTGAGCGCAGCGGTCTGCGAGGGAAACTCCACGACGCCATCGGCGAAAACTTTGATTCCCGGGACGGTCAGGTCGGGGAGGCCCGCGAATCTTGCGCGCAGTTTTTGAAATGCCGCCAGTTCCTGTGCCGGATCGTTGCGCGGATTGACCACCGGAAAGGCGGCGACATGCGCGGTCAGTTCACCGTTTTCCGCGAGCGTGCGGTAGGCGGCAAGGATGGGTTCGCTGGCCATGGGATCGAGCCATGCTGTGATTCCCATGCTGTGAAGGTACTTCACGGCGGCGCGCGCGGCTTCGAGGTACTGCTCCTTGGTGGGCGGGGGCAAGAGGGCTTGGATCTTGTCCAAGCCGGCGTCTACGGCAAACCCGGTGGGTGCGAGGTCCCGGCCGAGGCCATAATAGCTGCGCTGCAAATCCGAGAGGCGGTTGAGGAATTCCTTGTTCACTCCGGCCTTCCCGAGCAAAACATGATTGGCCCAGCCGGTGTGGCCGTCCATGCCACCCAGAAGCACGGGCAGCCGCGCGTAAGCTCCGGAATTAAACCTAGCGTTGAGTTCATCGGTCTTCGACCAGAAGACCAGCGGCAAGCCGGTGATGTACAGAATGTCGCCGCGCATTCCTTTGCGGCTCTTCTGCGCGGCAGCGACGAAATCCGCGAGTTGGTCCACGGAATGGATCTGATCGCCGACGTCGGCGCCGATCAGGGAGAGTCCGCCATCGACGGAATGAACGTGGCTGTCGATCAGTCCGGGGAGCAAGGTCATGCCGTGCAGATCGGTGGATTCCGCGTCTTTACCGACGGCTTGCCGGACGTCGGCGTAGCTGCCGACGGCTACGATTTTGTCGCCGTGAATGGCGACGGCTTCCGCGTATGGATGTTGCGGTTCGCCGGTAAAGATTTTGCCATTGAAGAAAATGCGGTCCGTCGAGTTGGTGGCGGCAGGCCATGCGGCGGATACAAAAATGAGCGCGGAGAATACCGCGAGACACAAAGACTTGTGCAACACGCTCTTCATTCCATCCTCCGCGTGAAAGGAATTCACATCACGATGCTGCAACCTTACTTGAATTGTGGAAGCTTAGACATCGCTCTGGAAATGGTCAAGCGGATTCCGGAGGCTCTCGTGGAATTATTTCTGCGCGGAATTTGTGTTTGCAGCGGCAGCGGCGAAAAAGACTAGGACGCGGCGGCGGAATTCTTCGGGGGCAAAACCATAGGCGGCGGTGTGGAAGGCGACGGGCACTTCCCAAAGTTCCTTGCGGCCGCGGGCGGCGGCGTAAATCATTTCCGCGTGGCGGCAGGGAAGTACTACATCGTTTTCGTCGCAGATGAGGAGAACGGGAAAAGCGCGGGCGGCGACGGCGTGCTCGGGAGAAACTTCAGCGGCCGGAAAACCGGCGATGCGTTCGCCGCGGTAGAGCAAGGTCCAGGCGCCGGGAGCGAAAAAAGTTTTGCCCAGCCAGGGATACTTCTGCAAGCCGGCGTAATCATAGGTTGCTTCGCGAAGGCTGGCAAAGGGGGATTCAGCGACGACGGCTTCGATGCGCGGGTCGGCGGCCGCCGATTGCAGGACGATGCCCGCGCCCATGGATTCGCCGAGGGCGAAGATGTGGGGCGGCGGGACCGCAGGCGGCGCCGGAAAGTCTCCTGAACCTCCGTGCCAGCCGAATGGCGGGTGCATTTGTACAGTGATTCCTGGCGGCAGTTGTTGGACGAGCAGGGCGTCGATGACGGCGCGGGTGTCGTTGCGCTCAAGCCAGCCGTAGGTGGCAATGGAGCCTTCACTGGCGCCATGGGCGCGGGCGTCCATCATGACGACGCTGTAGCCGGCGCGCAGCAGGAATTCCGACTGGCCGATGGTTCCCACACGGTTGTCCGCCTGTCCGTGGAAGAGCAGGACCCAGATGCCGTTGGGATTTTTCGCATGCACTTTCCAGCCGCGGAGAAGGACTCCGTCGGGGGCGCGGACGTCGAAGTCTTCGCGGGTGGCCCCGGAGACGGCGAAGGAGGAGTCCGCTTCGCGGACGAGATCGAAGGTGAGTTCACGGCGAATGGGGTGGACCAAGGCAGGGCTGGCCATCCACCCCACCACGGCGGCGAGGATCGGCGGGAAGAGGACGAGCATGAGAGCGATACGGATGAGGCGGCGGCGCATGGGTTGTCCCACAATTAGAATACGAGAACGGAACGATCACAGTTCAAGCAGATTGGAGATAAGGAGTGAGGGGGTACCCCCTGTTTTTTGTAAGTGCAGATTCTAAAGGAGTTAACTTTGCCGTAAGTGGATTATAATCAACACTTGCGAGCAATCTTGTAAGTGCACATTCTAAAGAACTTAGAAGTTAACATAATTATTTATTCGACACTCTTTTTTTTGGTCGCATAGGGTGTGACGAAGGGATGGTTGTGGCGACTGAAAGCCTCAAAAAAAAGCGGCAGCAAGCTGCCGCGCTCCAAAATTCTTCCCAGGAAAATGGTAGGCTCAAAAGAAAAATCGGTCAAGGAAAAGTTGGGGCGAGATTCGTGGTGTCAGTACGCAGGGGAGCCAGGCGCGAACGGTTTGGGGCTCTCCGGATTTACTTGGCGGTGGAGACGAGTTTGGCGACGGAGGCGGCGCGCTGCTCGGCGCGGCGTTCTTGCTCGACGTGCTGGGTGCACTCGGCGATATCGTCGTCGATGTCCTTGATTTCGCGGGCGAGATGAAAATTCTGCGGATTCTTCTCGTAGGTTTCGAATAACGAGTCGCGCCTGGACTTCAAGGCGTCGCGCTTTTTCTTCCAGACACTGGCAACTGCCACCATGGGTTAGCCTCGGAGACAGTGTGCGCCTTTTTGTGTATTAGCGATACGGCGGAAAAGAGACGTGCGCAGATTTGTGCACTGGCGGAACAAATCGCCGGGTCACAAGAGTCCACGGCTACCGCAAAGCGAGCAATAGACGGAAGGGTCTGCGCCGGACAATTAGTTTTCGTGGCGTGAAGCTCTCTTTACCGTGCACGCCGGAAAAGTGGCGGCAAGCCGCCGCACTCCAAATTAGGAGCGGAAGAGGACGGATTCGCGCTGGAACATTTTAATGGCGATGAAGAGAGCAGCGGCGGCGTAGACGCACGTCGACGCGAAGATGATGCTGATATAGTTCCAGTGGTAGGTGCCGGCGACCAGCTCTTTGCAGAGCAGGCTCACGTTTAGAATGGGAATGAGCGAAAGCTTGGGAGTGAGCTCCACGCCGGGAAGCATCGCAGCGACGGCGGGAATGACGACTACGAAAGTCATGGGGGTGAGATAACTCTGGGCCTCTTTATAGGTTTTGGCGAAGAGCGCGATGGTCATTAGTGTGGCGGAGAACAATACGGCCACGGGCAGCGCCATAAGGAAGACGGATAGAACGGTGGTGGGTCCGAGCTTGAGAATCAGGCCCGAAGCAGCTTCGCGGCCAGCGGCAGACTGTGATGTGTAA
>Ga0210404_10000892_pt1 | contig 13749 bp, 8 predicted proteins | sample IncBWH28MmetaG_FD_155455 | JGI IMG/M metagenome (GOLD analysis project Ga0210404, IMG submission 155455) | Forest soil microbial communities from Barre Woods Harvard Forest LTER site, Petersham, Massachusetts, United States - Inc-BW-H-28-M | ecosystem: Environmental > Terrestrial > Soil >... | reverse complement strand
AAACCCCGCTGAATCGTTTGGTGGATGCCGTTTCACCAGAAAGCAATGCCGGGCGCGAGTTCAACATATTGGCCCAGCAGGCGATTCAGGATCCTAATTCACGGCTTGAACTACGCAAATGGTTCCAGCGGTGGCGCGACAACGACGCGCGGCTGCATCCGTTTCTCTCTTCTTCCAGCTCTCTTCAGGAATTAATTCCCCTGTCCCATGGTCTTTGCGACCTTGGATCAACTGGATTGGAGGCGCTCGACAATATTGAAGCCGGAAGTCCTGTTACGGCAGACAAGCGCAACCAGCAATTAGCAGTCATAGATGACGCGGCCAAGCCTCATGCCGAGTTATTCCTAGTGGTTGGCTCCGGGGTTCGCCAACTGGTTGCGGCGGAACGCTTGGCTGAATGATTCAGCAGCCTCAGAGACACCAAAACCGACCATGAGAAGCCCGCTAGCGCTCCGAAGCACACGCCAATCAGTCGAAACACGCTAGGAGTACTAGTAAGGACAAATTCTTTTTAGTTCGGTCTCATGCGGACCTGGCGCAGTCTACGAGAAACGCGTTTGGTCGGGCAGTCACAGCTTGCTTACCATCAAAGGGGAATCTCGGCTCCTTCGAACCGAGTTGACCATAATTGTTCTACGACTTAGGCTCGGGCGGAGAGGGAGCCGGAGACGAAGGTTAGTGGGTCTGCAGGAGCGATAAGGAGCTGGCAGCCGCCGGAGGTTGCTGTTGCGATTGGGCGGAAATGGTCGCGAGGAGAGACGTGGCCTCGGCGATTTGCTTGCGCGTCATCAGATGCGAGAGCTCGTTGCGGCGGTCGGCGCCAGAGGCGTCACCTGCGGCGAGCGCGCGGGAATACCAGGTGTAGGCAGCGACGTAATCGAGTGGCAGGCCTTTCCCCTGCTCGTAGAGGTAAGCCAGGTTTGTTTGCGCGATGGGCAGACCGTGTTGCGCGGCAAGGCGCAGCCAGCGGGCAGCTTCCGTGTAATCGAGTGCGACGCCCAGACCTTTGTAGTAAGAAACGCCGAGACTGTTTTGAGCGTCGGCCGATCCTGAATCGGCCGCTGCCCGAAACCACTTGGCCCCTTCTTTGTAATCGCGGGGGATTCCGGAGCCCAGGTAATAAAGCGCCGCCAGATTGCATTGGCCGACGGGATTCCCGTGTCGGGCGGAAGCGAGATACCATTCGAGTGCCTTGCCCATGTTCTTCGGGACACCCTGGCCATGCTGATAGAGAGAGGCCAGGTTGTTTTCGGCGGGCGAGTGGCCCTGGAGTGCTGCGGCACGGTAGTTCTCCGCAGCCTTGGCATAATCCCGGGGAACGCCTTTACCATGTTCGTATAAGTAGCCGAGGAGGTATTCCGCGTGAGCATTACCCTGGGCCGCGGACGCACGGAGCCACTTGAGGGCAGATTGGTAGTCCTCGTTGGCGGGATCGTGGCGCAAAAGAGACTGCGCGAGGTTGTATTGAGCAACGGCGTCGCCCTGTTCCGCCTGCGATTGCAGCTTGGAAGAGGACGTGCCGGCATTCTGCTGAGACTGTGGCGCAGCGTGACTGGGCTGAACCGCCACAAACACGGCGGCGAGAAGCAACATCCGTGCGAACAACGAGCATGACTGGCGCAGGTGCAAGTTCATGGTGGTCCCCTTTTGTTGACGCGGAAGTGTGTTTCGGTGCGCGAGACTCTTCAGGCCGGTTACCAGTTGTAAATGGCCGGCTGTAGAGCCAGGAAGCACCGCGAGCACACCACCGCGCTGGCGTACACGGGCCGGCGATAGCGGCACCGGAAAAAACTGGCGCAGCACTCGTACTCCCGACTCGCCGAACGCGTGACGAACTCTCAGAACCACTCGCCTGAACTGGATTGCTGCTGTAATGACGAGTGAACGCGCGAAAGGTTCCGTTTTGTTGCGATATTTTTATAAAGCGTGTGTTGGAACTGCGGTTTTAATTGGCGCGCCCGGGGATTGCCGGTATGGACACAGGCTGCCGTCCTTCACGCGGTAGCTTAGTGTACTTCGCTACGCCAGCCCGAGACTTGAAATTCATGGGTTGGGCATTCCAGTTAGAAAAAATCGCGAATCCGAAACGAACATCCAAAAAATGTTTTGTTTACTTTACCGGAACCGGCGAATGACGAGGTTGTGTCGATCGGAGCGATATAAGCCCACGACGTACATAATTGCTTTGCCCTTGGTTGAATAAATGACCTGGCGAATACGCAGCAGCGGTTCGCGGCGCGAAACGGCTAGGAGCTCTGCGCTCCTGGGATCGGCAGCTGTCGCATCAACCTCTTCATCCGCATAGCCGAGCTCGATTTTGTAATTGCGTTCGAGCAATGCGAACAGGCTCTCGCGGCCAACGGGAGCATCCAGGAGCCCCGAGAACTCAGTGCTGTTCAGGTAGCAAGTCTCCAGGGCGAAGGGCTCACCGGCGGCGTGGCGCAAACGCTCGAGCTTGATCACGTTACTCGTCGGAGGGAGGGACAGCCGCGCTGCTGCATCCTGCTCGCCGGCGATTATTTTTAAGAACAGAATTTTGGAGGCGGTGGTGAGGTTCCGGCCAGCCATCTGTTCCGTGTAACTCATCAGCTTATTGAAATGGATTTTCGGGGGGGCAACAAACGTTCCGATACCGCGGCGGCGCTCGACGAATCCTTCGCGTTCGAGCGAGACAAGCGCGTGGCGCGCCGTCATCAGGCTGACCTGATGAATCTTCGCCAGGTCACGTTCCGAATCCACGGGATCACCCGGACGCAAATGGCCGGATTCGATGCGCTTGAGGATGCCGCTTTGGATTCTCTGGTACGCGGGCAAGCCATTGCTCTTTTTCGCTGGCACTCTCACTCCTGAATTGGCCCGGGACCGCTTCGTGGGCACCTGCTTGGAAGCTGGATTCATATGAAGAACGATATTCCGTTACGCCTCTCCCACAAGTTCCGAAAGTGCGCCGCGTTCGAGCCAGAAGCCCACGGTGTTATAGAGCGGAGGAGAGCAACTGCAATAGGTCGCACCATATCTATGATTCGTATAAACCATAATTTAAGGCTTGACAACTAGAAAGTGGCGCTATATAGCTACGTGCCATTCGGCCGGGGTTGTGGTTGCCAATCTAGAGATTCAATCAAGAGGAGAGGTCGTTGTATGGCCGACGGCTTCGAATCGGAGGAGTGACATGAGAAAGATGCAGTCCTTGGGGTGGGGGCTTGTGTATTTGACGCTGCTGACGTTGCTTTGCACCGCGAATCCAGCGCGGGGTCAGGACGTTACTGCCGCAATCACCGGAACGGTTACCGATCCGAGTGGTGGGGCCGTTGTGGGAGCGACTGTTACAGCCAAGTCTGTGGAGCGCGGCACCGTCTTTAAGGCCGAGTCCAACGAGGCCGGAATTTACCGTATCGCCCAGCTCCCGGTCGGCAACTACGACCTGCGCGTGGAGAAGGACGGGTTTCAGACTACCTTGTATCCTGCATTCACGCTGGTGCTGAACCAGATTGCTCGTATCGATGTCCAACTGAAGGTCGGCCAGGTTAAGCCAGACCGTCGAAGAACCGGCGCCGCACCTATCTTAAAAACAGAGGCGACGCAGGTCGACACCATTATCAATGCGGCCACTAACGATAATCTTCCCCTGGCCTCCCGCAATTACGTCCAATTGACGCTGCTTGCCCCTGGATCGGTATCGACCGACCCCAGCAGTTTCAACAATGGCAACAACACCGCTGGTTACGGGGGCCGCCCGCTGATTAACGGCAACCGCGAGCAAGCCAACAATTTCTTACTCGACGGCATGGATAACAACCAGGTGTCAGATAACCTGCTGGGTTACACGCCTGCACCGGATGCAATTGAGGAATTCAACCTGATTACTAACAACGCTTCCGCCGAGTTCGGCAATTTTATGGGTGGGATTGTCAACGCCACGATCAAGTCGGGGACAAACACCTATCACGGCGATGTGTGGGAGTTTTTCCGCAATGACAAGCTGAACGCGAATAGCTGGTCGAATAATTTCAATACTAAACTGGTTAACGGCAGCTATGTGTCGGACCCGCTTCCCAAGGACAAATTGCGCTGGAATATGTTCGGCGCCACGTTTGGCGGCCCAGTCCTCAAAAATAAGTTGTTCTTTTTTACGGACTACCAAGGCCAACGGTTTGATATTCCCGGTGCGTCGAGTACGTTCAATGTATTCAGTACTGCTGAGCGCGGTGGGGACTTTGGCGCACTGTGCTCGGCGGGATTCGACGCGACCGGAGCATGTAAGTCAAGCGGCAGCGGAAACGTCCAACTATACAACCCGTGCGTATCCTTTACCGCACCTTGCACCCCTTCTTCCACCGCAGCGACGACTCGCCAAATATTCCCGTTCAACAAAATTCCAACCGCAATGATCAGCCCAGTGGCGCAGGCGCTGTTTGGCTCCTCCCTCTATCCGGCAGCCATCGGCACTGGCCTGCAACAAAACGCTATCAACACTAAAGCATCGGCCTTTAACGTAGATCAGGGCGACATCAAGGTAGACTACAAGGCCACAAACAAGGACACTATTTCCGGTCGCTTTACTAGGGCTTACCAGAATAACCCATCGACAAACTCGTTCCTGCTATTTTCCGACGGCTATGCAACGACGCCAATTTACAACACGGTTGGCGATTGGACCCGCGTGATCAGCACCAACCTCGTCAATGATGCCCGTGTTGGTTGGAGCCATGTGACGCTGAACAGCGGTAATAGCTGGGCTCCGAGCGTCGCACAATTCGGCAATACGCTTGGTATCGGGAATGGAAACCCTGCAGGCGTCAACGGACTGCTGGCCCTCAACTTTGCCAACTCAGTCCTGAAAAACCTGGGGACCACGGAGCAAACCCAGAGCTTCGATGACCACGTCTGGCAGTTCGAAGATGCGGTAACTTGGACGCGCGGCCGACACAACATCAAGGTTGGTGGCCAAGTTTGGCACCAGGTCATCAAGACCTTCTATGCAGGTAACAATGGCCAGCTTGGCTATCTGCACTTTGATGGCCGCTTCACCAGCAACACCATCGGCGGTGCTGCCACCGGCGCTGGGGATGGGGGAGCAGACTTCCTCCTTGGCCTTCCCGATTCGTACGGCCGAGGTGTCAGCACCGGCAAAACTTGGGAGCAGTCGAGCAATATCATTGGCATCTACGTTCAAGACACGTGGCGCCTATCGGACCGCTTGACCTTGAATCTCGGTTTGCGATACGAGGCGCACACTCCTTGGGTAGAAACCAATAACCAGCAGGCCAACTACAACATGGCCACCGGCAATATTGACCTCGCCAACCAGAACGGAGCCAGCAGCGGTCTTTACAATGGTTTCTATGGCGGTAAAGACTTTCAGCCGCGCATCGGTTTCGCGTGGACGCCCGCGATGCTGGGCGGCCACACGGTCGTCCGTGGCGCCTTTACAATCTCCTCGTACCTGGAAGGCACAGGTACGAACCTGCGTTTGACCTTGAACGCGCCCTTTACTCCAGCCGAAATCAATACCGTCTATAACAACCTGGCATTGCCCGCCACGAGCGCGTCTGACGGCATTGTGGGCACTGCGACGGGCACATCCTGCGCGGCACCCACCTATGCGTGTTACGCTGGAGCCCAGTTCCGCGTTTGGGATCCGAACGTTCAGCCGGCCATCGACGATCAGTGGAACCTCACTATCCAGCACCAATTCTGGGGCGATACGACCTTCCAGATTGGCTACCTCGGTCAGCGAGCCTATCATTTGATGGTGCCGTTCGACTACGCGCAGAGAGTACTGCTTCCCAATTCATCTTGCGGGACTCCGCCGTGCACCGCTCCGAGCCCATTCTTTGCCAAGAACCCGACGCTTTATACCGTCCTTGGCAACCCTGCCCAGAACGGTGAGGGCGCTAGCGTCTCCGGTACGCAATCGAACGGCACGATGATGTACAACTCGTTGCAGGCCGTTCTCCAGAAGCAGATGGCCCATGGTTTGCAATATCAAGTCTCATACACCTACTCGAAGTGTATGTCCGACAACTCCGGTTACTATGGAGCCTGGAGTAATGCCATCAGCGCCTATCCGTACTGGCAGAACGTCTACAACAAAAAGGCCGAATGGGCGCCGTGCTATTACGATGCTACCCACGTCCTTGCCGCATATGCCATTTATGAGCTGCCAGTTGGCCGCGGCAAACTCTTGGCAAAGGACGCTAACAAGGTCGTGAATGCCGTTGTGGGAGGGTGGTCGGTTAGCCCGATCGTCACGTTCCGCACTGGCTTCCCCTTGGCAATAGCACCAGGCGGTACAGCTGATCAGTCTGGGACGTTTTCTCGCGGCGCGCGCCCCGATTGCAATTCAATCCCGACCATTACCGGAACAACCCCGATCGCCACGCCAGGAGTCGGTGGCTACCAGTGGTTCACCAACAATGGCAACTTCACCACGCCAGCCCTTGGGACCTTTGGCAGTTGCCCAAATCAACTCGGATACCTGCGCACGGCGCATTACACCGACGTAGACCTGAGTTTGCATAAGGACATCCAAATGACGGAACGGTTCAAGCTGCAGTTCCGAGCTGACTTCGTCAATGCGTTTAACCACGTGCAACTCAATGCGCCCTCCATTTGGGACTTGGGTTCGGCGTTGGGGCAGGTTACCAGCGCCCAGCCTCCAAGGAATATCCAGTTAGCGCTGAAGCTCTACTACTAACATAAACTGCGTATAATGAGGCAGGCGATCACCCCCGCCTGCCTCATTTCTTTTTTGCAGTGACGTTCACAGGGGCACGTTCGGAAGCGGAAACGCCTAATGCAAAATGTCTAGATACTCGGGTACGGCCGCGTCTGTCCTCTTATTAATTGGCTTTTTGTGGTCCGAACCAGTCATTTTGGCGCAGCAAGCGAAAGTCACTGCTACAGCAGGCGCCGTGTCTGGGTTATCCCTGGACAAAGCGCTCACCTTGGCAGAACAAGGGCATTGCCTTGAGAGCGTTTCCGCCCTTAAACGTGCCATGACCGGCCAAATCCCGGCGGAAACTAGAAAAAGGGCCGGCATAGTTGGACTGCGCTGCTCTTTAGCTTTGGACGATCGCGACTCCACGGTCGACTTTATCCGCTTGCTCAACAAGCAGTTTGGCCGGGACCCTGACGTACTCTTCATCCTTGTCCATGCATACTCTGATTTATCGACGCGAACGGCCCAGGATCTCGGCCGCACCGCCCCGCAATCACTTGCTGCTCATAAGCTGAACGCGGAAGCCCTCGAAATGCAAGGGAAGTGGGAACCTGCCCAGCTTGAATATGAAGGCATAATCGAAAAGGAACCTAATGCAGTCGGCGTTCACTTTTTGCTCGGCAGGCTGTTGCTCTCACGACCTGATGCCGGCGCGGACGCCATGGAACGCGCGAAGCAAGAATTCCTAAAGGAACTCCAGATTGATCCAAACAATGCTGGCGCCCAGTACATTTTGGGAGAACTTGCCCGGCGAGACGAGAAATGGGATGAGGCTATCTCCCGATTTTCCCAGGCCGCAAAGCTCGATTCCAATTTCGCGGAAGCCTACCTGGGCTGGGGGAGTTGTCTTGTCACCGTCAAGAGATACGAAGACGCAATTCCGCCTTTGCGCGTGGCGGAGCATCTGACGCCTGGAAATCCTGCCATCCATCACGCGCTTGCCACAGCCTTGGAGCGATCCGGTCACAGGGAAGAAGCAGAAAAGGAATTTGCGATTCACCGGAGCCTCGATTCAGCGACGCCAATGGCGCCAGCCCCTGAGAAGCCACAATAGTTTTCTCCTTATTTGATTTCGGATGATAAAACTTGGAAACTCTGAGAGTTTGCTCGGCACGGACTGAATGAAAATTCCAAGTGGGATTCGTGCACCGCAACTAACACGGCGCGATTTCTTCTCCAAGATGGTGGCCGGAGCCTTGCTCGCGCCGCGATGGCCGGGGTTTCTCTTGCCCGAGGCACCGCAATTTCCCTTCGAGGAAGTTCCCCCTCAGAAGAGCGGAATCCGATGGGTTCATTCGAACGGGAAGTCACCCGAAAAATACCTTCCGGAAACCTCAGGCGCAGGCTGCGCATTTCTCGACTATGACAACGACGGCTGGATGGACATTTACCTCGTGAACAGCGGCAAGTGCGACTTTTTCACTCCGAATCCGCCGTTGCGCAACGCGCTGTATAGGAACAATCGCGATGGCACGTTCACGGACGTCACCCTAGAAGCGGGAGTCGCGGGGGGTGGGTTTGGACAAGGTGTGGCTGTCGGTGACTACGATGGTGACGGATTCCCCGATCTGTACGTCACTCAGTATGGGCGCAGCATTTTGTTTCACAACAATGGAGATGGCACGTTTTCCGATGTAACGGAAAAAGCCGGAGTGGCCGCTCCCGGTTGGGCTTCCAGCGCTGTCTGGTTCGACTACGACAACGATGGCCGCCTTGACCTTTTCGTAGGTCGCTTCGTAGATTTCAGCAAGGAGCTCAACAAACCCTGCGGAATTCACGACGACGGCCGCCATCACTATTGCATTCCCAAGATTTATTCGCCCATGCCCAGCTGGCTGTTCCACAACAACGGCGATGGCACGTTCACCGACGTCAGCAAGGAGTCTGGCATTGCCAGTCGCCTCGGCAAGGTGTGGGGCGTGGTCGCGACCGACATCAACAACGACGGACTGATAGACCTATGGGTAAGCAACGACACGGTGGCCAATTTTCTCTTCGTGAATCGTGGCAAGGGAAAATTCGATGAGATCGCCACGACTGCCGGCGTTGCTTACAGTGATGCCGGCCGGGCGCGTTCCGGGATGGGCGTGGACGCGGCTGATTTCAATGAAGACGGTTGGCAAGACCTGTTCGTAGCAAATCTTGACCGCGAAGATTTTGCCATTTACCGGAACAACCATGACGGCACCTTCGATGACCTGGCAATTCCCATGGGAATTGCCAAAGCGACGCGATCCATGAGCGGTTGGGGCTTGAAATTTTTTGACTACGACAACGATGGAGACTTGGATCTGTTTCTCGCGAATGGCAATCCAGACGACCTCATCAGGTCCCTGCACGGCGAAAGCACCTATGAAGAGCCACTCATGTTGTTTCACAATAACGGAAAGTCGTTCGAAAACGTCAGCGCACAGAGCGGCCCTGTTTTTGCCACGCCGCTGTCCTCGCGTGGATTAGCACTCGGAGATTTCGATAACGATGGCGCTGTCGACGTCCTCGTCTCCGTTAACAACGGTGCACCGCTTCTCCTCCGCAATAATGCGGGCAAGCAGAGTCACTGGCTAGGAGTCCGTCTAATCGGAAAAAAATCCAACATCGACGCCATCGGTGCGCACATCTCTTATCAGTCCGGCGACCTGAAACGCTCGCGCACGAAGGTCGGTGGGGGAAGCTACTTGTCGTCACACGACCCGCGCATCGTCCTTGGCCTCGGCAAGCGTGCAAAGATCGACTCGCTCGAAGTGAAGTGGCCAATGCCCAGTGGCCTAACTCAGCGCTTCACGGACTTACCGGTCGATCGTTACATTACTATCGTTGAAGGGGAAGAGAAGTGGAAGTGAACGGAACAGCAAGAATAATTAATGGATTCTGTAACACAATATATACGTGTAACTTCTGGTGACGGGTTGCCGCCATCCGCGAGGCTGCCACGGACGGCAACCCCAAAACACTTTCCAATCCGAATTGGATTCCGGCGGTTGGCAACACCACACCGGATCCCGCCTATCCGGGCGCACACGCGGTTATCAGCGCTAGTGCGGCTTCCGTGCTGATTTCTTTCTTCCGAGGAAATCGTTTCGACTTCACGGTTTCTGAAGTTTTGGCGGGAGTGGACCGCTCCTTCACAAGCTTTTCTGCTGCGGCTGAAGAAGCGACGTTAAGCCGGATTGTCGCCGGTGTGCATTTCCGCTCCGACCTCACTACTGGCGAACGTCTGGGCCGTGAGGTAGCGGATTTCGTCGTCGATAACTTTTATCAATAAATTACAGAAATTTGTGGCCCACCTGCGTTCCAGATGGACGGAAGGCAGATGGTGGAGGCGGGGGGAGTCGAAATATTTGGCGGTACGGCAGACACGTAAGTTGTTGATTCTTCGAGACGCCAAAGGCGTGGGAAACGGAAAAATTGCCCTCAACTGGAACGTATCTGGAACGCGGGATTTTCCCCTAACACGGCTCCAACGGCACCAATCGGGTCTCGCCAGGGTTGGCAACATCGCCCAGGCGGCTTCCTAATTCTTTCATCCAAGCCGACGGGTTACGGCCGTGAATGAGCTGGCCGAAGAAACCGAGCCTTCCGCCACATGGCTCCGATTTTGGCGAATGTCGTCCTTCGTGATACTTCCGTAGACGGCCAGAAACTCAGTAATGTTCACAGGCTTCGAGAACAAGTAAGTCGCGTGGCCCCACCTGAGGCGTCTCCACGATCACCGCGGTCTCAAGTTCGAAGATGTACTCCGACCGAAACAGGTATACGCGCCGAGCACGCTTGGGGAGCTGTTTGTAGTCTTTAGAACCCGCCGGTGGCAAAAGTTTCGAAGACAGGCGGTTTTGGCTTGGACCGCGACAGACATGGCGATGGGGACTCTAGCATCGAGTCAACGGCCTGCCAAATAACCTGACGTATCGTGCGTGAGGAGTGGAAAGCTTGAATCAATATTCGTTAGAGGCAAAATGAAGCAGAACGCCACGAAAAGCCCAGGGCTGTTGACGCTTCGAAAGGCCAGGATTGTCGCCGGGGGCCGTGCTTGTGATGTCTTCAGCTGCCAGAGGTGGGGCAGAGCGCCTCATCTTCGGACGAGACGGCCTGCGTGGAATCGACGGTTATTCTCATTTTTTTCGCCCTCGAGTGGGCGTCCGAGTCCCTCGGGCATATGTCTGGTAGGTCGCGGTTCGGTGTCCATTTTCAGAGCAGCTATAATCTTTGCGTGAGCACAGATTTTCTGGATCGCCTGGCTAACCAACTTAGAGCCAACAAGAGCGCTGCTTGCGGCCGAGCATTTCAGCGGATTCTGGCCGTCGTGAAGAAGAATTGTGAAGAGGGCAAATATAGGAGTGACGTTGAAGCGGAGGCCGCCTTCCGGTATTTAGTGGATCGCGACGAAAGCTGCGAATGAGATGGGCTGCTGCGGCACCGGCCTAGATTAATTTCCTTTCCACGAAGGTAATGGCGGACGGCATTCCGTGTATGTGTGCTTGTTTGCGTCAAATCGCGAAGTACCGCCCATAAACTTTGACAAAAATTGCGTTCCCCTTCGGCGGGTTGGGGCGTTTGGGGAGCTAATGTGTCCATCGCCGCTACTCTATGCTTCAAGTCACAACACACGAGACAGTGAACCCAGTAACAGGAGGCTATCGATGCGCCTTGCCGGACGTGCGCGTTTGGGGTTCTATCCTCTTCCGATCCCAGAGGCTGAGCGGATCCGCAGATTCTTGGCATTCCCGGACCAACAATGTTGCGCGCTCGATCCTTGCGTCGGGGATGGTGCGGCGTTAGCTGAAATTACCTCTGAGAAAAGGGTCCTGCGACACGGAATTGAACTGGACTCTGGCCGTGCCGACCAAGCGCGTGCTAAAGAAATCGAGGTAGTCCACGGGAACTGCTTTGACGTGCAGCGCCCAGTGGAATCCTTCTCGGTAGTCTACTTGAATCCACCGTACGACTTCGAAATCAGCGAAGAGAGAGCGCAGCGAATGGAGAAGCTCTTCTTGGAGCATCTATACCGATGGCTAAAACCTGGCGGCGTTCTTGTGCTTATCGTGCCTGCCCGGCGAATTGCCGATTGCACGGTTCTGCTTTCAAGGCATTTCCGGGACATACGTGTTTACCGGCTCACGGAACCTGAAAGTGTCCGCTATGGGCAGGTCGCGCTGTTCGGAGTCCGGCGCACTAGGCAGGAAAGAGAGCGGCTGCGAGACGCAGAAATAATTCAGGCGCAACTCTGGCTGGCATCGGCCGAGAGTGAAGTCCAAAAACTTTCGCCGCTACCCCGGGAACCTGACCACCTGTACGCTGCGCCGCCGGGCGCCACCGTGCGCTTAGTTCACCGCGGTCTTCCGCTGGATGAAATAGAAGACCTATTGCCGAAATCATCCGCCTATCGCCAAGCCTCAGCCGTTCTTTTCGCTAAACAGGCAGATCTGACTGGCCGACCATTAACACCGCTGCATGGGGGGCACGTTGGACTGCTTTGCACGGCCGGAATGCTCAACGGCATCTTCGGGGAAGGGAAGCGCGGCATATCGCGCACTGGCAGTCGGTCAAGCTGGTGGATAAATCCGAGGAGGAAGAAGACGGGAAGACGGTCATTCGTGAAAAAGAACGATTCTCGAATGAACTGACACTGGTGTTCTCGAAGGGCGAAATAGCCGTGCTGAAATAGGCCATCGCCGCTTCTGACTAATGTGCCTATCACTGAAGAGTTTGTGGCCGTGCTGCAGCTAGTTTGCACTGTCGGATCACGTTTCCCCTTCCTACAGGGGGCGCCGCCCGAATCGAAGTGCGTCCAACCACACTCTTGAAACGCCACCGCGCGGTTAAAGTTTCCCGAATCAGCTTCAAAACCTTCAAAGTTCTAGTCTGGAGCAGAACCATGCTCAACGCTCACGAGCGCTTTGGAACGCTCGAGTTCACCAAGCGCATGAAAGACACGACGACCCGCGTCCGGGTTCACGTTGACCGAGCCATTCTCGAACTTGCGAAAAATGGCCGAGGCCAAGCCGACGTCCACTTGGTCTCGATGATCGGCGGAGATTCGGAAATTGGGGCGCTGTGGGTGGCAGTAACCGAGGGAGCTCTGTTCCAAATTCAACTGCCGGGCCGCGTGAGCATTGCGGCCTCTCTTGGCCTGGAAGCCCAATGCTTTCGCGGGAGTGTGGTGGTTCCGGACAGGAAGAGGCCGGCCCGGCATCTGGTCGCTGTATCTAGCGAATTAGCCAAAACGAAACCAGGCGCGGATCGAGAGGGCACACGCACTATCCTATGCGACGACGATCCGGCATTCGTGCTTTATCGCGTTGCGTATCGATATGGTTTGCCTGGGGTGCCGGAATGGGCGCCGTGGTTTATGCGCGAACTGAATCAACGAAAGGCGATTACGCCATTGCTCGGACTTGGATGTTCGCCCGTGTCGGTTAAAGGAACCAAGCAAACGTTTCTCAAATGGATTGGCAGGGCTCTCAGTAAACGTCTCATCCGAATTCCGGAAGAGAACGGATCAATCTGCTGGAAGCTGGCTAGCACTTTCCTGGAGCAGTCGAATTCGCAGCCGACATCAGAGGAGCAACCTCCAGGCGTGGGAGTAGTTTCCGTGTAGGACACCATTTCGGACTCTAACTGGACGACCTCAGCGACGGCTCTTCAAACTGTAAGACTCCGCCGATCAATTCGTCCAGATAGAGCCTCTGCAATTCATGAGATTGGCTGCACCATTCCAATCGGGCATCCACTCAAGCAGCCCTGGAGGAATGTCCGGCATTGCCCAGTTGCGCTTGGAGCAGGCAGTGGAGGGGAGTGAACAGTGAACTAATCATCGAGATTTGATTTTTGGAGCTATATCGCATCGGAGGTAGTTCATTGCAACACCGAACGAAACAATGAGCGCCCTCGGGGTTGTCGACCACCCGGAAGGTGGACAGACAACTCAATACAAGCGCGTTTATGAGGATCTATCCTGATTGTTCTAGCGCAATCCGCCTCCATGAGCCCTTTGAACTGTTAGCACCACTAATCTCTCAAGTCGTGAT
>Ga0210404_10000891_pt1 | contig 13750 bp, 11 predicted proteins | sample IncBWH28MmetaG_FD_155455 | JGI IMG/M metagenome (GOLD analysis project Ga0210404, IMG submission 155455) | Forest soil microbial communities from Barre Woods Harvard Forest LTER site, Petersham, Massachusetts, United States - Inc-BW-H-28-M | ecosystem: Environmental > Terrestrial > Soil >... | reverse complement strand
GTATGGGACGCAAGGCACAGAAGAACGATTCGTTGCCCGGTTCGCTGGACATGTTGATTCTGCGTACGCTTTCGCGACGCGATCTCCACGGTTACGCCATAGTCCAGTTCATTCAGCAATCGTCCGACAACGAGCTCCTGGTCGAGGAGGGCTCGCTGTATCCCGCTCTCCAGCGCCTGGAGCTAAACGGCTGGATCGAGGGCGTCTGGGGCGTGACGTCGAATAATCGGCGGGCGAGGATCTACAAGATCACGGCGGCTGGCCGCAAACAGCTGGCCGTTGAAACCCGGCGGTACGCCAAACTCACGTTGGCGATCGCGCGCGTGATGGGAGCGGAGTGACGGACATGTTACGACGGCTGAGGTATTGGATAGAGAGCGCCAGGCGGAGCGAGGCGCTGCGTGAGGAAATGGAACTCCACCTTGCGGAAAAAGCCGCGGAACTGGAGGCAGACGGTATGACGCCGGAGCGCGCCCGGGCTGAAGCGCGCCGCCGATTTGGCAACGTCGGACTGAAGCAGGAAGAGTCACGGGAGATTTGGATTACACGGTTTTGGTCGGAACTTAGCCAAGATGTCCGCTATGGCTGTCGCACCATGACCGCCAACAAGGCATTCAGCGCCTTGGCGGTCCTGTCGCTGGCGCTCGGCATCGGAGCCAATACGGCGATCTACAGCTTGATGGAGTCGATTCTGTTGCACTCACTGCCGGTGGCCGATCCCGAGTCGCTGGTGGTCTTGAATTGGCATAGCCGGCCGCCCAAGAACGCTAGCCAGCAATGGGAGCACGTCATTCACGGGGTACAAGGCATTCTCTGGCCGGGCGACAAAGGCAACATGGTCAGCGGGATGTTCCCGTACGCCGCGTTCGAGACGCTTCGCGAGGAGAATCCCGTCTTTTCCACGCTCTTCGGATACTTCAACGGACTAAACCGTACCCTGGCCGTCCGCGGGCAGGCCATGAGCGCCAGCACGGAGTACGTCACCGGCGAGTATTTCCGCGGCCTCGCGGTGTCGCCGGCCGCGGGACGTCTGATCGAATCCGAAGACGACCGTCCAGGCGCGGCGCCGGTCGCCGTAATCAGTTTTGCTACAAGCCAAAATCGCTTCGGAGGACCACCGAATGCGATTGGACAGTCGATTCTCGTCGATAACGTTTCCTTCACGGTGATCGGTGTCGCGCCGCCGGAATTCTTCGGAGTGGACCCTGCGGCGGCGCCGGACCTCTATCTTCCGTTGCACACGAATGTGCTCGTAGACGGCGCCGGAGCGGCTCGTATGTATGGCGACGGAAACTTCTACTGGATCGAAATGATGGGCCGCCTGCGCCCTGGCGTCAGCATGGCCCAGGCGCAGGCAGTGCTGACTCCTCGTTTCCATCAATGGGTTGCCACTACCGCGACAACCGACGGTGAGCGCGCCAAACTGCCCGCGCTGATGCTGAATCCCGGCGCCGCCGGCCTGGGTAGCCTGCGCCGCAAGTATTCCAAGCCTCTGTACGTGCTCCTGGTGATGGCGGGAATGATCCTGGCGATCACGTGCGCAAACATCGCCAATCTGCTGCTGGCACGCGCCGCCGCGCGACGCCGCGAAATGGCTGTCCGGCTCAGCCTGGGAGCGGGACGGTTCCGCGTCGTGCGGCAGTTGCTTACCGAGAGTGTGATGCTGGCGTCGCTCGGCGGAACATTAGGGGTTTTGTTTGCCATCTGGGGCGTGCGATCGCTGACGTTTCTGCTCTCCAACGGGCAGGAGAACTTTCCGCTGCACGCGGAATTGAACTGGAACGTGCTGGGCGTGACGGCGGCGCTCTCAGTGGTTTGCGGCCTGTTATTTGGCCTCGCTCCAGCGATTCAGTCGACGCGTCCGGACGTCATGCCCGCGCTACAGAATGGCCGCGGGGGCGGACCGCGCCGCCGCGCGCAGCACGTTCTGCTGGTCGCCCAAATCGCGATCTCTTTTCTCATCCTGGTCGCCGCGGGTCTGTTTGTCCGGACACTCAACAAGCTGCACTCCGTCCAACTGGGATACGCCCGCGAGAACATCCTTCTGTTCTCGTTGAATGCGCGCCAGGCCGGGCATCGCGACCCGGAGATCACCACTTTTTACACGGACCTGCGGAAGCGCTTCGAATCGATCCCCGGAGTGAGCAGCGCGACGCTTTCGCACTCCTCGATCATCAGCGCCGGTCGCGCCGGGTCGGCAATCAGGGGCGAAATGAAGATCGGCGCTGTTACCATTCATGATGCAGGCGTCCTGGCCGCCGGACCGCGTTTCCTCACGACGATGCAGATTCCAATCCTGGCCGGGCGTGAGATTGACGAGCGCGACCAAGGGGGCTCGACGCCGGTTGCAGTGATCAGCGAGGCGCTGGCGCGGACTTACTTCGGGAACGAGAATCCGGTGGGCCGGCGCATCACGTTAGTGGACGAGAAGCGCGATCTCGAAATCGTCGGCGTGTCGGCTAACCTGCGGTACGGTGGTCTGAAAGATGAAGAGGAGAGTTCGATGACCATGTTCGTCGCGGCCAGCCAGATTTCTCCGGACCGAATGACCTACGCGCTGCGCACCGCGGGTGATCCGCTGAGGTATGTCAAGAGTGTGCGTGAGATCGTGTGGGAGGCAGATTCTCGCATACCCGTCACAAACGTGGTCACACAGGCTGCGGAAATCGATCGGACGATCAGCCGGGAAATCATGTTCGCGAAACTATGCACGGGTTTCGCGGTTCTCGCGCTCCTGACCGCGTGCGTGGGACTCTATGGGACGATGTCCTACAGCGTCGCGCGGCAGACCGGCGAGATTGGAATCCGTATGGCTCTGGGCGCGCGACGCGGCACCGTGATATGGATGGTTCTGCGCCGCGTTCTACTACTGGCGGCGGTGGGACTCGCGATCAGCGTGCCTGCCGCCTTGGGCGCGTCCCGGCTTGTCAAATCGTTTCTGTTCGAGACCCAGCCCAATGATCCGGGATCCCTGGCGTTGGCCGGTGTCGTCCTCCTAAGCGCCGCGATTCTCGCTGGCTATGCGCCGGCAAGGCGAGCGTCCCGAATTGATCCGCTGGCGGCTCTGCGGCACGAATAAGACATGGTCCTTCGTACCGCAACGAAGGATGAAAATGTTCCGCGCCCGCGCACGTTTATCATAGTAGACGCTCGCGAGAGAGGCCGCGCTCTCTGGCGCACTTTTAGCCCGCGCACGAGTATGGGCCGGGATGCTGCTGACGCACAACGAATGGTCGCTTGGCTAGACAAGTTGACAAACCTCAGTTCGTCGATCCGCGCTGAAGTGAGCAGTCCGGAATCGTCTAAAAAAGAGACGACACAGTTCGGTTTCGTCGGGATGGGATCGAGGACGCGTACGCAGCGAAGTTCCTGGATAACGGGCAACTCTGACGTAACGCGATTAGGTAAGGGTTGCCGACCACTCAGAGACCCATCGCTCGCTTCCGAAGATCCAACTCGACCACTAGTAATGTGAGTCCAGGCAGCTTGCCATTAGTTTAATTGCCCTCGAACAACGCAAGGGGAACGGCATTCCCCTCGGCAATGCAACCCGCATTATTGGGATGCAAGTGGTCTCCGCTGTCATATGCAGGAAGCAGTTGCGTGGGATGGCTTGGGTCACGCAAGACCGCATCGAGATCGACCACGCCATCGAATTCACCACTGCTGCGAATCCAGTCGTTAACCTTTTGACGTATGGCTTCCCTCTCGGAAGTATAAAAAGCGGTAACCAGCCCTTCGAAGGCAGAGTTCTCAAATGGCGGGTTTGTCGTCGCAATGACGCGAACGCCGTTTCGATGGCCACGCGCGATGAGCTGACGATAGCCGGAGATGATGTCCTCAGCACTGACCTTTTCATTTGGAGGAGTGAACGGGAATGCCGGGAAAAGGATGTCATTGATGCCCAGACCCACGATGACGTACCTGACGCCCGCTTGAGCTAGCACATCACGTTCGAACCGCGCTAGCCCCGCTTGGCCCAAGCCTGCTCCAAAGGGGTTGTCAGCGCCTTTCGGGCTGTCATGCAGCAGGCGATTGCCGATGATGCCTTCATTCAGGACGCCAATCTCCGCCTTTCCGCCAGCACCTTTCTGCACACGCTCGGCAAGCACGTCAGGCCAACGCCCGTTTGTGTCCGCTGTGGTTCCGTCTCCGTCCGTGAGCGAAGAGCCAAACGCCACGATGGCTGCTGCGCCAGGCGAAGCCTCAACATCTACCCCGGTCAGGAAGGGCCAGGAGTGAATGGTCTTGGCCACTTGGAAGTTTACGGCGGCTGTTGAGTCTCCTGTTTCGGGAGAGACATAGCTGGTCTGCTTCGCCATACTGTGTGAAGTTTTGGCCTCGGTGCGCTGAGGAAGAAAAAGGCTAACCGCCAAATCCGACAGCGCTGGCACATCCATCTCGACCGGATCGCTTACCACCATTAAGCCCGCGGCGACCGTCGTGGACGATTTTGTCTGAAACTTCAGCATCCGGTCGGAGCGCGGATCGATCTCAGCTGCGGCGGTCCGGCGGGCAATATGTGCGCCGCCGATCAGCAACGGCCCGTCCCCATAAGTATTGGAGATCTTGATCCTGACCTTTGTCCCACCGGCGCTCGTATGCACGATAAGGCGCAGGCTTTGATTCCGGAAGGTCTGGAGACTTCCCGGAATGAACGGCTGTGGGGCTGTTGCCCACGTTCCGATCCATTGTTCGCCATCCCGATTGACGACGACTCTCGATGCGGTCGCCGGATTGGGCGAACGATTAGAATTAGAATCGGCCACGTTGGGCGCGGGCTTTGTGGCAGGATTCTGCGCCATCGCTGGGATGGACAGCAGCACCAGCACCATGAGGGCGTAGATCAAGGTGTTCGCAATCAGCCTGTTCATGCGTCCGACTCCGCAGAAGTGTCTTGCTAACTTGATTTAGACGGTTGAGGGTGCTCCGAGAAAGCAGGTGGGCTAAGAATCCCAACGGCAAGCGTCCCTTTGTAAAACCTCCCTTTGGCCCTTGTCACCGTTTAGGAGCCGATCACGGGCTATGCGGAAGTTATTCTAATACTCGACCTCCCATTACTTCCGGCTTGCCGACGATTCGGGAGTCGAACAAACAGTTTGGCGTCGAAACCTGGGTGTCACCACGGTAACGGTTTGCCGTCGCGGAAGAATCCACCGGTCGGACCCTTGTCGGGCAGGGTCGCCGCCCATACGATTCCCGCAGCCCCCTCGCCAACAGAACGAGGAGCACCAGCTCCGCCCATATCAGTCGCCACCCAGCCGGGGCATACTGCGTTCACCAGGATACGCGAGCCCCGAAGTTCACCAGCAAGCGTGCGCGTCAAGGCATTCAGGGCAGCCTTCGTGACCTGATATGCCGGCGGACCGGCACCCATGTTCGCGAGCGATCCTGATTCTGATGAAACATTAACAATTCGGCCCGCTCGACTTTTTTGTAGTAGTGGCAGGAAGGCCTGGCAAACGAGCCACGGGCCTATCAGGTTCGTTGTGATCGTCTCCATTACCGTGCCGCTGATGTCTGCGTTCTCAACCGTTTCCCAAGTGTCGTAATTGATTCCGGCGTTGTTCACGAGCACTTCAAGACAGCCGTATCGCCTCGCTACTTTGGCTGCGGCTTTCTTGATACTGGACACACTCGCGACATCGAGCGCAAGGGGTTCGACTGCACTACCCTTGGCGAGCCTCTTCGCTGCACTGTTCGCTTTTCCAGCGTCTCGCGCTGTGAGTAGCACGACGAAGTCTCTCTCGGCCAGTTGCCGACAGACTTCAAGTCCGATTCCGCGATTGGCACCGGTCACTAACGCCACGCGTACTGACCTGTCTGACGAATGTAGATGGCGGATCATTGGCTGTTCGGCTTTTCGAAAATTTCTTTTGCGAGCAGGACGGCCGTCATTGCATTCGGCCACCCTGAGTAGAACGCTAGATGAGTGATAGCCTCGATTAACTCCTCCTTTTTCACTCCGTTCTCCACGGCTTTGCCAAGATGGAATCGCAGTTGGTCAGGACGATTCAAAGCAATCAGCGCCGCCACAGTGATGAGGCTGCGATCGCGCTTAGACAGCTCTTTGCGCTCCCACACATCGTCAAATAGCACTCGATCAGTGAGTTCGACCAGCTTCGGGGAAAAGTCGCCAATCAATTTCTTGGCCCCATTCGATGGTTTTGGCATTTTTGGCTACTCCTTCTATGTCATGCGGCGTCCGCAAGCGGATTACTTGATACATTCGGGAGCAATAAGGTTTTAATCGCGCGCCGCTCGTCCATTGCCGCAGTACTCGTGTCCCATAGGGCTTTCGCCGCGTGATTGGGCTGATGCCGCGGTAGGGCCACAAGTTCGACCCGCAGACGCAGGTCAGCGAAGTACAGATGATGGCGTCGGTCGGTTTAATGCTTTTGGGTTCCTCCCGCTCTTCGGACCCAATCTCGTACGGCGCTACCAGAACTGCTCCTTGCATCTCTCTCTGTCTCAGCGATAGCTCATTTGCTCCATGTGCTCGGGATATCGCGCTCCTTGCACATCTAATCGTGCTCAAACGGGTTGGGTATCTTTCCACGTCCACCTTACTGCTTTTCGGAGCGGTCGGTGGGGCAGGCGTTCAGCTTCTCTTCTTCACCGTGTATTTTGGTTACCGGAATTTAGAATTTGAATCGTGGAAATTCATATCTCACTGGATAATTCTGGGTATAGCTTTGGCGTAAGTGTTACAGTTTCATTTTGCCTAATCGGCGGCATAACCTGGAACCCAACTGGGGCACCCAACAGCGAAAAATGACACAAATGCCCATCTCGATGTTAGAGAAGCTGCTTGCTGAGGCTCACGAAAGCTACAAACAATCGTTGAGGTCGCTCGCTTTCGGAAAACTAACTGAAGCTAGAAAAGCTGGCGAGTTGTTGGCAAACGCCCAACGGGAACTAGCGAAAGCCAAGGGAGAGGAGTACGCGGTGCCGTATGACATCGGCTTCTTGCCGGAGGCAGCAGTATCCGAAGCAGTGGTATTGCAAACTGAACTTAAAACGATACTGACATTCAGTGCCGTTCGCGAAACTCCTGATGAAATGCGGACATCCGTGGGTTATGGCATTGTTGAGTTCGAAAGATGTTGCCTCACGAAATTCGGTCACCCCAATGATGAGGCACGACCTGGGCATTCGCTCTATTCCAAAGGACTCGGCGCGTATGGTGTTTATGAAGTGCGGAATTCTCTTTGGAGTAGACAGACCATCGAAATGAATCAGCGGCGTTTTCCGAATGCGCCGGAGTTTGTCGGCAGACATTTCATTTTCACGTTCCATGACAGTACTTTCGAATGCCTGGCCAGCGGGTTACGGGCGTCCGCCAGTAGCGGGCCTTATTCCCAATTGTTTATGGAGATAGCAAAAAAGGTATTCGAGCGTGGATGAGACCCCGAGTCCATGCACGTTGCAGCAATATCGTACATATTTCTCGGCAGATTGCACGGCGCCGACGGCACACTCAAAATGCTGATACAGGCAAATTCGCAGGCGGCGAACGATCCAGAGATCCGCAAGACGATGCCTACGTGTCAAAAAAGCTTGATGAGGACCAGGCTAGCGCGACTAACGCCCTGAGGTCCATAGGAATGTCGTACCAGCGAACATGCTTTGGCCTCGCTGGCGAGTTTACACGCGTTGCCTAATCCGTTATTTCGTCTTTCGGCTGCTAGTATCAGATGGCTATCGACGGCCTCGGAAGACCACTTCACATTTGAGACGATGATCCGTTCTCTGTGTGTAGTCTAGCAACTCTTTGAGGACCGGGTTCATGGCCGACCAGATCAGCTCACTCAGACAACGCTTTACGGCTCTTAGCGATGACGAACTCCAAAACATCGCCATCACCGGAGGCCTCACCGACCAGGCCAACGAATTATTGGAACAGGAGCTTCGTCGCCGCGGAATCGACGATGTGGGCGAGTATAAGGAACAGCTTCAGCGCGTGGATCAAGAGCGGCTGGAGAAAAAACAAAAAGCGCTTCAACAAAAAGAAAAGTCTATCCGCCTTTACAGTCGCATGGGGTACGGCATCTCCCTCTTTGGAATATTGGCTGGTCTCTTTGTTCTATATGTTCAGAGAGACGAAAGGAACGGCGTCGGCATAATTATTGCAAGTGCGATCTTGTTACCATTGGTGTGGACTATTGCCCTGGTTCGGCGGCTTATCTGGCGCTTTCTACTGAGACCATAAGCGACGAGGGTCGAAGAGCGTGGGATATCTAGTGGCATGCGCGCCCTCAGCGGACCAGGATCAAGAACAGAAGTGGAGCCAACTCAAAAAAAGTCGCGGGGGCGTGTCCAATTGGCGTACCTCCGCGCGTCGTTAGTGTGTTGGCCCTCTGGCCGACGGAAAAACCAACAGGAGAACGCAAGATGCCGAAATATCTTTTGATCCAACGGAGTACGCCGCGGACGACGCAACAGAAACCGCAGCAGCCTTCCCCGGCGCAGATGCAGGAAATGTACGCCGCATTCAACGCCTGGAAGGAGAAGTTCAAGGACAACATCGTGGACATGGGCGGGAAACTCAAGGCAGGAGGCAAGGTCGTGTCGGAGTCCGGCGCGACTGACGGGCCCTTTGTCGAGTCGAAAGAGGTGGTGGGAGGCTACATGCTAGTTTCGGCCAAGAGTATCGAACAGGCGATTGGGGTTGCCAAGGAGTGTCCAGGCGTGATTTCACCCGGATCGAGTGTCGAGATTCGGGAAATACAGGAGATGCCGGGTTCTTGAGCGGCGACCCGGTACAGGAAAGTTGTGCCCGCCCGTCGGCAGCGCCGGGTTTGGTCGAGCATTTCTTTCGGCGGGAATACGGCCGGCTGGTCGCCCTGCTTGCGCGCAGAGTGGGCGTGCGGAACATTGACGTTGTGGAGGACGCGGTGCAGAGCGCGCTGCTGACCGCGCTCACCACTTGGACAACTCAAGGCCTTCCAGACGATCCCGGCGCCTGGTTGTATCGTGTGGCGCACAACAACCTCATCGGGGAGTTTCGGCGGAAAGCCGGGCGTCGCAGGATTCTGGAGCAGGCTCTCGTTGCGGTTGTTGAAAGTGTTGACCAGCCGGAACCGGCCTGTTTCGCCCGAGAGGTGCGCGACGATTTGCTGCGGATGCTTTTCGTCTGCTGCGATGACTCCATCCCTATGGAATCTCAGTTGGTCATGGCGCTAAAGACGCTGTGCGGCTTCAGCACCGGGGAGATCGCACTGCGGCTTTTCACTACCGAGGCAAATGTGTACAAGCGCCTGGCGCGTGCCCGCGACCGCCTCCGCAAAGGTGACGCGGGCCTCCAGACGCCGCCCCTCGACGCACTGAAATCCCGGCTGCCCAGTGTGCATACGGTGCTCTATCTACTTTTTAACGAGGGGTATCTTTCCGCGAATGCCGAGTTGGCGATTCGGCGCGAGTTGTGCGAAGAGGCCATCCGCCTAGCCACACTCCTGGCCGAGCACCCCGTAGGCGCGGTCCCGGAGACCTTCGCGCTAGTAGCGCTCATGCACTTGCATACAGCCAGGCTGTCGGCCCGCAGCGATAGAGCGGGAGGCCTATTACTGCTTGAAGAGCAGGATCGCTCGCTTTGGGATCGTGAAAGGATCGGCCTGGGGGCCGAATGGCTCAAGCGGTCAGCCAGCGGCCAGGTGTTCTCGCGATTCCACGCCGAAGCTGGCATTGCGGCTGAGCATTGCTTCGCGCCGTCTTTCGCCGAGACGCGTTGGGCCGAGATATCCGATCTCTACGCGATGCTGGAGCGCGTCGCCCCGTCACCCCTAAACATCATGAACCAGGCCGTAGCGGTCGCCGAGTGGCAAGGGCCCGATGAGGGGCTTAGGTTGCTTCAAGACCTCGCTCTGCCGAGTTGGCTGTCCAGCTCGTACCTGTGGGACGCCGTGGTGAGCGATCTGTACCGACGCGTCGGCAAGTTGGAGGTCGCGCGGCGGCACAGGGACCGGGCATTGGACAAGGCACCCACCGAAGCCGTGCGTGACCTTCTCCGACGGAGGCTGACGACACCGGTCTAGCAGCGTGCAGACGAAGTCTGGAAGCACGAAATCAGAAATCGCTCGCATAATCCCATATTCTTCAGACCACGGCGCGATGCAGCGATCTACACGCCACGCGAATTCACGATGCCATTAAACAATCACAATTTCTCATGGGACTCTATCCTCGACGTCTGGACGCTGTCGCGCCCGCTGTTTCGCTCGCTGGAAACGGATGGAGAGCCTTGCTTCGCTGAAACTCCAAGGTGGAAATCGATCTCTCGAAGGTTCCGCATAGCTTTGGACCACAGCTTCTGGAATCCATCCCCGAGTTTCTGTGCCAGCTCTTTGTTGAACCCAATGGGGTAAGGGCGGAACCGGGAAAGCAGAAGACGCGAAGCTGCCGGACGCAGGAATTAGCCTGAAGCAGTGCCCACGAAAAATGAGCGGCAGAAAAAGATCACGTACCGAACTCAGTAAGCATCACGCGAGTGACAGGAGCAAGGGAGCTAAGTCAGAGCGGAGAAAGGTCGGAAGTCGCATGTTCTTTGAAGGCACATGCGAAGCGAACGTTGGAGCCAGATGAATGTGCGATATCGTTGCGAGCGGTCCGCGGTTTTCGGATCACTCCTACGGTAAGCGGGCTACAGGCCGAGCGGCCGAAGGCTTAGTTTCCGAGTGACCATACGTCCGCAAGCGTGGTTGACAGTTCTCGCGGATATTGTAGAGAATACCGTTAGTGCGCTCTGGGGCGCCCCCTGTCCGCGGCAAGGGAGATGACTTCCACCCAGCCGGTTGGCACCAAGATTCTCCAAACCTTCTTTCAGCCTGTATTCAGCGGACTTCAGGCAACGTAACGGAAGGAAGGTTTTCATGAGCAGACAGCTCACCCCGAAAAGCAACCTGGATACCCTCAAGAAGGAAGCCAAGCGTTGGCTCAAAGCTCTGCACGCCGACGACCTCGAGGCGCGCAAACGTTTGCAATGTGCCTACCCCAAAGCGCCTGCTGAACCCGGCTTGCGCGATATACAACATGCACTCGCACAGGAGCACGGCCTTGCGAACTGGGCGGAACTGAAGGACAAGCTCAGTGAGTATGCGCTCGCCAACCGCAGTCACCCAGAGCGAGTCTCCGAGTTTATGGAGCACGCGGTTCTCACCTACGGGATCCCGCCGGGCACTGAGAGCTGGGATTCCGGTTACGCGGACGAGCCGGCGCGACGGCTTCTGGCGGCGCGCATCCTGCGGCAGTACCCGGAAGTGGGGCGCGACAGCATCCACACCGCTGTTCTCTGCGAAGATCTGGTGATGGTCGAACGCCTCTTGTCGGAACGACCAGAGGCCGCGTCAGAGAAGGGTGGCCTCCGACGCTGGGAGCCGTTGCAGTATCTGTGCTACGGACGCCTCCCGATTGCAGCGGCGAGCGAAAACGCGGTCGCAATCGCACGGATGTTGCTCGACGCAGGAGCAGATCCCAATGTCTATTTCACCGATGGAGAGAATCACTTCTCGCCTCTGACCGGAGTGCTGGGCGAAGGTGAGCGCTCACCCACCAATGTGCCGCCACACCCGCAAGCCGAGGCGCTTGCGCCGCTGCTACTCGAACGAGGTGCAGATCCACATGATCTTCAAGGTCTGTACAACACCTCGCTTTGGCGCGACGACGACCGCTGGCTGGACCTCTTGTGGACATATGCTGTGAAGTCGGACGCCGCCGCCGTCTGGATGCACGGCGGGAAGAGCGAGTTCGACTACCTACTCGACATCGCCGTAAGCCGGAACCACATAAAGCGTGCGGAATGGCTACTGACACACGGGGCGAATCCCAACGCGATCGGGCACTACAGCAAGCGGAGCTTGTACAAACACGCGGTACTTCTGGGACTCACAGCGATGGCAGCACTGCTGGTTCGTTTCGGCGCCGAACCTGCCCGGCTGGAGGGACACGAAGCGTTTCAGGCCGCCTGCATGCGACTCGACCGCCAGGCAGCGCAGGGGCTGCTTGAGCAGCACCCCGGGTATCTGAAAGCGCCGGAACCGATGATGGCGGCAGCGAAGCACGACCTGCGGGACGTGGCTGCGCTCCTGCTCGACCTAGGGATGTCTCCCGATGTGGACGACCACGGGCACCGCCCTCTTCACGCGGCCGGCTCGAGCGATTCGCCGAGTGTCGCCGCGCTGCTTATCCAGTGCGGTGCAGAGATCGATGCGAGAGAACCAAAGTACGGAGGGACTCCGCTCGGTTGGGCGAGGCACCACGAGAGGCCGCGCATGATCGAGCTGCTAAGTCGCGTTAGTCGAGACGTCTTCAGTCTCGCTGCAACAGGAAACGTCGAGCGACTACGCCAAGTGTTGACTGCCGAGCCGGAGCTGGCAAGAACAATGAATTGGGGCTTGACTCCGCTCTTCTGTCTGCCCGAAGACGGCGATCGGGCCGTCGAGATCGTCGAGCTCTTGCTTACCCACGGTACCGACCCGACGATCCGGAACAGGGACGGGGCGACTGCGGCGGATTGCGCCAGAAAACTTGGACTCGATGACGCCGGCGAGTTGATCGGTTCCGCGAGTGGATGAGTGTAGTAACTCCCCTCCGCCGACAACTCCTGCATCACGGGCTACTCGCAGAAGTATCCCCGGCCAGCCAGAGATCGTAATCTGAAAATCTTCCTCACTGGCCCCTCCCTACACTGCGGCCTAGACGCTCCGCCTACGGCTCCGCAGGCCTCCGCTTCGGGAGTGGCCAGCCAGACTCAAAGCATGCTCTAATAACTTAACCGTCGGCGAGCCAGCCACCTCGGAATCCTATTCCACTTAACATATAGGTAAGACATTTTGTTGTTCTCCTATTTCTGCCTCATTTTCTTGAGGCACCCAAAGGCGAGGGCTACTGCTCCCAAAGCGAGCGGCTGCATTCTGGGAGGGAACCCAACGTTTTTAGGGCGGAACCGAGAAAGCAGAAGCCGCGAAGCTGCAGCGGCGCAGGAATTAGCTCGAAGCGGGTGTCCAAGAAAAGGAAAGGCAGGAAATAGGTGGCTTACCGAGTTCAGTTCCACATAGGAGGAGAGGAGCGAATAGGAGAAACGCCGTAGCGCAGACATGGTTGTGATGACAGTGTTGCTACGCAGTACGAAGATGAGAAATAGATGTGCGATGCGACTCGCCCACAGGCACGCCAGGATGAGACATGAAATTACGGCAAGTGGAGGGCACGGTAGAACATCAGGCTGAGGTTGGGCCTTGAGTATTCCTGAGCGCCCGAAATGGAGGAGGCCCCAGTTACAGAGCCGAGGAGGGGCTCGGCTGAAGGAGCAAGGCGCGCTGCGGGAGGGTGAGTAGAAGTCCAGGACGGTGACAACGAGAATCGGTTTTATCAGTTATCTCGCTTGCGACCTTCAGGACTAGTTGGAATGTCATGTGGGCCGATATCCTGTAATCGCAACTGGAGTTCCGCCGCGTAGATTTCAGCGCGTTCGCAGAGCCGTGCGTTGCGAATTGCCACTGCCGCTGGAATGGCGAGCGACTTGGCGAGGCGAAAATGCTCCGTGTTGAATTTGTGAGCATCCGTCGAGCCCACAGAGAGAACACCCAAAACCTCGCCGGAAGCCATCAGGGGTACGCCTAGCCACGAGCGAATTCCGGCGAACGCGCGATGGTCTCTCCAGGCGGGTTCCGACCGTGTGTCCGGTACGGACACACTCTTGTGCTCCCGGACGATAGGCTGAAGGAGGGGTTGCTCGTCCAAGGTCAAAGTGACG
>Ga0210404_10000890_pt1 | contig 13753 bp, 11 predicted proteins | sample IncBWH28MmetaG_FD_155455 | JGI IMG/M metagenome (GOLD analysis project Ga0210404, IMG submission 155455) | Forest soil microbial communities from Barre Woods Harvard Forest LTER site, Petersham, Massachusetts, United States - Inc-BW-H-28-M | ecosystem: Environmental > Terrestrial > Soil >... | reverse complement strand
ATTATGGTGGGGAGATGGCGCTTCGTCCCACGGGTGCATTGGTGGCGGACCGCAGCGGACCGTCCACTGCTTTTGCGCTGTGGAACATCCAGGAGCGCGGCGAGTTGTTCATCGGGCCCGCAATTGAAGTCTACGAAGGCATGATCGTGGGCGAAAATTCCCGCGAGCAGGACATGGACGTCAACGTCACCAAGGAAAAGAAGCAGACCAACATGCGCTCGTCGAGCGCCGACGAAGCCATTCGCCTGATTCCCCATCGCGAACTGAGCCTCGAACAGGCTATCGAGTTTATTGCTGACGATGAATTCGTGGAAATTACCCCGAAGTCCATCCGCTTGCGCAAGAAAGTTTTGCAAGCTAACAAGCGCCCCCGCCGCTGGCAGGAAATTCGCGCCAGCCAGGCCACCACTAACTAACAGCGCAGTTTTCTCAACGCGCTGATTTTTCGAGCAGTTCCGCCAGATATTGCTTCCAGACAGTGGCGCGTGTGTGCGTGCCGTGGCCGCGCGTTTCATCGCTGATGGGAATCAAGACGAAGCGCGCGTTTTTCATGCGTTTGACTTCGCGGTCGGCGATGCCTAGTTCTGGTGGATTGATGAAGTCGTCCGCGGAATTGATGTACATCACCTGGGTAGTAATTTTTACGAGGTTCGGCGAAGGATCGTAATTCCGCGAAGCATTCACCTGATACAAGAAGTCGTTGGCATCCAGCCCGGGAAGACGCGCCTTGAAATAGTCATCGAGATACTTATCCGCGGCGTCGCGCGTTGGCAGAGTTTTCTGCATGTAGAGCGGCGCGCTCCCGGCAATCAATAGAAAATCCACCGCGGTGCGCAGCGCCTGCTGCGGCTGCGCCGAATATTCTCCTCCTTTCCATTCCGGATCGTTGCGAATCGCATCCATCACCATTTTGCGCCAGATACGGTTGCGTCCGGCGATTTGCACGGGCTGGCAAGCTAGCGGCATCACCGCGTCCATGAAATCCGGATAAGTTTCTCCCCATACAAACGAATGCATGCAGCCCATGGACGTGCCGAGAATCAGGCGCAAATGATTGACGCCGAGTCCTTCGCTGAGAAGCTGGTGGTGCGCGGCGACCATGTCGTCGTAGTCGTACTGAGGAAAATGGGCGTGCAGTCCATCGCTGGGCTTTGAAGATTTTCCGTGGCCGATGCCGTCGGGAAGAACAATGAAGTAGCGCGTGACATCCAGCAGCTGTCCCGGCCCAAATAGCTCGCCAGCGAAGACGGGCTGCAGGAATTGCTGGCCCGTGCCGCCAGTGCCATGCAGGATCAACACCGCATTGGTGACGCGGCCTTGTGCGTCACGAACCGGCTTGCCAAGCGTCGCATAATGTAGCCGCAATTCCGGCAGCGTCTCTCCCGAACGGAATTTGAAGTTCTTAACAACGAAATCGCCTTCGGTCGTTGACGGCAGGGCTGCTTGTTGCCCCACCGCGACAGGATTGTGAAAAAGAAGAAGGATAAACGCCGCGCTCAAAACTCGCATAATCGATGGAATCATCGGCCACCTCGACGGGCTGAAAATCTATCACAATCAAATGAGCCCCGCAGGAAATGGGGAAGATTCGCCGTAAACTCATCTCGGGCCAGTTTTGTCCGCCCCTTGCCTTGCTGCTCCCCAGTGAATAGACTGCCCCGCGCGAGGCAATCTCTAGCCTCAGGGGTGGTGCGATGCGAAAATTTGTTTTCCAAATACTCTGCTCCCTGCTGCTTCCCGCGCTCTGCTGGTCTCAAGCAGCGCCCAAGCTTTCGCCGGAGGTGCGCGCTTTCGTCAAAGAAGACGCGCCAGTGATCGCGTTAACCCACGTGCGTGTAATCGACGGCACGGGCGCGGCTGCCAGGAATGAGCAGACGCTGGTCATCACCGATGGAAAAATCACCGCGCTCGGCGATGCCGCGAGCACAAAAATTCCCGACGGCGCAAAAGTCCTCGACCTTTCGGGTCACACAGTGATTCCCGGTTTGGTCGGCATGCACGATCATATGTACTATCCCGCTCCGAACGGGCCCCCGCCCATGTATCCAGAACATCTGACGAGTTTCCCGCGACTCTACCTCGCCGGGGGCGTCACTTCGATCCGTACGACAGGGAGCCTCGAACCCTACGCGGACCTGGAGCTCAAGCATGCGATTGATGCAGGAAAAATGGCCGGGCCAAAAATTCACGCGACCGCGCCATACCTTGAGGGGCAAGGGGCTTTCGCGCTGCAAATGCATCAACTGAAGGATGCGGACGATGCGCGCCAAATGGTCGAGTTTTGGATTGCACAGGGTGCAACTTCATTCAAGGCCTACATGAATATTACGCCCGCGGAACTTTCCGCCGCCGTGAAAGCCGCTCATTCCCGCGGCATCAAGGTGACCGGCCACCTGTGCTCGATCGGTTTCCGCGAAGCGGCCGCGATCGGAATAGACGATCTCGAGCACGGCCTGGTTGTGGACACCGAGTTTCTCCCCGACAAGAAACCGGGCGAATGCCCCAACTCTACCGCTGCGAATAAAGCACTTCTCGGACTGGGAGTCGGAAGCGGACCGATTCACGACATGATTCAAGATCTGGTGGCGCATCACGTGGCCGTCACATCAACGCTCCCGGTGTTCGAGACGTCGGTACCCAACCGCGCCCCGCTGGATGCCCGCGTCCTCGACGCCATGACTCCCGAAGCACGGATTTCCTACCTACGAACACGCGCGCGCATTTCCGATGGCGCCGCAAAATCAGATTGGCCAGCACTGTTCAAGAAAGAACTGGAATTTGAAAGAGAATTTGTGAAGCTGGGCGGTGTGCTGCTGGCCGGGCTGGACCCCACGGGATATGGCGGCGTCATCGCGGGCTTCGGCGATCAGCGGGAAGTAGAATTGCTGGTGGAAGCGGGGTTCACTCCGGTCGAAGCGATTCACATTGCTTCGTCGAATGGCGCGGAATACCTCAGTCAGCTCGATAAGCTGGGCACTTTGGCGGTTGGGAAAGTTGCCGACATCGTGGTCATCCTTGGCGATCCCTCCACAAAAATCAGTGACATCGAAAAAGTGGAGTTGGTCTTCAAGGACGGAATCGGCTACGATTCGGCGAAGCTGATCGAGTCCGCGCGCGGTCTTGTGGGCTTGCGCTAAAGAGAGCCGCGGGCGGGAAGCGGTTTTTTCCCTCGGCAGCGAGTGACGAAAGGCCCTAGTACGAAAGAGTACTGCGCGATTGCAAACTAGTGCACTCCCCGCGGAGAATGATGTAGAGTCAATAGTTCGAACGCAGGCCGCCCTGGAAACGCGCAATCAAATGGCTTACCCACGCGGTCGGCGTTGTCCCCAAGGAGACTGATGGAATCCGCGAGTATTCGACACACCGATGCTGCCGCAGCGTCGCACCCCACGATCGCCGCGACGGCCACGGCCCTGCCGCCTCACACCATTACGCGTGAAGATGTGAAGTACTACATGGGCCGCGTGTTTGACATCCCCGAGCGCAAGCTCGAAGCGATGATGAGCATCGTAGACAACGCCCAGGTTCACAAGCGACACGCTATTTTCCCCATCGAGTACACCGTCGAGCCACGCGCTCTTTCGAAGACCAATAACGAATACATCGAGCACGCCGTGAAACTCGGCCGCGAAGCAGCGGAAAAATGCCTGGAGCGCGCTGGTCTTAAAGCAGATGACATCGATCTGATCATCACCGTTTCCTGTACCGGATTCATGATTCCCTCGCTCGACGCGCACCTCATCAACTTGATGGGGTTTCGTTCGAACGTGCGGCGGATGCCGTTCACGGAGCTGGGCTGCGCCGCGGGAGCCATGGCACTGGGACGCGCCGCTGATTTCCTTACCGCACATCCCGGCGGAAATGTGTTGATCATTGCAGTAGAGTTGCCTTCGCTGACGTTTCAGCGGAAAGACATTTCGCAGGCCAACCTCATTTCCTCGATCCTGTTTGGCGACGGTGCCGCGGCCGTCATCGTCACGGGAAAGAAAACGCCCGGGCCGAAAATCCTCGTATCGGAAACTTACACGTTTCCGGATTCGCTCGGCGCCATGGGCTTTGACCTGAAAGACTCTGGCTTCCACATTTTGCTGGCCAAGGACGTCCCCGAAATGATCGGCGCGAAGATCGGTGGGCTGGTGTCCGGCTTTCTCGAGCGGCACGGCCGCAAGCGCGAGGATATCAAGGGATGGATTCTGCATCCCGGAGGCGCACGGCTGCTGGGAAACGTGGAAACCGAGCTGGGCCTGAACAAGTGCGATACCCAACCTTCCTGGGACATTCTCGCGAACGTGGGAAACCTCTCCAGCGCGACAATCCTGTTCATCTTGCAAGAGTGGCTCGAAAAACGGCCGCTCAAATCCGGCGAGTACGCTGTGGCCGCGGCGTTTGGTCCCGGCTTTAGCGCGGAGTTTCTGCTGCTGCAATGGACCTGAGCGTCATCGCTTTTCTCGGCCTGCTCCTTGCCGTAGCTTCACTGCGGCTGGTCGAGCTGCGCATTTCGAAGCGGCACCAGTCGGAAATGGTCGGCCGCGGCGCGGCAAAAGTAAATGAGCCGAGATTTCGCTGGATGGTGCTGCTGCACACTGCAGTATTGATTGGTGCGGCACTCGAAGTAGTGCTCCTCAAGCGCCCCTTTATCCCCTGGCTCGCCGGGTCCATGTTTGCCATTTTTCTCGCGGCGAATGCCGTGCGCTGGTGGGTTATCCGCTCGCTCGGTGAACACTGGAACGTTCAGGTTGTGGATTCCACGCGCCTCGGCGTGGTCACCTCCGGACCTTTTCGCTACGTCCGGCATCCAAATTATGCGGCGGTCTTTGCGGAGATGCTGGCGCTGCCGCTGATTCACACTGCGTGGATCACCGCAACCGTGGGCACCCTCGCGCACATTGGCGTTCTGGCGCAACGGCTCTCCACGGAAGAACGTGTGCTCTTCGCAAATCCGGACTATCGAGCGGCTATGACCGGCAAGCCTCGTTTTCTTCCCGGTCTTTTCTGACGAGAACACTTCAAATGCGATGGAGAATCCACGGCGTCGCGTCTTTCCTGTTGTTCACGGCGGCAGCCTGCCCGGCTCGTCCGGCCTGCCCCGGCCTTGTCGGGGAGGATCTCGTAGACGAGGCCGCCAAGAGCCCGGCATTCACTACCGTGGCGGAACTCTCCTCGGGTTTTCATTCTCTCTACGCGCAGAACTTTTCTGAAGCGCGCGAAAAATTTGATCATTGGGAGTCCCAGAATCCCGAAGAACCGTTTGGCGAGATCGCTATCGCGGCCAGTTATCTCTTCGAGGAGCTCTATCGTCAGGGTGTGCTCTCCAGCGATTTTTTCTTGAATGAAAAGCGATTTCTGCACGGCATCGAAGGCAAGCCCGATCCCGCGCGAATGAAAAGTTTTCAGGACGCGCTGGATCTGGCGCGAAAACTGGCCAAAGGGCGGCTGGCAAAGAACGCGCGTGACCCGGAAGCTTTCTTTGCCCTGACGCTGGCCGCGGGAATGGAATCGAACGCCGACATGATGCTGAAGAAACAGCATATTGAGAGTTTGAAACGCCTGAAGGAAGGAAACGAATACGCCAAGAAACTGCTGGCGGAGCAGCCCGACGCCAACGACGCGTACGTCGCGCTGGGCACCGCCAATTACATCATCGGAAGCCTTTCCGGCGGTGCGCGCTTCTTCCTCATGTTCGGTGGAGTTCACGGCGACAAAAAGCTTGGCATGCAGCAACTCGGAAAAACAATTGATGGAGGACGGTATTTGCAGCCCTACGCGAAAATTCTGCTGGCGCTCGCGTCTCGCAGGGAAAAGCAAAACCGCGTGGCGCAGAAACTGTTTCTCGAATTGAGCCAGGAATTTCCGGAAAGCCCACTCTACGCCGCTGAGTATGCGAAAGCCATGGGCCGCATTATTCCCGCGGAGATGCATCCCTGACCCTTTTTTCCCGGCTCTCCCCGGCACCATTCGAATAATTATCCTCACTCTCTCGGATGGATTAGAATCGCGGTTCGCGCGTGTGGCGCGCACTCTGTTATCGGCGTGAGGCGGTGAAACGTGTTCCAGCAAGACTTACTGAAAGGCCGGGCCATCTTTCTGACGGGAGGTGGGACGGGACTTGGCCGCTCGATGGCTCTCCGCTTTGCGGAGTTGGGCGCGCGCCTGTTCCTCATCGGCCGGCGCGAAGCACCCTTGCGGGAAACGTGCGCGGAAATCCACCGCGTGGGAGGCGCGGCCGCGTTTGCCACTTGCGACGTGCGCGACTATGCCGCCGTCGAAGCCGCCGCGGCAAAAGCCGAGGAGCAATTCGGCGAAATCAATACTCTGATTAACAATGCCGCCGGAAACTTCATGGCGCGCACGGAAAAACTCACTCCCAATGCGTTCAACTCCGTTGTCGGAATCGTATTGAACGGGTCCTTTCACTGCACCCAGGTTTTCGGCAAACGCTGGATCTCTCAGAAGCTCGCCGGAAACGTCTTGAGCATCGTAACAACCTACGCCTCGGCCAATTGCGGCTCGGGATTTGTCGTGCCTTCGGCTTGCGCGAAAGCCGGCGTCCTGGCGCTGACCACTTCGCTGGCCGTGGAATGGGCGAAGTATCACATTCGCTTGAATGCCATCGCGCCGGGGCCGTTTCCCACGGAGGGCGCATGGTCCCGCTTGATGCCTTCGAAACAATTCGAGGAACACGCCAAGGACAAGCATCCCATGAAGCGCTTCGGCCGCCATGATGAGTTGGCCAATCTCGCCGCATTTCTGATTAGCGACATGGCGGAATACATCAACGGCGAGTGCGTCGTCATTGACGGCGCGCAATGGTTGCGCGGCGCCGGCGAATTCAACGACCTTCTGATGCTGCCGGAAGCGGCTTGGGAAGCGATGGAATCCGCGAGGCAGAAAAAATCGTAAAGCAGTTTACTGCGGTAGCGCGCGCTTGCGCAGCTCCACGCGCAGCTTGATCTCTCCGATGGATTGTCCGTTCGCGTCCGCGCGTACAGTGATTTCTTGCGGCTCTATTTTCTTCGCGTTCTCCGCCAGCGCTGGAAAATTCACTTCGACGCGCGCAGCAGCCACTTGCTTCGCCGCCACTGTAAGTCTTCCTGTTCCACTCTGTGCCGTCCATCCGGCCGGCAGCGTCGCCGAGAGCGTAATCTCCTGAGCTTTCGCAGTTCGATTGCGGATCCACAACGGGATCACCACCGTGCCGGGAGCTTGAAGGGCAATCTCCGGCGGTTCGGGATGCGAGAGATTCGTCAGTCCGTGCGCCCGCCGAAACTCGCCATAGAAACTCCAGGGCCCGCCGAGCTCCACTGACAATTCCGGCCGGGCAGGTTCAGGAGAAACTTCAGGCCGGGCGAAGGGAATCGCTCCGGGCGTAATGCCTTCGAAGATATCTCCTGTCAGGCTGCCGCCAACCAGTGATTTGCCGAGCACGAAATGCAATGCATCCGTCCAGCCACCTTCTGCGGTGATCATTTTCTCGAGTTGCGCTTCGTCCATAGCGGCGATGGTATCGAGAAAGGATTTCGCCTGCGTCTGGTGGGCGCGAAACGAATCGAGCGCCATCCGCCAGTACGCCTGTTTGCTGGACTTGGAAATCTCCTTCACGGAATAGTCCGGGCCTTTCCCGCGAAAAATGTCTTCGCGGTCGGCATCCGGAAAGTAATAAATCTTTTTTGTCTGCCACGGCCGCAGGTTTTCAAGAAAAGGTTCGAGGCGTTTGGTCGGGCCCGTGACTTGCTCCGGAAACACAGTGGGATCGCCAGCAAGATCGAAAGCCTCCGTGGCCAGCACGCCGGAAGCTTGATGATCTCCGTGATCTTCGCCGATGAAGGTGCCGGGCTGGAAAGTGAGAATCACTTCCGGCCGCGTCAGCCGAACCAGACGCACAAGCTGTTCGAGTGCCAGGCCATGGTCCCAATTCGCCAGTGACTGCAAAACGTTCTGCGAGGCCGTGTCCTTGCCTCCGAGAAACCACACGTTCGCGATGCCCAGCGTCGTCAGCGCATTTCGCGCCTCAATTTCGCGGACGGCCCCCAGCGCCGCCGCTTGCTCCGCTCCGGCTTCATTGGCTCCGCTGCTGCCGCGTGTTCCAAAAACCACGGCGATGCGCTTATGTTCGTCGAGCGCCCGCGCAAGATAAGGCGTGGCCGCGCCCTCATCGTCCGGATGCGCCACCACAAGGAGAGTGTCCGCTTTGTAGCGCTCGTCCGCCGCAGGAAGCGTCTTCGGCTCCTGGGCCGCTGCTCTGCTCAATAGCAGACTTGTGGCTAGAGATACAATCAGCGATTTCCTTGCGGATCTTGGCATGGGACCCCTCGAAGTGAATGGTTTCTCAGATGGAACAAAGACGGAAAAGGCCCGCGGCTCCCTCGCGCCGTCTTCTCGAATCCTGTTCGATGAAGCGTCAAGGCTTCGCGGTACTCTTTCCGGTGGCATTGCTATCGGCCAAGCCAGCGCGCCGCAATAAGTCCTGGAAGCGCGGATCGCTGCGGAGCGAGTCGAAACCCGGTTCAACCTTGAGCATAGTCAGAAATGGGAAGTGCTCGGAGTAGGCCTTTTCCAGGTCGGCCAAGGCCTCCTCCTTGTCGCCCATACCTAAATGTGCCCAAAGCATGGTTACGGGATCAACCTGCTCATGCCGGCTCAACTTTTCTAGCTTTTCCAGCTGTTGCCGAGCCCGCTCCAGTTGGCCCGCGCGGCCAAAAATGTAAGTCAGCGTCATCCAATGCGTGCGTCCTTCCCCGTAGAGACGGCGCAAGATTTCTGCGTCGGACAGCGCTTGAGCGAACATCCTCTTCTCTACATGCGCATAGGTTATGACACTGACGGCTCGGCCAAAATTCGGGTCCTTCCGAAGAACGGTGCGACACTGTTCGATGGCGCGGTCATACTGCCGCGAGAAATACAGAATTGCGCCGTTGTCGGTGGCAATAATGAGCGAAAGCGGATCCAGTTGGCGCGCTCGCTCGCTCTCGCTTAACGCCTCGTCGAAGCGGCCCAGCCACATCAGGTGCTCGGCGTACCATTGGTGGGCCGTAGCGTAATTGGGGTTCAATTCGATGGCCCGCCGGTATTCCTTTTCTGAAGTTTGCCAGTCCCAATCCTGATTCTGGACAATCAAAGCCAGCGCCGTATGCGCTTCCGCCAAGCCATCGTCCAGCTGCAGAGCTCGCAGCGCGGCCGCACGTGCTTGGGGCATGTATAAAGTTGCAGAGGAGGAAGAATAGGCGGTCAGCAGCGTATAGGAATTCGCTAGACCAGCATAGGCGGGGGCGTAATCGGAATCGATTGTCGTAGCTTGCTGAAAATAACCTATCGCTTGCTGAAATCCCGCCACGGTCCTTTTGTTCCAGAAGTACAGACCTTTGAGATAGAGCTCATGGGCCTCTGCGGACTTGGGGGACAATGCAGGCTGGTTGCTAGTTCTTGCCGACTCGCGGCTCTTGAGGGCCGCGCGAGCTTCATCAGCGATCTTACTTTTTGGCTGCGGACGGCTTCGAAAGCGAGACCACGCGATGTAGGCGCCCGGCGTGGTGATCAGTGCAATGGAAATCCCGAGAAGGATCCGCAATCTACGCTTGCCAGTCCCATCCACAGCAGCCGCCGGTACAGCAGAGCGATCTGTGACAACGGAGGCGTCTACAGAGGGCGGTGCCATGGCAGAGACTGGCTCCACGGGCGCAATGAACCGGTATCCCAGGCGGGGAATCGTTTCGATGTATCGTGAATTTTCCGGCGAGTCGCCCAACGCCGAGCGTAGCTTCTTGATCGCACTATTCAGGCTGTGTTCAAAATCCACAAACGTGTCAGAAGTCCACAGTCTCTGCTGCATCTCCTCCCGGGTCACCACTTCTCCCGGCCTCTCCAGTAACATCGACAAGATGCAAAAGGGCTGCCCAGGCAGCCGGATTCGCACTCCATGTTTACGGAGCTCCCGAGCAGCCAGATTGATTTGGAAGACACCAAAGCGACGAATAGGACTGGGCGACGATGAAGTCTTTTCCGCCACAGTGAACCGTTTCAAGCCAAATCTTTCCAGAGCCCTCGCGGGCAGTCACCTGATAACGTAACTCGAATCCTATCCTACGCTTGGCTGGTCATCAATAGATAGGTCCCTGTGCATTGCCTTTCTTTCACCCCTCCCATACCTTCGCAGCCACTGCTCTCCCGTCTCCCAGGAGCTAAGCATTCAGACCTGCGCCCGCAGCGCAGCAAGGGGTGTTCCGATGCAGACCTTCCGAGTCTTGCTGTCCAGCTCGTCTCAGTCTTTTACTAAAGGATTTCAGCTCACTCGCCGATACAGACTCCACATTTTCAGCGCTGGTTTTTTGGCCGTCGCCACGTTGGTGGCCATTGCTGCGCTAAATGGACAGCAAGTCACTTTCATCTCCAACGGAACGTTTTTCGGGAATCCCACCGGGGCCTCTGAAACCTACAGCACAACCAGAGGTGGCATCGATCTGACCGGCCCGTTTTTCCAGAGCTTGGGGACCAACGGCCGCTCTTGCGGTACCTGCCATCAGCCCAGTGATGGCATGTCTGTCGCCGCGGCCAATGTCCAGCAGAGATTCGTCGTGACGCAGGGTTTGGACCCGATTTTCCGCACCAATGACGGCTCAAACTGCAACCACAGCATCGACGTTTCCACTCTGGCAGGAAGGTCCGCCGCCTACAGCCTGCTGCGGACGCGTGGGTTGATCCGTATTGCGATCGGTGTGCCCGCAAACGCGGACTACCAAGTCGTCAGCGTGAATAATCCCTACGGCTGCAACGAATCCGATGTGATTTCGATGTACCGGCGTCCGCTGCCTTCGACTAACCTGCGTTTCCTGAGCACGGTCATGTTTGACGGCCGGGAATCATCGCCGCTAACGGGAACTCAGAAAATCACCTACGTCCCTCCGCCCCACAACCTCGACAATCTGCTCTCCGACTTGGCGCATCAGTCCTTGGATGCCACCAACGGCCATGCGCAGGGGGACGGCACGAGGCCAACCCCGGCAGAGCAGCAGCAGATTGTGAATTTTGAGATGGCCCTCTTCACGGCGCAGATCATCGACAATTACGCTGGACGGCTAGACGTGCACGGCGCGACTGGCGGGCCGATCCCGCTCACCGCCCAACCATTTTTCATCGGCATCAACTCCAGCGTCCGCTTTCTGCTCCCACCGCCGCTGTTCAACTTTGAACCACCGGGCGGACTGGCAGCACCGGGCGACGGCCACTTCACCGCAGCACTCTTCAATCCTTATGACGCTTGGGCGTCCATGCCCACTCCGTCCCCTCGGGCCGCGGTTGCGCGCGGCCAAGCCATTTTCAACTCCAGGCTCATAAACATCACCGATGTAGCCGGCATCAATGATGATGTGACTGCTGGCGGCTTGCTTCCTGGGGGCGTTCCCTCACTAAAGGGAACGTGTGGCACGTGCCACGATACACCGAACGTAGGCAATCACTCTTTCCCCACGCCGCTGGACATCGGGACGGGTGACCCCAGTGTTGCCAACTCTTCCGTCAATTTGGGAGGCCTGGATATCAGCTACTTGCCAAGCATCACGGTGTGCAAATTGGATCAAACCACGAATCCGCCGACTCCGACGAGCAACTGCAAGACCACGACGGATCTCGGCCAAGCCTTGATCGACGGAAAATTTGACCACGTAGGCAAGATCAAGGGACCAATTCTGCGCGGTCTTTCCGCCCGCGCACCGTACTTCCATAACGGCTCTGCGCAAACCCTAATGGACGCCGTGCACTTTTATGAGGTCCGCTTTGGCCTTGCTCTTACGCCTCAGGAGGAATCGGACTTGGTGGCCTTCTTGAGCGCCCTGTAGCGCATATCGCAAGCGTGCGAATCGCTCTGGGCGCTAAAAACTTCTCGCATATTTAAAGACTCGTGCAAAACGCGCGAAGAGTCTCCCTGTTGCATCCTTGGCGCTATTCTGTCGTCCTTCCCCGCGTCACCGCCGCCAATTACCCGGAGCAGGCCTACGCACTCTACCTCCTTCGCGATATGCGCCGGAAAAACGCTGGCCCATTGTCTACGCCTTCGATCCCAGGGCCCTGGGAACACGCCTTATATTTTCGATGGACCAGTCGTCGCGTGCTATGACTATCGATCTAAATATTGACATACGATTGTCTCATCGATATGATTCACGTAGGAGCGCTACACCAGATGGATAGAGTCAAGGTATCCCCCAAGTATCAAGTCGTGATTCCCAAGAAGGTTCGCGAAAAGCTCCAACTTCGCCCCGGCCAGGAATTGCAAATCTATGTATTCGATGGGGCGATCCGCTTGCAGCGTCTGCGATCCATTAAAGAGCTTCGCGGCATTGCCAAAGGCATGAAGTGGAAAGATGAGGACCGTGACCACACCGAGCGGTTCTGAGCGATACATTGTGGATTCTTCGGGTTGGGTCGAGTACCTGGGCAACGGTCCCAAAGCCGATTCGTTTGCAAAGTATCTCGAAAACCCGGAGACCCTATTGCTCCCCACCATTGTAGTTTATGAGGTCTACAAAAAAATACTCCGCGAGCAAAGTCAAACCCTGGCGGAAAGGTTTCTTTCGAACGCCTTTGACTTCCAGGAACGTGAAATCCCTTTAGACGTCTCCCTGGCGGCTTCGGCAGCTAGGGTGAGCTTGAATTCAAACTTGCCCATGGCGGACGCCATCATTTACGCCGCAGCACAGGAGCATCAGGCACAACTGATTACTTCGGACGCGCATTTCACGGGGCTTCCTGGCGTGACGGTTCTCTAGTCACGCGCCAAGTTGACGTTCGCTCTTCCACGGCGTAGCATCCGCTTCAATCTTCAGCCACATCTTAAGAGGTGCCATGACCATTGGTACGAACCGTCGCGAATTCCTCGGCACGCTCGCTGCCTTCTCCCTTTTTCCCCTCGAACAAGAGAAGCCGGATCTCATCCTGCACAACGCCAATATTTTCACCGTGAACAACAAGGATCCGCGCGCCCAGGCGGTGGCTATTGCACGCGGCAGGTTTCTCGCCGTTGGAAGCAATGCGGACGTTTTGAGTCTTGCCGGCGCGGGGGTCCGCAAACTCGATCTCGGCGGTAAAACGGTTCTCCCGGGTTTTATTGATGCGCACTCCCACCCGGCCGAAGCCGGCCTTTCGCATCTTCGTATGGTGGACTGCGACCTCCGCTCCATCTCCGCCATCCTCGCAGCGATGCGCGAGCGCGCCGCAAAAACTCCCGCCGGCGATTGGGTCCTCGGTTTCAAATACGACGACACCAAAACGGATGATGGCCGCCCGCTCACCATCGCCGATCTGGACTCCGCCATTCCGGATCATCCGGTGCACATCCAGCATCGCGGCGGTCACACCGTCTATGCGAACTCGCTCGGCTTCCGTAAAGCCGGGATTGACGACAAAACCCCCGATCCGCCCGGTGGACAAATTGCTCACGATCCGGCAACCGGAAAATTGAGCGGCCGTGTCGCTGAGAGCGCTCAAGCTTTTTTCAATAAGGTCATCCCTGAGAATTTCACGCGCGACGACCATCGCGAAGGCGTGAAACTCATCTCTAAGATGCTCGCCAAGACGGGAATCACTTCCGCGACCGAAGCCCAGGGCTCACCCGAAGACTTGCGCGCTTATCAGGACGCCCGCGAATCCGGGGACTTGCTCTATCGCGCCTACTGCTTCATCAATTTCCACTACCTCGATTCGATGATTGAAGCTGGCGTTCGCACCGGCCTTGGCGACGAATGGGTCCGCGTCGGCGCCGTAA
>Ga0210404_10000889_pt1 | contig 13760 bp, 11 predicted proteins | sample IncBWH28MmetaG_FD_155455 | JGI IMG/M metagenome (GOLD analysis project Ga0210404, IMG submission 155455) | Forest soil microbial communities from Barre Woods Harvard Forest LTER site, Petersham, Massachusetts, United States - Inc-BW-H-28-M | ecosystem: Environmental > Terrestrial > Soil >... | reverse complement strand
TACGCTCCGCTACCAGCGAGCGGCCTGGGTCACCTGTTGAGTCACCTTTGCTCGGGCACGCCACAATGGGCGGGGCGGCGAGCCGCGGCGCTGGCGCGCGCCAAGCAGCGACTTGGGCACGCGCAGGTCGGCGGCGTGGCGTGGTACTGGCCGGCGACAGAAAATCCCGCCTCGCGCCGCTGGTGCTCCGATGAGAGCGTACGTCTGCTCACGCCGTTCGACCCGATTGTCCACGACCGCCAGCGGTTCGAGATATTTTGGGGGTGGCGCTATCGCTTCGAGGCGTACACGCCAGAGACGAAACGCAAACTGGGGTACTACGCACTGCCGTTACTGTGGCAGGACCGCGTAGTCGGTTGGGCAAATCTCGCCGTCGTCGACGCTACGCTGCGCTGCTCATTCGGCTACAGCAGTAAGGGCGAGCCCACGGATGCAGCGTTTCGCAGGGAACTTGAGGCCGAGCTGGTACGGATCCGTGCCTTCCTCGGATTGGAGCGCGGATAGGTCCTCGCCGCGAATCCCGTCTTCCGGGCTCCTGCCTGCCCGCGACCTACTCCTCAAAGCGACCCGTGGCGTCACGATCGCGGTCGTATCGTCTCGTGAGCGGAAACGGCGGCAACCAGGACTCGCGACGGACGATCCAGCTTTCGTAGGTTGGCATCAGTTGGTCAGGGGCATCCAGGGATCCTAGGTTCACTTCGATTTCGTCTGCGCTGCGTGCGAAAATGGACGAGCCGCAGCGGGGACAGAAAAACCGCCCGACGTAGTCGCGTGTTTCGCCATCGATCGTCACCGCATCCTGAGGGAACACCGCGGAAGCGTGAAAAAGGGCCCCATGATGCTTGCGGCAGTCGAGACAGTGACAAAGGCCGACCCGGTATGGGAGTCCCGACGCCACAATTCGGACGTTGCCGCACAGGCAACCGCCGGTGAATCGGTCCATGCTGCGTCTCCTCTAAGCTAATGACCGGCCTACGTTCCAACTGCTTCGGTTGCCTTGTGCTCAGGCATTCGCCAAAGAGATCCTCACTCGCTTGCCGATCGCGTTAGCAGCCTTCACCACGGACGCTAACGTCGCCGACGGATTGTTCGGGTCGAGCAGACGATCGAGTTGCGCCCGCGTAGTTCCCATCCGCTTAGCCATTGCCGTCTTCGTCAAACGCTTTGCCTTCATGCCACGCTCCAGCTGATGCGCTAGGACGCGCTTCACGGCGAGTGCCTGGACTTCGTCGAAGATGCCTTCCTCCTTCAGGAAGTCGTCAAAGTCCGAGCCTTTGTGTGGGTTGCGCTTCATGATGCGCTCCGCAGCTTCTTCCGCCGCTCCCGCGCGAGATCAAGATCGGGCTTCGCTCGCGGGCGCGAGTGTATCATTTTTGGAACATGCCGAGCAAGGCGTGCGAACAAAGCACGGCTGAGGTGCGTCAACCGCCGCGGCGGCGATTGTTCGCGAGCCGTTCTGGCTTCGCCTGAGCCTATGCATAACTCTGAGGAGGCAACCAGGCTCTGTTGTAGTCGCCCGGGACCCGTCCTTGAAGGTGCCGAGCGGACGCTCGAATGTCGGTTATGCCGGTTGCGAGGCGCGAGATTCTCAGAATTCCTGCAATTTCCCTACGAGCTGGACCAACCGACAGAAGCGAATGGCCTAAATCCTTCGAAATCGATTTGAGGGTCTTGGGCGCTAACACTCGTCGGATCTACCTAGCGACTCCGAGTCGGCCCTTAGAATTTCGCTTACGAAATCGATGAACGCCCGCACCTTTGCTGCCCGGTGCAGGCGCGAGGGAAAGATCGCGTGAAGCGGAAAGCGTTCGTCCGACCAGTCGGGAAAAAGCTCGATCAGCCTGCCGCTACGCAAGAGATGCTCGCAACCGATCTCGAGTATCTGCGCAATTCCGGCGCCTGCCTCGCAAGCACCGAGCAGCGTTCCTGAGTCTGATGTGAGCAGGCGTCCCTTGACTCGGAGCGCAAGAACCTCGTTCTTGCGCCGCACTTCCCAGTTGTAGGGCCGCCCATTTTCAGCATCGTAGAAGTCGATGCAGTCGCACTGTTCGACCTCGCTGGGGTGCTTCGGTTTGCCCTTTGCATTGATGTAGGCCGGTGAGGCAACCGTGATGACGCGCGTTTCAGTTAGCTTGCGCGCGACGAACGATCCCACCGGCGGCTCGCCGAAGCGAACAGCCAAGTCAAAGCCGTCCGCGACCAGGTCGCCCACCGAATCGCGCATGATGAGTTCCAGGAAAAGCTCGGGATAGCGCGCCAGAAAGTCAGCCAGGTGTTTCGACACGACGATCCTCGAGAAATACGGATCGATGTTAACGCGCAGCCGCCCACGCACCTTGCTCGCCGAGCCCGCCGCCTCGAGAGCGGCTTCCTCGATGCCGGCCAAATGCGGTCCGACCCGCTCGTAGAACCGCCGCCCTTCATCGGTCAGCGACAACGTGCGCGTCGTGCGCGCCAGCAGTCGAGCGCCGACGCGCTTTTCCAAACGCAACAGGGCCCGGCTCGCGCCCGAGGGGGACAGGCCCAGAGCCTCGGCCGCGCGCGCGATCGTGCCCGCTTCCACGACCGCGAACAGCACGGACACCCCTGAAACCAGCTTGCCGTCTATTGCCATGATTGTTTCCTGCTCTTTTGTCACGAGTGTAGTGACATGAGCGATATTGAAGCATGAATGGACCGCGAGGATAGTGCCTCCATGCCGCCGGTCGGCGACCTAGAAACGAAGGAGGCTCCTGCCATGGCACCAAAACTCTCACGCCGCAACTTATTGATCGGCGCTTCGGGCGCACTGGCCGCAACCGCGTTGGGCGGACTGGGCGGCAGATTCGCCTTGGCGTCAGAGCCTCGCAGCCTCGCCCGCAATTCCGCATTTGCCGCAATCGACCAGTTGTTTCAACAGGCAGTCGCCAGCAAGACGGTCGCCGGGGTCGTGGCCATTGGTGCGACGCAACATGGCATCGTCTACGAAGCCTCGATCGGCAGCGCCAACATCGACACCGGGTCAGCGATGTCCCCGGACACGGTTTTCTGGCTTCTCTCGATGACCAAGGCAATCACGGCGGCTGCGTGCATGCAATTGATTGAACAGGGCAAGCTGCGGCTCGATCAGGCAGCCAGCGAGATCCTTCCCGAACTCAAATCCCCGCAGGTGCTCGAAGGCTTCGATGCCGCGGGCCAACCCAAGCTGCGACCGGCCAGGCACGCAATCACGGTGCGCCACCTGCTTACCCACACCTCGGGCTACACGTACCCGATCTGGAGCGACAACGTCGTTCGCTACCAGGGGGTGACCGGCATGCCCGATATCGCCTATTCAAAGAATGGCGCATTGGCGGCGCCACTGGAATTCGATCCTGGCGATCGTTGGCAGTATGGGATCAGCATGGATTGGGTCGGCAAGCTCATCGAGGCAGTCAGTGACCAGTCGCTGGAGGTCTATTTCCGCGAGAACATTTTCAGTCCACTGGGAATGAACAACACCGGATTCCTGATCGGCAGCGACCAGAAACGCCGCGTGGCGACAATGTGCGTCCGCCAGCAGGACGGCTCGCTCAAGGCTGCGCCTTTCGAAATGAATCAGCGCCCCGAGTTCTTTATGGGCGGTGGCGGTTTGTTCAGCACTCCGCGCGACTACATGACTTTTCTGCAAATGCTGCTGCACGGCGGCACGTACAACGGCGCACGCATCCTGCGCGCCGAAACGGTCGCCGAGATGTTCAGGAACCAGATCGGCGACCTCAACGTCGTCGAAATGAAAACCGCCCAGCCCGCCTATTCGAAAAGCTTCGACCAGTTCCCGGGCATGGTGCACAAATGGGGGCTTTCATTCGACATAAATACCCAGCCCGGACTGCATGGCCGCAGCGCCGGCAGCGTCAGCTGGGCGGGCCTGCTCAATTGCTATTTCTGGCTTGACCCGGTCAAACACGTCACAGGAGCGCTTTTCACCCAGATCCTGCCGTTTTACGACCCAGGTGTCGTCGACCTGTTCGGAAAGTTCGAAGAGGGACTCTACGGCGGACTCGCCCAAATCTGAAATCGATTCCCACATCACCGACGCCGATGAGGTTTCGGCATTGACCGACACATGGAAGGAAACCAAATCATGTACGCCATAACTGGTATCACCGGAAAAGTCGGCGGCGAATTAGCGCGCACACTGCTGGCCGCCAATCATTCCGTCCGCGCCGTAGTCCGAGACGCCGGGAAGGCGCGCGAATGGACAGCGCTCGGTTGCGAGATCGCATTCGCAAGCATGAACGACGCATCGGCACTTGCCGCCGCGTTCGAAGGCGCCGATGGCGTCTTTATCCTGCCGCCATCGGAATTCGATCCGGCGCCCGGTTTTCCGGAGGCGCGTTCGGTCATTGACGCCGTTGTGAAAGCGCTCGAATGGGCACGCCCGGGCAAGGTCGTCTGTCTTTCGACGATAGGCGCGCAGGCAGAGCAAGCGAACCTTCTTACGCAGCGCACGTTGATGGAGCAGGCGCTATCCGCGCTGGCGGTACCGGTGACGTTCCTGCGGCCGGCTTGGTTTATGGAGAACTTCGCCTGGGATGTAGCGTCGGCGCGCGACAAAGGCCTGCTCGAGAGTTTTCTGCAGCCGCTCGACAAGACCGTGCCGATGATCGCCACGGCCGACGTGGGTCGCGTCGCCGCCGAACTGATCCAACAGAAGTGGGAAGGGTGCCGTGTCGTCGAATTGGAAGCGGAACATCGCATCTCGCCTAGCGAGGCTGCCGCCACCTTCGCCAAGGTGTTGGGCCGTCACGTCGAGGTGCAAGCGGTCCCGCGTGAAACGTGGGCAAGCCTGTTCAAATCGCAGGGCACCAAGGATCCACAACCGCGTATACGCATGCTCGACGGCTTCAACGAAGGCTGGATCGAATTCGAAAATGACCGCGCCGACATCGTTAAGGGCAAGACTACGCTCGAGACGGTATTGCGCGGGCTCGTCGCGCAAGCGACCTGACGTGATTCCGCGACGCAATCGCAGAACCTACACGCCTCAAATGTCGATATTCCCCGCCGACAGCGCGTTGGCCTCGATGAACAACCGACGCGGTTCGACCTCGTCGCCCATCAGCGTCGTGAAGATGGCGTCGGCACCGATCGCGTCCTCGATCTGCACTCTGAGCAGCCGCCGCACCGCCGGGTCCATCGTCGTTTCCCACAGCTGCGCGGGGTTCATCTCGCCCAGGCCCTTGTAGCGCTGCTTGGCGACGCCGGACTCGGCCTGCGCCAGCAGCCAGTTCATCGCCGCGCGGAAATCGGCCACCGGCGCGTCCTTGCGCTTGTCGCCCGCGCCGCGCGCCGCGCGCGCGCCCGGCTCCAGCAGACCGCGAAACAGGTCCGCGGCGGATGCCAGCGCAGCGTAATCGGCGCCCAGCAGGAAGTCGGCGTCGATCGCGGTGACCTTCGTGTTGCCGTGCTGCCGCCGCTCGATCCGCAGCCCGTAGCGGTCCGTTTTCGGGTCCAGTTGCGCGGTCACGAGCGCGGGCCCGGCGCCGTTTACCGGTAACGCCGCGGCCAGGGCTTGCGCGCTGGCCGCGGCGCTCGCCTGGTCACTCAGATCGATCGCTACGCCGGCCAGGATCGCCTCCAGCGCCCCGCGGTCGATCACCCTGGCCAACCGCTGCACGATCGCGTCGGCCGTCATGTAACGGCGCGCCAGCTCCGCCAGCGCCTCGCCGTCGATCGGGCGCTGCTCGTCCCAGGCGGCCTGGTCCTTGTACAGCTGCGCTTCGTCCAGCGCCAGCTCGAGCATGTACTGCCCCAGCTCGTGGTCGTCCTTCAAATACCGCTCGCTCCTGCCGTGCTTGAGCTTGTACAGCGGCGGCTGCGCGATGTACACGTGACCGCGCTCGACCAGTTGCGGCATCTGCCGGTACAGCAGCGTCAGCAGCAGCGTGCGGATGTGCGCCCCGTCCACGTCGGCATCGGTCATCACGATGATCCGGTGGTAGCGCAGCTTGTCCGGATTGAAGTCCGGGCCGATGCTGGTGCCGAGCGCGGTGATCAGCGTGGCGATCTGCTCCGAGGCGATCAGCTTGTCGAAGCGCGCCTTCTCGACGTTCAGCACCTTGCCGCGCAGCGGCAAAATGGCCTGGAACTTGCGGTCGCGCCCCTGCTTGGCCGAACCCCCGGCCGAATCGCCCTCGACGATGTACAGCTCGCACTTGGCCGGGTCGCGCTCCTGGCAGTCGGCCAGCTTGCCGGGCAGCCCGGCGCCGTCCAGCACGCCCTTGCGCCGCGTCATCTCGCGCGCACGCCGGGCCGCTTCGCGCGCGCGCGCCGCGTCGACGATCTTGCTGCAGATGATCTTCGCATCGGACGGCCGTTCCTGCAGGAACGACTCCAGCGCGCGCGCCACCACCTCCTCGACCGCCGGCCTGACCTCGGAGGACACCAGCTTGTCCTTGGTCTGCGAGCTGAACTTGGGCTCGGGCACTTTGACGCTGAGCACGCAGGTCAGTCCTTCGCGCATGTCGTCGCCGGTCGTTTCGACCTTGGCGCGCTTGGCGAATTCTTTTTCCTCGATGTACTTGTTCAGCACCCGTGTCATCGCCGCCCGCAGTCCGGTGATGTGTGTGCCGCCGTCCTTCTGCGGGATGTTGTTCGTGAACGCGAGCAGGTTCTCGACGTATCCGTCGTTCCACTGCATCGCCACCTCGACCAGGATGCGCGCGCCCGGCGTGGTCGATTCGTCCAGGGCGTAGAACACGTTCGGATGCAGCAGCGTCTTGTTCTTGTTGATGTACTCGACGAAGCCGCGCACGCCGCCCGCGAACGCGAAGTCCTCCTCCTTGCCGCTGCGCTGGTCGATGAGCCGGATCCGGACGCCGTTGTTCAGGAAGGAAAGCTCGCGCAACCGCTTGCTCAGGATGTCGTAGTGGAACTCGACCAGTTCAAAAATCTCCTCGTCCGGCAGGAAGTGGACCTCGGTGCCGCGCTTCTCGGTCTCGCCCATCACGCGCATCGGCGTCACCGCGACCGCGGCGCCGTCGAGCTCGGCGGTCCCGAACACGCGGCCCTGCACGTCGCCGCGCTTGAACTCGAGAAAATGCACACGCCCATCACGGCGCACCGTCAGCCGCAGCCATTTGGACAGAGCGTTCACGCACGACACGCCCACGCCGTGCAAGCCGCCCGCCACCTTGTAGCTGTTCTGATTGAACTTGCCGCCGGCGTGCAGCTCGGTGAGCGCGATCTCCGCGGCCGAGCGCTTGGGATCATGCTTGTCGTCGAGCTTGATGTCGGTCGGGATGCCGCGCCCGTTGTCGATCACCGAGATCGAGTTGTCCGTATGAATGGTGACGACGATGTCGTCGCAGAAGCCCGCCAGCGCTTCGTCGATCGAGTTGTCGACCACCTCGAACACCATGTGGTGCAGCCCGGTGCCGTCGTGCGTGTCGCCGATGTACATGCCGGGGCGCTTGCGAACCGCCTCCAGACCCTCCAGGATCTGGATGCTCTCGGCACCGTAGTCGTTGGCCGGCGGCGCGTCGTGGCGCCCGTTGCCGTTGGAACCGTTGGGCGAGGGCGTGCTCGGAGTAGGTACTGCTGACATGCTCAACTTCTCGAGGAGTTTGCTTCCGAAATCAGATGCGCATCGGCATCACGACGTACTTGAACCGGTCCGAATCGGGCAGCGTCACCAGCGCGCTGCCGAGCGCATCGCCGAACGCGAACCGCAGCTGCTCGGTTTTCAGGTTGGCCAGCACGTCGAGCAGGTAGGTGACGTTGAAGCCGATATCGAGCGGCTCGCCGGAGTAGTCGATCTCGATTTCCTCCTGCGCCTCCTCCTGGTCGGTGTTGGTCGAACTGATTCTCAGTGACGCCGGCGCCAGCACGCAGCGCACGCCCTTGAACTTGTCGGTCGTCAGAATCGCCACCCGCGACAGCGCCTGCATCAGCGACTCGCGGCCGATCAGGAATTGCTTGGGATTGGCAACCGGAACCACTTTCGCGTAATCGGGAAACTTGCCTTCGACCAGCTTGGACACGAACTCCACGGCAGCGAACGACACCCGCACCTGGCCGCTTGCCATCTGGATCCGCACCGGCTCGTCGCCCTCCGGCAGAAGCCGGGTCAGCTCGAGCACCGTCTTGCGCGGAATGATCACCTCCACCGGGGCCGACTCGCCCTCGCGCGCGGTCTCGCACAGCGCCAGTCGATGGCCGTCGGTTGCGACGGCGCGCACCCGGTCGGCCTCGCACACCAGCAGCATTCCGTTCAGGTAGTAGCGGATATCCTGCGCCGCCATCGCGAAGTGCACCATCGCCAGCAGGTGCTTGAAGGCCGACGACGACAGCGTGAAATCGACATTGAATTCGGCGTGGCTGACCGTCGGGAATTCTTCGGCAGCCAGCGTCTGCAGGTTGAAACGGCTGCGGCCGCACTGCACCACGAGCCGCTTGTTCACGAGCGAGAGCGTGACCTCCTCGTCCGGCAGCGCCCGCAGGATGTCCAGCAGTTTGCGAGCCGAGACCGTGGTGGCCGCCGACTCTTTTCCGCTGCACAGGTCGGCACCGGTTTGAATCTGGATTTCCAGGTCGGTCGCGGTAAACGACAGCCGTTCCCCGTCCCGGCGCAGCAGCACGTTGGCCAGGATCGGAAGCGTTTGGCGTCTCTCGACGATCCCGCTGACGACCTGCAAGAGCTTGAGCAAAGCATCCCGCGGCGCTTTGACAAGTTGCATTGCTTAGATTCCTTTTCGTAGTAGTTAACTAATAATGGCGCACACCGCTCGGGATAAGCTCGAAAATCCTTTCACACACAGATACTTATGGGCTCCCTATCGTGTGGACAAGTAGGCACTTACCGCAGGACAGCCGGTGGACGGAAAAGCATAAGTAGGCGCTTACTTGGTAGACAGCGAAGTTGTCCACAAAAGCAGTACGGTTCCTGGACTGCTGTCCACAGGCTTTCACGTCAGCCTTTCAACGTCTGTTCCAGCACGTGCAGCGCGTGGTTCAGCTCCGTGTCCTTGCCACGGGCGTCGGAGATCTTGCGAACTGCGTGCAGCACCGTCGTGTGATCGCGTCCCCCGAACAGCTCGCCGATTTCCGGCAGGCTTTTCTGGGTGAACTCCTTGGCCAGGTACATCGCGACCTGGCGCGGGGCCGCGATGCTGGTAGGCCGCCGCTTGCTGTACATGTCCGAAACTTTGATCTTGTAGTAGTCGGCCACCGTTCTCTGTATCAGCTCGACGGTGATCTGGCCGGTGCTCGCCTGCAACAGGTCCTTTAACGCCTCGCGTGCCAGCTCCACGGTGATCGGGCGCGCGTGGAAAGAAGCGAACGCCAGCACCTTGCGCAGCGCGCCTTCCAGTTCGCGCACGTTGCTGCGAAGGTTCTTCGCAATGAAAAACGCCACATCTTCCTGCAACTCGTTGCCTTCCAGCTCGGCCTTCTTCAACAGGATCGCCACGCGCATCTCGAGCTCGGGCGGCTCGATCGCGACGGTCAGGCCGGAGGAAAAGCGCGAGACCAGCCGGTCCTCGATATCTTTCAGTTCCTTCGGGTACGTGTCGCTGGTGATGATGATTTGCTTGCGGCCGGCCACCAGCGCTTCGAACGCGTAGAAGAACTCCTCCTGCGTTCGGCTCTTGCCGGCGAAGAACTGGATGTCATCGATCAGCAGCAGATCCAGCGAATGGTAGTAGCGCTTGAAGTCGTCAAAAGCCTTGCGCTGGTAGGCGCGAACGACGTCGCTGACGTATTGTTCCGCGTGGATGTAACGCACCTTGGCGTTGGGGCGCAGCGCCAGCACGCCATTGCCCACCGCGTGCACCAGGTGCGTCTTGCCCAGCCCCACGCCGCCGTACAGGAACAACGGGTTGTACGAGCCGCCGGGATTCTCGGTGACCTGCATCGCTGCAGCACGGGCCAGCTGGTTCGCCTTGCCGGTGACGAAGTTGTCGAACGTCAGCAGCGCATTCAGGCGCGCCCGCTCCTGGTTTTGCAAACTGAGCGCGGTCGGCGCGCACAGGTCGGGCGTATCAGTTGCGGAAGGGACGTCGCGCGCGGGCGCCGGTTCCTCGCGCGCCTCGGCTTCGACCTCGAAGACGACGTTCACCGGCCGCCGCAGCACGCTGGCGCAGGCGGCCTGAATGCGAGAGGAGAACTGAGCCCGCACCGCGTCCAGCTTCAGCCGGTTCGGCGCGCCAAGCCGGAGGTCGCCGGTTTCGTCGTCGAAGTTGATCGCCTTCAGGGGCTTGATCCAGGCCGCGAATTGCTGCGGGGTTAGCTCGTTTTCCAATAGCCGCGAGCAGTCTTGCCAGAACGTGAGCATCGTGTGCCGATCCCGCCGCCCGCCGGTCGCATGGGCGCCGGCACCTTTAGTTGTTGGTCGATGTGCTGCCTCGGCAGCCGAGCCGCCCGCGGCGTGTCCTACCGCGGTTCGGCATCGTGGGCCGCTCCGATTCTGCATCGGGATTCGAGCCCGCAACCGGCGTGACCGAGGCCGCATTGTACTCGGGGCGGCCCAAGTTATCCACAAGCCCCGGACGACATCACGTGTCTGTTCGGTACCCATCATCCCGCACCCGAAGCCAGTTCACACGACAGTATGCGCACGCTTATATTATATATCTCGCTGGGGTTTCGGGTGGCTGAAACGGCCCCGGCAGCCCGGCTGTTGGCTCGGTTTGACGGACGATGCAGGCGTCGCGTCTAATAGAGGGCTTTGCCAAGCCAGCGGCGAAATCGACCAATCCGGGAATGCGAACGTGGCCACCAAAAGAACCTTTCAGCCCTCCGTGGTTAAGCGCAAGCGTACCCATGGCTTCCGGGAACGCATGAGCACGCGCGGCGGGCGAGCCGTGTTGAATGCGCGGCGAGCCAAGGGGCGAAAGCGCCTCGCCGTCTGAACCGCGCCCTGCCCGAGTGCAGTCCAGCCGCGCGCTTGGGCGGGTCGAGCGTCTGCGGACACCCGAGCAATTCGCGGCGGCGGCCGGCCAGAGCGCGACGTGGCGCGCATCGCGCCAATGGATCGCGGCATCCGCGCGGCTGGAGCCTCGGTCTGACCGACCGCAACTTCAGCGTTCGAGGGAGAGTGTGGACAGTCCCATTTCTTTGCTCGGGTCCGAATCCCAGGCCGTCGGCCTGCGATTCGGCTTCACCGTCGGCCGGCGCCAGGCGCGCCGGGCTGTTCAGCGTGTGATGGTCAAGCGGGTACTGCGCGAGGCGGCGCGCAACGCCGCGGGCACGTTGCGCCCGCTGGCAGCAGACCGCAGCCTGGACGTGGTTCTTCGCCTTCGCAGCGCACTGCCCGACCGGTCCCAGATGAGCCTGGCGCAAGTGAAGCGCTCGCTGCGAGCGGAGGCCGACTCACTGATCGCTCAACTCGCGCGGCACCTGCGAGCCGGCGCATGATCAAGGCCCTGCTGCTCGCGCTGATTCGTGGCTACCAGTTCCTGCTGGCTCCATGGATCGGCAACCAATGCCGCCACTGGCCGACCTGTTCCGAGTACGCCCGGCTGGCGATCGGCCGTCATGGCGCCGCGCGAGGCAGCTGGCTGGCCGTCAGGCGGGTGCTGCGCTGCAACCCCTGGCATCCGGGAGGAATTGACCCGGTGCCCGATGAATTTCACTGGCGCTGACGCCGGCGTCGGCTGCAGCCTCTTCAAACCACATGGACACTCAGCGCACGGTTCTTTGGCTTGTCTTCGGCTTGTCGTTGATCCTGCTGTGGGATCGGTGGCAGGTCTACCAGGGTCGCGGCTCCACGTTGCGGCCTGCCGTTACCGCGCCGGCGCCCGCTGCGCCCTCGGGGGCCGCGCCTCGGACGCCCGGCGAAGTGCCGGCCCCGGGCGCTCAAACGACTGCGCCTTCGGCGCCAGCCGGGTCGGCCGCGGGGCCGGGAGCGCCGCAGGCGGCCGCGGGCAGTGCGAGCGGCGAGCGTATCCAGATTCAGACGGATCTGATTCGGGCCGAGTTCGACCCGCTCGGCGCAACGCTGGTCCGGGCCGAACTGCCGACCCAGAAGCTTGCGCCGGACTGGACCGAGCGGGGGCTGGCGAGGTTGCTCGGCCTGACTGACTTTCTGCATTCGCAGGGCTTCGGACAGCCAGGCCGCGGGCGGCACAGCGACGCGGATGCCCACGTCGTGCTGCTCGACACCAGCGCCAGCCGCACCTACCAGGCTCAGACCGGATTGATCGGCGGCTCGCCCGACGATCCGTTTCCGAATCACCGGGCCACCCGATTCGAGTTCGCCGGCGGGCCGCACACGCTGGCCCAGGGCCAGGACACGCTGGTGGTGCGCTTCGAAGCGCAATCCGGCGGCGTTCGCCTGGTCAAGACCTTCACCTTCCGTCGCGGCCACTACGACATCCAGGTCGCGCACGAAGTCACGAACGTGGGAGCGAGCCCGGTGTCGCCTTCGCTGTATCTGCAACTGGTCCGCGACGGGGGCAAGCCGGAGGAGGATTCCTCGTTTTACCGCACGTACACCGGCCCGGCGTTTTATTCGGAGGCGATGAAATATCGCAAGATCTCGTTCGACGACATCGAGAAGAAGAAAGTGGAAGACCTGAAGCCGGCGGACGACGGCTGGGTCGCGATCGTGCAACATTACTTCGTCGCGGCCTGGGTGCCGGCCAAAGGAGTGACCCGCGAGTCCTACGCGGCCGAGCGCGACCGGCTCTACTCGGCCGGGGCGCTGATCAAAGTGGGCACGCTGGCGCCGGGTGCCAGCGCATCGCTGCCGGCTGCGCTGTACGTCGGACCCCAGGATCAGAAGACGCTGGAGGCGATCGCACCGGGTCTGGAGCGGGTGACCGACTACGGCTGGCTCGATCCGATCGCCAAGCCGCTGTTCTGGCTGCTGGGCGCAGTGCACTCGGTGATGGGCAACTGGGGCTGGTCCATCGTGCTGCTGACCGTGCTGATCAAGGCGGCGTTTTATCCGCTTTCAGCCGCCAGCTACAAGTCGATGGCCAAGATGAAGGAGCTGCAGCCGCGGCTGGTCAAGTTGCGCGAGCAGTACGGCGAGGACCGCCAGAAACTGCAGCTGGCGATGATGGAGCTGTACAAGCAGGAGAAGATCAACCCGGTGATGGGCTGCCTGCCGGTGCTGGTGCAGATCCCCGTGTTCATCGCGCTGTACTGGGTGCTGCTGGCCTCGGTGGAGATGCGCAATGCGCCGTGGATCCTGTGGATCCGCGACCTGGCCACGCCCGACCCCTGGTTCGTGCTGCCGGTCGTGATGATGGCCAGCATGTGGATCCAGTACAAGCTGAACCCGACGCCGCCGGATCCGGTTCAGGCCAAGATGATGGCGGTGATGCCGTTCATTTTCGGCGCGATGTTTTTCTTCTTCCCGGCCGGACTGGTCCTTTACTGGGTCGTGAACAACGCGCTGTCGATCCTGCAGCAGTGGCGCATCAGCCAGGTGGTGGCGCGCTCCAAGCGGGCGGGTTGACCCAGCGCCCTCGACCCTCACCCCCCTGCTTCGCCGAGCGTAGCCCGGCTACGCAGGGCGAAGCCGGCCCCTCTCCCACTGCGTGGGCGAGGGGAGAAGGTCTCCTTCTCCCGCATGACGCGAGAAAGTTTGGGGCGAGGGGAGCAGTTCTCCCTCTCCCGCCATGCGGGAGAGGGTTGGGGTGAGGGTCGGCGTGATCAGAACGGCAGGTCGACCCCGAACAGCCAGGTGCGCGTCGGCGCCGGTTCGAAAAACCGGCTGTTGGCTTCGTTCACGATCACCGATCCGACATAGCGGTGATTGGCCAGGTTGTCGACGCGCGCGAACAAGT
>Ga0210404_10000886_pt1 | contig 13815 bp, 10 predicted proteins | sample IncBWH28MmetaG_FD_155455 | JGI IMG/M metagenome (GOLD analysis project Ga0210404, IMG submission 155455) | Forest soil microbial communities from Barre Woods Harvard Forest LTER site, Petersham, Massachusetts, United States - Inc-BW-H-28-M | ecosystem: Environmental > Terrestrial > Soil >... | reverse complement strand
TCATCGTCGGCAATCCCGAAGACATGCTCAAGGAGCGCCGCAACCGCTGGGTGAACGCCTTCGGCCGCCTGAAGCCGGGCATCTCCCAGCGTCAGGCCCAAGCCGGTCTCCAGCCTTTCATGCACTCCATGCTTGAAATGGAAGTGCAACAGGCCGCCTTCAATCGTGCCTCGAAGCACGACCGCGATGAATTTCTGAAGTGTTGGATTGAAGTGTTGCCGGGCTCCCAGGGACGATCGTATTTGCGCCGCCAGCTCTCCACACCGCTATGGGTGTTGATGGCCATCACCGGAGCCGTGCTTCTGATTGCTTGTGCCAACCTCGCCAACCTGTTGCTCGTTCGAGGTTCCGGCCGCAGCAGGGAAATCGCCATTCGTTTGGCCCTCGGCGCCGCCCGCCCGCGTATCATCGGGCAACTTTTGGTTGAGAGTCTCACTCTTTCCGCGTTCGGCGGGCTCGCCGGCCTGGCTTTTGCCTTCTGGGCAGACAAGGCCCTCCTGCAAGCCTATCTGCCATCGGACTCTGGCGGCGTGCGTATTTCCAGCGCGCCGGATTTGCGCATTCTCCTGTTCAACGCCGCTGTGACCATTCTCACCGGAGTCATCTTCGGCCTCGTACCCGCTCTTCAGACCACCAAACCCAACATCGTGGGAACTTTAAAGGATCAGGCCGGAGCGGTGCTCGGCGGACACCATCGCTTGCGAAAAGCTTTGGTCATCGCGCAAGTCACGCTATCTCTCTTGCTCTTGATTGCCGCGGGACTCTTCGTGCGGAGTCTATCGAACCTCCGCAATCTTGGCCCTGGCTTTCCCGTTGAAAAACTTGTCGGCTTTGAGGTCGATCCTTCGCTGAATGGCTACACGAACGATCGCATGAAAGTTTTTTATCCTCAATTACTGGAGACTCTACGCTCCATTCCCGGCATTCAGTCCGCCGGGCTCGCTTCGCAGCGAATTCTCGAAGACAACGAATGGGACAGCGGCATGTCCGTCGAAGGCTTTACCCCGGACAAGCCCGATGATCGTGCCCAGCCGTACATGAACCAGATCAGCCCCAACTATTTCGCCACTATGGGTGTTCCTATCCTCGCCGGAAGAGATTTCACGCCCAACGATACCCGCGAGGTCAAGCACAGTGCTGACGCTTTTGGCTGGGTGCCTGCCACCGTCATGATCAACGAGAAGTTCGCGAAAAAATATTTCGCCGGACGAAATCCCATCGGCCTGCACATCGGTTTCGGCACCGATCCCGGAACGCCCACCGACATGGAGATCGTCGGCGTCGTGAAGGACATCAAATACACCAATTTGCGCGATGAAATTCCTCCGCAAGCCTACCTTCCTTATATGGGAAGCCGTTACCTTGGCGGGATGACCATTTACGTGCGCACCGTTGCCGATCCCAATCAGTTGATGTCTTCCATCCGCTCCAAGGTCCGCGATCTCGATTCCAATCTGCCCGTCTACGCCTTGCGTACCACCGAAGTGCAAATCAATAACTCCCTGTCCACCGAACGCATGATCGCCAGTCTCTCCGCTGTCTTTGGATTCCTGGCTACTCTTCTCGCCGTCATCGGCCTTTACGGCGTGATGGCTTACGCCGTTGCGCAGCGCATCCGCGAAGTCGGCATTCGAATGGCTCTCGGTGCTGCCCGCGCCAACGTCGTCTGGATGGTTATGCGCGAAGTTCTCTTGCTCGTCTCCATCGGAATCGTCGCAGGCGTATCGGCGTCGCTCGCCCTTACCCGCGTGGTCCAGAGCCAGCTCTTCGGTCTCACCTCGCACGACCCATTTACGGTGACCCTCGCCACCGTCACACTCGCCTTCGTTGCCTGCGCCGCCGGCTACGTCCCGGCTCTACGCGCCAGCCGCCTCGACCCCATGGCCGCCCTGCGCTACGAATGAGAAATATCTCTTGACCAGCAAAACCTTCTATACTATTTTGCTCTAGGCCTAGACCAACACTAGTTGCGTTCGGTCTGGTTCCGCTTTCGTCCTATGAAAAACAGCGAGCAACGCGACCTCTTTCCCGGCGCCTTGGAAATGATGATTCTCCGAACCTTGAAGCGTCAGCCTCTCCACGGTTATGCCCTTGCGCAGCACATTAAGCGAACCTCCAACGACCTGCTCCAGATTGAAGAAGGCTCGCTCTATCCGGCTCTCCAACGTCTTCTCAAGGAAGAGTTGGTCAAAGCCGAGTGGGGCATTTCCGCCACCAACCGCCGCGTTCGAATTTACAAGCTGACCGCGCTCGGAGCGAAGCACCTTGTGCGCGAGGTATCGAGATTCGAAAGAATGCTTAAAGGAATCACGCGTGTTTTGACTCCCGGTGAATCATGAATTGGGTTAAGCAACTATTTTCGCGTCGCCGCCTCTACCACGATCTCTCCGACGAGATTCAGGAACACCTCGAAGAAAAGATCGAGGAACTCGTTGCCGGCGGCATGCCCAGAAAAGAAGCTGCCGATGCTGCTCGCCGGGAATTTGGGAATTTAACTTTGGTTCGGGAGGACAGCCGCGAAGTCTGGCGCTGGCCGTCCATCGAAAATATTTTCGCGGATGTTCGTTTTGGCGCGCGTGTGCTGCGCAAGAATCCCGGTTTCACCGCCATTGCTGTGCTCACGCTGGCCATTGGAATCGGCGCGAATACCGCAATTTTCAGCGTCCTGGAATCGCAGCTTTGGCATCCGCTGCCGTTCCCCGATTCCGAACGCCTGGTGGACGTCCACACCGTGCTTCGCGACAATCCGAAACAATGGGATGTGCTCTCCAGCCGGATGTTTCAAGCCTGGCGTTCGCAGACCCGTTCCCTTGCCGGTCTCCTCGGTTACAGTTACCCCAGGAACCGCAATCTCACCGCGGATGGCAGCGCCGAGCGTATCCTGGTGATGCCCGTCACGTCGAATTTCTTCGAAGTGCTCCAGGTCCCGCTGGTTCGCGGCCGGGCCTTCCTTGCCGAGGAGGAAACTTCGGGGCGCGATCGCGCGGCCATTGTCAGCTACTCATTCTGGCAAAATCGTTTTGCCTCCGATCCAGGACTGCTCGGGAAACAAGTCCTGCTCGATGGTCAGCCTTACGTGGTCGCTGGCATTACTTCTCCGCGTCTCCGCTTTGAATTCATCGAAGAGCCTGCTGTGTTCGTCCCGCTGGCGATGGATTCTTCGCAGGTAACGCGCAATCTCTATGCCATCGGCAGGCTTGCGCCGGATGTGACACCCCAACAGGTCCGTGAAGAACTGGCCGTCATTTTCGATCGCGTGCTCAAATCGGAAGGGCTTCCTCTGGAAAGCACCGCCGCAGTGGCCAATCTTCGCGAAACCTGGACGCAGTTTGCCGCGCAACCTCTTTACTTCTTTGCCGGAGCCATAACGCTCGTTCTGCTCATCGCTTGTGTCAATACGGCTGGTTTGTTGCTCGCTCGCGGCCTCGCCCGTCAGCGTGAATTCGCAGTGCGCGCCACGTTGGGAGCAGGTCGCGCGACATTGGTGCGGCAATCTTTAATCGAGAGCCTGCTGATGTCGCTTGCAGGCGGCGCCGTGGGAACAATTTTTGGAATCTGGGGAGCCGGCGTCTTGGCGAAGCTCCTGGGCCCCGACAGACTTCCGCGAACGGCTCCAATTGCGTTGAACTTGAGTGTTCTTGCGTTCGTACTCGGCGTCTCCATCGTTTCGGCGCTGCTTCTTGGCATCGCACCCGCGCTGTTTGCATCGCACGTGGATTTGAATCACACCTTGCGCCACGCCGCCCGCGGGCTTTCCGCAAACCGGGGCCAGCTGCGGTCGCGCAGCACCTTGGTCGCCGTCGAAGTGGCGCTCGCGCTGGTGCTTCTTTTTGGCGCGGGACTTTTTCTTTCGAGTTTCGTGCGCCTCCAGGAAGCGCCGCGCGGTTTCGACGCTCCCGGCGCCCTCACCTTCCGCGTGGACCTGCACGGCGAAAACTACGCTAAGCCCGACCAGATGCAGCGGTACTTTAGCATCTTGACAGAGCAACTCCGCTCCATTCCCGGGGTTCGAGAGGTCACGCTAGGCAGCGGTCTGCCGCTGACCGGCTCGGAAAATTTGTTCGGCACCGTAAATGTAGCCGGCCGGCCTCCGGCACACAAGTACGGCACATTCCTCACTATGCATGCCATCGCGCCAAATTACTTCCAGGCTTTGCACATGCATTTACTGGCCGGACGTTCGCTCGACTCGCACGACGCCGAAGGCGCGGCACGCGTCGCCGTAATCAACCGCAATGCCTCGCAAGAGTTGTTTGGCCACGAAGATCCACTGGGAAAGATTCTGGAATTTGTGGCGCAACCCCAGCGTGGAGTGCTTGCACAGGCTCCCGTGCAAATCGTCGGAGTCGTCGAGAACGCTCAGGAATTCGGTGCTAACGAAGTACCTTTCGATGACCTATATGTTCCTTTTTCTCAGCATCCCGTCCCTTCCTCATACGTCCTGATCGATTCGAACCTGCCTCGCGGGTCGCTGCTCGCCTCCATCCGCGCCGCGGCGTCATCGTTGGATAAGGACCAGCCGATTTTCGACGTGCAAACCATGGACGATCGCATCACCAGTTCCGTGCAAGGCGCGCGCTTCACCATGCTGATCGTTGCGGCACTGGCAGCGGTTGCTCTGGTGCTTGTTTTTGTCGGCATCTTCGGCACCGTTGCTTATTTCGTGCAGCAGCGCACGCAGGAATTTGGCATACGCTTGGCACTGGGCGCCAGCCCGGCGCGCATTTTGCGGGACGCTATTGCCCAGTCGCTTGCTATCGGAGTGGTGGGCCTGGCAATCGGCGTTTCGTCCGCTCTGATCCTGGGTCGCCTCTTGCGTCACGCCCTCTATCTCGTTCCGCACGAGCACACCGGCATGCTCTACGGCGTCAAGATTCACGATCCCCTGATCATGGTCGGCGCGTGCGGTTTGCTCATCGTCGTCCTGCTATTCGCCAGCTATATCCCCGCCCGTCGCGCCATGCGCGTCGACCCCATGACCGCCCTGCGCTACGAATAAACCCAGTTCGAATTCGTGCAACGCGCGAAACGCGCAGCCCTCTTCAATCTCACGCGGGCTTCTTTGAACCCTCTGAGCACGCTTTGGCGCGGTCTCGCAGGAATTCGCGTTCTCGCGTGTTGCGCGTAAGCGATGCCGCGCGCTCGAACTCTGCCTGTGCCTCGACGAACCGGCCGAGCTTGAATAGAAAGTCGCCGCGTACACTCGGCAAGAGGTGGTAAGCCTTTAGAGACGGCTCGGAGGCCAGCGTGTCAATGAGCTCGAGACCTGCCGCCGGGCCGAAGGCCATGGCGACAGCTACCGCGCGATTAAGCTCCACAATAGGCGAGGGCATGATCTGCCCCAGGGCCTCATAGAGCGCAGCGATTTGTGGCCAGTCCGTTTCAGCAGCCGTACGTGCACGGGCGTGGCACGCCGCGATGGCGGCCTGCAGAGCATAAGGGCCGAGGGCACTCCCTAGTTTCTCGGCGTTCTGAAGGGCGGCGAGACCACGACGGATGAGGAGCTGATCCCATCGCGCACGGTCTTGATCCAAGAGCAGGATGGGCTGTCCCGACGGGCCGGTTCGCGCACCCGAGCGCGACGCCTGGATCTCCATGAGTGCAACAAGTCCGTGAACCTCCGGCTCGTCGGGAGCGAGTTCGGCCAAAATGCGCCCCAGACGCAACGCATCTTCACAAAGGGCTGGGCGCATCCAGTCCTCGCCGGCCGTAGCGGAGTAGCCTTCGTTGAAAATGAGGTAGACCACTTCCAGCACGGAGGACAAACGTGCGGCAAGATCGGGCCCCCGAGGAACCTCGAAGGGAACGCGCGCCTCGCTGAGGGCCCGCTTGGCTCGCACGATACGCTGGGCGACGGTCGGCTCCGGCACCAGGAAAGCACGCGCGATCTCGTCGGTCGTCAAACCTCCGAGCAAACGCAGCGTAAGCGCAACGCGCCCCTCCGTCGAGAGCACTGGATGGCAAGAGATGAAGACGAGCCGCAAGAGGTCGTCGCCAATATCATCGTCGAGCGCAGCGTTGAAATCCGGCACGGCCATCTCCTGCGCCTGGAGCTCGCGGCCAAGCTCCTCATGCTTGCGCTCCAACCGCTTGTTTCGGCGGAACATGTCGATCGCGCGGTGTTTCGCGGTGGCCATCAGCCACGCGCCGGGGTTGTCGGGGATGCCCGATTGCGGCCACTGCTCGAGCGCGGCGACGAGCGCGTCTTGCGCGAGTTCCTCGGCAAGGCCGACGTCGCGCACCATCCGCGCAAGACCGGCGATAATCTTCGCCGACTCGATCTTCCAGACCGCATCAATGGCGCGATGGGTGTCCGTAACTGTCACGGCTACCCATCACACCATCTTCATTTCGCTCGTGCAAGCCCGGGCGCGCCGCGGCTCCTTCTTCACGGCCTTCCGTACGGCCGATCGCTCCTATGCTTTGGGAACGAAGTCTTCCGGCCCGAGCACCTGGCGAACTTCGGTTTCGCCCTCCCAGCCGGGCCAGTGTTTTTTGTGGAGCTCCATGAAATTCTTCGCCGATTCGAGCGCTTCTTTTTTTGTCTTGTACTCCAGAATCGCAAACCCGCCGATGACTTCCTTGGCCTCGGTGAAAGGCCCATCGATGGCGTTTATCTGCCCTTTGGAAAGCCGGACGCGCGTACTGGCGGCAGTCGAGGCCAGCCCGCCGCTAATGACCATCGTTCCGGCTTTGACCGCGTCTTCACCAAGCTTCGCCATCACATCCATGAATCCCTTGGGCGGTGGGCCCTGGTTTTCAGCGTGTTTGACCATCATCATGAATCGCATCGTTGCTTCTCCTTGTTTCTTAGGTTTGATTAGCTCAGCTTTTCTACAATCCTGCATCAAGATGGCTTGTCATCCTTCCGGTTCGACTTCGTCGGACCGGAACGATCTCAACTGAATGTGTAAAGCACTCCCGTGGTTTGAAATCCCGTCTAGACCGTTGCGGCCTTCTGCACGCACGTATCCTCTTCAAAAATCTGCCGAAGCTCGCACTCACCTTCGCCAACGACCTGCAGGAAATCTTTCGCCATTTGGATGGCCTCCGCCTTGGAGTTTGCCCGCAGGATGGCGAACCCGCCAACGACTTCCTTCGCCTCTGTAAAAGGCCCGTCGGTCACCGTCAACTTCCCGCTCGAGTTGCGCACCCGCGCGCCAAGAGCGGTGGGCAGACAGCCTTCGGTGGCCAACAGCCAGCCGGCCTTCATGCCTTCCTCGACCAGCTTGCCCATTTTGGCCATCTCTTCCTGCGAAGGGGGAACGTTTCTCTCGGGCGACTTATAAATGCTCAGGAATTTCATACGGTCTTCTCCTTGATTTGAGTTCGGAGTCGCGCCCGCGAAACGGTCGTGATCTCCTGAAACAAAACTTAGTCTCTACTAGCACGTCGAACGACGCTCTGCGAAATCGACATGGCCACCACGATTTTATCCAGGCGGTGCCCCGAATGTGGCATCACGCGCCCTTGCGCTGCTTGGACTGCCCTTGCATCTCGGAAAACCCCGCTGCGGCTTCCTTCACCTTCGCCGGGAAGTCTGAAAACTCCTGCACCTGGCGAATTTCGATCACCTCGTTCTCCGACCCTGGGCAGCGTTTGGCCCATTCGATGGCCTCTTCCTTCGACTTCACCTGAATCATCCAGTAGCCGCCGAGTACCTCTTTCGCCTCGGTGAAAGGCCCGTCGGTTACTTTGGGCTTCCCTCCGGCGAACGAGACACGCGCACCCATTGAAGGTGGGTGCAGGCCATCTAGTGCCAGCAGGACGCCAGCCTTCTGCAGTGACTCGTTGTACTTCATCATCGCGGCTACGAGCTTGGCATCGGGCATGGTGCCCGGCTCGGCCTTCTCGTATCCCTTCGGAATCATCAGCATCATGAATCGCATGGGTATCTCCTTATGGTTTCGGTCGGCGCCGTCCGCCGCACCGTCTAGAGCCGTTGAACCGGGGCTCTACTATAACGTCGATGCAGGGGCAGGGAAATCGACAGGCAATCCCCCTTATTAAGAGGCTTTATTGGCTGTCAGAGAATCTTGCTCCCTCAAAAATTCCCGCAACTACACCGCCCTGACCATGACGAGGAACAGGGGCCAAAAGGATAGCAACATCTGGAGGAAGCACGTCAAAAACGAGTGTTGATGAAGACCATAAGCCTGCATTGCTTGCCAGGCCGTTAGGGCCATGCAAGGCAGAATCCTCAGCCCTGTGTTCCACAAAATGTTCTTCAACGGGTTCGCCGCCCAGCCCAGGCTCTCAATCAGAACAAAGAATCCGAGCCCGGCAAAGGCGGTTCCCACGATTGATTTCAGGTTCGCGGGGCGTGTGTGTTGTCTTTCCATGTGAGCCTCCGTGAGCATTTTCCTTGCTCTATTTACTCGTCGAACGGGAGGCAGCCGGATCGACAAGCGCGATGTCCTGCCCGGAAGCTTTGTAATGTATCGGTAGGCTCGAGGCTACTCTCTGCGATCGTGGTTATCCGCCTGGCTTCAAGACCTGCGCGGATTGGAACAACCCCGCTGAAACCCGCTGCGTGCTCTACCCCCGAGATCCTGGCTACGTCCCCTCCCTCTGCTCCGAATAGCCGGGTTCTTTCAAACCACTACGGAGTACAAAAAATGCGGGCAACGGATTGAGTGATCTTCCCAGTGACGACAAGATTTTCAGTTCGGCCTCGTGCGAGCCGCTGCCTGCCATTATTTCTGATCGCGAACGTGCCTTCGGAGTGGCCCGCTACGGTATCAAAACCTAAATATCTACTTGCGACGCTTTCGAATGTTGCAGCAAGCGGTCTAATTCTTCTCGAAGCCGTATAAAATCGATTGGTTTTGAGAGGCACGCTTTACAGCCCGCCTTTAGGATCCGCTCCTGCTCCGCCACTAGAGCGTGTGCTGTCACAGCAATCACCGGGATCTCACCCGTCTCCGGTTTTTGGCGCATCCAGACGAGGAGGTCAAGGCCGTCGTCCTTACCGAGATTGATATCGAGCAAGACGGCATCGGGAATCCGCTTCGAAAAAACCTCGTAACTGGCCTTTAAGTCTGCCGCAGACCAGACTTCGTAGCCTTCCACTTCGAGCCAGTCGCAGAGGAGCTCGCGGTTAAGTTGGTTGTCTTCGACGACGAGGATGCAATGCTTCAAGCGTTCTCCAAAGCGTGGGAAGTCACCACGCGCTCCAGTTGTTTGATCAACGGCTCTCGCCAGGAATTCTGCTTCCGGAAAAGCGATTCGGCATGCGCGTGGATGTACCTCTCCTCCTCTTTAGTTAGATCCTTGCTGGTCAGCACAAACACGGGAAGATCAGCTGTGCGAGGATTGGAGCGCCATTCGGCGAGCAATTCGAAACCACTCATCTTGGGGAGGACTAAATCAAGGATAACCAGTTCGGGCAGGAACTGAGCCACACTCTGACGGGCTTGTTCACCGTCCGCCGCAGTACTTACAGCGTAGCCGTATGCTTTGAGCAACTCGACAATCACCTCAAGAGTGGATACATCGTCTTCCACCACCAGAATAGACCGTGCTGGCGCTGCGCCTCCGCGAGACCGGAGGCAGCGCTCCACAGCTGCCAGTAACGTCGCCTTGTCCACGGGTTTAATCAGATACTCGTCAGCGCCGAGAGCAGTGCCAACGCCAGGCTGGTCCACGATGGTCACGACTATGACGGGGATCTTGGACGTGCGAGGGTCGTTTTTCAACTGCAGCAGGACTTCCAGACCGTGGACGGGCTGCATGAGGAGATCCAAAGTGATGGCATCGGGCTGGTGTTCCGCGGCAAGTTCTGTGGCGCGCTCCGGCTGGTCGCATCTCAGGGTCTCATAGCCTGCAGAAGTGAGTTGCGACTGGATGAGTTGTCCTGTCATCGCATTGTCTTCAATGATAAGAATCCGCGGGGCCTTGCGTGCTCTTGGCACGGGTACGGGCGTCTCAGGGGGTTGATCTGGAATGATCGCAACGAGGGGCAGTGAAAAATAGAAACAGGTGCCTTCGCCCGGCTGGCTTTCGATCCCCAGTTTGCTGCCATGAAGCTCGACGAGGCGCGAAGTGATGGCTAGCCCCAAGCCTGTGCCTTCTGTGGCGGTACCCGTTTGCGTCAAGCGAACGAATGCTTCGAAGATCCGTTGCTGTTGGTCGAGTGGAATTCCTGGGCCATTGTCGCGCACTTCTATCCTGACTTGGTCATCCACCTGACGGGCGCCTAGCTCGATCCGGCCACCCTCAGGTGTGAACTTGATCGCGTTGGCCGCAAGATTCATAAGTATTTGCTTAAATCGCATAGCGTCGGCGTGAACATGCAGATGGGGCCCAACTTGTTGGAGCAGTGCTTGCGATTTCTTTTCTGCCAGCGGGTAAAGAGCGCTGATCACTTCGCCAAACGCCGACGCCACCGTGACATCCTCGCGGCTAAGCTCCATTCTGCCCGCCTCGATCTTCGAAAGATCAAGGATGTCGCTGATTAGTTTGAGAAGGTGTTTCCCGCCGGTGTGTATGTGAGCGACGTAGCGTTGCTGGCGATCGTTCAGCGGGCCGTAACGCTCGTCGGCGAGCAGGTCGGAAAAACCCAGAACGGCGTTTAACGGCGTGCGGAGTTCGTGGCTCATGGTCGAGAGAAACTGATCCTTGAACTTGCTGCCGCGCTCAACTTCCTCTTTAGCAAGAAGGATGGAATGAGAAAACTCTTCAACCTCTTTTTTGGCAGCTTCAAGCTCGGCGGTGCGTTCCCGGACGCGTTGCTCCAGCCCATCGCGAGCCATTCGCAAAGCGCTCTCGCTCTGCTGGATCTGAGCCAACATCTCATTGAAGGCGTCGATAAGAATAGCCAACTCGGCAGGGCTGCGGATGGGTGTCGCGCGGACCGAATAGTTCTTATCATGAGAAACAACTTTTGCAATTTTGCTCAAATCCACGATGGGGTCAGCAACGGCTCTGCGAAAAACTGATGAAATCAGCAAGGCTGCTAACAGACATGCTGAGAGGACGATTGCCGCGATCAATGCGTATCTCTGAAAACGGCTATGCAACTCCTGCAAATCAGACCGGATGTAAACGGCCCCAATCGGCTTCCCGTCCAACACGATCGAGCGGACTAATGCGATCTGGTCATTCTCGATCCAGTGTGTCTCCGTTTGACCCGCGGGAATTGCTGACAGCGCCGGGCTGTGCCGAACACGGTCGCGCGAGTACGAGGCAAAGGGCCGGCCATCCGGCAGGTAGACCTGAGCGGACAAGATATTGGGCGCAGCCTTGAGGGCCAACAAAGTATTCTCCGCGGACTGGGGGTCGTTGAAGAGCAACGCGGAAACGGAATTGGAACCGATGATCTGAGCCTGCGTGGAAAGATTTCGCAACATGGCCTGCCGGAAAGTGATCATGTCAAAGGCAATAAACGCGGCACAGGCCAACAGCAGCGCAGCGCCGCTGACCAGCATGTTCATCCATGTTAGTTTCCGGGAGATTGAATGTCTTTGAGCATTGAACATGCAGGTCAATCTCCAGACCGAGCGTTTCTTCTTACGGCTGCCGCCACTTTGAGCAACTCGGAACTCAAGACGAGCTTGGCACTTTCGGCGGTGGCCAAGTTGATCTCGAAGCGAATCCTGTCACCTTCGACGACGAATTGGATCATGCCGCCTCGCCGCGAGAATCCAGGTATATCGCTGACCGTTAGGACGCCCGCTTGATCAACCGCCGCCAGGATTTCTTTCAAACGGTTTTCCTCCCTCGAACTAACGAACAGAATTCGGCAATCCGCCGCGTCTTGCGGCCTGGTGATCCGTCGAATCACCACCGGCTTTCCCTCTAGTGCTTCCCCTGCAAGTGTTGAATCGAGAATCGGGCCGAAAGGATCTCGGCCGAGCACACAAACAGGGAAGGAGTCGCCCTTGCCTGCCGCAAGTCCGGGCGGCCATTTGACGAACCTGCCGAAATTGTAGAGGTAGGCGGCCTTGACCTGATACTCAGTCGGTTTCGACTGTTGGGCATGTAGGCACGAGGCGCCGACGAGCACCCAGGCGACCGTCGCGGCCATGAATTTCGACAAGCACCATGAATGGCCATCGGACACGGACCATGGCCGGGCGCATGGGAGCACAGTTCCATAGATCCGCTTGCCTCTTATCTTTGCCATGTTTGCCACGTTAGTTTGATGTAGGCACTTCGCTCGATCCCAACCAGTGGACCGGGGTCACCCCCGAACTCTGCGTGATGAGGTTGAAACAAGTTCTGCCCCACGACTGACAGGTCTAAAGAACGAGTGGCATGCCAACTGAATCGCACATCGGCCGTTGCGTAAGCTCCGACCAGTTGGGCAGGCAGGGAGCTGACATAACGAAAAGTCTGATCAAATTCCAACTTCTTGGGTAAATCCAGGGAAGATTGGATGGCGACTTGATGATGGGGGCTTGAGCCCTGGGTTGAATTTGCGCTGGAAGTGTCCTGACTGCTCGCTCTTTTCTCTAAATCGATATGGAGGTATGAATACGATCCTCTTAGCCGCCAAGTACGCGTCGGGGTCCAATCGGGGGCAATCTCGAACCCAGCCGTATGGCCTAGTAGTCCATTGCGGAAGAAAAACGGGATAACAGTGTGCACCGGGGGCGGTGAACTTTCAGAGAACGGCGCACCAGGCTCGACACTCAGGAGATGGTCATAGTTGTTGTAGAAGGCGGCAATATCCACGTGGAACTTCGGCGCCAGCAGGCTTCGGTATCCGGCTTCGTAGCCAATCAGGCTTTCCGAGGAAAACTTTCTGTCGCCGATGATGCGGAAAAACGTCAACGGAGTCGGCGCCGCCAATCCGGTGAGCTGGAGGTCTTCTTCAATGCGGGATGGAGTGCGCACGGCGCGGGTGACGGCGCCCCACACGGTTTGCCGTGAAGTCGGGGTCCACAAGAGCCGTGCAGTCGGCTCGATCTCGAAGCCGCTGTAGCCGTTATGTAGGAATTTAGAGCCGATGGTTAGTGAAAGCTGGTCTCCAACGATAGGGATTTCGTCCTGGATGAATGCGTTGTAGAGCTTGTCCGTATAGTGATTCGGCGTAAACACGACGGTGGGCGCGACTATGGAAGCATTTCCCGAACTCAGGCGCGCTCCGAGGCCCCATAGGAAGTCCTGCCGACCCGGCAGAGTCAGGTGATGGATGAAATCGATGTCAAACGTATCTCGAGACTCGGCAAAGTTGGCCTGTTTCCGATTCGTGCGGTCGTAGTAAGTTTGCAACTGAATGTCGGACCCTGAACCTAAGTCGCGCTCCCAGCGACCGAGTAGATTGCCTCCCGAAAGCTCGGCGCTCTGTTGCACATCGGTCATATACGGTGGAGAATAACTCGCGATTCCCACACGTTGTCCGGCATCGCCATAATAGAGGTCGCCTTGAAGCGTTAGCCGGTCGCGATTGTGGGCATCCCAATCCGTCCTGAAGCCAGTCTGACCCATGTGCCAATCATCGAATTGTTGGTGATCGGGATGAAACTCGGGGCCCCGGGTGAAGCCCTTCCCGTATATACGGTAGTTAAAACCCTTGCTGTTGCCAGCACCGTACTGGAAATTGACGAAGCCTTGATCGATATTTCCGCCGCCCGTGGATACGAGCGTTCCATGGGTCTCCTGAGCTTTTTTGGTGATGATATTGATGACCGCGTTGACGGCATTCGCTCCCCAGATGGTACCGCCTGGGCCACGGATGACTTCGATCCTGTCGATATCCTCAAGCAGTGTGTCCTGGACTTGCCAATAAACGCCTGCGAACAGAGGCGTGTACACGCTCCGGCCATCGATAAGCACAAGTACCGATCGGGAGAGTGTGCTCTCGAATCC
>Ga0210404_10000885_pt1 | contig 13830 bp, 10 predicted proteins | sample IncBWH28MmetaG_FD_155455 | JGI IMG/M metagenome (GOLD analysis project Ga0210404, IMG submission 155455) | Forest soil microbial communities from Barre Woods Harvard Forest LTER site, Petersham, Massachusetts, United States - Inc-BW-H-28-M | ecosystem: Environmental > Terrestrial > Soil >... | reverse complement strand
GATAGGTCAGTGTAAGCAATCTTCCGCAGGCCACTCATACCACAGTTCTTGCTATGTCTCCAGAATGAGGAAAGCAGGGAAAGGTCCCGAGGGAAAACTTAGAGGGATTCGATCTTGATTTGATTGCGTCCGGCCCGTTTCGCAGCGTACAACGCCTTGTCCGCCTGCCGCACCAGCTTCAGGAATTCCGGAGGCTCGGTGCCCACAAATCCGCAAACGCCGATGCTGGCCGTCACTGAACAATTCTTCCCGCCAAAACAAAACTTTTGCAAAGCGATCTGATTGCGCAAGCGTTCCGCCGTCGGCCGGATGTATTTCTCTTCCACGTGCGAAACCACCAGAAGAAATTCATCGCCGCCCATCCTCCCGCTGATATCCGACGCGCGTGTGTGTTCTTTCAGGATCCCGGCGATTCCTCGCAACACCTGATCCCCGGCGTCGTGGCCAAAGCTGTCGTTGATACTTTTGAAACTATCCAGGTCCACGTGAACCACCCAAAGCGAATAGCCGTGCCGCGCGGCTCCTTTCAGTTGCCGGTTCGCCCACTCTTCAATAGCCCGGCGGTTTGGCAAGCTCGTAAGCGGATCGGTATGCGCCATTTCCTCGAGCAATTTGTTCTTTGCGTCAATTTCGCGATGCAGTTCGATGGTGCGGCGTCCCACTCCGATGCGCGCCAACAGCTCGCCGCGATCAAACGGCTTTGTCAAGTAGTCGTCCGCCCCGGCGGTGAGACCTTTTACGATGTCTTCTTTCTCCGTCATGCTGGTCAGCAAAATAATATACGTGTAGGAATCGGGAGATTCCGCGCGGATTCGTTCGCAAAGCTCCGGCCCCGAAGAATCCGGCAGCATCCAGTCCGTGATCACTACTCCGGGCCGGTGCTCCTTGAAGAGCTGCAGCGCCTCATCTCCATTCTTCGCAAGCAGCAGCGAATACGCGTCCCCCGAAAGCGCGTGCTCGACGAGCTTGCGCGAAAATGGTGAATCGTCCACCACGAGAACTTGCAGCTTGGGCAGGACTTCAGTCATGCAAACTCACAGACGCAACCAATCCTTCTGGAAATAATCAGGCAATCCGATGGAAAGGAAAACGTGGCCCTAATGTTAGCAGCGGAAACGCGGGTCGGGTTTGTGCCTGCGCGAATTGGTTCAAAAAAGGTAACCGGGCGGAATTACTTCGTTCCGTAAACTAGCAGGGCGCCTTGCGCCTTGAACGCGCGGAGATGTTCCGCGTCGCGGAACCAGCGGCCCGTGTACGCCTCCGGCGAGGGCGAGGGATCAACGATTCTTTCATGCGCGACGCTGGAAAAACCAGCTTCGCGGAAAAATCCAGCCCATTCATCTCCCGAGAGAAGATGTGTCGGTACAGCGAGGAGACTCCCCCACTGGTGGCAGTGCGAATTGTCGCGATAGTAGTTGATCAGAATCCACGCCGAGCCGCCGTCGTGCAGAACGCGAAAAATATCTTTGATACCAGCGCCGGGATCCGGCCAGTAATACGAAGACTCCACGGAAATCGCGTGGGTGAAAAAATTGGGCTGCCAGGGGATTTGCGCCACTTCACCCGTGACGAACATCAGATTGTCAAAATCCATGCTGCTGCGACGGGCGTGACGGATCATTTCATCCGAAATATCCATCCCCACCGCGCGTCCCTCGGGCACCCGCTTCGCCAGACGACGCGACAGCCAGCCCGCTCCGCAACCCACGTCCAGGACGTTGTCCGCCGGCGCGAGCCGCATCTTCTCCAGCACCGGCAGCGTGATGGGCAGGTGTTCCTGCTCCATCCCTTCGCCGCGTCCGGCTTCGGCCCAGCGGTTGAATTCTTCGCGCAGGGCTTCGCCGGCTTGAGGAGTCGTCACTCGTGTTTCCCGGGGATCGGTCAATTACACAGTCCTGCCGCACATGCCACAAAAATGCGCGCCGGAGGGCGAGAAGGCGCCGCACTGACTACAAAAACGTCCGGAACTCACGGGAACATACCTGACGGGAACGTAACTGTCCGGAGAGCAGGCCCAGATCAACGCGATAAACCAGCCGATGACGGTCCAGCCGAAAAAGAAGTTCACAAGGAAAATGCCCACGACGTCGGCTTTGTGCCGGCCGAGGATGGTGGGAAGGAAATACAGGAGTGCCGAGAGGAATAGAAATGTCAGCATGTTCTCACCTCTTTCCGTTCGGGCCTGATTCCGAACAGAGTTCTCCGTTCTCCGCTAGTGAGATATACGCTCGAGGCCGTCGGAATGTTCCTCGTTGAAAAGTTCAAGCCACCAGTACAGGAGTTTCTCGGTCTGTGAGAACTCATTGTTACTACCCACAATTAATCAGACTCTCTGCGAAACGCCCAAAAATCAAGCATCTCTTCATTCTCGCCGTCCGCGGAAGAACATTTTTCCTCGATTGTATACCCGTCGGGGAAGTCAGCTATTACTTCTGCACCTATGAATCCAACTCGCTCGATGTCTTCTTCTTTGACCGCACCGCGCACATACGCCCTAATTTGAATATGATGTTGCCTCAAGCCACAGGTAACAGATACCAAGCGGTCTGTGACCTCTCCAAGCAGCGCTTGCTGGATTGAAAGTTTCAAAGTTACCAGCGGCTCAAAAGTATCCATAAGAGTGCCAAGAATGTAGATACCATTTTCTACGTTTACGCGCCTTGCACCTTGGCCAGTAACTCGACGAATTTCTGTTTGCGCTCGGTTTGATCGTGGCCTCCTTCGGCGTCGGCCATTTGCGTGATGTTCATCGAGCAGAATTTCGGGCCGCACATGGAGCAGAACTTCGCTTCCTTGTAGAAATCGTCGGGAAGATTCTCGTCGTGCATGGCTTTCGCGGTCGGCGGATCGAGCGAAAGTTCGAACTGCTTGTTCCAGTCGAATAGAAACCGGGCATACGACAAAGCATCATCGCGGTCGCGGGCTCCCGGGCGGTGCCGCGCCACGTCCGCCGCGTGCGCCGCAATCTTGTAAGCAATCACGCCCTGCTTGACGTCCTCCGGATTTGGCAAACCCAGATGCTCCTTCGGCGTCACATAGCACAGCATCGAAGCGCCGTGCCACCCGATCATCGCGGCGCCAATCGCGCTGGTGATGTGGTCGTAGCCGGGCGCAATGTCAATCACCAGCGGTCCCAGCGTGTAGAACGGCGCTTCGTGGCACCATTCCATTTCCTTGTCCACCTGCTCTTTGATCTTGTCCAGCGGCACGTGCCCTGGGCCTTCGATCATCACCTGGACGTCGTGTTCCCAGGCTTTCGTGGTCAATTCGCCGAGGACCTTCAACTCCGCAAACTGCGCTTCGTCGCTGGCGTCCGCGATGCATCCGGGCCGCAAGCCATCTCCAAATGAAAAACTCACATCGTGTTTTTTGAAAATCTTGCAAATTTCTTCGATGTTTTCGTACAGAAAATTCTGTTTCTTGTGGTGCTCCATCCAGTGCGCCATTAGCGAGCCGCCGCGGCTCACGATGCCGGTGATGCGCTTGCGTACCAGCGGGACATGTTCGCGGAGCACGCCGGCATGAATGGTCATGTAATCCACGCCCTGCTCGGCTTGCTCTTCGATCACTTCGCGCATCAGTTCGAACGTCAAATCTTCCGGACGCCGCACACGCGAAATCGCTTCGTACACCGGCACCGTTCCCACGGGCACGGGCGAAGCATCAATAATGGCCTTGCGAATTACCGGGATGTCTCCGCCTGTCGAAAGGTCCATCACCGTGTCCGCGCCATAATGCACGGCGTGATGCAACTTCTTCAACTCTTCGTCAATGTTGGAGGACGTGGAAGAGTTACCGATGTTCGCGTTGATTTTGCATTTTGTCGCGATGCCGATGGCCATCGGCTCGAGGTTGCGATGATTGATGTTCGCGGGAATGATGCAGCGCCCGCGCGCCACCTCGCTGCGAATCAATTCCGGCTCCAGCTTTTCGCGCTTCGCGATGTACTGCATTTCCTCGGTGATGACGCCCTGCCGCGCGAGATGCATCTGCGACATGTTCCGGTTGCCGTTGGCCTTTGCGGCCTCGGCTTCTCTTTTTTCAATCCAGATGTCACGCAATGCCATAAAGCCCCCCAGAAATCCCATATCTACTCGTGGCTCTGATTCGCCACTCGCCGCGACCCAAGCGTCGCTTCGAATTGGATTATGTCACCGGAGAATTGGTGTAGCAACCTAAGCTGGGTCCATTCGGCTCCGCCTCCGCGGAAACTGCTTCTTGCTAAAACGAGCACTTGACAATAGGCGAAATAAAAGCGAAGATTTGCGCGCCTGTTTTCCTGTTAGCTTAAGGAGCTTCCGATGGCTACCGCACCCGCCTTTACCGCTCAGGGTCACCAAGACCCATCCTTTGACGACAATAGCCTCCTCGCAGCGTTGCACCGCTATTGGGGCTACGAAACGTTCCGGCCCGGCCAGGAGGAGATTGTCCGGAGTCTGGCCTCGGGGCGCGACGCCTGCGTGATTATGCCGACTGGCGGCGGCAAGTCTCTCTGTTACCAGTTGCCAGCCGTGCTGGATGCCCAACGGACCGCCGTCGTCGTTTCTCCGCTGATCGCGCTGATGCAGGACCAGGTCGCCCAGCTCAAGCAAATGGGCATTTCCGCGGCTTGCCTGAACGCCGCCACCCCCACCGAAGAGCGCGCTCACATTCTGCGGCGAGCAGCGACGGGTGAATACAAACTGCTCTATCTGTCGCCGGAGCGCATTGCGCTGGGCGGGACGATCGACTGGCTGAAGAGCCTGCCCATCTCTTTCTTCGCCATTGACGAAGCTCACTGCATTTCCGAGTGGGGCCATGAATTCCGCCCGGAATACCGCCAGCTCAGCCGCTTGCGCGAGATTTTTCCCGACCGCCCCATCGCGGCGTTTACAGCGAGCGCCACGAAACGTGTTCGCGGCGATATCGTCGAGCAGCTCTGCTTGCGCGATCCTTACAAGCACATCGCCAGCTTTCGCCGGCCCAACCTGCGCTACATCGTCCGCCAGTCCAACGCACGAACGCAGGATGAACTGCTGCTGCGCGCCGTGCGGCAGGTTTCGGACGGAAGCGTGATCGTCTATGCGCCCACGATCGCGCGCGTGGGAGAAACCGTGGATTTCCTCGAAGAAAACGGCATCGCCGCCATCGGCTATCACGGCCAGATGGAAAGCGCGGCAAGACGCGAGAACCAGGAAAAATGGATGGCCGACGAGGTGCGCATTTTGGTCGGCACGATGGCTTTTGGGTTGGGGATCAACAAGCCCGCGGTGCGTGCGGTGATTCATCTCGCGCTCCCGAAGAGCGTCGAGCAGTATTACCAGGAGGCGGGCCGCGCCGGACGCGACGGCCTCCCCGCGGATTGCTTTTTGTTTTGGCAGAAGAAAGATTCCGGCCTCCACGCCTACTTCAACGGAAAAATCGAGGACTCCGCGGAAAGAGAGCGCGCGTGGCAGCGCTATCGCGAAGTTGAACGCTTTGTGCAATCCGACGAGTGCCGCCAGCGCCACGTTTGCGTGCACTTCGGCGAAAATCCCAAATGGGAAACGTGCGGCAATTGCGACGCCTGCGCGGCCGCTCCTGGTTGGCTGGAAATTGAGCTGAAATCGCCTCGAAGAAAACACGGCGCGCCATACAGCAATGAGGCAACACGTTCATCCGCAAAACTCCCTGAAGCCACCGCTTCACTGGGCTCACTGGACCTGGAATTGAAGGAATTCTTGCGCGAGTGGCGGAGAAAAGCGGCCACCGATAAAGGCCTTCCTGCCTTCGCTGTCCTCCACGATTCCGCTCTCGTGGATTTATGCATCGCGAAGCCTTCGACTCTGGAGGCACTCCGCCGGGTCTCCGGCTTCGGCGACAAGAAAGTCGAAATGTATGGTAAGGAAATTCTGGACGCCTTGCGCCGGTTCCGCCAGGGTGAACGCGCCACTGGCGAAGGGAAGCAAAACGTCTCCTCCCCCGCGAAAGAAACACTGCGCCTGCTGGAAGAAGGCCGTACGTTCGAAGAGATTGCTCAAATTCGCTCACGAACTCTGCGCGCCGTCGTCTCGCTCGTCGCCGATCTGATCGAACGAGGCGAAGCCGTTTTTCAGCCTGAGTGGCTGGCCGCCGAACGCTACAACCAGATCGCCGCCGCTTGCCGCCGGCTGGGAATGGAGCGACTGAAGCCCCTGAAAGAAGCGCTCCCGCCCGACATCCCCTACGAAGAGATTCGTTTGGTGATAGCCCGCCTTCGCACTGAAGCCGCCGCGAAATAGGAGCGCACGCTGACGAGTCTGAAGACTGGTCACTACAACTGTTCTTCATGAAGGTTTCTTCTGGAGCGGGGCAGCAGTCGTCAGGCGGATCCCTCCGCCTCAGGCTGCGGAAGACCGCAACCTGAGGGTCGGGATGACAGTGGGTGGTTTTGCTGAATCAGGACAAGATCCAAGAGGCGACCGACCGTTAGCGGTGACTGGCCATGGCGGCTTCGATTTCTTCGGCGGTGTACGGCACTCCCGGAGTGAGCAACTCCGCGCCGTCCCTAGTGATGAGAAACATGTCCTCGAGATAGTACCCTTGCCCGCCAATGGAAGCGATAGGCTCGAAATCGATAACCATGCCGGCACCCAATGCGCCTTCGACAAATCCGGCTTCAAGATTCATGGTGTGCACCTGCCAATAGGGAATGTTCTTGCGGTCTGACCAGGAATCGATGGCCTGTTTGGCGAGGGCGCTGTTCAAAGTGGCGCGGCGGCGCAGCAATTCCTTCTTCCACGCTTCGAAGACTTGCGCTTCGGTTGCCCCTTCGCGCAATTCCTGAACTCCTGCGCGATAGGCAGCCACAAATGCGTTCCAGAGCTCACGTTGATCGGGGGTGTAGCGCCCGGATACAGGGACGGTTCTGCCCAAATCTCCCTGATGGTGTCGCCACTCACAGCCCACGTCCAGACGAACGAGGTCGCCAGCTTGCATGACGGAATCGAGATGGTCGTAGCGAGAATCAGACTCGAATGGTTTGGGAAAGACGGCGTTTGGTCCGGCCATGACCCACGGCCAGAAGGATACGCCGTGCGCGCCGGCGTTCCAGCAGGCGGATTCGACGACGACTTCCACGCTGCGCTGCCGGAGGCCCGGCCGGATGGCGGACATGCCAGCGAGGAAGGCCTGGACCGTAGCGCGCGCCGCAGCGCGGGAGGCAGCCTGCTCGTCAGGGCTTTCGACGGCCATCAACGAGGCCAGTCTCCCGCCAATGGGCTTGAATTCAAGGGCCGGCCATTTTATCTGGAGGAGCTGAATCCAGGCCGGCGCGCGATTCTCCTCTTTTGCCGAAAGATTCTGCGGAAGCTCGGCGGTTTGCCGCTCGTAGTAAATTTTTGCGCGAGCCAGCGCTTGCTGAGCAAGAAAACCTTCCAGTTCTTTCCAATCCACGACATGGCCAAGGCGCAATTTCTTCGCATCCGCCGCCCCGGGCTGCACTTCGGTGGTGGCCAGTGCCGCCGCCGGCGGGGTAAAAAGCCAGGAGTCAGCGGTCTTGCCGTCGATAGCCAGAATAGTTCCCGGAGAATTCTCAAGTCCCGTGAGATAGAAAAACGCGGCCTGTTCGCGATAGCCATCGGCGACAAAATCAGTGACGGCCTTGGAATGCAGCAACAAGACGCCATCGGAAAATTCCCTTGCGGCACGCTGCCTTCTTTCCTGCAGCCCGGTTTCTTCTTCAGGCAGCGAGGCGGCGGCCAGACAAGAAAAGACCAAAGCGGCAGGTAAGAAAGCTTGCGGGAGCTTCATGGGCGCTCAAGCTAGCACGCTTTGGGAATGGCCGCAATGCAAGGCAATTTCCTGGCAACTCAAAAAATGGAGGCCTAGTCGAAGAGGTCGGGTTGTTCGCGGGAGATGCGCTGCAAGAGGGGCTGGAACTGAAACCAGCCGGCGAGAGGCTGGCCTACGAGCGAGTAGGTATGTTTCGCGGTGTCGTGGGGAATCTTGTGGGGCTGGCCAGCGGCTTCGGCGAGAAGCTGGGCCTGGCAGGAGCGGTCCATGGTGATGAACCACCAGGCGGCTTCATCCACGGAGTGGCCGACGGTGAGCAGGCCGTGATTGCAAAGGATGGCGGCCTTTTTTGCGCCGAGGGCGCTGGCAATGCGGTCGCCTTCGGAAGCTTCCTCGACGATGCCGGTGTATTCGTCGAAGACGACATGGTCTTCGTAAAAGGCGCAAGCATCCTGTGTGAGAGGATCGAGCAGGCGGCCGAGCGAGGACCAGGATTTGCCGTAGAGCGAATGAGCGTGGGCGGCGGCGACAACGTCGGGGCGGGCGGCGTGAATGCGCGAGTGAATAGCGAAGGCGGCGAGATTGACTTCCCCGCGGCCTTCAACGACTCTTCCGGAATGATCCACTAGAACCAGATCCGAAACGCGAATCTGGCCGAAGTGCAAACCAAACGGGTTCACCCAGAAATGATCGAGCCGCTCGGGATCGCGCGCAGTGATGTGGCCGGCGACGCCTTCGTCAAAGCCGAAGCGGGAGAAGAGGCGAAAGGCGGCGGCAAGGCGCTGCTTGCGATGGAGGCGCTCTTCGGCGAGAGTGGCAAAGACAGGCGGACGCGGAACGCGGTCCATGAAGGCGCTATGGGCCGGAGAAGCGGCCGAGGAAGATGGTTGCGGCATGGGAACCTCCGTGAGGATTGAAGGACGGCGGGAGGAATTGTGCCTCAGCGGACCGCCGTTGGGAAGAACGAAGTGAAGAGTAAAGGCACAGGTGAGGTGGTACGCAAGGCGGCGCTGCTGCCGTTTGTATTTGTGATGTATGCGTACGCGACAGGCGGGCCGTTTGGGCTCGAAGACATGGTGAAGACGAGCGGGCCGGGGCTGACGCTGCTCTATCACCTGGTGATTCCGTTTTTCTGGTGCATTCCTGTTTCGTTGGTGGCTGCGGAGCTGACCACCGCGATTCCGGTCGAAGGCGGATTCTACCGCTGGGTGCGCGCGGCGTTCGGAGACTTCTGGGGATTTCAGGCGGGCTGGTGGAATTGGAGCGCTTCGTTCCTGTTGGCGGCCTCTTATGCCGTGCTGGCGACCGACTATTTCAGCTTTTATTTTCCATCGGTCGCTGGATGGAAGCACTACCTGGTGAGCGTGCTGATCATCGCGGTGATTGCGTGGATCAACGTGCGCGGTATCCAGATTGTGGGGACGGTCTCCACAGTGCTTTCGGTATTCGTGCTGCTGGTGGTCGCGGCGCTTTGTGTGATTGGGGCGACAGAGTGGCACCACAATCCATTTACTCCGCTGATTCCGCCGCACGTGCCGCCGTTCCAGGTGTTCGGCGTGGGGCTGGCACTGGGCATCTGGCTGTACTCCGGCTACGAGCAGGTGTCCAGCGTGGCGGAAGAAGTGGAGAATCCGCAGCGGAGCTATCCGATTGCGCTCGCGATTGTCGTGCCGCTCTCCATTGCCACGTATTTTCTGCCGACGATGTTTTCGCTGGCGGCGCTGGGGGACTGGCAGAAGTGGCACACGGGATATTTTTCCGACGCGGCGCAATTGATCGGAGGACCGTGGCTGGGTCTTGCTATGACCATCGCGGCGTTGGTCACCAACCTCTCGCTGCTGAACGCGACCGTGCTGACCAGCACGCGCATGCCTTCCACGATGGCGGAGGACGGTTATCTCCCCGCAGCGTTTTCGGCGCGCCACCCGCGCTATGGCACACCGTGGATCGCCATTATTGTGTCTTCGATTATTTACGCGCTGCTAGCGCAAAAGACGATGGTGCAACTTTTGACGATCTACGTCTGGCTGCGCATTGGCGTGACGATTCTGACCGTGCTGGCTTCGTGGCAGTTGCGGAAGACCCAGCCGGATTTGGCGCGGCCTTTCCGCATTCCCTGGGGACGCACTGGATTGCTCTACGTGATCATTGCTCCGCTGGCGATGAGCGTGGTCGCCTTGGTCGGGAGCGATCCGTTTGCGCGGAAGTGGGGACCGGTGCCGGTGCTGCTCGGGCCGGTGATGTATTTTGTTCTTCGAAAATTGCAGTCTGGAAAAACAGGCAGCGACTCGCAAACTACGTAAAGAAGTCGAGGATTTTGTACCAGGCGCCGGCGAGAGGAAGCGCCCAGGTGTGGCCGCTGCGCAGGCCGAAGGGCGCGGCGGGAATTTTGATGCCGTCGAAGGGAATGTCGTTCGGGTCGCCGCAGATGAGGCCAGCGAGTTTCGCGCCAAACCAGGTGGCGGCAGCGACGCCATGGCCGGCGAAACCCGCTGCGAAATACATGTCATCGATTTTTCCCGCGTGCGGCATCACATCGAGCGTGAAATCGAGAGTGCCACCCCAGACGAATTCAACTTTGGTGTCGCGGAGCTGAGGATAGACGCTGATCATGCCGCGGCGCAGAATTTCCGCGCTTTGGCGTACGGTATTCTCGGTGGCGGGGAAAAAAGCGGCGCGGCCGCCGAAGAGCATGCGATTGTCTGGCGTGAGGCGGTAGTAGTAGAGAAAGTGTTTCGAGTCATAGATCATGCGGTTTCGGGGACTCAGTTCGCGCGCGAGTTCTGCGGACAGAACTTCGGTGGCGATGATGTAGGAGCCGATGGGGATGATTTTCTTTTGCAGCGCGGGAGTGGCTTCGGTCGTGTAAGCGCCGCTGGCGAGAATCACTTCGCGCACGGCGATCGAACCTCTTGAAGTTTCTATTTGAAACCGGCGCGTCCCATTCAATAGCTCTGGCTGGACAGATGTAACCCTCGTGTGATCGTAGAGGCACGCTCCGGCGCGCTTCGCGGCGTGCGCAAGTCCGGCAACGTACCGCGCGGGATTTAGTCCCGCGCTCCTTTCGTCCACCATGCCGCCAAAATAAATTTCGGAGCCTATTTCACTGCGCAGTTCGCTTTTCGGGATAATTCGCAGTTCATGATTGAATTCGCGCCTGGCGAGCGCAGCGGATTCTTCGTAGCCATTGAAATGGGCCTGTTTGCAAGCGACTTCCAGGTGACCGCAGCGTGAAAAACTGCAATCGATCTTCTCTTCACGGACGATCTGCTCGACGCAATCGATCTGTTCAAGCGAAGCGGCGTACATTTTGCGCACCGTTTCGTGACCGTAGCGTTTGATCAGCGCCGGGGCGGGAAGTTTCATGCCGGTGAGGACCATGCCACCGTTGCGGGAGCTGGCACCCCAGCCGAAAGTTTCCGCCTCAAGCACGGCGACTTTAACGCCGCGCTTCGCAAGGGTGCGAGAGGCGGAGAGCCCGCAGTATCCCGCGCCCACAACGGCGACGTCGACAGAATCCGAAATTTCAGGGAAAGCAGCGACAGAAGGCGAATCGACAGTCGTTGACCAGAAGTTTTTCTCTTGTATGGGCATCGGCTGATCTGGCGTGAGGAGATTCTAGCACTGATGCAGCATGGAGAAACAATCGGCGGGATCACATAGAAAAAAACGGCAGGGGATGTTGGTGGCCCTGCCGTCTCGTTACGCGCTTTTTGTTTAGGGAACTTAGCTATTCTATTCCTCGTCGCCGTCAAGGCCGTCAACAGGTGTGATGGTGCCGAAAAGGCCATCCTGTTCACCGTTGATGCCGGCGGTGAAGAACAATGTGTTGGCTGGTCCAGCCCCGTTTCTAGGGGGAGCGGGGTCGCCATCGTTGCCGAAGGTGAGAGACCAGAGTCCATCAATGGTGAGGATGGAATCATCGGGAGCTTTCACGAAGCCCATGAACTTGTAGGTGAAGCCGTTGAAGGCGGCGATCCAGCCGCTGCCGAAATTGCCGACGAGAATGGCGTTACTGAACTCACCGAAATCGCGAGTGGTCCAGACGACTCCCCACGGCGAATTAAGCCAATCGCCATGTTCGAGATGACCGATTAACTTTCCCGAAGGAGTGAAAATCCGAACGAAGCCGTTGCCGGGGCCGGCCACGTCATCGTGCTTTTGGGCGTTCTGCTTAGCGTAAGTAACGAACAGAACGCCGCCAATATTTTGGATGTTGAATGGCGCGAACCCGCGCGGGATTCTTCCCCCGCCGTGGTCGTCACGGTCGTGTTCGCCATCACCATCGGGATCGAAAGCGTCGTGGCCGAGATGCACAGGCTTGAAGTTGGTGTCGTAGACTTCCACTTTGGCGGAGCGGAAATTCGTGACGTAAAGATATTTCTTACCTTCGATTTCGCCAGAGGTGGCGCCTTTGTAGACCGCGCCGTTGGCCGAACCGTGGTCGGAGTTGTCAACCATAAGGACGGCATTCTGCCCGCCGTTCCAGCCGGAGATGGTTCCATCTTCAGTCGCGAAGATGAAGTGGGCGGATGTTCCGGGAGTACCGGGAACGGTCAGGAAATCGGTGGGGCTGCCATTGAAGACGACGCCGGTGGGCGTCGACTGGGTTCCCGCGGGCGAACCCTTCGGAGGGGGAACGGTAACAGTGCCGGTGCCGTTGATATGAACGATTGCTCCAGCTCCCGTGTAAAGCGTGGAGACGCCGGCATTATTGTCGCCGACCCACCAGGGGCTTCCGCCAGGGGAGCGAGTCAGTCCCCAAGGGTTCTTCAGATTGGGGTCAACGACCGGGGCCAGGCCCGCGATGTCGGAGACGAGGTTCGTTTGTTTGTAATGTTGCGCTGGGGTTACAGCGGGGAGTAAGAAAAGCGAAAGAGCAAAGACTGGAAGAGACTTCCAGGACTTACGTATGGACAACATTGAGAATCCTTCCAAAGCGAGATTTTCGAAGCGAAACACGTCCCAAGTGTTCGCGAACGAGCCTCCGCCCGACTGGACCAACGCGGGTTAGATGCAAGCTCGCGACCAATAGACACAATATTTAGAGTGGCTTATTCAAATTGAGAACAATGGGCTTGCAGCGGGACGAGAGGATGAGGAAAAGCCCGGTTTCTGAAAATTGAATCCAAAAGACCCAAGAGATATGGAAGTCTGGAGATTCTGATTTCCGCGACGCCGGGGAACCGCGCCAGCTAAGCGGTGCGGAGAATCAGCAAACTGATTTCGGGAGGTACACCGAGGCGGACCGGGGCACCAACAGTACCCAAGCCACGGTTTACGTAGATGTGGGCCATGGGACCCGAAGGCGAGGCGAAGAGCGACGGGCTGAACTTGCGCGCCGAAGCAATCGAAGCAGCACGCTCATTCGGAGCAGGAGCAAAGAGCGGGCGCGCGTAGAGGCCTGCAATGTAGTTGGTGATGAAGCGCGCGGGGCTAAGGCGATGGTCGAGAATTTCGACCTGGATTTGCCCGCCATGAGTGTGACCGGCGAGGGAAAGTTCGATGCCCAGTTCAGCAGCACGGTTGAAAGAATTGGGATTGTGCGAAAGGAGAATGTTGGGCATGTCTCGACGAACGAGCGGCTCAACATGCGCCAGAGTGGGCTGGCGCTGACCTTTGGAAGTGCGTTCGCGCTGGTAATCCACGCCGATAATATTGAACTGCGCGCCCTTGAAAGTTATCTGCGCATTTTCGTGGCGCAACATCTTCATACCCGCTTGAGCGAAAAGATAGCCGGCTTCGTCTTCGGCGCGCGCATAGATTTCATGATTGCCGTTGCAACCCCAAACGCCCAGCGGAGCGCGGAGATGGCGAACTTCATCCACGCAATCGGCGATGGGGTCGCCCATGCCGGTGATGAGATCGCCGGTGACGACGGCAAGATCGGCGCCAAGATCGTTGGCCATGTCCACGGCACGGCGTACGTCCGTGGTGGACATGTAGCCGTAGCCCGTGAGGTGAATGTCGCTGATCTGGACAATCTGCATGCCGTCGAGAGCGGACGGCAAGTTTGGAATGGGAATTTCGACGCGGCGAACCTGGTAGTTCAAGCGCTCGGCAGCGTAACCATACATAGCGGTGATAAAAGGAGCAGCG